>Ga0247779_1000984_pt1 | contig 14767 bp, 13 predicted proteins | sample UWRJL221509R5_FD_179925 | JGI IMG/M metagenome (GOLD analysis project Ga0247779, IMG submission 179925) | Plant litter microbial communities from Arlington Agricultural Research Station in Wisconsin, United States - UWRJ-L221-509R-5 | ecosystem: Environmental > Terrestrial > Plant litter >...
GTAACTGATCAGACTTTAGATGTGGCACTCGATAGCCCAAGAAAATGATAGGGTCAAGGTGGAAATAAAACATGAGGGAAAAGATAGAACACGTTTGTTCAGCAATCGGAAACGGCATCGGATTCTAGAATTTTTTTGAGTAGGTTTCTTTCATGCATTCTCCCGAACGTACCTTGGGGTTAACAGGCACGTAGCTCCTGGGAATGAACAGTGGTACACAAACCGAAGCAACCATCAAAACAGCAAATTTAAGCCACAGAATGTTACCTTCTCGGGGCAAGTCCTTTGGGCTTTCAGTGTACGTTGCTAGGGGCCATATATCTCTATAGATGTAGACGGTCAACGAGGATAATAGCACCAATGCGTTAAATCTTGTTGCGTAGGTTGTCCAATGCTTGAATGTCATGGATGCGATTGCTAAAATGGAACAATAAAGCTGTAAAAAATGAATTTAGGCCGCATATATGTAGTGTAAAACGGAACTTACATATATTAACGTCACGAAGACCTCTGGCCCCTCTTCGCATTTATGCAACGAAACGACGGAAAGTCCAAGTAATATCAAGCAACAGGCAAGGCGTGTCATGCTGTAACTGAATATAACCCAACTTTCACCTCCTTTCACCCCTGGACTGAAAATGAAGTGAAATGTAGCAGGATTTGGAGCTTGTTGAACGTGAGGGTTTTCAGCGACGCATTGATTCGCTTCGACACTCCCTTCGGAAGACGAGTAAACGGTTGACCAAATACTTGAGATACAAGCAGTCAACGCATGGATAAGATGTATGCAGGTAAAAAACGCTGCGAGCGCCAAGGGGAAAGATAGAGGTTCATCAAACGAACTAAGCGCAGGTTAGCAAGCGCAGTTCGCTCATGATCAAAGGTAGTCGGTCGCGTACATTCTGACCCTATCCCATTTTCGGTCAAGGCTTTGTAGCACCAAACGAGTAAACCCAGCCCAGTTATGGCTCAAGGTGTCCATGGAGCAGATCGCTGCAGCTCCACTCTCGTGGTACTGCGATGAAAGAAGGAATGCTTATAAACACAAGGCCGGTAATTTATTCAATGGTACCATGGGAAATCGCAGTAGGCGACAACATACCGTGTGCGTACAACGCTTTATGATTCCCTTCTTCCAAAGACCCGAGTGATGTTATTCTATTGATAGCACTACGACGTACGACAGAACCTGAATATTTGGATAGTTATCGCACGAAAATTGGCGGGACGAAGAGAAATCGGGAAAACGGTATTCGACATGGAGTAGTTATGTTGCAATGGTGTTGATCCCGATTCCACCTATACATGGGTAGAATGCTAGTGGTGGTGAGGTAGTACGGGAAAGAAATTGAGAAAGGGGCGTGACAGGAAAAACGCGGTACGTCACATTCTCGTGCATCGCGCATGCGCGCAACAGTCGACTGTCGCGACTGGGACCACAGTTCCAGAAAACTGTCCGTCAATGTTGTTCAACACGACGCGACAATTCATTTTCTTACTACCCTTACAACTAGTATGAAAACTCGGCGCGCAGGATAGAAAGGAAAAGGACGCATATAATTCCTTGAATGGTTTTTTCTCCTGACTCCCGACACTTGAAACGCAGTACTTATTTTCTAGATACATATCCTCGTTTCAATATTTTTACTCTATCTAGCAGACGTGGCGCTGCAAATAAAGTGAATATTGTTCCTCCTTCTCAATATTTTCAAAGAGAAGTGACACTGGCGGCTCCATCAGTGGTGAGTTTGTTTCTGCTACTTATTACATATAACATAAGTGAACGAAAGTAAGAATTCTCAACAAAAAAACGACTGTCATGCGCAAATACTTTTTTTCTGCAGATAATGTATACAGGATTACTCCTACAGTCTTAAAACGCGTAATTGGTACCGCAGAAAAATCAAAGTACGCTTCAGTAACGTGTGAGAAATTAAGAGCATTTAACGTGGTGGCTCGCAAGTCAACCGCCCAACCATCGATGGAGCAGAGCCCAGGATTAAGGCTAAAAGAGTAAGTGATGTTAGTGGGATCGTGCACACAAATGTGACCAGATTGACGTTTACATAGGTTTGTTGTCTGGCAATAAAGCCAGTGATTCCGAAGCGTACGCGATAGATTTGGACGTTGCAGCATCCAGAGAACTCGTTTTCGGGCTTCGTGTGTTTTTATGTGATTGGAAGCTTGATGACCTATTTGAACCTCACGAATATTCTATACACAACTGTACATACTGTAGATATGCATACAGAAGATGTAAAGGTGGCTAATGCTGACGCGACGAGTTGCATGTTCTGGAGTCATTGCCCAAACTTCGAAGTGAGGCCGGTGAGCGCAATATAAATATGTTTCATTCCTGTACGAGTGGTATATTTCTGAAGCTCTTTCAAAATCTTCCCTACATTCCATCGTGACACGGCGGTAAATTATTACATATTTATTCTATCTCCATGCATACAATTTGATGGGAACTACTAAAACCTCAAATACCAGTCAGCTTTCGCATCTCAACGTTCAACTTGGATGTCTTATGGAAGTCGATAATAAGGGATAAACATGATGTCGTCCGAAACGCGATGGTCGGCGCGACCTCGGCATACTGTCATGTGATCGTGTCACTTGTAAAATTCTCGAAATTGAAATCCGAATCGCGAAGGCCTCGTTTAGATAATGAAAGCAGTAACAATAAACTTCGCTGTTAGTAGCTTTGTGGGCTTGTGGATGAATACATACTTACACAAGATAGAGGTCGGGCTCACAGACCCACATACTTTTTAAGTTTCATAACTTTCCCACGGCAGGAATTCAACGGACCGGGGTGCAGTGGGCATCGCGTCTTCTCTGCTTCTGCTCGTACGTCTATGACTGTTTCCTCTTCGTTCTATATCCCTGTCACTGCAGCGGTGTCTGCGGCTGCGGCTGCTTTTACTGTCTGGAGTCTGCATCGCAATGCATCTCATACATCTTCTGTTCAATCGAACAAACAGGGCGCCCAAAAGCAGAAAGAGAGCCTTCAGGTGGCACGTCGAGATCTGGTAAATATTTTTGGTCTTCCTATTTCTACTTGTCAACTCAATGTCATTCTTTCCCTTGAGCTCCCTAATGACCTCGATACTTGGAGAGATTCGATCGATCCTAAAGATTACGTAAAGCAATGGGACCGAATGTGGGACATACTTAAACAAATACTCTGCGACCGCGGCTACATTTTGTGGGAGCGGCTGGGCGATTTTTTCCTCGTAGGCCCAGGGTATTCTGACGACCCAGAGACGTTGCCCGAACTGCGGAAATCTTATGGATTTGGATATGTCCTCCCAGAACAGAGCACCGAGGATGACGAGTGCGACGGTAGTATCTGGGGACTGTGTCGCCTACAATATCGGGTTAGTTATTCCAGACAAACATGCGGCTTTGAAGCACTTCACGGCTCATTTTTGAATATAGAACGGTCTCTACCGTTTAGCCTCTAGTCAGAATGGGGTAGATATGGTAATACGCGTGATCGTCGTAAGAAAGGAAGGTCAAATTCATCTAGATATCCTGAAGAAGATAGCGACTGGGCCGAACAGCTTCTGCAGCAGTAATCACACTTTACCTATGCTTGATGAGATTCAGTTCGAGGACATCGTACTTGGAGTTTTCCCAAAGATTGGTCAATCAATGTTTGAAGCCTTTGGCGGCTGGCCGAGGAACTCAGTTGGAGATATCTTGGACATGATCATGCAAATGTTGGAGGTGCGCGATTGATATTTGTCACAGTCAGATTGATCACTTCCATCTCTCTAACGTTGCGTTACAGGCGCTTGAATTTATCCACCAGCTAAATATTGCTCATCGAGTACATGCGGCCCATGATTTAGTGCTTTCAATCAACTAACACCTCAAATCTGTGTAGGATGCGTTTCAGGATAATTTCCTCGTCCAATGGCATCCCGAGTCGATGCTGACAAAAAAGATATCACCCACGCGTCCGAGAGTGTATTTGATAGACTTCGAAGTTGCTATTCAATTTCCCGAAGAATACGAAGAACGACAGTGCTTCATGACAGGCCTGCCTTTAGGTGGTTCATTCACGAAAGCGGAAGATTATCGACGCCCAAAGGCGCCAGAATGTCTCACCGGTGAGCTGTACAGTCCTTTCAAGCTAGATATATGGCAGTTGGGCCAGAGCCTTTCATATTTCAAGGTAACGCGATATGATAAGCACATTTCTTTTTGTCGCACTTACTTATGGTTCCCTACAGTCGGGAATCTCTTCCATTGACGACATATTCAAAGAAATGGCAGAACCCACTTGGTCCACTCGCCACCATGCGAGTGGGATCTTAAACAAGCTAAGGCAAACTGTCTACGCGATGTCGCCTGGATCACTTTTGATTGACCCTGAAGAGCCTGCTAGGCTATAATGGTAGGCTTCTCGAGCGTTTTTGGACATTTGTCGTGTATTTTTACGATATAATTAACATATGATCATTAGTATATTTACTATACGCTCTATTTCCGAGATATAATAACTTAGTAAATAGCGATCAAAATGCTATGAGACAAAGCACATCATGTCACTCGAATGTGTTCATCTTCACTTTGGATTTTCTTGCTGATCAATTATCGGGATTTCTTTGAAAATACTAGTACAGGAGCAATGTGTGCATGTTCGATGGTAACGTTCGTTTTGTATTATTAACTTCCTACAGTAAATGGCTCTGCGAGTTTATGGACACAAGTAGTACCAGACCATTAGACATAGTAAAGCCATACAAAAAGCGGCTGCAAATATACAATAATGCCATTACTTAGGAGGATGTAGGCAGAGGAGGGATGGGCTCCGGCTCAGGAGATGGATACCGAGCACCAATCCTTGGTGCCCTCCTAGAGACAGGAGCGCTAAATTTAAAAATATTATTTTCTCATTTAATAAACGATGCAGGAGCAACTTACTTTGTTTCCCAGCATTGACTTTGACTGATAAGTCGTGTTTGGTTGTCGCCAAATTTCAACAAGTACATGGGCTGCAAAATGCTCTGGTAAGAGGATGGAAACAATATAGTAAAAACTACCGCTTACCCCATTTTTACTCTCAGTCGGGGGCTGAATAAAGAGGCCTACGTAGGTGCGCTCCACTCCTTGGCTATTGCGCGCTACAAAGGCATAATTCCCCTACGAAATATAAGTCAGTGATAACGTAAGGATACAACATGAGTGCCTGATTATGTACGTACATTATACATTTGCTATCAAATCATGTTAGAAATAAAATCGTTTTCACTTTAAGCTTTCAAGTAAGATCGACGATGTACTTCGGCCGGCATTGCTGTGATAATGGTTGTATTGATAAAAGGAAGATACAAGGCTGAGAGGATGAGGACTAACTACGAGGTGAGGTTAGAAGATGCTGAAAAACGATGGAGTATGGGCATCTTTTGTACCTGGACGAGTGACGAAAACGCGTGGATCCGGACCATACCCACTGGTTGTGTATGCTCTATAAATTATGTTGCGGGCAGACCGAAGCTCCACTGTTCTATTAGTTTTGAGGGGATTCTGTTAGATAAGACGACGAACGGAGTAGCACTTGACGGGTATTGTGCAATTGTGGGCGTTGGAAGAATTCTCTCTGCCTCCAAGACTACTGCGCACTTCAAATTTGGACTAGGTTCTTACACACTCATATGTTTTAAAAAAGCAAATTAAAATAGCTGACTCGATCAAATCTTGAAAAACAACTCCATCGTTTTTCCATTTCGACAGATGTTATCGTTCTCACAGAAACAACGCTGTACACATTGTTATCTAAACAAGCCTCATGGTTTAAAATTACCAATACTTATTCGTCCCATCCTCACAATTTTGGCATTGACCCCGATACATACTCAGACACATCCAAAACGGGTCCAGGTCAGAAAATTTGCAAGACACTGCTCATTTCGGACTCGAGAAAGCTCCGAACATTTCAGGAATCTCGAGAACATCTATTAGCATCGCACCCGTTCTCTCGTAAAGCCGCGCTCCTTAGGTAACTTGCGGAATGTATTTCAAAAGAGCGCTGTAACTTGACCGGCGCTTATTCGTTTAAAAAGCCGGAAAGACGTAATTCGTGCCATTGTAATTGACTGAGCTGGGCACAGGTACTGAGAACATGAGAGACAAGGCTGTAGTTATGATAGTGAATGAAGACAAAGGCGCACTTAGATGCGAGGCAGTGATATAAAGAACCTGATGTAAATTTACCGCGAAGCAGGTGAAATAGATACCGGAGGCATACGAATACGGAACAGTTTCATGTATACTATTCAGTAAATCTATACAAGAAATTGATTTTAGTTCGTGAATCAACTCAACAGTTCGGTAATTTATGGCCTGTCTGAATCCATTTAATTACCAGGACCCGCAGTAGAACTTGACTTAATCTTCTATCAGGGCGCTCATCCCCTGAGCGCGGAGGAGAACCACATGGTAGGTGAGGTCGTGGACATAGACAGCAAACCAAGGGAAAGATAAGAACTTAGAAGTCAAAACTAGTCAGAATTGCATGTTTATCCGAGTTCGGAAATTTCCGTCGGTGCCGTTTCTGAACATACGAGAATCTACATGTGTATGACTGATATATCTCCAAAATGTACCGGAAGAGCGGCTCAGCTACATTTGATGTGGACAATCAATTAATCATAAGCCACGAGCTGCATTCGTCTGACAGGTGATGTAGTGACTTAGATGAATAAGGGACACCTATTACTTGAGAAACACAGGATAGAGTTGAAAGAATTCTGGCTTCATGGCTACACATATTCTACGTCCGAGCACAGACCACATCTTACGGCGCCCCGTTAGCAGAACCTTTGAAGAGAAGTGACTCTGGCGTCATTGCATAGACTATTTTGCTAACATTATTCGAAGTCTCTTGAGCGCTCAGTCAAGCAGCAGATTTTAGTTCCGTCATTCCCGCGAGGACTTTATCGATGAAAGTGATTTCAGTCTACAATACCGTTCTATAATGAGCACAATATAAAACACGTCTTTCTGTGTGTACTGCTTACCGCAGAATTCTTCTCGACCACGCCTGTGCTCCCGGATTACTCTCCCCAGCCTGATAAGTACCACTCCAGTTCGCTCATGGTGCACGAAGAGAGATTTAGAGTAGAATCAATATTATATATATTAAAAGCACAAGAAGATTAAATGTAACCCAGCTATGGCTCGAGGTGTCCATGAAGCCGAGCAGAGCGTTTCAGCTTCATTATCGCGGTACTTGCGAAGCAAAAAGAAAAAGCCCATAAACGCGACTCCGGTAGTACCTAGGCGAGAGTATAACTTGATTTCCGCTGAAAGGTGTGATGGGCAGCGATATGCGTACACGAACCTGAGACTTTAGGCCCTAGGGGTATTATAACGTAAGTAAATATCAATGAGAACTAACGTTCTTCAAATGGTACTATATGTAAGCTCCGCTTCATGGTTATGCATGGATTAGCGAGATCTTCTACTATGACCTCTATCTCACCTCCCTCTAAATCTGTTTGAATAGAAGTGAATCCGGGGGCATCGCATAAACTATTTTGCTGAGTTTTTCGAGAGTTTCGCGAGCTCCCAATCTGGACGAGGATTTTGGCTCTGTCATCCCTTCGAGGACCTCATCGATTGAAGTGATTCCAGTCTGCATGTGGTTCCAGGATGAGCACAATATGAAACATGCCTCGTTGTGTATGGCGTACCCTAAACTTCTCCAGACTGATTCCCAGTTGCCATATATCCAGCTTGAAAGGGCTGTACAGCTCCCCAGTAAGGCACTCTGGTGCCTTCGAACGACAATAGGTTTCCGCCTCTGTGAACGAGCCACCTACAGGCAGTCCTGACACGAAACACTGTCGTTCTTCGTAGCCCTGAGGAAACTGTACAGAAACTTCAAAGTCCATGAGATAAACGCGGGGACGTGTGGGTGAGATTTTCTTCCTCTTCATTGATTCAGGGTGGAATTGTACCAGAAAATTATCTTTAAAGGCGTCCTGTAAAGATCATAAGAAGTTAGCTGACAGGAAGTGCAGTAATATCAAACGTCTGCACGCACTCGATGGGCTATATTCAAGCTGTGAATGAACTCGAGTGCCTTTGATGCAAAATCATTAACCAGTCAAGTCAAAAAACGGAGAGTAGAATAACGAACTTCCAACATTTGCATAATTATATTCAACATATCTCCAACAGAGTTTGCCGCCCAGTTGTGATGCCCTAGCCATCCACCAATTTTAGGGAAGATACCGAGTACAATATCTTCAAATTGAATCTCCTCAATCATAGGCAGGGTGTGATTATTGCTCCAGTAGCTGTCTGGTCCAGTCGCTATCTTCCTCAGAATATCAAGGTGGTCTTTCCCTTCGTTTCTTACCACAATCACGCGTATGTAAACGTCTACTCCATAGGAAGCGCATGCGACCCGTTGAAGGCCGTTCTATTGGAGACGAATAAGATTCTATGACAATGAAAAAAGAGAAGAAGAAAAAAGAAGTACAGACCCTATATTGCAGGTGACACAGGTCCGCCATGTTACCTGGATATGTAAATTCCCTACTCGTCCGGTCCGGGTGAACATATTGAAATCCAAAGGACGATCCCATTTTAAGTTCAGGCAGCTTTCCTAGCGTAAAATCGCATCCTGGTTTCATCGAGTACTCCCCAGGCTGTTCCTCGTCCCACAAAGTATAACCGTGCTCAGAGAGGCACTCTCTGAGAGTCTCCCAGATTTGCGTCCATTCTTCGTCACATGTCATAGAGTTTCCACTATATCTCCAGATATCGAGGTTCTCTGGAAGCTAGTGAAGATGTCAATGAGTCAACTAAAAGGGCGAACAATGGTAAATCACATTTTTCCGACGTTCCGCCTGGCGTTTGTGTTTACTTGGCTGAATAACAGGAGAACGGTTGCGGCAAAGATTCCAAACAGTGAAAGAAGCTGCTACTGCCACAACGACAGAAATAGTGAGGGAGACGGGCGCTGGCATGGATAAAGACAGTCAATACGGCTATGGAGATCTATGTTATGGTTGAAAGTAAAGGTCTGTCAGTCAGGCACATTCTAGTGGCACGCGTCACGTGAGATTTTGCGGACGAATTTAGTTACTCTGGAAACTGTCCCAGATTTGCAGATTCGCCTAAGTAACTCTCATTTGCTCTTCAAGGATAACTATAGATGTCGAGCGACGAGAACACATTATCATCGTTCAATTTAGTTTACTATAGCTCCTAGCCTAAGCAGAAGAATAAATAGATGATCAATATTCTTCAGATTCACCACTACAAAAGCTCATATAAATGTTAGCGCTGCTCAATTGAAACCTTTATCAAATCGTAGATTGTCAGTTAGATACATATTACAAGCATTACGAGACTCTGAGTGACGAAGGATTGTTGAGCTTGGAAAGGAGACGACTCAAATACACCAAGGTAAACTTGAATACTGTCGCCTTCAAATTAACTTGGCAATGGGGGGATTGTGACATTCTGAGCGGGACGAAGCAGGCGAACAGGCCTATTGTCAGAAACTTCAGCACTAAAATCCAAAGATATGAGTTTTTAGTTTGGTATCATGATATCATGCAAAACGTACTTGGTTTGAGTGCATATTTCCTGCCTAACCTCAGATCTCGAGGAATCTTTAAATTCCAGCTCGTACCTGGGCTAGAAATGGACACATTAGAAGTGGTTAATTAGAAAAGTGTGAACAAAAGCCCACCCCGGTCCTGCTTTCGTGTGAGTCGATGTATTTGCCGACGTAGGTCTTTATCGTGCCTGTTTGATCTGCAGCTCTAAAGGCATAGTTTCCCTGCAAGAGATGTCGGTGAGTACACAAAATAACTACAAGCTACGAGACCCTGGCAGAAGTACGTACAGTGTAAATATGCTTTCGAATCAATGTTAGGTCTCTTGCGATTGTGAGTATGAGCGATGACTTACAGATGCCATTGTGTTTGTAACAGTGGCTAACGAGCAACTATAGCCAGAGATGAGGAATATCTGCAAGGTGGCAAGATAACGAGAAAAAAGTGAATCAAGTGCAGCTTTTATACATGAACAAGTGGCACACATGCAGGGATCCGTACCGTGGCTCCTTAGTTTGTACGATAAGTTATGTGGGTAGGCCTCGCAGCATTATTGGGCAACCAATCATGTCAGGCGGGCAGGATCGGACAGCTTGAAATTTTTCAGTGTATATTCGATGTAAGAGGTAATGACGTCCGTTATTCATGGAACATATACATATTTATCCAAGTTGGAGTACCGGCCCGGCGCCGTGTGATTGTGGGCGTTCGAAGAAGGTCCTCCCTGGGTCCGATGATGATCCTGGCATGATTTACTGGAAACAAGTTTTTGCATCATCGACTCATAACATCAGGGTATTGTCTATGCTAGCCGGCGGCGGGAAGAGAATCTTGGCGAGAATTTAATACAAGAGTAATAATAATTCATGACGATAAGACAATCATTGACGCAAGGTGTTTCCAGTCGTAATTGCATCCTGCGCCTGGCTAAAGGTGGCAGCCCTAGTGAGATTTATCCAATTCTCTTTCAGGAAATTTTGACGACGTGCCAAGTTCAAGTTATGTACCTTGTTATGACGGACGACTCCAAATTATGCAAGAGGAAAAATATTACAACCTATTTCTGGAATTAGTACTAGATTAGGAAAGATGGATGGCCATATTGAAATGAGAAGCAGCAAGCAGAACATGATATCAATTCAGCGAGAGACAGCTGATACAGATACCATACGTGTACGGCGCTAAGGAAGCAATAGGATTCATACAAGCTTCTACTTCGTAAAACTACTTTACCGTTCGGTAAATCATGACCCATCTGACACTTATCCAGGGACATCAGGAAATCATGCCTTAATTGGGTGGTGGGCGTGGCGTCTAATCTTCTATCAGGGCGCCCATCATCTGAGCGTAGAAGAAGCTGCGTAGAAGGAGTGCTGCGCATGATATATTCAGTGTATATAAATGGATTTATTTACACACTGCTTGTGAGTACCAGGCTATTTGCACAAATAAAAATTATGATACATGGAACAGATTTTTTACGTATATACATATCATAGATTTGTTATACAACGAATTAGTACTCACACCTCGTGTATTATCCATCATATAGAACATACCCAAACTCACGCATAATTGTACTGAGTGATGCAATAGGTAACAATATTTTGTGTGTGGATTTTTGTTCGAGCGACATCATCGGGAAAATAGACTAGGCCCAAGTGCTACGTTGTCTTGTTCAACATTGATCTATTGGAGCATTGTATTCTCATGGCTGGATAATTATCTTAAGATTTGATTCCTTTAGACTGATTAATGATTAATCTTTAGGATGAAAAAACAGAGTCATTATCGGCGCTTGTTGGTCATAATTTTATCCAGCACCGTACATCAGTTGGCGTGGGAACCCGTTATTATCCGGTCAAGTGCAATGCAGTGGTCAACACACACTTTTGTGCAGGCTTCCATTTCGATAGATGGCGACATCTGCTTTGGGAAATACTACGCCGCACACATTGTTATCTGATCATACCACCTGATTAATGGTTAACCGGTTATTCCTCTTCCTTCCCTGGCCAGAATTTTTTTCAGGTCCTGTACTATACATATTCAGATTCATTTAACACGAGAATCCTCGGAATAAGGAAGGAATTGTCTTAGCTCCAGAAGATCTATCCTTCTTTGAGCAACATACACATTCCTGAGTATCATCTGCCAGGTCGTCGAACTTGTCATCACAATTCACATCTTGTAATGTTCATACCTCTCTTCGTAATGATAGTTGAGCATACCTCACTTTAGGCTCCTTGTGTTTTTCACAGGCTACGCTGAGTATTTGTATTTAAAATGAAAAGAAAAGAGGTTGTAATTAGGTTAAAGTGAAGATGTCAGCGGGGAAGAAGTTGGATAAGGGCAGTGGCATAGGTGACGGATATACATTTACCACGAAGAAGATCTGATAGGTACCGGGGGCTTAAGCAGATAGAAGAGCCTGCTGAATGTATGCTACCTCACAAATCATTCCACATTCGCATAAGAATACATTCCGTGAAACGACGTCGACTTCGCCATTCGGTAAATCCATGGCCAGGACCCGCAGTCAAACTTAGCCTAATCGCTTATCAGGGCGCCCATCTCTAGGGCGCGGAGAAGCAGATACAAATGATAAATCAAGGTCTGGTCGTGGACAGAAAAGCAAGAGAACGATAAGAAGTCAGAACTAGTCAGAAATGTAATATTTACCCGAGTTCGGGAACTTCCGTCCAGGAAACTGTCCTTGTTGGGCTAAACAATGTGACAGTCTACTTGGTTACAAGACGAAGAATTTTCTAAAGGCTAACCACGCAGGATGGAAAAGAAAAGGGCACATATTATTTCTTGAATGATTTTCTTAGCGTGGGTGGATGTATATCATAGCGCACTACTGATCCATGCTCTCAGGAATTTCAAAGAGAAGTGACTCAGGCGGCATCGCATGGACTATTTTGGCGAGATTCTCCAAAGTCTCGCTAGCACGCAATCGAGATGCAGAGATTGGTTCAGTCATCCTCTCGAGGACTTCGTCGATAGGTGGGATTCCAGTCTGCAAATGCTATGCCATAAGCACAATTTACAACCGTCATCTGTCTCTTGTGCTCTACTTACCCTGAATTTCTCCAAGCTCGTTCCTAGCTGCCATATATCGAGTTTGAAGGGACTATATAGTTCTCCTGTGAGACATTCCGGAGCCTTTTGACGGGAGTAATTCTTTTCCATGAATGAACCAGCGATAGGCAGTCCTGACATGAAGCATTGTCGCTCATTGTATTTCTGGGGGAATTGAATAGCAACCTCAAAATCTATGAGGTAAACCCGAGGACGTGTTGGCGAAATTCTCTTCCTCTGCATGGACTCAGCGTGAAATTGGATAACGAAATTATCTCTAAAGGCGTCCTAGGGAGAGAATCAGGGGTTAGCTAGCATGAAAAAATACCATAGCACAATTTTTTACGTACTCGATGGGCAATATTCAATTGGTGAATGAACTCCAGAGCCTATGCATCATATCGGTCTAGCAGAGGGAAGGTAGAAAGCAGAGTAACTCACTTCTAACATTTGCATAACCATTTCTAATCCATCCCCAACAGAGTTCTTCGGCCAAAAACTAAAGGCTTCAAACAACCCTCCTCCAACTTTCGGAAAGACACCAAGTACGATATCTTCCAATTGAATTTCATCAATCATAGGTAATGTGTGATTGTTGCTCCAGAAACTGTCAGGTCCAGTTGCTATCTTCTTTAGGATATCAAGCTGATGTTGGCCTTCGTTTCCTATTGCGATCACGCGTATGAAGACGTCCATTCCATAGGAAGTACAAGCAACTCGGTACAGACCAGTCTATTACAGAGAAATGAGCTTCAAAAATGCTATGAATTTGTACACACCTTGTATTGCACCCGACAAAGTTTTACTATGGTACCTGGACCGTCAAAACCGGTACCTGTTCGTTGCGGGTGGACATATTGAAGGCCAAAGGATGTTCCCATTTTCAGTATAGGAGCTTTCCCCGGCCCTAGTTCAAAGATGCAATTTACTTTCGTCGCATAGTCACCAGGCACGCCTCCCCACAGATTATAGCCGCGCTCATACAAAGCCTCTCTCAGGGTTTCCCAGATTTGCGCCCATTCTTCATCACACTTTCGAGGATTTCCACTGTATCTCCAACTAGCCAGGTCGCGTGGAAGCTAATGTAGAGGACATAGAGTAAATTTACAAGTTTAGAGATGCAAAGAACGTGGTTATTACATTTTGGCGCTTCAGGTGGAGGCTGGGTTTCCCTGGTTCAACAACAAGGGTACTTTTTCGATAAAGATTGTATAAGGTGAAGGAAGCGGTTGCCGCAACAACGGCGGAGATGGTGAGAGACACGCGCACTGACATGAAGAAGGTGAGCAAATATTGCTACTTAGAAGGTTGAAAGCAAAAGGGACGACGTGACGTACGTTTGATCTATTTTACGTGGGAAAAGCTAGTTATAAGTAGCGCTCTCGATGTGCTTCACTTCCGACGTATGCCTAACTCGTGCAACGTTCGTGACGTGGATGCGACCAAGTGCGACCTCGGATACCGAAGCGGGCCCGTTTTATATCGCCATAATATAAAACACTGATCCCGTTCCAGAAAAATATTTATCTAGACATCGCGACATCTTATTCAATTTATTTGTTGAGAACTATGGCTTGAAGGTTCTACGCTCGGGATAGAAAGGAAAAGAAAAAATATCATTTCTTTTTCGATACTTTTATGAATGCCGACCGTGACGCTTATAACACTACCTAGGTACCTGTCTATGTCTATCTAGCGGACAAGTTATGGTAAGATCAGGCAAGCATATGATCAGAGACTACTGGTACTCGCCGCTCTAATTCGGAATTTTTAAAGAGAAAAACTATTGCACGCAACTCATCTTGCATACAATGGGCAGTGTTCATGCTACAATCCTCTATGATAACGGTTTTTGCTCGTCTAATAAATCCCTTTCATCTTGATTTAAAATAACACTGTCGTGAGCGCTAAAGTAAATCGCACCGTCTCATGAACACGGAAATTTTAACCTATGAATACAGTACACTAGTGCAATATTCTACTTGCTTGAAAATGCCAATAATGTTGTGCCAAAGAAACATCACAAACCACGAGCCTATGCTCGTCGTCGTATGCATTTATGTATGTATGTATCGTAATGTATAGATAGGGAT
>Ga0247779_1000985_pt1 | contig 14763 bp, 12 predicted proteins | sample UWRJL221509R5_FD_179925 | JGI IMG/M metagenome (GOLD analysis project Ga0247779, IMG submission 179925) | Plant litter microbial communities from Arlington Agricultural Research Station in Wisconsin, United States - UWRJ-L221-509R-5 | ecosystem: Environmental > Terrestrial > Plant litter >...
AGGCGGCACAATCGACTATTTTTCCATATAGTTCCGGGGATAAATTGACTGTCTGCATTGATTAGCTAAAAACATTCAAATCGACGAGATTGAAGACAGAAAAACGAACGCATTTTCTGTATTAAAGTTGGAAAACCACGCACTCAGAGGTAAAAGAATTTCTAGAGCATAAGTAGCCTGCGTGCCTTACGATGAAAAGCGTGCCCAAAAGCCTTCTTGGTGCCACAGAATTTGAAGAACGAGAATATACCAAGCCTTTTATACGAGTTGAAATTTGAAAGGATGCCACTTTTATGGCTCACATTGTAGGCGTATTACGTCAGCTTGGCCGTCACGTGTATAATCACGAGAACGAGAGTTTAGAAACGCGTCGAAAGCTAAAATAAAAAGGCATCCGATTTCACGTTTGAATCTGGGTTCTGGGAGGGACGGTGTATTGCTAAAAAGGTGCATACTTTATAATCTAAAAAATTTAGGTAATTATTCCACATATGATTGTGACCTTACTGTTCAGTTCTTTGCGAAAGCCCTTACTGTATTGCATATACTGAAGTGCAAAGCGAATCTTAGTAAGATAAAAAGAGAGTGAGTAGCCACTAACTTGAAGATATCTACCTTTAACCCATGTAGAGTCCAGTGAGAGAGAAAAATTTTAACCCCCAAAAGGTCACATTACAATGCCGGTATCCAGTAGGAAAGGAGAATAATAGGCAGGAACATGGAACAGGTAGACATCGAGCGGGTATATAGATTTGACATCACAACGGCAGCCGCAGATTAAATTCTTATTTTTTAAAGTATTTTACCTACCAGCTTTAAGCATCCATGACGATCCTGATGTGTCCAGGATGTATTAAGCCCATTCAATTGACAATCCGGATCGGGTAACAGAGCTTCCCTTTTTGAAGATTAGGGTCTACCGCATGACATTTTTGCACTCCAATTGGCATAATTAAGAGCTCAGAAAAGCGCCCATTAGTTTGATACCATAACAATGACGCACTATAGGTAAAACTTTCGATCTTAATTGCATATACAGTCGATTTTGACCCGAGTTTTTGTGTTGATAGATGTGCAGTATTATGTATAGACAACCTGTCTCCTGCTCGAAGCATTATGATCACCAGAACTAACCATTTGCGCTCATTTAACAACGATGTGAGGGTATAAAACTTTGAAGAACTTTTTTTTGCTTATTTATCAACACAAAATATGGTACTTTTCTAGGATCTACGAGTTCTTGTGAGATATTGCTAACTATCTACACACTTTAAATTGGACACGCTATCCGGCGCAGAAGTACCCCGCGTGCGCGCCGCGCGACGCGTTTTTTAAAAGTGAAACGCGCTATGAGCATCACGTGACAGGAGCCCTATTCGCAAAGAAAATAACGAACAGGAACTCCTTTCTTGTCCTTATACTTTGTGACGCTTGTTGTCCTCTTTTTTTTCCATATAAACCACCATGACTGCCTCAAGAACAGATCTTTTAGCATGGCTTAATGAACTCCTACAGATAAACTACACCAAAGTCGAGCAATGTGGGGCTGGCGGTGCTTATTGCCAAATTCTTGATTCAATTTACGGTGAGTAATCCCATCGCGAGCTTTTAGTAGACTTTGAGGTCTTGGGGCCGCTTCTAATTGGTACATCATGTACGATTCATAGGCGATATACCTATGGCTCGAGTCAAAATGAACGCAAAGCACGAGTATGAATATGTTGCCAATTACAAGATCATGCAGAACGTATTCAAGGCCAAGAAGATCGACAAGGTGCGGAGCATTCTTGTCAACAGGAAACTTCTATCTGACGCCATAGTTTAGCCTATACCCGTAGAAAAGCTGGTAAAATGCAAGATGCAGTACGTGTACCCGTTCAGCATCGTTTGTTCGGCTTCTGATCACCCCATCCATCGCAGGGACAATCTCGAGTTTCTGCAATGGATGAAGCGCTTCTGGGACTCAAACTATGGCGGACAAGGATATGACGCGGTCGCACGACGAAAAGGCGCGCCTGTTGAAGCACCAGCGACTGTTGCACCGCTGGCGACTTCTCGAGCCACCCCCACTGGCACTGGACTAGGTGTTGGGGGTCGGGCTGGAGGTCGAACACCGATCGGAGGCAGAGCAGGGTCAGCACAACCAGAAGCTGTCCAACAGCTCCAATCACAGGTGAAGGAGTTGTCGACGCATCTGGAAGGGCTTGAGAAAGAGCGTGATTTCTACTTCGAGAAGGTATGCCCGCAAACCATTCATGATGGCCTGTAAATAACAAAAATTACAGCTTAGGGATATTGAAATATTAGTTCAAGCACAACTCGAAGCTTTGGAAGCTGACGGCAAAGATGATAATACCCTGCGAGAGATCCAAAAGATTTTGTATTCCACCGAGGTTCGTGTCAACATTCTCTCCTTAATACATGTACTCACCATGGACTCCTACACATACAGGAAGGGTTTGAGGTCCCGGATCCAGTTGCACCCGTAGATGAAGAAGAAACATTCTAGATGAGTGGATATCGACAAAATCCTGTAGCATCTTGATACGAATATCATACCCTTTTTACTTCGGACAGTATATCGTTTTCTTCAGCTACGTTCCTATTCTTACATTTTTATACTGCTCCGCTCTTATACATCAATTTTCGTATAACTCCTTCCCATTCTCTGCGAGTGGCGACGACACTCCATTCCGTCGACGTAGTAATTGTATTCACGTGACAGAGGAATAATGGTAATGTTCATCCCCTGATTAAAAACAAGACAGCTGCCAGTATATATCAGTCGAGTTTACATGTTACAGGAACCTAACAGTTGTCCTAAGACAAGTATCCGTTTCAAGGCAGTATAATTGATTTAAATGCGACAATGGCATGTATATTCATTGATATGATAAGAGTTAAATTTACAAAATAAAATGGTATGAGTAGACTATTTGGTATATATGGGGAGGAGCTGCTGCGGGGATTTAAGTGTCTACATGCAAATACGTAAAGTACATAAAAATGGTCGTGAACTGGGTCGTAAAAATCTGATGCATACATTGCTGCGATTTGTTGGCGATGCATCTTTTGTTTTGTCGTGAACGTCGAGTAATTCTATAAATACAACGGAAGAAACCGTGGTCAACCAAGGATTGTTATCATGCTATTGCCAGGAGATGTCTGTCGATGGCGAGGCGGGAGCCTAGAATGAGTACCGAACCGACCATCACTGTCGTTCCCGAAAAAACGATCATGACGGTGAAAGATCCATGATAGTGAGTCAGTAATGCCCCTGCAGCAGGGCCACCTAGAAGAGACCTATTTATAAACACAATAGTTAGCACAGTGCAGAGTAAACAGGAGAAAGAATGATAATGCGATGATCAAAGATATGTATGAAAAACAAGTGGGGCGGGAAACAACCAAAATTACCGTGCACTACGGATAATAGGGGTCAGAGGTCATGAACGAAAAGGCATAGACCCGCGCCCAAGAATTTCGGCAAATGGAAGATCGCAGTGATAGAGAAAAGAACAAAAGAAATAAGATTACAACTTACGGTATTGAGATAATCGTGTAGAGCATCCCGATTCTAGTTCCAATTTGCCGTATGTCCGATATTTGGGCGACACATGGGGTAACAAGCGAGATGAAAGCGCCGGAGAAGAATCCATATACAGCCGAAAATAACATCACCGACACTACTGATTTTGCGAAGAGCCAGAAGACTACGCATGAGAAACCAGAGAGGAATGCGCACGGCACGAGTAGGTTGAAGCGACCGATGGTGTCGGAAATGTATGCAGGGGCGATCCTTCCTAGCACCCCTCCAGCATTCATGACGGCCAGAACGTAGAAAGACATGTGATCTGGTATCGATAGTGACCTAGCGTATTCCACAACATAAAAGAACGGAATGAAAAGGCCTGTGGCAAAGCAATGATGATGAAATTTATCTTAAGCTCCTCATTCCACTTTGAAGTCGCGAATGTTGAATGCATACATACCTAGTGCCACGAAACAGCCTCCAGCAGCCAGAAGGAGGAACTTAGAGTCAGCAACAGTCTTGACATCGAAATACGGGCCAGGCTTTCGTTGAGCGGAGAGGCTAGAAACCATGATGATCGCTGCGACGCAACCAACGCCGCTGACCAATCCAGAGATACGAACTCCCCATCCAAAGCCAACTCTCGAGAACAATCCTCGAAGAGCAATCGGGTACACCACGCCGCCTGCACGCATCAGATACGTATATAAATTAAACAAGAGCAATGAACAGAACTGTGATATATGAAACTCACCTAAACTTGATCCAGCAGCGGCAATCCCCAGTGCTGTTGCACGATACTTTAAGAAGTGAGTCGAGATACTTGCAAGGGATGGGTAAAATCTTGATTGAAAGGTATCGCTAAATTAAGGATGCACTGAAAATGCGAGGATCACAGGACGTACAGTAGTCCAACACCCAGACCTAACAGAATTCCTTGACAGAGTACGTATTGGTAGTATTGGGTGCAGAAGCTGGTGACAATCATGCTCGACAGATAGCATATTGTACCCGCGACCATTAGACCTTTCGGCCCATAGGCGTCGAACAGACGTCCAATAGGCGCGCCCTGCGGTGAATGGATAAACAGTGATTAAAATGGGTTAGCAAAAAAAAATCTTGTCGAGCAAGCACTTACTGCAAAGAAGAATATCCATAGCTGAAGCGAGCCAATCCATGAGATGGTCGAGGCCGGCATGTGTTCCAGCTGATGTGTGGCGTACCATGCCTGGAAGGTGCCAAAAGCATTCATCTGGCCAAACGTGCAGAACAAGGCGAGAGCCGCTCCAAGGACAGTCAAGTTCGCTTTCAGTCCGCCTTCAGGATACTCGTGTCCATTTTCCGATAGTTGCGTTGTGGGAGCGGTTCGACCGCTGCTGAGTTGGTGTTCTAAGGAAACATCTTCCTCAAGAGATATACAGATAGTATCAGGGGTGTATTGCATCTTCTCGTTGTCGGACATAGTGGTAAAGGTGTTGAGGCCAAGCGGCCAATACAGAGCGAACGGGGAGATACGACAAGAGGAATACAAATTGTGGCAGCAGCTCAACCTTTATGTGCTCGCCATGTCAGGGATGAAAGGCAGTTAAAAGATATCTTGATTTAGAGATCGACCATATTTTTATATAGGTTAGCTTGACAGGTCCATCGCTCGGGTGGAAAGCGGTTGTGTGGCCGTCCATGGCGGATAAGTCACTTGTAACACGATCGCGAATGAGTAAATGGATATAGAAGACTCATATAAAGGATATGACGTACGGCGCAGCCCTTCTTGTTCTCGAATAAATGACTCGCTTCGAAAAAAAAAAGCTAGATACGCGAATGCGCGAAGCGCTGGGAATTTAGCGAACTAGTGCACCGGACAGTACGGAAAGAAAGGGTCATAGCCGTATATTCGTGAACGGCGCTTCACCTAAAGGATATGAATTTGGATAAGGAAAAAAGGAAAATAGAAGGAAATCACATACATTCCGACTCGGATGACTAGGTATGACTTTCCCATGTATTATCTGAGGGCGCGGGCGGTTCCTAACCTGGGTAGGTCCCGCCTGATGTCACGTAACTGTATACGGACAACACAGCCATCCAGGAGACAGAGATTAACTTGAGGTCTTCCAGATCCTTGTTTTCTGTCATACGCGTCATTTCTAACTGTTGAACAACTATTATGTATGTTTGGAGGTTGTATCTGATTACATGAAACGAGAACAATGAATCGTGACTGTCGCCAGGCGCGTTTTGATTTGCGACCACGATATTTCGGAAATTTTTACTGTTTTAGGAAAATGGAATCAGTTCAAGGCTGGCTCAAGCTCGGAATTTCAAAAGTAAATTCACACTCATGAGTGACTCCTCCAAGAGGTTGAGTCGTAACCTCATAACATTAGAATCATTGCCACATCTCACGACGTCTGGCAACTCCCCTCCCGCGGCTGTATGAAAAGTATCAAGAAACCTGCTATTCTGAACGTCTGTGTTGCCTGGACGCAGTGTTCGTCGATATATGCAATACGTGTTTGATACCCCAAGCCCATGAGAGGCAACTCTGTGTCAGTGCCTCTCGAATTCGAACTGCCCAGATATGAACGCTTATTCGGGGTCGAGAGCCTCGTGGGGATCGAAAGGACGTTGTATCACTGTCAAGATTGGTGATAATAATATTATCAATTTTGATGCTGTGATCTGTCATGTGTTTATAATGTATTCTGTTTTTGAAAACTATCTATCACTTTGAGTGGACATATATAGGTGAGCAGTATGCTTACTTCCTTCATCACCGGCGGCGGTCAAAGACCCATTATGTATTCAGAAAATATCATTATGTATATTTGATTCCGACAAAATTGGGTGTTGCTCTGTGCCCACGGCGCAGGGTCAACGACAACGCCACCGACGGGTTCAAATCCGTACTAGACGCGGCCTTCGAGATTTCTTCCATCGTACAGAAAGGCCTGGCAATCAAATTGGAAGGTAAACGATCGGGAGTCGCGAAGACATTTAGCCATTTATGTGTACGTCGCGGATGAATCCTGACAGTATTCCTCTTGAATGAGCACAGGATAATGCAGGTCGCCAGGATAAAATGTCATATGAAAGAGCTAGAATGGTAGGGAAAGGATGAATACGAAGGATTGTCGGATCAGAAGGGAACGCCGGCATTCAAAACTCCAAGGGCCTCGGTTCAGAATGGAAGATTAAGAAGGTGCACTTGGTTGAAATAATAGGATGAAGATAGCTAATAATGCATGCGTGGACAATGAATAGGGAAGGCAGGGCTTTGCGTAGAATATATCGATGAAGATGCTGCGCAAAGCACAAATGCCAAGTATTAAGGATGAGTAGATGTCTCCGAGTCTTGAATTCCGAGGAGAAGCAAACTTGGGATGATAAAATCTTCGAGCTCGAGTTTATACTTTTGACGATGGTAAGCATTGCCGAAGACAGAGGAGGGTCTCGTCGCAAAGACTTTGGCAATGTGCGCAAAAAAAATGGGGCCATTCCTTCCTGCCGGCATGAAAAGATTCATGTTTGTTGATATGATAGAGATATACACGTCATGAAATTGCAGTTATCATTCCAGGTGCGGAACTGCATGCTGCGGAGACGGTCGATGAGTATTTAGATTCATGGTCTGGAATTCGGGCGTGGTGCATCAAGCATCGCATCACGACTCGTCTTCGAGTTTATCGCCAACATCGCCTACTTGCTTTCGTTTTGCCTTTAATTCCCTATACCGAATGATAGCCTTCTCTCGTTCCTGTTCCATCATGACCTTTTGGGCCATTGAAAGGACGCCTTCTCGTTTCCCTAGAGCTGAGCCAGCACCGCGAGGCAATTTTTTGAATTCTGGAGGTGCTTGAGCGATGTCATTTAATCTCTTTGGAGCAGCCGAGGATGCTGCTGCAAATTCTTTTGGACGATCAGAGAACTTGTTTACTCTGGGTGGAGAAGAATTTTCTTGTGGCTTCGCAGGCTTTTCTGCAGCAGGTTTCGATACTGCTTTCGCACTGTCTTTTTTTGCTCTCTGCGCCTCGATCCGTGCTTCACGCTCCGCTTTCTCGACGTTGCGTTCTATGGCTCGTGAGGTCTGGACCGCAGCCTTTACAAGCGGACGTAAATCATCCTCAACTCGACTGGGATAAAAGTGAGACATGAGCCCGCGATAATAACGATAACAGTGTGATTTACGCACCGATTGAAATGCTGAATTGATTCCCCCAGTTGAATAGTAAGGGTTACTTTCTTTTCCACCTTCTTCCTCTTGTCTCTATCTGCTTCTGCGATAATTTCAGCACCACCTTTCCGCCTTTTCGCTATACGTTCCCCGTCGTCTTCGTTCTTCCGTTTCTTCATTCTATACTCCTCTCTGGTGGCTATAGAGTTAAAGACTCGTAACGCAGATTTAGGTATGGATTCGTCCTGTATCGAGACCTTTCCAGGAGCATGGTCCTCTCCTCTAAACAAAACAATCCTGTAAACCCTTATTCATCAAGAACCCTGATGGGAATACCTTTCATTCCTAAGTTTTTCGCGAACTGTGCGTTTCGCTTTCTTGTGGGGCATGTTTTGGGCGCTGATTCGAACCGTGTAGGAGAGTAAAAATTAGAAAATAGATCAAGGTCCAAGTTTGCAATAGGAAAATACTTCCAATTTCGGCTCTTTATTTACTTACATCAAAATGTTATAACAAACGCCCACTTAACGGTCCGGGGGTCCGAGTCCCGACCTGAGAATTGCAAGAAATGACTATTTCTTCGATATTTCTGAAGTAAACCAAAAAAAAAGAGAAAATAAATTCGAGAGTGTATATTGGTGTTTGTACAACTTGAAGGGTAAGTACAAAATGCTTCCTTTCTGCCCATTTTTACTCATGGGATCCAAATCGCATCTGCTATCAAGCTCAAAAACGCTTAGATATACTTGGTACTATGTACTCGCGCATGGTTGGAATAGCACCACAGCGTGGGTTTTCTCAGCTCTCTGATGCCGAGCAGCTAAAGGGATTGACCTCGCGCAATGAAGATCTAGACCGAACGAACTAAAAATGTGATGTAAGAAGGGTAAGAAAGCTTACATTTTAAAAGGCTTGTCACGGTACATAATCACAAACAGGGTTGTGATAACAAAGGAGTGGATGTCAATGACCAGATAATGACCGGAAGACGTAAAACGAGACCCATGACAAAGAATGACGGTAGGAATATGAAAAGGTGAAAGAACAGATGAGGTGTAAGGCCGATCGGATGAACTATAAAACGGGTGAATTTAATGCTACAAAAAGGATATGCGAGACTTCTGTACATAGGCAATTGGGAAAGTAAGGCTACAAGGGGTTGGAATAGTGTATAATCAATCGTCTTTGAGAATTAGCTGTAAATAACTAAAGCGAAAGATGGGAAGATACGAAGAAATAATTGCGAAAAAAAAAAGGTCGTAAAGCGTAAAGAGGGCATTAAAGGTGTGGCAGAAAAAAGGATACAGCAAAGGGGTATGTTAAGCGTGGCCTTCTAAAAAAGGAGTAGTCGAGGAGAAGGAAGACAGAAGGAAGGTATGTCGGCAAAGAAGTGAGTCGTGTTGCTATTTTTCTCTCCATAGAAGCTCGGTACTTGTTTCAGTGTCCACACGACAAACGCCGTTTACGGCCGTGACCACACTCCTGTCAAAGTCATTAACAAAGATCATTTTAACCACAGATGGATTATAAAGGCGCAGTTCGCCAGCAAGGGCTCGAAGGGCAGGATAAGATGACGGAGAAGGTTGCCAGCCAGAAACCTCAAATTCGACTGATTGTAATTTCGGAAAACGCATGAGCAATCCGTAAAAGCGGAGCCGCTAGTGAAGCGTCATCAGTATCATGAGGGAGTACGTGATAGGAGTAAACGCGCACCTCTCGCCCATCAACGGGAAGCACGAATATCCCGAGATGTCGAAGTTCAGCATGCAATGGTCGCGTATTAACGAGAGCTAGCAAAAGTTCCGTTGAGAACCGGCTATTATAGGAGGAGTCTGCGATGTCCAAGGATCTCAAAGCTTGCGTAGACATGGCCGTCTTAGACAATAAGCTGTTCATTTCGTTTCTTTTGGCGTTTACCTCCGTGTGTGAAAAGCAAGTTTTCAAATGGGTAACGGGACGACCGGGGACGATAGCCATGGCTGCTTCTGAGAAAGTACATTCCAAAGTAGACAGTTTGTTGACAGACCCTTTTTCGAGTTGTAAAGCAAGAGAAGGAGTATCAGACGTGGCAGATGGTCCGGGGTCTTCGTTGTCTTTGTAGTCGTTGAGATAAAGATCTTCCAGAGCACTTTGTCTGTTGAGAAAGTTGACAAGATTGCTGTCCCAGTCGAAGTCGCAATGAAATCGTCGGAGATGGAAGGTGGTCTCGGATAGGATCCACGACATTGACGCGCTTGATCCATCATTTATGTGGACGTTGAGGTACCGAAGGTACTTCGTTTGTTTCAGCGCTCGAGCAACTGCGGGCCAGTCCATTTCTCGAGGGCTTGTGGGTTCTGCGCCGGATTCATCGTCATATTCATCTTCACTATCAGGTTCGTTATTCCTCTCTGATAGGTAAATCGTAAGGGCATCAACATGTGCCGCGAGCCTCGGAGAATTTTCCAAAGTTCGACAAAGAATGCCCGTCTCTTCGTCATTTTGCATGAAAAGTGTGTTATAAAGTGCGCGTTCCGCAACGTGTCGAAATCCACGAGAAACTCCACAAAGCGCTGCAATATCGGCGCGACTGACATTCTTCACAATGTTTCGGTAAGTCTCCAATGTCAGTTCCATGCAAATTGGAGCATAACCTATGATAAAGACAAGTAAATAAACCGAGATAATGACGGGGGGTAATATTGGAGACGTACCAACTCCACGAAGGGAGTGACGAAGGAAAGCGGATTTTCCAACCGCCTGGGCGACCTAGCGACGTCCACAACCTTCAAGGTATGAGGAAGGGGTCTGGAGAAAGTAGAGCGGAAGCTTTGGGGTGGGACGGAACTGGTGTAAGCCCCGATTCCAACAAGTGCCTTATATGTATCGGCCCCCACCAAGAGATGAAAGACAGGACAGGTCGTGGCTGAAAAATAGGCAAGAAATAAGCACGAAAAGACAAATAGACTGTCGCTTCCGAAGAGGATTATATGTGAATTGGTCATCGTGGAAAACCGAGACGGAGGCATTTCGGAACCACAGGGAGATCTCCGGGGGGTGATCATACCCCATTCTCAAGACCATTTGGCCAACGGACTCCTTGTCTCTCATACGAAAAATGCGGTCGTTGCAAGACGATACCTGTTGACTGGGACTTCTATAGATACAGCTGAGCCACGTGGATGCCATGCGAACGTTGCAATCGTGAGCGGGGTTGTCGGGCATAGATGGTAACTACTAACTATCAGTCCTTCGGAAAGCAGGAAATCGAGACTTTCCATCGTTTTACGAGGTTCAGATAGTCGGGTCGAGTGTACCTGTACCTAGATGTTACGTAGATCCTAGATTATTTGGTAAGCGCTACATGGTTATGAATTTCCCTGTAGCTCGCATATGGCAAGCTCGTCCCCGGTAGTTGACTTGAACATTGAGTACGTGAGAAAAGCTGGGGATAATTTGGTTCTTGCCACCCAACAGTTGACTATTTTAGAGAATTACAGTGTTTCTGTGATAGTTTATACAAAAAGGCTTTCACTCACGAGTAGTATTTGTTGGCTTGCGATGATGGAGATTGCTCTCAAACACTTCGTAGTTCGTAAAGGAAAATAAGCTTTGATTCCGTCATCAGGCGCTGCACGATTTTCCGAGAATTTTCCATGCCCAAAATATATTTTTCTTCACATGAGTTCTAACATAGAACGAGAACATGAGTATATCTTTCCAGATGCACCACGATAAAAGCACCGACTCGAAGGTTTTATGAATATTTCATGTGTTCCGATTTTGGTGTGAGACACGATTACGAGGAAGCCTGCCAGGGGAGCCTTGTCTCCAATCAAATGATTCGATGCGAGTGTTTACTGCGTATCTCTGAGTGTTAATCCGTCTAAGACATAGATCAAGCGATGCGTTTCCAGAGATGATGATAAGTCGGGACTGAGTTTCCAAAGTTGTGAGTAAACACCGTGAAAAAACACACCGTATCCCAGTCTGGAAAAGAGGGTACAGACATGTTGAATTAAAGAGATACATCCATTCACCAATTGGTTGGTTAAAAACAGAGGTGGGATAGACCAGTTCTTGCGTGAAGCAGTTGAGGAAAACGTCGGGGTATGGCAGCTCGATGGATATCTATCGGCCAATTTACGGATGATTGAAATTTGAATAGTATAACTTTCGACCTTGATAGAGTGACGTCTAATATTTTAAGCAATTTGAGCTGGAGAAATCACACACTTGTCCTGAAAGCCTGGCATGAGTAAGCTTAGAGCTCTTGATAACTCCAAAACAGTGGATACATTTGTGCGACGGGTAAAACAGAATATGATGCGTAAGCTTTACTCCAACTTTTCAAGCTCTTCTAATCGAGATAAGACAACGTCTTTGCTGGTTTCCTCGATCTCGCCAGCGAGAAATATTTCATCGAGGATAGCGTAAACCTAGTTTGATAAATGTCAGAGAAGGAAAGCAGGCCGCATTAAAATATCAGACTGACCTTATAGAAGTTGAATACTAGATCCAGTTCACAGACGTTGTCAAAAAATGTATCTAAGATGCCCATGATTAACATGATGTACATCTGAACGCTTCAGGAACTGACCTAGCACTTCGACAAACAAGTGGATAGCTTCAAGGTAAGCCAGCTCGTTATCGTTGGCATCAACACATAAGCAGAAGAATAGCCCAGCATAACGTCTGTAAACTATCTTATAATTGCGGAACTGGATTGCCTGTAAGCTTCAGCGAACCAGTATTTCGTATCGTAACCACGCACCTCGACAAAATTTGACTGATATTTCTGGTCTCTGGGAGCAACTAAGCGGTGCACTTCCCCACGTAGTCGGACCTGAGCTTCAAGTTTCAACCAAGCCCGTCGTACCATATTTCTCAAGCTTACTTTCTCGTCGTCATCGTAGGGGACATACCATTTGGATAATCTCGTTTTCCCTTGTCGGTTCTGAGGTTATAAGGTTAAGGAAGCGTAACATGGACTTCGGTACTAACTTGCACGAGTATGAACCGAATCATGAGTGGATCATATGAGATCCTGGCACAACAGGAGTTTTAGTGATTGTCAAACTTGTTGAGCCTCGAGTCCGAGTCGCGGGCTTGTGGGGAACAATATTTTGTAACAGCGACCGAAACAAATAAAGATACACCCGATTAGGACTACTCCTATTCGGTCATCTCGGTTGTAATATTCTGAACGCTGTCGAGTCAGCATTTGCCTGCCAAAACAAAACAAGAAATAGTATTTTTGACTTCGCGGGTTGAGGTAATTTAGTAATTTTTTTGCTTTAAAAAAAATTGAGCAGGTACTGGAACGCGACTGCATCCTCCAGCCCGCAAAACTTTGACCACTCGAGTCAGCGCTTAACTTTTGTTGAACTTCCATGACACAATCATATGTCGGACAACATCTTTTAAGATATGATGATACAACTTACAATCAAGCTAAAGTCAAGGTTTTTCAGTCGATTTACATTTTTATTTTTCGAAGTTGGCCATGTGGAAGAACATTTGAAGTGGCCGCAGATTTTTGCATATAAGAATATCTTAGAGGATCTATACATATCGATCCAGATAAAAATATTTAATCTATTGAATGTTTTTTTTAGAGAGCACCTTCTGGTTGCTCTTGCTCGGGCCCCGCTTTGTCGTGGGGATAACACGCGTTCGAGGCCGGTCAATGAATTACAATTAAACTCTACAATACCCGTTACATTGGTCAGGATTCTCATGTTGCTTGCTTATCTCGTCACAACCGTCTCCATACTTTTGAGTAAGATAATGTATAAAGGATCAGGAGCCCATGATACTAGTCGGAAGCAGCTATGATTGAATGTCAAACGCTCCTTCCCAGGATAAGAGCTAAACGGGAAAGAAGGAAAATTTACGGGTATGTTGTGTACACTGATTGGCATTAAGGATAGTGTACCTGAGTAACATAATTTTGAATTAAATACATGGCTACATGTCAAAAAGATTGTACACAAAGAAAACGGTACGTGTAGAAGGGACAAATTGTCAATAATTATAACGTAGCGCAATACAGCACAGAAATACTAGTCCGCGAAGAATTACTTTGGTTCTACTACCATCAAAGTGAACTGCCCATTAAACAGAAGCCGTCCATAAACCCGAGCCCATTACATCAACAGCGCGCATTTCGAAATAGATACACATCATAAGATCATCATTGGTACAAAATTTTGTTTCTTGGAAACTTGTCCTGCCACCCAAAGGTCGATACAGCAAGCCGGGCTCAGGGGTATACAGTTCGATTGATGTCCATTTTTCATTTACTCTCCAGCGAAGAGTCGAATGACCATATACATCGTCGATCCTACAAAGCGAATGACTGTAGATGGGTATCAAGTCAGCAAATATCACGATCAAGATTAAAGATAAAAACGCACGCGCAAGACCGGCAACGGAGGCCAGCAAGAACGCCATGTAACCATTGACAGCTTTATTTGCACCTCCGTCCGATGCCTTCGAGTTGGTAGTCGTGATAGCAGCAGCCAAAAGCGCATTTGTCAATACCCAAGCAAGCAAAACGCTATCGGCAAAAGATACCGAAAGGGATACACGGTCAACACAAGCATAACAGCAATTAAGGAAGCAACGCACTTTGTCCTGAACGACCTATAATAATCTTCCTGTTGTGTATTTTTATCCGGTTTACTCTCCACTTTCGGCGGCTTAGTTTGCAGCACATGAATGGCGTCTTCGTAGAGAGCGTTGATGTCTTTCTCATCGGTCGGTACTTCTGCTTCAACTTGACCATCCTTTTTACCCGTGGCAACCGTCCCAAGGTCTTTGGCGACAGTGTTGTCTCCCTTGGTTCCCCAGGATACGTCGTGCACGTTCGCAAACTGTGCAAACCAGGCGTCAGGATCGTCAAAGTAAAGGATATTGATAAACCGAGCTTACTGCATAGACGTTCAACACATTGATGTAAGAAGGTGCCATTAGTAGATATTGAATGAACGATGTGATCATGTGCCATGGTTCAAACTACATTAATCAGTAAAACACACTTTGCAAAAAAAAAAAAAAAAGGGGGAACTAAGGA
>Ga0247779_1000986_pt1 | contig 14757 bp, 13 predicted proteins | sample UWRJL221509R5_FD_179925 | JGI IMG/M metagenome (GOLD analysis project Ga0247779, IMG submission 179925) | Plant litter microbial communities from Arlington Agricultural Research Station in Wisconsin, United States - UWRJ-L221-509R-5 | ecosystem: Environmental > Terrestrial > Plant litter >...
CTGGGGGCGCTAGTTGCAGCTTCATCGTACGAACGACTTCGATGCGCGTGCCGGGTGCGAGGTGTAGGCGCGCGCCACCTGCGAGCTGCTTGGTCGTACCTTCCACGCTGTTGCTCGAATCGCTACGTACGCCTGCTTTGGCTTCGGCAGCCTGCACATTTTCCGAGAACAACAGGGGAAGCGCAGCGAACATCGCGAGCGCGGTCAGCCTTCTAATCATGGTTGGCGTGAACGGACGAAAGCGCCAGGCGTTCAGGCTCCATCGTCGAAAATTTGGCGAACCCCGTTTCGCACGTTCAGCCCTGGTGTCTCACCGCGGAGCAGTGCAGGTGGCCTTCTTTTCAGCGTGAACGGTGAGTGCTCCGCGGCGGCAACGCGAGCTCGGCCAGGATGCCATCGAGCAAGGATTCGTCCTTGCGTAGCATCGCGATGTGCAGCAAGCGCGCGCGGGCATCCTGAGGCTCGAGCTTCGCCAGCAGTGCCGCGGCTATCGCCACCTTGCTCGCCAAACGTTGGTCGAGCGACATGTTCGGGTCCGACTTGCGGCTGGGGTGCTGCACCGCCGCCGTCCGTTCGCGGACGGACGAGCCCTCGTCATGCAGCGGGGTGCCGAACGAGCGTCCGAGATCAGTCCTATCGGGGCGATTGGTCATGGCCTCTACTTTCAGAACGTAGACGTTGCACGTTTCATTCCGATCTGTGTTCGGACGACGCAATATCGATCAATGCCTCGAATTGCGACGGGTGTCGCCGAATCGGTACACGCGAACGAGGTAACCGGATCGCAGCAGCAGAAAGATTTGCGATGTGGGCAACGCGCGTACGTCGTGCCGCGTCTCATGCTCGAAATGCCGAGAAATTAGCCAGATCGCGCTGTGAGTCGTGTTTCGTGTTGCGGTGCTCTGCGCGCCGCGTGACGCTCTACGAGTGAGCGTGCTTCATCACTTGGCACTCGGGACACGCGACGTGGCACGGCTCGCACGCTTCTACATCGACGTACTCGAGCTCCGTGAAGTGACGCGTCACCTACATGCCGACGGCGCGTTGCGGTCGGTGTGGTTGGATCTGGGCGGATCGCTATTGATGATCGAGTCGACCGCTGAGCCACCTCGAACCGTCGAGGGCGTTGGCGCCGGGCCGTTCTTGATCGCGGTCGCGGTCCTGCCAGAGGAGCGGCAAGCGTTCGAGGCACGACTCGAGCAAGCGGGCTCCGTCGTCGAAGCGCGCTCGGAGCTCACCAGCTACGCGCGAGATCCCGACGGCAACCGCATCGCGGTCAGTGCATATCCTCTGACTGTGCTTGCGCGTGCTTAGCGCTTCTTGCTCGTGGGCAGCTGCTTCGACGATTCGTTGCCAGGGTCGTAAACAGGCATGGCTTGTTGGCTGGGAGCCGCGTTCTGCGGCGCGGCTTTGCTGGCCGGGAGCTGTTTCGGCGCGAGCTGCTTCGGCGCGGGTTTGTTACTGGGCGCGAGCTGCTTCGGCGTGGGTTTGTTGCTGGGCGCGAGCTGCTTCGGCGCGAGCTGCTTCGGCGCGAGCTTGCTGGGCGGTGCGTGCTGCTTGGGTGTCGCCTTGGTGTCCGTGGCGGAAGCTTTTGGCGCGGCAGCAGGCAGGTCGGGGATCGCTTTGGGCGGCTGCGGGTTCTGACGCGAGCTGCCCGCTCGCTCGAGCGGCGTCAACGGCTCCCGTGCGACGCTCGGTGGAACGACGGCGGGCGCCAGCGCTCGGTAGAACAGCGCGCCAACACCCAGCAACAGCAGCAAACCGGCCGCGCCCAGCGCCAGCCAGCGCGCATGAAAATGTCGACGCAGCCGTGACACGCGTTGTCGCACACGCGGTGCCGGCAAATCCGCGTCGCGCGCGATCTCGTCGAGGCTCTCCCCGTCGCCCTCGCGTAAGAGCCAATGGAGTGTTCTCTGGGCGCCATTGGTCTTCGGCAGCTCGCTCTCGATCCATTGCCTGAGCTCCCCGGTCGAGGTGCCCGGCTCAGCAGGGCTCTGGTCCACGTCGGGGCTCAGCAGCGGGAGTCGCCCACGGCGTCGGTAGCTGTCGGCGATCTTGTGCCGGGCGATACCGTGCAGCCAACGCTGAAAGTCCGCTGGGTCGCTGGGCGCGTTCTCGGCGACCAGCGCTTCGGTCAGGGTATTTTGGACCACATCTTCCACTTCCGCGGGGGGAAGTCGGCGGCGGGCGTACCTCAGTAACCCCTCGCGCAGCGCCGGATCGGCCAAGCGGGTGCCATTCTGGTGTTGGATCGAGAATGCAGGGGCTGCCATGGGGTATGACTTCACCAAGCCCTACGTCGTGCCTCGGGCCGGAGCTGTGACACCGAGCCACGACGAATCTTGTTTTTCTACGCTCGAGCCCCCGCGATCCTCCCCGTGCGCCGACCCCAGCCCCCAAAACCAAAAAGCTTGCTCGAGCCCGAGCAGCGTGAATGGAAGGTCGAAAAGCTGGTGCCGGGCGGCGCTGGTTTCTTGCGGCTGGACAACGGTCAGGGCGCGTTCGTGCCGGGCGCGCTCCCAGGAGAGCGGATCCGGGTGGAGCTCGCGGAGGATCGTCAGGCCTACTTGCAGGCCGCTCGCTGGCAGCTGCTCGAACCCAGTCCCGACCGGGTGGAGCCCGTCTGCCCGGTGCAGGGACGTTGCGGGGGTTGTGATCTGATGACGCTGAATTACCCCGGGCAGCTGAGCGCCAAGGCCGTGATCTTGCGCGACGCTCTGACTCGCACGGGGCACTTCGAAGCGCTGCCGGAGCTGGCATTCGTCGCCGCCGATCAGCCACTCGCTTACCGTTCGCGCATTCGCTTGCATGTCGCGAGCGACGGTCGACTCGGCTTCTTCGCCGCCGAGTCTCGAGAGTTGGTCGAAATCCCCGGTTGCCGAGTGGCCCATCCCGAGCTCGATCGAGCACTACTCACGTTGCGCGCGATCACGAGCGAGCATAGGAGCGAGCTTTGCTCGTTCAGTGAGCTCGAGCTGCGTGTGGCGCCTGCGGGACCGAGGCTCGCGTTGCGTTTGCTGCCTGCCGCGCGTCGCTTCGAGGACGCAACGAAGCTCGTTAGCGCGCTGTCCCGCGCATTCCAAGTCTCGATCGGCGAGCGAAGTTCGGCGCCCGAGCACGATCAACGCTTCCCGTTGCCAGGTGGAGTCGAGCTGAGAGTCTCGGGCGCCGCCTTCACACAGGTCAATTGGGAGGTGAATCAGCGCCTGGTGCAGGCGCTGCTCGACGGCGCCGAGCAGCGTTCCGTGAGCACGTTTTGTGATCTCTACTGCGGTGCCGGAAACTTCAGCCTGCCGCTGCTCGCGCGCGGCATGAGCGGCGTCGGCATCGAGAGCTCGAAGCCGGCGATCGCAGCCGCCAAGCGAGCCGCGACCGAGCAAGGTCTTTCACGCGCGCGCTTCATTGCCGGGGACGTGAAGGAAGCGCTCGCCAAGTTGCCGCGCGCCGATTCATTCGATCTCGTGGTGCTCGATCCTCCGCGCAGCGGCGCGCGCGATGTCCTGCCCGAGCTGATCCGGCGTGCGCCGCGGCACATAGCCTACTGCGCGTGTGATCCCGTGACACTGGCGCGTGATCTGCGCACGCTGTGCGACTCGGGCTACGCACTGTCAGCGGTCAGCGGCTTCGATATGTTTCCGCAAACGCACCATTTCGAAACCTTGGCCTGGCTCGCACGCGTCGAGTGAGCGATCAGCGGGTAACCGTCTTGCGCTCGATTGTTGGCCCGCGCTAAGCTGCCTTGGAACAATTCGTACTGCCGACCTTCCTCGGTAGGAGCGGTTTTCGCCATGCAATTGTCTAGCGGTTTTTCCCCGGTTCGGGAGCGCGAAGCGCGTTCTTCGCCCTCATCCGCCCCGGAGTGGTTGGTCTGCAACGGCGGCGTAACGGTCGGACCCGTTCGCACCGATCTGCTGTTGCGGGGGGTCATTCACGGGCGCGTTCCGAGCACGGCTTTGGTGCGTCAGACCGGCTGGCAGAATTGGCGCGAGCTGGCCAAGATTCGTGAAGTGTCCGCGCTGTCACGCGTGCTCGATCGTCGAGTCGACGAAGCGCTGCCCGAGCCTTCGAGCTTGCGCGAAAGCGCCGAAGCCGTGGCGCAAGCCGCCGACGCTGGTGAAGTGCTCTTGCTCGCGCTGCATGCGGCAGCTCGAGCCACGTCGGCGACGGTTGGCCTGGCGCATCGCGTCCGCGAGCCTCTGCTTCTACCCACCACGTCGTGTGTGTACGGAGCCTCGAGTGAACGCCTGGGCGAGGTGCTGCCCTGGTTCGATCCGGCGGTCGCGCTCGCGCGCAGTGGTCGGGCGCAGCTTCTGCTCGGAGCTGGAGAGTCGGGCGGTGTGCAGCACACCGTGTGCGCGCGCCTGAGCCCGAGCGCCCCGCTCGCGGGGCTGGCCGTGCTGCCGATCATGGTCGGCGGTGAGCTGTGCGCAATGCTCGAGCTCGGACGCAGCGACCACCCGTTTCGAAGCAGTGATTCCGCTGAGCTCTCCGAGTTCGTGACGCAGGTAGCCTCGGCTCTGGCACGTCACGGCGTCGCGCCGCTGCTGAATTCGGACCCCAAATAGGGCAACAGCCCGGCGCGAGGGGAGCGCACCGGGCCGTTGAATAGATTAGGGAGGCGGCGACCCGGGCGGAGGGGGGGGTCACCAAGGGCGCCGCCTGCAGTGCCAGATACTGCAGGGAGCGTGCCACCAAAACGTCACAGACATTCAACGGGTTAGGGGGCGCGATCCGCGACCTGGGTTGCAAATGTGAATGATGTCATTCGAACGCGAAACCCGGCGTGCACAATCCGGTCCGGGCGCGGCACCCAGACGCCCGTTCGAGTGAGTCGCCGTCCGGTGCAAGCTCGCAATGCGTTTCGCCGGGCACTATCGTGCCGCACATGAGGTGGTCCTTTCGCATCGCGCGCGTCTCCGGGATCGACGTGCGCGTGCACGTCACCTTCGCGCTGGCGGTGATTCTCTTCGCGCTGAATTTTGCGGCGCCCCAGGGCGCCCGCGGTGCGGCTTTCGGTGTGCTCTTGGTGTGCGCACTCTTTGCGTGCCTGACGCTGCATGAGCTCGGTCACAGCCTGGTCGCGCAGCGCCTGGGCGTGTCAGTCACGGAGATCTTGCTCTTGCCCATCGGCGGCGTCGCGCGTTTGGCAAATGAGCCGAGAAAGCCGCAACACGAGCTACTGATCGCGCTCTCGGGCCCGTTCGTGAACGTGATCATCGCGCTCTTGCTGCTGCTGGTGCTGGATCATTACCGAATCCCACTCGACGCGAACGAGTTCGTGTCCTTGGCTGACCCGAGCCCGCTCGGCTTGGTGCGTGCGCTGTTTTGGGGCAACGTGGTCCTCGCAGCGTTCAACCTATTGCCGGCACTGCCCATGGATGGCGGGCGAGTGTTCCGAGCGCTGCTCAGCCTTTCACTCGGCCGCTCACGGGCCACGGGCATCGCAGCAGCGGTTGGCCAAGTGATCGCGATTGCGCTGATCGCCATCGCCTTCAAGAAAGACTGGGGCCCGCTGGCATTGGTCGGGATGTTCGTGTTCGTAGGCGCCGCGCAAGAGCGCGCGGCGGTTCGGGCCAGCGAGCTGCTCAGTGAATTGCGCGCGGGCGAGGTGTGCGATGCGAACGCGGTGGTGTTCGCACCCCAAGAGCAACTGGGCCACGTCCTCGACACGTTGATTCGCAGCCCGCAGGCCCACTTTGCGGTCTTCTATGGCAAGGATCTGGTGGGTACGCTCGGTCGCGAGCAGGTTCTGGCATCGGCGCCGCGCGTCGGGCTCGACGCGCCGCTGTCGTCCTTGATGCGCCGTGATTTCTTCGCGGTCGATGCCGGAACGCCACTCGACGAGGTGCGCCGTCGCTTGCTCGAGCTCGCAGGGCGTCCAGTCGTGGTGCGCTCGTTGACGGGCTACGCGGGGGTGCTCGGCTTCGAAGACCTGCAGCGCATTACGATCGTCGCCGAGCGCTTGGCCCAAGCCGGCATTCGCCGGCCACAAGCCGTCCCCGATCCGGCGTTGCATTGAGCGCAGCTTCGTCATCGAGCGCGCCGCCGAGCGGGCCGGATCCCGCGCGGCGCCCGCATCCGCGCGTCCTCGGCTACCTGCTTTTCGCCGAGACCTGGGAGCGTTTCAGCTATTACGGCATGAGGGCCTTGCTGGTCTTCTATCTGACGAAGGGCTTCCACTTCAGCGATAGCGCGGCCTACGCCATCTACGGCAGCTACACCGCGCTGGTGTACGCGACACCCGTGCTCGGAGGCATGCTGGCGGACCGTTTGCTCGGCTATCGAAAAGCGGTGTTGATCGGCGGTGTGCTGATGGCCCTGGGCCATTTTGCGATGGTCGTGCAAAACCGACAGGTGTTCTACGGCGCGCTCGCGCTTTTGATCTGCGGTAACGGCTTCTTCAAACCGAACATCTCGAGCCTCGTCGGTCGCCTGTACGAAGCAGACGATCCGCGTCGCGATTCGGCGTTCACGATTTTCTACATGGGCATCAACCTGGGCGCTTTCCTCGCGCCCATCGCCTGTGGCTACCTGGGTGAGCGGCTCGGCTGGCACTGGGGCTTCGGCCTCGCGGGCGTTGGCATGTTGCTGGGCTTGCTGGTTTTCGTACGCGCGCAACCGCTGCTGATCGGCCTTTCAGAACCACCCGCCCGCCCGGGCCGTCGCGCGAACCTCGCGGGGCTCTCACTCGAAGCTTGGGTTTATGTCGGCACCGCCCTCGCGGTCTTGGTCACCTGGCAGTTGGTCCAGCGCGCAGCCCTCGTGGGCTCGATGCTGATCGTATTTGGCGTCGTGGTGTTCGTTGGGCTGTGCGTGTACCTGCTTCGGTTGCCGCAAAAAGTCGAGCGCGACCGGCTGGGGGTGGCGCTGCTCCTGACGCTCTTTTCCGTGGTTTTTTGGTCGTTTTTCGAGCAGGCCGGCACGAGCATGAGCTTGTTCACCGACCGCAACGTGGATCGTTCGCTGCTCGGGGGGCTGATCCCGGCCGCCTGGTTCCAGTCAGTGAACGGCCTATTCATTTTACTATTGGCGCCCGTGTTCAGCTGGTTCTGGCTGTACCTGTCGCGCCGTCGCCTAGAACCGAGCACGCCGCTCAAGTTCGCGTTCGGCATCGTTTTGCTCGGCCTGGGCTTTGCGGCGTTGTACGTCGGTGCCGAAACGTCGCGGGCGACCGGGGTCGTGCCGATGTTCTGGTTGATCCTATGCTACCTGCTGCATTCGACCGGTGAGCTGTGCTTGTCGCCCATCGGCTTGTCGATGATCACCAAGCTTGCGCCTCGAGGCGTGACCGGCATGCTGATGGGCGCGTGGTTTCTCGCCATTTCGTTCGCGCAATACGTGGCTGCGCTGATTGCCCAGCTGACCGGCGTCACGACACACGGCGCGCTCACGGCCAGCCCGCCCAAGCCCACCGAAACGGTGATGGTCTATGGCGCAGTGTTCGGCAGTATCGGCTGGATCGCGCTCGGGGTGGGGGCGCTCTTGGTTTTGCTCTCGCCTCTGATCGCGCGGCGCATGCACGGCGTGCACTAACGTCAGGCGTATGGTAGGCGCGGATTTTTCTGGGCTCGTGGAGCGGCAATCCTCACGGAATCGCCGACGCGCATGAAACCGCTTTTGCTTGGCAAAAGTCTCAGCCAGACTGCGCGCCCCATGTCGGATTCTTCCCCCGATCTTCCCGATCTTCCCGATCTCCCCGAGGTCGATCCAGGCGACCCCGAGCCGGTCGTGGTCGCAATCGAGACTGCCCGCGCTTTGTTCCGAACCGGCGAGCATTTGGAGGCTCTGCGCTGGCTGCGCCGTGCCGCCGAACGTGCCGAAGAATCGGGAGACGACCTCCGTGCACTGAACTTGGCTCGCAGTGCGGCCGACCTCAGCACTGCGCTGCAAACCGTTCCGCCGCCGCAGGCATCAGCCGCGCCACAGGCGCCTACGGCCGCACCAGCACCGCTACGGGCATCGGTACCGCCTCCACCCGCGCCTCCGCCCGCGCCTCCGCCCGCGCCTCCACCCGCGCCTCCACCCGTGCCTGCGCCGCGCGCTTCCGTGCCTCCGCCCGCGCCCGTGGCCGCGCCCGCGCCACCGCCACCAACGCCGCTACCGCCGACGCCGCGCCGTGTGGACGAGGCCGTCGCCCTTTCGCCGTACGACGACTTCAGTGACAAGACCCAAGTCGACGCCTCGGCCCACGTGCAGCGTGATTCACTGCAGTCGGGGGTGCAGATCACCGAAATGCCGGGGCCCGCCGCGCCGCGTTCGGTCACGTTGCCGTCGCCTCCCTCGAGCGAGCAGACGGTTGCCGACGCGCAATTCACACCAGTGGTCGAGCTCAAGCGGCCCTCGCTGCGATCAGCCGTGCGCGTGGCCGTGACCCGCGACCCCGATAGCCCGAACACCTGGCTCGTGCGTCCGCTAGCCGAAGGCAGTGAGGTTCCACCCGGCTGCGAAGAAGCGTTGCTGGTGGCGTTGGATCCCAAGAGCCGCCTGCTGCAATAGCCGAAGCGGCTCAGCGCGCAGCTTTCAATGCGGCTAGCAGCTCCGGTTCGAGCAGAACGGGCTCTTTGGGTAGGGCCGCGAGCTCGAAGCGTGGCGTGACCTCCGTCGCCGTCACGCGGTCGCCGACGTCAATACCGGCGCTGCGCGCCGCCCAAGCCACGATCGCGCGTGGGTCGGTGCCAGCGGCGCGCAGCTCGGCCAGGCTCAAATCGGCTTCGCGCTTGGCTAGGCGGCGGCCGCTTTCGTCGGTTACCAACGGCACGTGAAACCAGGCAGGATGCGGCAGGGCGAGCGCGTTTTGCACGTGCCATTGGCGGGCCGCACTCGCCAGCAAATCTGCGCCGCGTAGCACTTCGTTGACGCCCTGCGCGTGGTCGTCGACCACCACCGCGAGCTGATAGGCAGGCGCTTTGTCTCGCTTGGCGATCAAGAAATCGCCCACGTCGCGCGCGACGTCCCAAGTGCTCGAACCGGCTACGCCGTCTTCGATGGTGATGCTGCCTTCCGGCACGAGCAGGCGCGCGCCGGCGGCGCGGCCCGAGACTCGTTCGGCTTCCGCGAACGAAGCGTAACGTCCGCGGCAGGTGCCCGGATAGCGAGGTTCCGGCGAGTCTGTGTGTGGCGCGCTCTGTGCGCTGCGAATATCACCGCGCGAGCACACGCACGGATAGGCTTTCCCTGCCTCAATCAGCGCGGCCACCGCGGCATTCAGGCGCAAGAGCTGGCTCGATTGCACGAATGGCTCGCCGTCCCACTCGAGCCCGAGCCACTCCAGATCGGCGAGCGCCGCGTCGGCGAAGCGCATTTCGGAGCGCGGCCCGTCCAAATCTTCCATGCGCATCAGGAGCCGTCCGGCGCGTGCTCGCACGTGCCAGAAGGCGAGCAGGAACGTGCGCGCGTGACCCAGATGCAAGAGTCCGGTCGGACTCGGTGCTAAACGTCCGACCGGAACGTGCATTTCAGTCGCTCGACGCCGGGCACGAGCAGCTGGCGACGCGCTGCTGCGCGTCAGCCTGCACCTGCTTCGCGTGGCTGCAATGTTTGCCAGCGCTGCCATCGAGGCGACACACCGCGCTTGCGGCGCGGGACAACGAAGAGAATGCGCGGCACGCATCTTCGCACACGGCGTTGGACTTGGCCGGCGCTGCGGCGCCCGCGGTACTCGGGCGACTGTCGCTCTTCTTTTCTGCCGCGCGATCGGTGGTTCGGTCGTGACCGAGCACCGGTGCCGGCTGGGCGAGTGCCAGCCGATCGAGATCCGCTTTGGCTTGGTTCAGCGCGCGCTCGGCCGCTTCGAGCGTGCTGTACTCGGCTTCGTCTCGGGCGGCTTTGGACTTGGGGAGCTCCAGCCCCTCCGGCGCAGGAGCTGCCGCGAGAGGGGGAACCGCAGCCGGGTCACCCGGCGCAGCGCTGCGCTCCACTCCCGCCGCCGGTGTCGACGGCGGCGGGCTGGGTTCGGGAGAGCGCTGAGCGGCGCACGCCGTGAAGCACACCCAAACCCCGAGCCAACCCGTAACGTTCGCGACTTTCATGATCATTTTCGAGTGCAGGCCACGCGAGCCGCGCAGCCCATGGGTTAGACGTACCAGGTTTGGAAAAGGCTCAAGCTCAGGGCGTGGCCACGATGTAGGCCAGCCAGCCCGGGTGGTTCGTGGCGCGCTTGGTCGGCTGGTAGTTCTCCGTGTCGTTGTCGTTGCTCTTGTCCCAGAACACCTGGGCCTCCGAAAAGCCGGCTTCCAGCAAGAGCTCGGTCAGCTCCGGCAAGGACCAATAGCGCCAGTCGTAGGTGAACGCTTTGTTCATCTTGGTGCCGTCCTGAAACTCGAAGTGAATGTGGTTCAAGATCTCGTGCGTGATGGGATTGAATTTGTCCTGATCCCACACGTAGGTGAAGCCGCCCTTGATCGAGCGCGGTTCCATCATCGGCTCCATCGATTCCCATCCGCCGTAGGCGTCCAGCATGAACGCGCCGTCTTTCTTCAAGCCCTTTTTCACGGTTGCAAAGTAGGCGCGCAGGGCGTCACGGGTTTTGAAGATCCAATAACTGAAATTGAAGGCCACGACGACATCGTGCTTACCGGGGGACGCGGCGCGCACGTCTTGGCAGAGCAGCGTCACTTTGGCAGCATCGTCACCGAGCGGCAGAATGTTGCGCTTGGTGCCCCAGGCGAGCACTTTGGGATCGATGTCGATACCTTGTGCGCTGCGCTCTGCGAGGCTTTTCGCCCAAGCGCCACACAGCAGGGCGGTTCCGCAAAAATCCTCGCGTAGCGAGAGCGGCGCGCGGCCACGCACCTTCTTGAAAGCGCGGTTGATGAAATAAATCTCGGTCTCCGCGTCTTGTACCGAGCGCTGATACAAGTCGTGCTTGTCTGCGGTCTTGGCGGTGAACTGCGATTTGCGAGCGGTCTTCTTGGTCGATTTCTTCTTGGACATGGCAGCGGGAGAGCTATTTCTGGTGAGAGCAGCGGAGCTGTGTGGCAAAGGTTCGGAAGTCGGCAACATAGGCCAATACAGCGGAGTTTGTCGCGGCGGCTAGCGAGACGTTGGCGAAGCCCAAAGCGCCGCCCACGGTCTCGGCCTGGCCCAGCCCTGTCTCGGTGATTTCGGCCACTTCGAGCAGCTGGCGGGCCTCTGGCCGCGCATTTTCCGGACGCACGTAGGCCACGAAAGAGCTGCCACAAAATGAGGCGCTGGCCACGGGAGCCACGTCGATGCCGTTCGGGTAGCCGCGCCAGACCGTCTTCGGGTCCATGTGCGGCTCGCTGCCCAGATCGAGCATGACCAGACCGAAGTGGCTGGTGTCGCGTTCGATCGGTAGGAAGGCGCGCACGCCGAGCGGCGTCGTTACCGCGAACACCTCGGACAACATCTGTGACGTCGAGCCTACCCACATCACCACGTCCGGGCCCAGCTCGGCTTTGCCCGACTTGAAATGGACGCGCCGGCCGTGCATCGGCGTCATCGCACTGCGCGCGTCGATCGCGACCGTGAACAGATCCTGGCCGGCGTTGGCGACGGCGATGCTGCTAGCCCCGGCGCCTTCGGGTGACAGCACGATGTTCTCGCTGCCTTCGACCCACAATTTGGCGCGGGGTGGAGCGTCGTCCGCGACCGGGTTACTGATGTACACGGCGTGGGTTGGCGCATCGGGTAGGTCCAGGCCAGCCACGCGTGTGCCGTTGCGCGCATCGCTGGCCAAGATCTCGAGCGGCGTGGAGTTGTCCTGAGCGCGCCGCACGAGCTTCCCGTCCTTCACCCAATAGGCCTTGCCGCGGAGCAAAAGCGGGCCGCGTGCGACCGCGAAAAACTCATTTGGTCCGCCTTTTATCGTGGAAAAACGCGCACGCTCGCTGCCACCTGCCAAGCGTTTGGCCAGCTGCACTTCGTCAGCGCGGTTGATCATCACCACGCCGCGCTCGCTGGCGCTCATCTGTCCGGCGGGTCCGATCTCCTGCGGCTGCTCGATCACGAGCTTGCTCTTGAAGCTTGGCTCCGGGCTCGCTGGCGTTGCAGCTCGTGCTTCGTCCGGGATCTCCGACACGTTCAGAAGCTGCGGAGTGGGCTCGCTGTCGCGCGGCGCGGCGCTCGGCTGGCGAGCGCTGGCGCTGGGGGCGGCAGCCGCTACTGGCGCGACTTTCGGGGGCGAAGGCACGCGTTGCGGCTTGCCTCGTTCCTCGCAGGCGCTCGGGAATGCGGCACACCCGAGCAGTAGCGCGCTCGCGGCCAAACGCGGAAAACGCGGAAAACGCGCAGTACGCGAACGACGCCGCATGTCGCCACTTCTGCCACACTCTGCGTCGCGCTCAAACCAAATCGATTCGCCTGTAAAATCGGTTATGACTCGAGAGATGCGCTTTTGGGTCACGAGGCCGATTCTTTCTCGCGTGGGCGTCTGCGCCAGCGTCGTTTCGATCTGCAGCGTCGCGGGTTGCGCCGCCGGAGCTCCCAGCGCCGCGGCACCGAACAGTCCCGCCACTGGCACGGTGTCTGCGCCCTCGTCGCCTGGGTCAGCGGAGGCGACGCCTGCCGCTTCGCCTTCGCCCGCCCGCAGCCCGGCCGTCGCGTCGCGTCTGCCCGAAGTCGTGCTCGACCCCAAGCAACCGCTGCGTCCGCTGCCCGAGCTCAAAGTCGAAAACATCGGTCTGCACATTGGTGGCGGTCCGAATGACGCCGAGACCAAGGCGCCCTTCCTGGACGCGGTGGCCGAGCGCTTTCCCTCGTTCATGGACTGTTACCGAAAGAACGAAGATCCGGCGCCGGGCGGTCGCTTCGGGGTGGATCTGCACATCGCCCGCGGCGGCGGTCACCCGCGCATCGAACAACCACGCACGTCGCTGCGCGGTTCTGAATTTCGTGCCTGCCTCGGCAGCGTGTTCGAGTCGGTGGACTTCAAGAAGCCGAAGCACGGCCCGACCACGCTCAGCTACTCGCTACGCTTCACGCTGGTCGAGGCGCCTTGAAGAACTGCTGATACGGAATGTCGACTGGGCGATCGTCCAGCGCGACCTCGAGCATGTGTGAAAGGAACGGCAAATCGCCGAGCCTGAAGCGCTCGCTCTTGCGCTCGATATCGGACAGGCCGGTGCGCAGCGTTTCCAGGATTTCCAGGCACTCCAGCGTGGCGCCGTTCATCGCTGAGATCGCGCCCGCGCGACCCAGACCTTGGCCCAGAAAGCGGCCGAATCGCCCAGTCCGGCCGCCGTTGCAGGTGACGTTCAAATCCCCCGCAAAGGGCAGCCCTGAAGCGCACTCGGGACTGCCGCCCAGCAACGTCAGCAGCTGGCCGGCTTCGTGGATGGCCTGCGCGTAGAGCGCTGCTTCACAATTGTGCCTGGCGATGCTGCCCGCGCTTCCGCCGCTCTTTTCATGCAACCCGGCGACGAAGCCGATGCCCATCGCATATGCATTTTTGAGCGCCGCGCACACCTCGGTGCCCACGGCATCGCTGCTGGTGAACACGTGATAATAAGGGCCCCGCGCGAGCTCGGCCCAGGTGTTCAAGCTCTCCGGATTTCGGCCCGTGAATACCACGCAGGTCTCGACGCGACGAGCCAGCTCGCCCGCGATGCACGGGCCGCCCACGGCAACCGCATCGACGGCGAGCTGTGCCGGCAGTTCTTGCTTCAGCACGTCGGGTAAAATCTCGAACCGCTGCCCGTCGTAGACCAGACCCTTCGAGACCATCAGCAAAGGCACGCCCGCGGGCAACAGCGGCGCCAAGGCGCGTCCAGCCCAGCGCACGCCGGCCGAGCTGACGCCCAGCGCAACCGCGTCGATGCCGCGCAAAGCGTCGCTCAATTCCGTGGCCTGGAATGGCGTAATCGCGTCCGGCAGTGGCAGACGAAGGCTGGGGTGATCGGCGCCAGTCTTGAGCGCCGTGATGATTTCCGTGTCGAGCACGGTGCCGACCAAGCGCAGCTCATGGCCGCGATCGAGCAGCGGCATGCACAGCGCGCTGCCCATCATCCCGGCACCCAGGATCGCGATGCGCGCCATCAGTTCCCGCTCGCTGCGCTCGGTTTGCCCGCAGGCGTGGCCGCCGAGGCCGGAGCCGCGGAGGCCCGCGTCGCAGTAGTCGGCGGCGGCAGCGGCGGTAGCTTTGGCAACGGCGGCAGGTTGCTGGGCAGGCGCAGATTCGGCAGCGGCGGCAACCCGGAAGGCAGGGCAGGCATGCCACTCGGCAACGGCGGCAAGTTCGAAGGCAGGGCTGTCGGCAGCCCCGGCAAGCTCGACAGATCGTTCGGCAATGGCGGCAAGCTCTCGAGGAAAGCGTTGACGTCCGCGGGCAAGAGCTTGCGGATATCGGCGAGCGAGAGCGGACGCAGGCCGCAGCCGACGCCGATGGTGCGCTCGATGTGCGCGTCGCTGAGCTTTCGAGTATCCGCGCTGAATTTGAGTCCCACGTGGACGCTGCCGTTCACTACCTTCTCAGCGAGCTTTCCAGCTTTGCCCGCAAGCTGGGCGCCCAAAAGCTTGGCCAAGCGCGACTCGGCTTCGACGCCGGCGAGCGCGCTGCAGGGCAGCTCCCCGCTCAGGTTCAGCGTGGCCTCCGAGTGGTCGCTGGCGCGGCTGAGCAAGCCACCGCCCGAGAGCTCGAACTTGCCGGCTGCGAGTCGCGTCTCCGTGAGCGTGATGCGATCGCGAGTCGCCGGCAACGCGAACTTCGTGTCGAAGGTCGTGGTATCGCCGAAGATGAAGCCGTCGAGCTCGAAGGGGTGCGGCGGGATATAACCCTTCAGCGTGAGGTGGCTGACGCCG
>Ga0247779_1000987_pt1 | contig 14752 bp, 12 predicted proteins | sample UWRJL221509R5_FD_179925 | JGI IMG/M metagenome (GOLD analysis project Ga0247779, IMG submission 179925) | Plant litter microbial communities from Arlington Agricultural Research Station in Wisconsin, United States - UWRJ-L221-509R-5 | ecosystem: Environmental > Terrestrial > Plant litter >...
CTCCGTCTGGCCGTGCGCGATTCGCCGACCTCGATCAGGTCCACGTCGGCCGCGGTGTTGGACAGGTATTCGTGCAGCGCAGGCCCGGCCAGCCAGCGCCGCCAGCCGGCCCGCGCCGGCGCGCGGCCGAGCATCAGCTGCGAGAGGTTGTTGTCGCGCGCGTAGCGGATCAGCGCCGCCGCCACGCCGCGCTCCTGCAGCACCGCCGTGGTCGCGCCGAGGTCATGGGCCAGGCGCACGACGCGCAGCACGCGCTCGCGCCGCGCGTCCGGCATGGCGCGCAGCCGCGGCGTTTCCACGTAGACCGCATGCCAGCTGACGTTGAGCTGCTGCGCCAGGCGCGCGGCGCTGCGCACCACATGCTCCGAGCGCGGCGTAGGCCCGATCGCGCAGAGGATCGCGGCCTCGGTCTTCCAGACCTGGCTGATCGCCTTGTTGGAGCGCCAGGCCTGCACGTCGTCCTCGACCCGGTCGGCCGTGCGCCGCAGCGCCAGCTCGCGCAGGGCCATCAGGTTGCCCTTGCGGAAGAAGTTCCGCGCCGCCCGCTCGGCCTGGGGGCCGGCGTAGACCTTGCCGGCGGCCAGGCGCGCGAGCAGTTCGTCGGCCGGCGTGTCGACGATCACGACCTCGTCGGCAGCGTCGAAGAAGGTGTCGGGCAGGGTCTCCTGCACGCGCACACCGGTGATGCCGCCGACGACGTCGTTGAGGCTCTCCAGGTGCTGGACGTTCAGCGTCGTGTAGACATCGATGCCGTTGGCGAGCAGCTCATCGACATCCTGCCAGCGCTTCGGGTGGCGCGAGCCGGCCACGTTGGAGTGCGCCAGCTCGTCCACCAGCACCAGCGCCGGCTTGCGCTCCAGCACGCCGTCGAGGTCGAACTCGGGCAGGCTGCGCCCGCGGTACTCGACCTCGCGGCGCGGCAGCACAGGCAGGCCCTCGGTCTGGGCCTGCGTCTCGCTGCGCCCGTGCGTCTCGACGACGCCGACCAGCAGGTCCACCCCCTCGCCCACCAGCTTGCGCGCCGCCTGCAGCATCGCGTAGGTCTTGCCCACGCCGGCGGAGGAGCCGAAGTAGATGCGCAGGCGTCCGCGCGAAGCCTTGATCTCGGCTTCGCGCATCTGCTCCAGCAGCGCGTCGGGGTCGGGGCGTTGGTCGTCCATCGCCGGGATTGTCCGGGCTTCTCTAAGGACGCTTAGAAGGTGCGGCCGATGCTCAGCACGAGGCCGGTCGTGCCGATGCGCTTGGCCGACTGGCCGGCCGAGTTGGCGACCTGGTAGAAGTCGCGCTTGGCATCGGTGCCGACCACGGCGGCGGTCAGCGTCAGGATCTTGAAGTCCTTGGCCAGCGAGAGCTTGTAGTCGGTGTACGACAGCTCGCCGTAGTGCTTCACTTCCATGCGGCCCAGGTGGGTGCCGAGCGTCAAACCATCGCCCAAGTCGAAGGTGTAGTTCAGGTCCAGGTAGGCGCTGCCCTTGGAGCCGCCGCGCGCCGGCAGCGCGCTGAAGTAGGCGTAGCCGGCCGTCGTGCTGTCCAGGCCGAAGTAGTCGGTCGCGGCGATCGACAGCTTGGCGCTGAAGGCGCCGTAGCCGAGGCCCGCGTAGACATCCACGTTGTTGTACTTCTGGTCGGTGGCGACGCCGGGCGCGCTGTTCAGCTTCGCGCCGGGGTAGATGTAGGCCAGCGCGCCGAAGTCCAGGGTCAGGTCTTGCGCGGGGCTGAACTTCCAGCCGCCGTACAGGTCCCATTCGAGGCCGGCGCCGTTGTTGTAGCTGTTGCCCGAGACGTTGGACATCCAGGTGCCGGCATAGAGGCCGCTGCTGTGCGCGTAGTCCAGGCCGCCCTGCACGGCGGGCAGCTTGTACGTCTGGCTGATGCCGCGGAAACGGTAGTCGCTGTTGAGGCTCAGGTTGCCGGTGAGGCTGGGCGTTTCGTCAGCATGAGCGAATGAGGAAAGAGCGGCAAGAACGATCAGGAGAGGGAATTTCATGGTCAATGGAGGTCAGGAAAACACAGGGATCAGTGATGGGCGTCGAGGGCCAGGTTGAGCTTCAGCACGTTGACGCGCGGCTCGCCGAACAGGCCCCAGTCGCGGCCTTCGGTGTTGGCCTGGATCAAGCCGTTGACGGCGTCCAGCGGCAGGCCGCGCTCACGGGCGATGCGGCTTGCCTGGTAGTGGGCCGCGGCGGGCGTGATGTGCGGGTCGAGACCGCTGGCGGAGGCGGTGACGAGGTCGGCCGGCACCGGCTGGGTGTTGCCGGGGTCGGCGGCGCGCAGCGCGTCGATGCGGCCCTTGACCGCATCGGTCAGCGCGGTGTTCAGCGGGCCCTGGTTGGAGCCGCTGGAGCCGCCGGCGTTGTTGGACATCGGCCCGGTGGCCGACGGGCGGCCCCAGAAGTACTTCGGCGACGTGAAGTTCTGGCCGATCAGCTCGGAGCCGACCAGCTTGCCGTTGCGCTCGATCAGGCTGCCGGCGGCCTGGCTCGCGAACACGGGCTTGGCGACGGCGGTGACCAGCAGCGGGTAGGCGAGGCCGGTCAAGGCGCTCAGCAGCACGAAGGAGACGATGGCGGGGCGGAGCATGGTTTTCATGGAAGGGCCCTCCTCAGATCAGGTGTGTGGCGACCAGGACCATGTCGATGATCTTGATGCCGATGAAGGGAACGATCAGGCCGCCGAGGCCGTAGATCGCCAGGTTGCGGCGCAGCAGCGCGGCGGCGCCGATCGCGCGGTAGGAGACGCCGGTCAGGGCCAGCGGGATCAGCGCGACGATGATCAGCGCGTTGAAGATCACCGCGGACAGGATCGCCGAGCTCGGGCTGTGCAGCGCCATCACGTTCAGCGCGGCGAGCTGTGGATAGACGCCCACAAACATCGCCGGGATGATGGCGAAGTACTTGGCCACGTCGTTGGCGATCGAGAAGGTCGTCAGCGAGCCGCGAGTCATCAGCAGCTGCTTGCCGGTCTCGACGATCTCCAGCAGCTTGGTCGGGTTGCTGTCCAGGTCGACCATGTTGCCGGCCTCCTTGGCGGCCTGCGTGCCGGTGTTCATCGCCACCGCGACGTCGGCCTGGGCCAGCGCCGGAGCGTCGTTGGTGCCGTCGCCGGTCATCGCCACCAGGCGGCCCTCGCCCTGGTAGTCGCGGATCAGCTGCAGCTTGGCCTCGGGCGTGGCCTCGGCGAGGAAGTCGTCGACGCCGGCCTCGGCCGCGATGGCCGCCGCGGTGAGCTTGTTGTCGCCGGTGATCATCACCGTCTTGATGCCCATGCGGCGCAGCTCGGCGAAGCGCTCCTTGATGCCACCCTTGACGATGTCCTTCAGCTCGACCGCGCCGAGCACGCGGGCGCCGTCGGACACCACCAGCGGCGTGCTGCCGCGGCGGGCGATCGCCTCGACCGCCTGCGTGACTTCGGCCGGGAACCTGCCGCCCAGCGCCTCGACGTGGCGGCGCACCGCCTCGCCGGCGCCCTTGCGGAGCTGGCGCTGCTGCGGGCCTGTGCCGTTCAGGTCGACGCCGCTCATGCGGGTCTGCGCGGTGAAGGGCACCGTTTGGGCATCGCCCAGCTCGCGCTCGCGCAGGCCGAACTTCTGCTTGGCCAGCACGACGATGCTGCGGCCTTCGGGCGTCTCGTCGGCCAGCGAGGCCAGTTGCGCGGCATCGGCCAGCTGCTGCTCGCCCACGCCGGGAGCCGGCACGAAAGCGCTGGCTTGGCGGTTGCCCAGCGTGATGGTGCCGGTCTTGTCCAGCATCAGCACGTCCACGTCGCCGGCGGCCTCCACCGCGCGGCCCGAGGTGGCGATCACGTTGGCCTGCATCATCCGGCTCATGCCGGCCACGCCGATCGCGGACAGCAGGCCGCCGATCGTCGTCGGGATCAGGCACACCAGCAGCGAGATCAGCGCGGTGATGGAGACCACCGTGCCCGCGCCGGCCGCCTCGACGCTGAACAGCGAGTACGGCAGCAGCGTCACGGTGACGACCAGGAAGACGAGCGTCAGCGCCACCAGCAGGATCGTCAGCGCGATCTCGTTGGGCGTCTTCTGGCGCTTGGCGCCTTCGACCATGGCGATCATGCGGTCCAGGAAGGATTCGCCCGGATTCACGCCGACGCGCACCACCAGCCAGTCGGACAGCACCTTGGTGCCGCCGGTGACCGACGAGAAGTCGCCGCCGGACTCGCGGATCACCGGTGCCGATTCGCCGGTGATGGCGCTCTCGTCCACCGAGGCCACGCCTGCGATGACCTCGCCGTCCAGCGGGATCACATCGCCGGCCTCGACCAGCACGACGGCGCCCTTGCGCAGCTCGTCGGACTGGATCGGGTGCCACTTGGCGTCGTGCTTCGGCTGTTCGAGCTTCTTGGCCCAGGTCTTCGCCTTCAGGCCGCGCAGCGAGGCGGCCTGCGCCTTGCTGCGGCCTTCGGCCAGCGCCTCGGCGAAGTTGGCGAACAGCACAGTGAACCACAGCCACAGCGAGATGCCCAGCATGAACATCGAGCCCTCGGTGCCGGCCAGTTCCGGGTACGCCAGGCTCGCGGCCCAGAGGCCGCTGGTGAGGATGCTGCCGACGTAGACGACGAACATCACCGGGTTGCGCCACTGCACCCGCGGGTCCAGCTTTTCGAACGAGGACTTGATGGCCGGTGTCACCAGCGCGGGATCAAGAAAGGAAAGTTTCTTTGTTTGAGCGGTAGTCATGTTCAAGCTCCCCACAGCATCAGGTGTTCGACCATCGGGCCTAGGGCCAATGCGGGGACATAGTTCAGGAGACCGACCAGCAGCACGGTGCCGATCAGCAGCACGATGAACAGCGGGCCGTGCGTGGGCATCGTTCCCGCGCCTTGCACCGTGCGCTTCTTGCGGCCCAGCGAGCCGGCCATCGCCAGCACCGGCACGATCACGCCGAAGCGACCCAGCCACATCACGAATGCCAGCAGCGTGTTGTAGAACGGCGTGTTGGCGGACAGGCCGGCGAAGGCGCTGCCGTTGTTGTTGCCGGCCGAAGTCAGCGCGTACAGGATCTCGGAGAAGCCGTGCGCGCCGGGGTTGGCGACGCCGGCCTTGCCGTCCGCGGCGAGCACCGCGATGGCCGTGCCGATCAGCACCACCAGCGGCGTCACCAGGATGGCGATCGAGGTCATCTTCATCTCGTAGGACTCGATCTTCTTGCCCAGGTACTCGGGCGTGCGGCCGATCATCAGCCCGGCGATGAAGACGGCCAGGATCGCGAACACCAGCATGCCGTACAGGCCCGTGCCGACGCCGCCGAACACCACTTCGCCGAGCTGCATCATCACGAGAGGCACCATGCCGCCGATCGGGGTCAGCGAGTCGTGCATCGCGTTCACCGCGCCGCAGGAGGCAGCGGTCGTGATGACGGCGAACAGGCTGCTCGCGTCGATGCCAAAGCGCGTTTCCTTGCCTTCCATATTGCCGCCGGCCTGCAGCACGCTCTGCGCCTGGTCGACGCCGAGTGCCGTCAGGTGCGGATTGCCGGCCTGCTCGGCACCGGTACAGACGATCACGCCGACGATGAACATCGCGCTCATCGCGGCCAGGATGGCCACGCCCTGGCGGCGATCGCCGACCATGAAGCCGAACACGAAGCACAGCGCGGCCGGGATCAGGAAGATCGACTCCATCTGCACGAAGTTGGCCAGCGGCGTAGGGTTCTCATACGGGTGGGCCGAGTTGGCGTTGAAGAAGCCGCCGCCGTTGGTGCCCAGCATCTTGATCGCCTCCTGCGAGGCGACCGGTCCCATCGGGATCTGCTGGACGTCGGTCTTGGCGTCCTCCATCACCGGCTGGCCCTTGTCGTCCTTCAGCGGCTGGCCGTCCGCGCTCATCTTGGGCGTCTGGTAGGCGTTGAGCTCCAGCGTCGTCGCATCCTTGTAGGGATCGAAGTTCTGGATCACGCCCTGGCCGACCAGGAAGATCGCGAACACGAAGGACAGCGGCAGCAGCAGCCACAGCGTGATGCGGGTCAGGTCCACCCAGAAGTTGCCGATGGTGGATTGCAGCTTCCCGGCGAAGCCGCGGATCAGCGCGATCACGACGACGATGCCGGTGGCGGCCGAGAAGAAGTTCTGCACCGTCAGCGCCAGCATCTGGGTCAGGTAGCTCATCGCGGACTCGCCGCCGTAGCCCTGCCAGTTGGTGTTGGTGACGAAGCTGATGGCGGTGTTGAAGGCCGAGTCCGGCGTGATCGCCGCCATGCCTTGCGGATTCAGTGGCAGCGCCGCCTGCAGGCGCTGCAGCGCATAGACCGCCAGCACGCCGATGAAGTTGAACAGCAGCAGCGCCACCGTGTAGCGCTTCCAGTGCATGCCCTCGTCGGCCTTGACGCCGGCGAGCTTGTAGAAGCCGCCTTCGACGGCCTGCATCCAGCGCGGCAGCCGGCCTTCGACGACGCGGTGTATCCAGCGCGCCAGCGGCCATGCGGCCAGCAGCAGGACCGTCATGTAGACGGCGAGGTTGATCCATCCGAGCTTGTCCATGTCAGAACTCCTCGGCGCGGAACATCGCGTAGACCAGGTAGACGAACAAGCCGGCAGCGACCAGACCGCTGATCCAGTAGAGCGCGATCATTTGTTGCCGCCTTCCAGCTTGTGGCTGAAGGCCGCCAGGCCCAGCATCAGGGCGAACAGCAGGATGCTGAGCGCCAGGAAGATCCAATCCATTGCAGTCCTCGTTGAAAGGAAATTTCGATGAGCTCAGCTTAGGTTTGAGGGCCTCAAGGCCGCGTAGAACTTGATGTTGCAGGTATCAAGATTCCATAAAGATCGCTTGCCGCAACCCACCCGGCCCGGGTGTCTTGATGAGATCTTGATGCGCGGCGCCGCAATCTTTGCGGACCATTGATGCCTTGGCTCCTAGAGTCGTCGACGTGACGAACACGACGCAGGGAGCAGGATTCATGCAGCAGGCCGAGCGAACGGCCACCCAGGCCACCCTGGCCACCCTGGCGCGCGCCAGGCCGGCAGACCTCGATGCGCTGGTCGCGCTGGAACAGGCCTCGTTCAACGGCGATCGCATCTCGGCGCGCAGCTGGCGGCAATTGATCGCCAGCCGTTCGGCGCTGGTGATCGTGGCGCGTGCGCCGGGGCAGCCGCTGCTCGGCGCGGCCGTCGTGCTGCGGCGCGCGCGCAGTTCGGTGGCGCGCCTGTACTCGATCGCCGCCGCCCGCTCAGCGCGGGGACGGGGGATTTCGGACCTGCTGCTCCGCGAGGTGATCCGCCAGTCCCGCAACGGCGGCGCTGCGGTCGTGCGACTGGAGACCCGCGTGGACAACCATGCGGCACAGCGCCTGTTCGCGCGCCATGGATTCACGGCGCTGGATTGCCGCCCCGCCTACTACGAGGACGGCAGCGACGCGCTGCGCTTCCAGCGCGCGCTGTGGGAGGGCGGCAGCGCATCCCAGGCGCTCGCGCTGAGGGCGCCGTTCTATGCCCAGACGCTCGACTTCACCTGCGGCCCCTGCGCACTGCTGATGGCGATGGCGGCGCTCGATCCGGCGATCGTGCCCGACCGGGCCGCCGAGATCCGCCTGTGGCGCGAGGCCACCACGGTCTTCATGGCCTCGGGCCATGGCGGCTGCGGCCCCTTCGGCCTCGCGCTGGCCGCGGTGCACCGGGGCTTCGAGGTCACCGTGCATGCGCCGGACGGACCTGCGATGTTCATCGAGTCGGTGCGGGACCCGCGCAAGAAGGATGTGATCGCCCTCGTGGAGGCGGACTTCCGCGCCGAGCTGGCGGCGACCCGGACCGAGCTGGTGTCCACGCCGATGTCACCGCGGGACCTGGCCGAGCACCTTCGGCGCGGCGGTGTCCCGCTGGTGCTGATCAGCCTGTGGCGGCTGCACGGCGAGAAGGGACCGCACTGGGTGGTCGTGACCGGCTTCGACGGCCAGGTCTTCCGCATCCTGGATCCGATCGCGCCGGCGCCGTCCGGCGGCGATCCGGGCATCGCGGTCAGCGTCGAGGAATTCAAGCGCATGTCGCGCTACGGCCGGCGCCGGCAGGGTGCCGCCGTCATCATTTCAAGGAAGGATTTCTGACATGGCATCCGATCATGTGATCGTGGTGGAACGAATGGCCGACTTCCGCTGGGCCGATGCGGCCGCCCGCGTGATGACGGCCGAGGCCTTCATCTCCGATTGCAAAACCGAGCCCGAGGGGCGCAAGCGGCAGCGCAAGGTTATCAACCTGTGCCGCAGCTACGACTACCTGAGCCTGGGCTACTACTGCTCGCTGCTGGCCGAGGCGCGTGGCGACCGCGTGACCCCGACCGTGGAGATCATCCTGGACCTGGAGCACCGCAACGCCCAGCAGGCGTCGCTGGCACGGCTGGAGCGGCTGATCCCGGTCCTCGACACGGTGCCGCGCTCGGTCAACACCCTGAGCTTCCATGTCTTCTTCGGGCATATCGAGGACGCGGAACTCGCGGACCTCGCGCGCAAGGCCTTCGAACTGTTCCGATGTCCGTTGCTGGAGATCACGCTGGAGCGGCCCGACGGCCTGGACGGCTGGAAGATCGCCGGCGTCGAGGCGCTGGATCCGCGCGAGGTCGACGCGTCGCGCGACGCCCTGTTCATGGGCGCGCTGGAGGAGTTCACGCGCCGGCGCTGGCGGCCCGCACTGATCCAGTCGGCACCGCGGATGGACCTGGCCATCCTGCACGATCCGACCGATCCGCTGCCGCCGTCGAACCTGGCCACCCTGCAGCGCATCGCCGAGGTCGCCCAGTCGATGGACATCGCCGTGGAGCTGATCCGCAAGAAGGACTTTTCGCGGCTGACGCAGTTCGACGCCCTGTTCATCCGCGAGACCACGGCGGTAAACCACCACACGTTCAAGTTCGCCAAGAAGGCCGAAGCCGAAGGCATGCCGGTGATCGACGACCCCGGCTCGATCCTGCGCTGCACCAACAAGGCCTTCCTGGCCGAGCTGCTGCGTGAGCACGACGTCGCCACACCGCGTACCCGGCTGGTCAGCAGGCGGACGATGGCGAAGTTCGAGGACGCGCTGAGCTACCCGGTGGTGCTGAAGGTGCCGGACGGCTCCTTCAGCCGCGACGTGCGCAAGGCGCAGGACTTCCGCCAGTTCCAGGACATTGCCGCAGCGATGTTCAAGGAATCGGAGATCGTGCTGGTGCAGGACTACATGTACACGGCCTTCGACTGGCGCATCGGCATGCTCGGCGGCGAGCCGCTGTTCGCGGCCCGCTACCACATGGTCCGCGACCATTGGCAGATCATCAAGCACGTGGGCGGCGGCGCGTCCACCGAGGGGCGCACCGAGGCCGTCGCGCTGCCGGACGTGCCGCCGCTGGTGATCGAGACGGCCACGCAGGCCGCCAGGCTGATCGGCGACGGCTTCTACGGCGTCGATCTCAAGCAGACCGAGTCCGGCGTCTTCGTCATCGAGATCAACGACAACCCCAACCTCGACGTCGGCGCCGAGGACAAGGTGCTCGGCGACGAGGTGTACCGTCGGCTGCTGGGCCATCTGCTGGCCAGGTTCGAGCGGCGCGGTGAGCCGGCCGTCGATCCGGCGATCACCTCGGTCGACCGCGTCCTCCCCATCGGTGCCGCGTCGCGGGCCGGTGCCAATCTCACCGCCTTCAACGGCGCATCCGCATGAACACCATCGAAAAGGGAACCATCGTGACCGGCGACATCTGGAAGATCGCGGCCTGGCTGCAGCCTCGGGAGATCCTGCTGGACGTGGACCTGCGAGATCGCGCCCATGCCTGCGAGTTCCTCGGGGCCGAGATCGCGCGCGAGCACGGCCTCGACGCCGCGCCTATCGGACGGGCTCTGTGGCGGCGGGAGCAGGCGGCATCGACCGGCCTCGGCCATGGCTTTGCGATTCCGCACGCACGGATCGGCGGCATTGCGCGGCCGTTCACGCTGTTCGCGCGGACGCAGGATCCGATCGACTTCAGGGCACCGGACGGGGCGCCCGTGTCGCAGTTGCTTGCCATCATCGTGCCCGAGCAGGGAGCGCGGGAAGACCATCTGGCGATGCTGGCGCTGATTTCCCAACTGCTTTCCGACCCGACGTTCAGGGCCAGGCTCGGCCGGGCCGTCCGGCCGGTGGACGTGGAAGAGACCTTCAGATCGGGCATCACGCACGCGGCCGATTCGATGAAGTAGCCGGAGGACCGAGGTGGAATATCTTTATGGGCTGATGGCCCTGGGGGCGATCGCCCTGCCGCTCGGCGCGGTGTGGGCTCTGATGGAATGGCAGGCGCGACGCCAGGCGGCCCGGAAGAGGCAGCGCCTGCGCAAGCCCTGGTGAATGCCTAGGGCGCCGTCTGCGGTCCCACGCCGGCGGGCCTGGCCCCGCCGATGCGCGCGTTGAGCCAGCGCCGCACCGGCACGTCCCACCAGCGGTTCAGCGCCCAGGCCAGGCCCGCGGTCAGCAGCACGAAGCCGATGAGCTGGGCGGCCAGCGGCAGGTGCGCGCGCTTGGCAGCGAACAGCCACAGGAACATCAGCGGGTAGTGGATCGCATAGATCGGGTAGGACAGCTCGCCGATCCAGCGCGCCGCGGGCTGCAAGGCCGCGGGCGGGTCGTAGCTGGCACCCAGCCAGACGAGCAGCGGCGCCACCACCATCACGATCACCAGGTCGAACAGCGCGCCGCTGTCGGTCTGCGCCAGCAGGCAGGCGAGCAGGCCGGCGCAAGGCAGCAGCGCCAGCCAGCTCGGCCGCGCCGGCCTGACAAGGTACTGGCCGCGCAGCTTGCGCTGGATCAGCATGCCCAGCGTGAACGAGAAACCGGTGCGCGCGACGCTGCCGTGGAACCAGGCCCACTTCAGGCCCATCTCCAGCGAGCCGTGCTGCACGGCGGTGACCATCAGCAGCATGCCGAAGAGCGCCGTCAGCACGACCAGCGTGCCCGTGCGTAGCCGGAACAGCAGGCCCGCGTAGGCCAGGCTCACCGCCATCTCGAAGAACAGCGACCAGCTCGGCCCGTTCAGCACGAACAGGTTCTCGCTCAGTGGCGAGGGCAGCATCAGGATCTCGAACGCGCCGGCCTGCAGCAGCTGCGCGGGGGACCAGCCGTCGCCGCGTTCCAGCGCCGCATAGCCGAAGCGGCGCAGCGCGCCGAACAGCAGGCCGACGATGAACAGCGGATACAGGCGCACCAGGCGCAGCACGGTGAAGTTGCCGAAGCTCATGCCGCTGCGCAGCCGAGAGTCGTAGGTGTGCGCGATCACCAGGCCGCTCAGCAGGAAGAAGAAGTCCACCGCCAGGTAGCCCTTGGGCGCGATCATTTCCCCGTTGACGAGGAAATGGAACAGCAGCACGGCGAAGGCGCCGAGGCCGCGCATCGCGTCCAGCGTGCTCAGGCGGGACTTGTCGCTGCTGCTACTGCTGTTCAAGGCGTTTCTCCAGCTGCGGGCGTGGGGGCTCGGCGGGCCGCAGCGCCTGGGCCAGCGCGAGCACGGCCTGCGCGAAGGCCGCGCTCGAGGCGCCGGCCTCGTAGGCCCGGCGGTTGCGCGCCGCCGCCTGCACGCGGGCCTCGCGGCCGCGCAGCGTGTCGATCCGCGCGACGGCGCCGCCGATGTCGCCGACCGCGAACAGGTGCTCGGGCGCCAGGTGCGCGCGGATGCCCGGCAGGTCGGCCCCGACGACCGGCAGGCCCAGCGCCATCGCCTCCAGCATCACCAGCGGCACGCCTTCGTAGCGCGAGGGCATCAGCAGCACATCGGCCGCCGCCAGCGCCTCGCGCGGTGCCTGCCAGCCGGCCAGCGTCACGCAGCGGGCGAGCGAGGGATCGGCCGCCAGGCGCGCTTCGATCGCCGTGCGGTACGGGCCTTCGCCGACCAGGCGGATCGCCAGGCGCTCGCGCACCTCGGCCGGCGCGCGTTGCAGATGGTCCAGCAGCAGGTCAAGGCCCTTCTGCGCCGCGTCGAGCCGGCCCAGCACCAGTACGCGCAGCCGGCCGTCGTCGCCGATCTCTTGCGGCACCAGCGGCGGTGCGGTCTCGATCTCGCGGGCCACCGTGTTCGGCAGCGTGTGCACCGGCCCGCCCGGATGCGCCCAGGCCTTGAACTGCGCCGCCTGCCCGGCCGTGATGACGACCCAGCCCTGCGGCACGCGGGCGTAGACCCAGCGCACGATGAGGTCCTTCAGCCAGCCGGCGCGATAGCCCATCGCCTCGAAGGTGTCCAGCAGCGGCACGTAGACCAGCACCTGCGCGCCCCACAGCCGCGCCAGCGTCACCAGCAGCGGCTGCGCGCCCAGCGCGCCGGAGGCGAAGATCACCCGCTCCGGCCGCTCCGCCTTCAGCGCGCGGCGCAGCGCCTTCGCATCGCGCCACAGGCCCGCCAGGCGCCCGCCGGACTCCGCGGGCATCGCCGCCGCCAGCACCGCGGCCGGTGCCGCCTGCTGCAGCCGGCTGCCCTCGCGCGCCAGCAGCCGCGGCCGCACGCCGGCCTCGCCGCCTTGCAGCTCCTCGATCCAGCGCAGCAGCATCACCTCGTGGCCGCCGAACATCGTGGCGGTGTCGACGAAGAGCCAGTTGCGCATCATGGCCGCGCTCCCGACAGCGCCGGCCGGCCCAGCAGCCAGGGCAGGCGCCGCGTCAGCAGCGCGGCGACGGGCAGGCAGCCCAGCATCGCCCAGCCGAAGAAGACCAGTGCCCAGCCATGATGGGCCGTCCAGTCGCCGCCGAGCTGCAGGTACTTCAGCGCGCCGCTGGCGAAATTGATCAGCAGGCTGTGCAACGGAAAGATGATCAGCGTGTGCGCCGACAACCAGCGCAGCACCGGATGCGGCGGCAGCAGGCGGCTCACCAGCATCACCATCGCGATGCCGAGGAAGGCCGTCAGCAGGTACAGCCCGAAGGCGCCGCCGAAGTTCGCCTGCGCCAGGTCCACGCGGCCCAGCTGCAGCGCGGCCAGCAGCCAGGCGAGTGCGGCCAGCGGCAGCAGCGCCAGCGCCGCGCCCGAGGGCCGGCCGGTGGCCCAGCGCGTGCCGCGCAGCGCGTCGCCGGCGGCGTAGAACACCAGCGCCACCCAGGCGATGTCGAGGCCCCAGGGCAGGCGCATCCGCCAGCCGTCGGCGGCCGTCCACAGTGCCGCCACGGCCGCGGCGAGCGCCATCACCGCCAGGGCCGGCAGGCGGCGGCGCAGCGGCAGGTAGAGCGCGATGCAGACGAACAGGCAGGGCAGGAACCACAGCGCGGGGTTCACGAAGAGATCGCTGGAGCGGCCGGTGACCAGGCCCGCCAGCGCATCGGCGACGCTGACGCCCTCGAACTTCGCGGCGCGGTCGCCGAGGTGCCGCGTCGCCAGCCAGTAGGCCAGCGAGAGCGCGAAGAAGAACAGATAGGGCACCAGCAGCGCCCGCGCGCGCTTCGCCAGCAGCACGCCGGCCGGTGCCTGCGAGGCCGGCGGATGCAGCAGGCCCGAGAGGAAGAAGAACAGCGGCATGTGGAAGCTGAAGATCAGGTTCACCGCCTCGCGCGGCAGGCCCGGCGAATGGCCCAGCACGACCAGCGAGATGCCGATCGCCTTGGCCGCGTCGATGGCCGGAACGTAGCCGCGCTCAGCCATACGCATGGCCCGTTGTCGACGCTGCCGCCGGAGGCCGGCGCCACAGCAGCAGGCCGAAAGCCAGGAAGTGCCCGAAGGGCGTGTACATGCCGCCCAGTACGATCGCCATGAACACCGCGACCCGCAGCACCCTGGGCACCGGCGCGCCGACGAAGATGCAGTAGCCGAGGAAGCCGAAGTAGGCGCAGGCACCGACGATGCCGTACTCGAACACGACCTTGAACAGCAGCATGTCCGCCAGCGGCAGCGGCGACTTGGATGCGTAGTCGACCAGCGTGCCCGCGCCGAAGCCGAAGAAGGCGCGGAACAGGTCCGGCCAGAGCAGCTTCTCGAACAGGCTGAAGCCGCCGACGAAGCGCATCGAGGCGCTGGACCCGGCGCTGCCGAACTCGGTCGAGCGGCCGACGATGTTGGTGACCATCGGCACTTCGGCCCACAGCCCGATGCCCAGCAGCAGCCCGACGAACAGCAGCGCGCCCAGCAGCAGCGCCCAGCGCTGGCGCGCCACGCCCTCGAACAGCAGGCAGGCGGCCAGCAGGATCAGGCCCGTGCCGGAGTAGGAAACGAGGATCGCCGCGGCGAAGGCGGCCATCCAGGCGAGCCGCCGCTTCGTGACCAGCTCGGCGATCAGCGCCACGCCCATCAGCTGGCTGAACACCGAGGGCTCGATCATGAACACGCCGTTGGCACGCCGCTCCTCCGAGCCGTAGTGCAGGATCGCCTGCGAGTTGTACTTGGACATCGTCAGCTGGGCCGGCACCAGGTTCTCGATCGGGAAGGCGAGCGCCGGGCCCAGCACGAACTGCAGCACGTACTGCGCGATGCCCAGCAGGCCGATGACCAGCGCCGTCTGCTGGAAGAAGGGCAGCAGGTCGTCCTGCGGCCGCTCGGCCCGCGTCATCTGCACGGCATAGGGCAGGTAGATGACGACCAGCAGCGCCAGCGACCCGGGCGAGAAGCCGTCCGCCGCCACCACCTGCAAGGTCAGCAGCGTGGCCAGCATCAGCGCGAAGGCCAGAGCGCGGCGCAGCTGCAGCTGCATCGCACCGGCCGCGAAGGCGGCAAGCGCGACGCCGAACACCAGCGGGATCGCGATGGCCAGGCCCATCGCACCGAACGGCGGCACCGAGAACTTCGACAGATAGGTGGCCGCCACCAACGGGAACAAGGCCAGCCAGCGCAGCC
>Ga0247779_1000988_pt1 | contig 14747 bp, 16 predicted proteins | sample UWRJL221509R5_FD_179925 | JGI IMG/M metagenome (GOLD analysis project Ga0247779, IMG submission 179925) | Plant litter microbial communities from Arlington Agricultural Research Station in Wisconsin, United States - UWRJ-L221-509R-5 | ecosystem: Environmental > Terrestrial > Plant litter >...
GGTTATATTTGAAGGAACGAGGAAAGAGTCTGATTGACTTGCAGTTGGTTCCTCCTAGAAGCGACAAGTGGTGGGACTTCTTGGAAGTAAAAAAGAAAGAGCGGAGCTCTCGGAATCCAATTGATGCCACGTCATTAGCTTTTAAAGAGATTGACAACAACGAAGAAAAAGAAATTCGCGCAGTCCGGAGTTCAATTTCTTCCGAGAGGGAAGATGACAAACAACTGGATGTAGTGTAGCATCGTAGTGTATGTTTATGCTGTCTGATTGCTCCTCTCAGTGGCACGTAATTATTGACTTGATTAGATTGCACGGCGGCCATGCTCAGTAAACCTACGCCGTATATCACTGCAAATCCAGGTCGTTATGGATAGAGCCCTGTTGGTCTATGTTTCCATCAGACGACTATTGTTTTTATGTGATACTTCGTACCAATGGATCCATTGGCTGTCGTCGCCAGAGAACAGCAGATGTTATACATGGACGTGTCCAAAATACGAATATACAATGAGCGGATAAGGATAGAGCCGCTAAATGATAAAGGGGAGACCAAAGCGTAAATATACAGCAAACTTTTAATCAACTTCAGAAAACGTGGACTTTTAGTCCGAACATTAAAATCAAACCGTCTCCCTCCGGACAATGGTACGCATGTTCGAGCGCAGTAAGAAAGCTGTAAAATTCATTCTTCAACATGTCGACAATCGTACCGCCAAGGATTGATACTCACAATATGCGATCAGGACACAAAAAGGCGCCCATGAAAATGATGCGACTATCTGCCCGATCCCCCATTGATTATCCTGGAATTTATTCCCAGTAACATTTTGCATGAGTTTCCGAGTGTGCTCCATCTCGCTCAACTCGACCATGGTACCGACCGAGAATGCTAAACAGAGAAGTCCGAGGCCGCGCGCTGTTTTCTTCTTAACAGCAATCACGACTGTCGCAAATATGATAGAAACGATGGCGAGCCCGACTATTCCTGTAAATATAAAGCCGAGTATGTAGAACGCATTGACTGGGAGGTGTGAGGAATGTAGGTTCGCTTCTGGGACGTGTTCAAACCCTGTGCTGGTGTATCCCTTACATGCGTTGGTTAAGGCACTGATTATTCGCCAACTGGCACCACTTGCTGAGAGGCTTGCGATAAACCCGACTAGGAGCCCGAATTGAAGGGAAACATAAATGATTATTGATACGATACGCCCGACGCTGGGATTTTCTTCAAAAATAGCGGTTGGCCATACGGTCGAGAGTACCGATAAAAACTGCATGATAGTAAGAGGGCGGAGGAACGACAGCTCGTAGAAAGGTGCATGTTGGGTAAACCGCACAATCGCACCCACGGATACGGGGATGCTGGATTGTGCTGCAATGTCAAGGAACGAAGCGTGAAGATCCTGTAGGATTTTCTCCCCTTTTTTCGTAATGCCCAACCTCGCTCGGAGGGTGTAAGTGAGGCATATGAGGGGACCGAATATAAAGGTAAGGATGCCCTGAATGATGTACGAGATGTTTGTGCCAACGCCAGAGAGGTCAGGGTTACCGACACCCCAAGCAAGTTGGCAAATATTTTGGCAAACGGCTGCGGTGGTGGCAATGTCGAGCAAACCCTGGTTGGCCTGGGTGATAACATCGTTAATCGAGGAGAAACTACATTGAGTTGTATTCGACATGGTCGGGAGAGATCGATAAGACTTTGAAGGATGAAGCGCAGCTACATAAAATCTGGAGGCATGTCCGGTTGTTGCTTTAAAAGCTAAAAGACACTGTGGGTTATCCTTCTTTCTAGATCTGTTACCAGATACGAGATGCCAAAATAATCTAATGATCTAAGAAACTAATGAGACCTAGAACTGGCACACCACTATCTATCTGTTATTTTTGCCAGTGAGTACAGATATGGTGCAATGACTTCAGCTATGGCAGTTCTTACGTAGCAGTTCTTACGCTTACACCTTGGGCCTCGGGTTATTTATAGCTAAGGAGTGACTTGGTGCTGGGACGCCAAATAAGTAACTTTGTTCACCCCCTGCTTCGCTATGGTCAACAGCTTGTAACTTGTATTTTTTATCTAGCCCTCGGGCATGCTTTGTATAACAAGGCCTTGAAGCCCTTTAAATACAATTACAGTTTGTTTTTTCTTCTATGTCTGACATACAGGGACCAAAGCCCGAAGTAACTGGGATACTAATCAGGAAGCTTCTATTTCAACCACTAGATATACGGGTACCACTCCCACATTGGCATAAAAAATCTGAGTGTCCGATCGTACCGGCATAGGTGTATTCATAATTCGGACGTCGGCATGATGCCTCGCTACTGTTAACGATAGTCCATTTGAGAATGCATTTACTGTTAAAGATGTACCCTCTATTGATGCGTCTGCACTGTTAAAGATGTCGTGCTTTTTATGCAGATTCTAAGAAGTTATTTTGAATATGACAGAATAGCACTGAACTATTCTTTCCTCTGGCGCGCTGTTTTCTAAGGGGGACAACAGTGAGGTTAGCACATGTGAGATATAAGAAGAAAGATACTACGTACCATTATGTGAGCTGTCTGAATCAAACATCGAGTCTGTTCCGCATGTCCCTTTATCGTGCGCATCTTTGCTCCGTACAGCGGTCGAGTTGGGCGAGATGGAGCACACTCGGAAGCTCATGCAAAATGTTACTGGGAATACGTTTCAGGATAATCAGTGCGGGATCGGGCAGATAATCGCGTCGTTTTCATGGGCGCCTTTTTGTGCCCTGATCGCATATGATGAGTATCATTGCTTGGCGGTACGATTGTCGACAAGTTGAAAATTGAGTAATATAACTTTCTTACAACGCTCGAATATGCATACCATTGTCCCGAGGGACATGGTTTGATTTTAATGTTATGTTCGGACGAAAAGCTCCCAAAATGTCATATATCATGTATATGTTCAAAGGAAATACATACTCCCTTGCCACTGGGGATCAAAATTGGTAAGCCATGCGATTTCGACACATTTGCAAAAGGTTTGCGCCAAAGCGAAAGCTCGAGTCCACAAAGTAACTGTATATTAAATTTCGGATATCCTTTCTGTACAGCTCATCCAAGCAGATGCAAATGCTCATATACGCTATCAGAGAACTTCATTAAATTTATCAATTCCTCCGATCCGTCTGCAGAATACGAGCCTTTCTCAGGTTTCCTTTGTCTCAACTCAGCTCGACCAAGATCACTGAATGAACGTGATGGTATGATACGGGACTGATACAAAAGCAGTATTAGCGACACGACATCAAGGTATGGACAGGAAGAGACGCTTAAATACCTCTTCAAAGTCGTCACGGACTTCGGGTCCCAGGTCTTCCACAAGATTTGCGACCCTCTCTGCCAAGTCAACCCTCATTGTCCTCAATTGGTTGAGAGAACGATTCTGACCGGGTACAAGCGCAACGATGAGAGGAGGAAGTGATCTAAACCAAATATCAGATCCGTCAGATTGAGCAGCAAGGGCGGAAATAAATATGGAAGTGTGAAGAAAAACCAACGAAAAAATGCTTACTTTAAGACGTCCATCCCAGCCTCACCGAACTTCAATGCAGCATAATTCATGATAGGCAGAACAGTAATTGTCAATACAAGTGTCAAGAACCTCCACTTCACAGGTGCATTGGCCCGTGTTACTATTAAAGTCGCAACAATAGCATACAAGGAGAAAAGAGCCGGAGTGAGACCTAGAGCAATGAGAACTTTCCATGTGGCCAGAACGTCTCTCCCAGCAATCTTGACGACGGACGCTGCTAGGGCATCTGTAGTATGCATTGCAATGATCAGTAATCTAAAGGAGGATGGATGAATAACAAAAAGAAGGTAAAGAATACCTTTTGCTTTCTTTCTTGATATTATCGATGCTGCAATGAGGATGGGTGCGTTGAGCACCGTCCCAGGGAGAGCGAGAATAGTCCAAGCAAGCAATAAGAAGAATCGGTATAGGAGCAATCCAAATGTTTTCCATCCGCTCTTCTGTGCGCGTGGAACCTGAATGAATCACCAGAATCAACATATGGATTTACGCGAAGATACGAGACCTGGCACCTGGTGGTCCCGCAGACCGAGATTACGAAGAAGGCGGTTGTATTTCAAGACGTCCTTTTGTAGGGCTTGTACTCTGGGCTGATCTTTGAATTTCTCGTAGCCTTCTAGCAGCTTGCGGTTTATCTGGACGACCTGATCAAGGGTTAAGTGATGATGTGGAGGTTGGTATAGTCGCCGAACAGCTTGAATTAGCTACAAACGGAAGGTTTATTGTCGAAGGTTTACAGTATGACGTATGTCCTTACCATTAACGTTTCATAGTCAGGCGCTCTAACAGTAACAGTCTTGAGCCCATCATAGATAAGGTCCAAGAATTTAGCCACTGCTTCTCGCTTCTTAGCTCCTCCCTGTTTGAACATATCCACATATTCTGGAGGAACGTCGAGCGCACTTCCGAATTCGACGACAGCACGAGAACGGAATTTGTGTGCGTGGAAGTAGTTCAACCCGACTGGCACTATTTTGACTTTCACGCTGGGATCATCTGCCATTGCGCCGAGAGCCATGATGGACACTCCTGCTTTAAGTGGAAGAAGATCGGTGCGGTCGTGGCTACCACCTAGTATTAATTGATTAAGATACATTAATGTCATTCGATATTGTGCTTACCTTCCGGAAAGATACCGATACTTCCACCGTCCTGTAGACATTGGTACACATGTCGGTACATGTCAGATTGGTCCACCACGGGCAGAATCCTGTACTGAAGCCCTGAGAATCGTTCACCGAACTCTTTCTTTATGCGCAACTCCGTGTCAGAGATGACCTCGACCACCTCTGCAGACGCCGAGCCGGCTGATTTGGGAAGCATGATCTGCATGCGTGGTTGGAAGTCACTGACGAATTGCGTCCCTTCTCCGAGGATGATACAAGAATCTTCTTTAGAAATAGACAGTCGTCCTTTGCCTGGTTTCGCTTCGTCTCCCGCTCTTCTTACGGGAACTACAAGAACTTTAGATCTTTGTTCATACAAGTCGGATAATGACGCACTGCATGCCATCAACCTAGCAAAAAACCCAATCCACCTCCGCTTCATGCTATGCGCAGCCATAAGAAACTGCACATGTCTCCCAGTTTCCTGGTGCACTTGCACATTCAGGATAAGGTCCAAAAACTACGCAGGTCAAATATCGAAGATAACGAACTAGTAAGGACTCACCTGATTGTTATGAGGCCCACCAACAAAAATTATCGGACCCTCCCTCGGGATATTCGATCCACCTCGAGATGTGATTTCTCTGAAAAAGATCTGAACGATCACTCTCCAAAAAAGTATCGCAGCGTCATAGCTCATTCGTTGTCTGCTGGTCATCGACATGGTTGGAGTTGAGAAGCCGTGCGAACAATGAACATGCATGGCAATACCTTTGGAGCAATCAGATCCAGCCCCTAACTTCTCTTGAGCGCATAACGGTCGTTGGCGGTCGAGTATCTTAGCGATGCGATAGACGCAGAAGGTCTCTGTCGAAAGTTGTGGAAGCGAAGTTGGCCGAAGTCGGGTCAATTATCCCATGGTGTACCGATTGGCAATTGGCATATGCCAAAGAGTGCTCGCGTCCCATGCAAATTCCGTAGAGTCCCGCTGTTTCTCTCTGCGCTCGTAAAAGTTTCCTCAGTCGTGCTATCATATAAATTCCGTCTACTTTCTGGAATAATACAGCCGAACGAGTGTTGAATCAAGTTTCAACGTGATTGTTGTTGAGAAGCCGTGCGAACGCACATGCGTAACTTCTAAGTAGCAATCTTCCCGAGGCTCAAGCACATAAAGATCGATAATGTGGAACGGCGGCGTCGAGACACTAATCCTAGTTTCAGTTCACGATAACTTGATCACTCAACAATCTTTCAAACGATTTTTCAACAGACCAGATGCCCTCCCTTCTTTTAGTCATCGTATCGTCCATGTATCACAGGCTTCCCTCAAAGCGTACAAAGGTCGATTATTGGATTTGCGTGTTCCGAGAGAATAAAAATTGTTCCGAAGAAGCCAACGTTGACTTTGATGCGTTTTCGCTGCATGTATCCAACCTTGCCCTGGTTCTGCAATCATGCCTCTCCAGTTATGCTACAATTGAGCTATGAGAGTGTCCATCAATTCATCATACTTTTATCCTCGTCTTCGATTTCATAGGAAGTTCAGCGTAATAACCCGCATCCTCTATAAATATGGCGGCATGAAGGTCAATGGTTCCAAATTTAAGCAATCCCTTAACAGCTCCAGAGATGAGCGCTTGTAAGTGCACACTTGCGGTAAAAACTAGCTTTTGAAGCAGAAAAATCCCAACCAAGAACCACTACAAGGAGAGAAAAGAAGAAGAAAATCGACATTTTCTCCCCTTGTACGATATGTCTACCGCTCTGATCCATTCTGTTGACAAATAATGTCAGTAATGGCTCCGTCGTATTTTTAAAAAGCCAACTTGAAGTCGGATAGCCGTGATCTTCTCTTGAATCGAAGAGTTATTAGAAATTCTGGATTATCCACAACGACGATGAACTGAATTTTCAGGAGGGTACAAAATGAGTATGGAAGAACAAGATAGATGCAGTGATAAGAATGCAGTGAAGGAACTGTTGAACTATTTTCACTTTCCCACGGGTGAAATCCGAAGAGGGCCGTGTTGAGGTCCGCTGTTATCAGCACCGCCCACCATCGATATTCATTCATCTTCAAAAGAACGTCCCCGAGCAATCCATTTCCTCTTTTGCGCCAATTTTCTTTCATTAATCTTTGCCAATCCGGCTCAAAATCTCTTTTTGGCCCCGTGCTGAAAGTTTAACATCGAGGGTCGTTCAACCACCGACACTCCGTCCCCGCACTCGTTTTCCCATCTTCCACATCCTTTCGGAGCTCAGGTCAGCGGAATCGACACAGAAACACTTCTATTCAACTTAGAAAACGGATACAGTGCTTTTTCAGCGTAGGAAAACATGGCGGATACAGCAACAGAGATCGATCTCGACTCGGTCATTGACAGACTCTTGGAAGGTGAGCTGGCACGTCACTTATGTTGCTCTTAGTTAGAAAATGAGATACTTGGGGTTGTATGGTGGTCTTTTGGAGGCTGAGAGAAAGTTTATCAAGGTCGAACGGGCATGGCGTCTGCTATGATACTCGTGCACACGATTCAAAGACGCATGTCGCATTATGATTCACCTCTCGTCACCTTCGAGTCTGTCATTGCATGATTTACTCTCCATACACTTCAACAAGGATTATAAACGTTCTTTGCTTTTACGTGCCTATTCCCAATACGTGGACATTCTGGCTGACCATCTTTGTCATCTCACTAGTGCGTGGCAACCGTCCTGGAAAACCTGTCCAATTGGCAGAATACGAAATCAAATACTTGTGTACGAAGGCTCGGGAAATTTTCATCAATCAGCCCATTTTGCTCGAGTTAGAAGCGCCTATCAAGATTTGCGGTATGTCCAGATTCGTTCTGTATTGCCTTCTTGTGTTTATTCATTCATGATGGGAACCTCTAGGCGACATTCACGGCCAATATTACGACCTTTTGCGACTTTTCGAATATGGCGGGTTTCCACCAGAAGCAAATTATCTATTCCTCGGGGACTACGTAGACAGAGGAAAGCAGTCTCTGGAGACCATTTGTCTTCTCCTCGCCTACAAAATCAAATATCCAGAAAATTTCTTCATCTTACGAGGCAACCACGAATGTGCCAGTATCAACAGGATATATGGCTTTTATGATGAATGTGAGTCATCTGTGCTGTGCTTAGGCATATATCACCGTAGCTGTTTTGTAATCCTATTCTTTCCTAGGCAAACGCCGATATAACATTAAATTATGGAAAACGTTCACCGATTGCTTCAACTGCTTGCCCATCGCTGCTATCATTGACGAGAAGATCTTCACTATGCACGGTGGTTTAAGTCCTGATCTACAGTCGATGGAACAAATACGAAGGGTCATGAGACCGACAGATGTCCCGGACACAGGTGAGTCGCATACATTCTGTCGATGCAAGTAAGTGTTCTGACTACTATTTTCTGCCTAGGCCTTCTTTGCGATCTCCTATGGTCAGACCCTGACAAAGATATTACCGGTTGGTCGGAGAACGACAGAGGGGTATCGTTTACATTTGGACCGGATGTCGTTTCGCGCTTCTTACAAAAGCATGATATGGACTTGATATGTCGAGCACATCAGGTACGTTTTCTTCTCATTATTAGTGGAAGTTCACCCTTGGTCCATGCTTCCCATCTTTCCTGCTTTGTCACAAATCACGTGATGGCTAAACGTCTTGCGAATTTACAGGTCGTTGAGGATGGCTACGAATTCTTTGCAAAGCGTCACTTGGTTACGTTGTTCTCTGCGCCTAATTATTGCGGAGAGTTTGATAACGCAGGAGCCATGATGAGTGTCGACGAGACTCTACTTTGCTCCTTCCAGGTCAGTTTTCCGCGCTGTCTGGATCCTTGATCTGAAGTAATAACTGATGATCGTCCTTTAGATTCTGAAACCCGCAGAGAAGAAGGCAAAGTATCCTTACGGAGGGATGAATATGGGCAGACCTGTGACGCCACCGCGCAAACCAAAGAAGAAGGATAACAAGTAAACGAGAAGGACACGACTTATAATGATAATGATGCAAGGGCGGACTTAATTGAAAAGGTCCTTATCAAACAGACATCTATCATTCTCCCACCTTGTCTGTATATTCTATCACACTTCTCGCATATTACCCCAGCCCCAGTCGTTTTGCCTAGCCATTACTCTAATCCCCTCCTTCCACGCTCATTATTGGTTTTTGTCCGTGTCTCGTCGTTATCGATTTCCTTCGTCCCTCTCGTTCACTTTTTCCTTTTCCCTTTGTTTATTATCCTATTGATTTTCATCTTTTTTTCTGTGTCTTGCGTTGGTACGATATAGTCGCTGTGATATTTTGTTTCGCCTGTTTTCTTCTCGATACTTATAACCAGTACGAGTTGTAACTCCAAGGAGTCTCAAGTGGGTTTGACGCTATTCAAAAATGCACCTATGGTGAAGGCTTTCTTGATTCTTGTGCTTTTGCACAACGTACTTGAAATACTGACGTCGTGATTCATTCAAGACGGCCAGAAGATGGATCAATTATTTGATGGTTTTGCGGAGCATTTACTCGCTTTTCACGGTTTAGAGACATGATAGTTGTTTAGGTTGCTTAAATTTATGACTAGAACCATGTACACCAATATATTTATTTGATCTTGAAAATTTGAGATGTATGCACCTGGAGCGAGAAAGAGAGAGGAAAAGAGTCGAAGAGATATATGATTATTCCCACCACCCTTTCCACTGTTCCCATCATGGGAGTTATTTCCATCTTGGTCTTACATCATGCCCTCCCGGATTCCTCTGTATTCCTCTTCACTTTTCTAGAGTGCTAAACGAGCTTTCAATAACATATTAGTTCCGAGGACAGGAGCCAGGTTTTACCTGCTACGGAAGGACGTATGGCACCTACCCAAATTGCGATTCTGGGTGGAGGCCTAACAGGATTGTCGTCTGCCTACCACTTATCTCGGAGATTTCCCAATGCAAAGATTACACTACTGGAGAAACGGGGTCGACTGGGTGGATGGGTGCGCTCAGAACGCGTGGAGTTACCTCAAGGTCATGGCTCGGTGGTCTTGGAAGCAGGCCCACGTTCTCTTCGGCCAAATAGTAAAGCAGTGTTAGAACTGGTGCGTCAGGGATTCTTGTCTCTGCGACTATGTTGATGATTGACTAATGTAGTTATCCATAGATTCATTTGCTCAAGTTGGAAGATAAAGTAATCACCGTGCCGACGACAGCAGCCCCCGCTAAAGCTCGTTTTCTATATATCCCGCAAACAGACACGATTCGTACATTTGGTCTCCAGCGCATTCCCTCTTCCATCTTATCCTTGCTAGGCTCACCGCTGCGCTCCATCCTCATACCTGCAGTGCTACGAGAGCCATTTAGGAGGTCAAATGGACCAATTGGATCCACAGACGAAAGTGTGGATTCGTTATTCTCGCGTAGGTTCGGAAAAACGTTCGCGCGTATATTCGGTAGTGCCTTGGTACATGGCATCTATGCCACGGACTCCAGAAGGCTCAGTGTTAGGGCTGCGTTCCCAGGCATATGGGATGCTGAAGAAAGGGGTCGTGGAAGTATTGTTCGTGGGTTTCTGTTACCCGGCAAGAAGGCAAAGACGAATGTGGAAGAAAACTACGACCTTGGAAATACCTTAAACATGATGCGTGGCGTCTCTGTTTACTCATTCAAGGATGGCATGGAGACATTAACGAAGGCTATGGAAGATGCGTTGCTCGCCTCAAAGAACGTCGAGATCCTCAGCAACACGAGCGTATCTGGGTTAAAATGCTTAGAAGATCTATCTTTTGAAGTAAGCCGGAATATTATTTTCTTCCATTTTTTTCTGACATGAATGTAGGTAGTCCTTGCCGGAAAAGATTCCTTAAGAGCAACTCATGTTGTTTCTGGGCTTCCTCTTCCCGTTCTACACGACCTCTTTATTCATCCCAAAACGTCTGGTAGTCTTCCTCATTTGACCGAAAATCCTCTATCAACAGTACGCGTTGTCAACTTCGTGTTTGCGGCTCCGCCAAAGGATATTCATCCAGAGGGCTTTGGATATCTAATACCTCGTCCTCCTGGCGGATATCCCAGTACATTTGACCCGTCATCTCCAGGTGTCTTGGGAACAGTTTTCGACTCCTGCTCCCTTCATGCGCAAGATTCTCCAGCTACGAAAGACTATTACAACAACGCATCACACACAAAATTGACCATGATGACTGGCGGTCCATATCCCAAGCCTTCCCTCCCACCTCATCTCAGCTCCTTGGAGACCAAAGAGATGCCTCCTTTGGTTCGGTCTCTCCTAGAACAATTAGAAGTTCAGTTAGGCAGAGCTTTGCCAAATCCAGTGTACTGGCGAATATGGAATAATGAAGCATGTATTCCGACACTCCTTCCTGGTCATTTAGACCGTATGGAAGAGCTGAAGCGCGCACTGGGTATGTCACAAACGCCTGGAACGCATCTCGTATGGGGCTCCCGACTGGCCGTTGTTGGCGCAGGCGTCGGAGGGGTCAGTGTTGGTGACTGCATAGAGGCAGGACGTCGCGTTGGAAGGGATTGGTAATGACCATTTCTCAGGCAAATGATATACGACTCGAAAACCCACAAGACAGTTGGTATTTTTCCCAATATGATAAATGATGCAAGTTTTCTACGCAAGAGTCGGCAGCGATGTATGCTGCGCTATGATAAGGTTGAAGGAAGAGGAAAATGTTGGGATTGTGGAGCGCAAGGGAACAGGGAACCTCACTGGTGTCCTAATATCCATTACGCTAGGTTTATGGGATATCGACATTAGAAGAAACCCTATTTATTTCTTCGCGCTATCCGATCTTCCCTTCCGCCCTTGCCTTTTACATTTGATGCTCATCATTCTCCATGCTCACTACAAGCCCAAATCTCAGCTGAATCTTCAATACGTTCTCGAGGTGCCTCAGGCTCATGCCCTTGTCCGGCCATTCCTTTCCATCCTTTTCATAGACCACCTGGTGCTCGAACACTTGTTTCAACAAATCAAGTAACGTACCACCGGGTAGAATTCTCCAACTGAACTAGTCGCCGATCTAGAAGTGTTTGGGTACTGTCAATCTGACCGGCTAAATGTCCTGCATGAATTCTTTGTGGACATGATGCCGTTGATACTGACAACAATTCATTATCGAAAGCACCATATTTATTGTTACATCCGGGTTACGGTTTACAGTGAAATGAAAGGCATATGGAAAGACGACAACTGATGACTAGTCCTGCCCCCTTTGCATCTCTGTTTGTCTTTTCTGCAAAGTCTCTTGAAACGCACGCAAAGCCTCGTAGTCTTCGTCGTTGTCTTCTTCTTCGTCATCGTCGTCGTCGTCATCGTGGGTCGTCTCCGCAATTTCTCCAGTGTCAAGATCAAGCTGCACGTAGCCACTACGAGCGGTGCCTCCCGTTTTTCTTCCAGGTAAAGGAGAGAATGTGAAGTAGAGAAGATTCTCCAACTCCTCCTCGAAAACGTTGAAAACCTCTGCCCATGTGATGGAGTCATCAATTCCAATAGTACATCCTTCCATGATTAACTCTTCAAGTGTGGCTTTGTGTCGCAGGATGAATTGGAGGGTTATCGAGGACGAGGGTTGGCGGTCAGATGTGACATCGTCCAAAAGGAGATCCTTGAAGTGGATGAACTTAAGGTGGGGAAAGCGAAGCTCCTTCCATTGCTCCCAGCGCTCTTGAGATCCCGAAAACAAAGTATCGCCGCCATAGCTCAGGTTTTCAAGATGAGTCGGAACTTGAAGGATCGTGACCACTTGTCCTGTAAATTTCCGGAACGCCTGCCAATCGTTTTCGGAATCGTGAAAATCGGCATCTACCTTGAGGAGCGACATTCCCAATCCTTTTAGTGGGCGTAGAAAGTTTTTGAAGCTCCCGTCCTGTAGTCCTTCACCTGGATAGGGAATCAGGCCGTGTATCTCCAGGAACTTCAATGTAAATCCTTTGTTCGTGTGCAGCGTCCCGCACGTCTCAAATAATTGGCTTTGGAAACGTTGCCCGAGCCCGGTGGGTGCGTTCTCTCCCTGCTCCCTATAGGCATTTAAATCGGATGGAAAGTAAATGCGCAAGGTGTGGACATTTGGAAACTTCACCAACAAGGGGAGCTCCTCGAGCAAATCACCTACTGTACAAGGATTAAGTACACGGCAACAAAAAGCAGTCGAGACCGTACCTGTGATCGCATGAATATTGACATCGGAAGCATCGTAGTCGATTTCCTTGACCCGCACCACTATTCCGCTTATCCTTGATACATCGTCGAACGAAAGGGATCTGGTGATTCCCTCGCCTTTGCTGATGACTAGTGTTCGGAATATATATGGCAAAACGGCGTCTCTGAAGGATCTGGAGGTGAATCCATATTGTAGGAGGGTATCGAACTCTTCTATATAGGCTGCAACATTGCCCAACAGGTCTTTTGGGAAAGGGCGGGTAGCGCTGGCAGACATGACCGTACGACTTCAGGAAATACTACACGAATCTGCGAAAATACCCGGAAAGGCAAAACGCTTAAAAGGCGCCGGATTAAGCTTTGTTCACTCCAAGCTGTGGGTATGGAATGTAAATGGAATGGACCGTATGTCGGCTGCATAACATCCTTTCTGGAACCCACTCCTTAAGGCCTAGGTGGTAATCTGAGTGTGTGGATCGAACTGCGCCATTGATGACGCTCTTCTAGCTGCCCACTGTGCTGAACAGCAGGATTCAATCGTTGCCGAGGATGAACTTGAAATTTATACCGCGCCTTTGAAAAAATTCTCTGGGTTCTAACAAAAAGAAAGAAGAGGTAGGTTCCCATTATTGAATCGCACAAATGCTCACTCCTGCTTTACCCGCTTTTCGAAGGATTACGTACTGATTTTAGATGCTTGGTAATTATACAAAATGATTACTGCGACTCTAAAATCCTTCCCTCGTTTTCGCTTTGCTAGTTGCTAGTCAAGTGAGTCGAGTCGATAGATTTCGATGCGAAATTTGTTTTTATATTTTCCAGCAAAAAAAATCAATTGTCCGATATGTCCTGTGGCTATTGGAGTCCTATAAGTTGCATTCTGGTGTCCCATGATTGCGCGCAACGCAGGTATTAGACTAAATAGGATTTTTTGGGTCCGCATCAGGTTGGGTGGAGTAGGGAAAGGACCCATGATATGCTTATTCTATTAGTAATACAGGGATGATTACATTTATTATATTTTCAAAAATTTTAAGCAAAAAACAACTTGAAAACCGATGCAAGAACAGAGGAGTTGATTTTGAATACATACTTGACTCTTTTTTTTCTTCTGAAAAACGGGTTTCCGGAATTTGCCGGTCCGAAAACGCCAAGAAAAACACAACAAAAAACAACTCAAAAAGGCGCCCTAAATTTTAATACCCCACAACTGCGCTACAAACGTATAATCCCCATACTGTGTAGCGCGGATACACACACATATTTTTCCATGAAAACAAGTGAGTCTCCAAAGGCGCTCACCCATTTCAGCACAACGCACAAGAAGGAAGTCAAAGATATAGAGAGCACAACTGAAAGAAGTAACAGTAGAGGGGTATATCATAGTCAGACGTCCGACATAAGGTGGACGCGCCAGCGGACGTAATTGGAGTCAAGAAAATAAACTTCAGGCTTTGAAAGCCAAGTCGCGCGAAGCGTCGATTTGACGCAACGATGGGCAATTTCTCCGGCTTCGTGAGGATATTTTATCTACTTTGAAAGGAGCAATAAAGACACGCTATATGAAATGCGTGGTGTATCCAAAGTCAGTGAAGCTATTGAATCGGATTGCTGGCGTCGACTGGTGTATCCTGATAATAAACCTGGTAGATAAATGACTTGTGTATCTTTGCGTGTTTCCCAGGGATAAACGTTAAGTTAACGTTAACCTTAGGATACACCGATCGGAGTTGCTATATAAGGAAAGCCCGACAGGTTTATCTCAAGATTATCCTGAGGAAATTCCCAAAGACGTACATAAGAGCGTTTATCTGATGGAGTTTTAACCTTTTATCACACTTGGTTCTTTGATGTAAGAGAAAGGTCGTTTCTGTTCTTGATTTCGACGC
>Ga0247779_1000989_pt1 | contig 14746 bp, 10 predicted proteins | sample UWRJL221509R5_FD_179925 | JGI IMG/M metagenome (GOLD analysis project Ga0247779, IMG submission 179925) | Plant litter microbial communities from Arlington Agricultural Research Station in Wisconsin, United States - UWRJ-L221-509R-5 | ecosystem: Environmental > Terrestrial > Plant litter >...
TGCGAGGTGGTGCGGTCGGGTCGGGTGCGAGTCCGATCGGGTGTCAGGGCGCCAGGGCGCCAGCGTCGTCGTGCAGGCGTGCTCGAATCTCACCGACGAGCACCTCGCGGGCGCCCGAGAGCACGGGATGCGCGCCGACGGCGGTCGCGACGACGCTCGGGCGCCAGCGGGAGAGCGTCAGGATCTGTTCGTGCACGAGTTCCGCGAGGGCAGCGCCGCCCGCGACACCCGTTGGGCCGCCGAGCACGACGACCTCGGGGTCGAGCACCGCGATGACGGGGATCACCCCGAGAGCGATGCGCGGGGCGAGCTCGGCGAGGACCGCCGGGTTCGTGCCGACGACGGCGAGCATCTCCGTGAGGGAATCGCCGACCGCGCCGTGCGCCCGTGCGATCGCGGCGACGGCCGACCCGCCGATGAGGTCGGTGAGATCTGTGGCTTCGGGCGCCAGGATCGACGCCTCCCGTGGAACGGACAGGTAGCCGATCTCGCCAGCGCCGCCCGCCGCCCCGCGGTGCACGGTTCCGCCGAGGTCGACGCTCACACCGAGTCCGTCGCCGATCCACAGCAGGGCGAAGCTTCCCGCGTCGCGGGTTGCGCCGACGGAACGTTCCGCGACCGCGGCGAGGTTCACGTCGTTGTCGAGGATGACATCCATTCCGAGCGCCTGCTCGAGCCGGGTGCGCGCTCCGACCTCCGGCCAGCCGGGGAGCGTGTCCGTGAAGGAGAGGCGGTCCTGGTCGTCTGAGATCGCGGCCTGCACGCCGACGCAGACGATACGCACGGTCGATGCGTCGATTCCCGCGGCATCCGCTGCGGCCCGGACTGCCCCGCGCACGTCGCTTTCGGGTGAGCGAGCGTGCGCGGGGAGGCTGTTCTGCACCGTCGGGTGCTGGATTCCTGTTGCGTCGACGACGGTCGAGGCGATCACGGTCTCGCTGATGTCGACCGCTACGCCGAGCACGCGGTCGCTCCGCACGCCGTACAGCACGGCATTCGGCCCTCGACCGGCCGATGCCTCGCCCACCACGGAGATCAGCCCGGCGGACTCGAGTCGCGCGACCATCTGTGCCGCCGTTGGCTTGGACAGCCCGGAGAGCTCGCCGATGCGGTTGCGGGTGAGCGGGCCGTGTTCGAGCAGCAGCGAAAGGGCGACGCGGTCGTTGCGCGCGCGGAGCCAGCCAGGCGTGCCCGGTTGCGTGGTCGTCGACATTACGGCTGTGCTCCTCGTCGGTGAGGGGTGGCGGACCCCAATCGTCCGGGGTCCGTGTTCGCGTTTCGAGGAATGTATCAGGAAAGTTTCTTTATAGAAAGACTCCTGACAAATGTTGCCGCGCACTGCACTCACAGCACTCACTGCGCCGCAGCGCTGCCGCGCCATTGTTCGCTGTGCGACGCGCGCGATGGGTGCCGGGTCAGCGGCAGTCACCCGATGAGCAGGAGTCACCGCGTGAGAGAGAGATTTGCGGGTGAGCGTTCCAACAGGATGGATTGCTCACAGCGCCGTTTCGACAGGAGGAAGTACCGCTAACCGAACGGAATCTCCTGCAGAACGGCACCACTGCGCAGAGGCGCACCGCCCTGTCGAACCGCACCAGAGTCGGGCGACATGGCCCAAACCGTTGGGTGAGCGCTCAGGCGAGGAGGCGAGACCCCGCGAAGAGCAGCACGGCGACGTCGATGAGAGCCGCGAGCAGGATGAAGCGGAAGTGCCACCGGGTGCGCAGCGCCGCCATCCGGATGCCGACGATCGCGATGACGATGCTCGCGCCGAGGCCGATATCCGCAGGAAGGTATCCGAATCCGCCGGATCCCGCAACCTCGAGGGCCGCCGCGGCCAGCAGCAGAACATAGGTGAGGATGCTCGACACCCGCCGGCCAAGCCGGTGCGGCAGTCCGCTGACTCCCGTGGCGCGGTCGTCGTCGAGGTCGGGGAGCGTATTGGCGAAGTGGGCTGCGGCGCCGAGAAGGCCACCGACTCCGAGAGACCAGGCCGCGGGTGCGGCCGGGGTTGGAAGAGCCAGGGTTGCCAGCGCCGGCAGGCAAGCGAAGCTGAGGATGTACGGCACAATCGAGAACGCCGTCTTCTTGAGTCCGAGGTTGTATGCCCACCCGGTGCCGACCACGACAACCAGCGCCGCGAGGGCCAGCCAGCCGAGCACTCCCGCAAGAACCACGCTGATCGCAACGCTGACCCAGGCAGCCGCGCGCACGGCGCCGACACCGATCCACCCCCGGGTGATGGGCTTGTCGCCTCGCCCGACGGCACGATCGCGGTCGGCATCCAGCCAGTCGTTCGAGAGCCCGATCGAGAACTGTCCCGCGAGCATCGCGAAGCCGAGAAGGATGACGCGGACAGGGTCGAGGCCGACGGCGATTCCCAGTCCGACCTCGACAATGGTGACGACGATCGAGGGCCCTGGGTGCGTCGACGCGAGAAGTGCGAGGGGCTTGCTCGGCATCCCGTCATGCTATCCCGGGAATTTACGCAACTTCTTGCGCCGCTTGCGTAGAATTGCGCGCATGTCGAAGAGGCTTGCCGAGGTTGCCCGCAAAGTCGGGGTGAGTGAAGCGACGGTCAGTCGCGTCCTGAACGAGAAGCCGGGGGTTTCCCAGGCGACGAGAACGGCCGTCCTCACCGCACTCGACGTGCTCGGCTACGAACGCCCGACCAAGCTGAGGGGCGAACGGGCCCGTCTCGTCGGGCTCTTCCTGCCGGAGCTGCAAAACCCGATCTTCCCCGCATACGGCGAGGTGCTCGGCGGGGCCCTCGCGCAGAACGGCTACACACCGGTGCTCTGCACCCAGACGGTCGGAGGCATCTCCGAGGCCGACTACGTCGAGCTCCTCCTGCAGCAACAGGTCTCCGGGGTCGTCTTCGTCGGTGGCCAGTACAGCCAGCAGGGCGCGAGCCACGAGCACTACGCGAGGCTCACCGAGCTCAATCTGCCGACCGTGCTCGTCAACGCGTCGATCGAGCAGCTCGGCTTCGCCACGGTGTCGACGGATGACGCTGTGGCGACCCAGCAGGCCTGGAACCACCTGCGACAGCTCGGCCACACCCGCATCGGCATGGTGCTCGGCCCGAGCGATCACGTCCCGTCGCAGCGCAAGCTCGAGGCGGCTCTCGCCGTCGCGGACGGCGGTCTGCCCGAGGAGTACATCGTCTACTCGCACTACTCGCTCGAGGCCGGTCAGGCCGCGGCGGCACGGCTCCTCCAGGCCGGCGTCACCGCGATGATCTGCGCGTCCGATCCGATCGCGCTCGGCGCGATCAGGGCGGTCCGTCGAGCCGGCCTTCGTGTTCCGGAGGACATCTCGGTCGTGGGATTCGACGACTCCGCGCTGATGAACTGCGTCGAGCCGCCCCTGACGACGATCCGCCAGCCGATCGAGACGATGGGCAGGATGGTGATCGAGCTGCTGGTGAGCCAGATCAACGGAACGGCGAGCAGGCCGGACGAATTCCTGTTTGAGCCCGAACTGGTCGTCCGGGGCTCGACGGGGCCGGCTGCCAGCTGACCCACACGGTTCGCGACGCCGTCCACCTGTCGCAAATAAGCGCAAGCGCACGCAACTTACTTACATGTTGTTTAGTTCTTGCGTCATTCTGTCAACTTAGCTACATTCTGAGCAGCCCCTGCATCGCTTCTACAGAATTGAGCCCGCGTGGACACTGCCGTCCTCAGCACAGAGACCGCCCAGACACGGGCAGGCTCGAAGTCCGTGCTGGTAGCCCCGAGCGATGTCGATCCACTGTGGTGGCGCAGCGCCGTCATCTACCAGATCTATATCCGCAGCTTCGCCGACGGCAACGGCGACGGCATCGGCGACCTGGCGGGCGTGCGCGCACACCTCCCATACCTCCGCGACCTCGGCGTCGACGCGATCTGGTTCACGCCCTGGTATCCGTCCCCCCTTGCCGACGGCGGTTACGACGTCGAGGACTACTTCGCCATCCATCCGTCCTTCGGCAACCTGGATGAAGCGGAGGCGCTCATCCGCGAGGCCCTCGAGCTCGGCATCCGCACGATCATCGATATCGTTCCGAACCACATCTCGGACCAGCACCCGTGGTTCAAGGCCGCCCTCGCGTCGCCTCCTGGCTCGCCGGAGCGCGACCGGTTCTGGTTCAGGCCGGGGCGGGGCGACAACGGCGATGAGATGCCCAATCACTGGGTGTCGAACTTCCAGGGGAACACCTGGACGCGCACGACGAACCCGAACGGAACGCCGGGCGAGTGGTACCTGCACCTGTTCACCCCGGAACAGCCCGACCTCAACTGGAACAACCCGGATGTCCGGAAACTCCACGAGGACGTGCTGCGATTCTGGTTCGATCGAGGAGTCGCCGGCGTACGAATCGACTCGGCGGCACTGCTCGTCAAAGACCCCGATCTCCCCGAGGTCCCGGAGCACGTCGTGCCGGGCCAGCACCCGAACACCGACCGTGACGAGCTGCACGACATCTACCGCAGCTGGCGCGCCATCGCGGACTCCTACGCAGGCGCACGGGTGCTGGTCGGCGAAATCTGGCTGCCGGATGTCGAGCGCTTCGCTAAATACCTCCGCCCGGACGAGATGCACACGGCGTTCAACTTCGATTTCATGGCGAGGCCGTGGGATGCCGCAGAGCTGCGCGACTCCATCGACTCGATGCTGGCGGCGCACGCGCCGGTCGGCGCGCCGAGCACCTGGGTGCTCTCCAACCACGACGTGACGAGACCGGTCACCCGCTACGGCAGGGAGGACACGTCCTTCGCGTTCGTGCGCAAGCGCTTCGACACCCCGACCGACCTCGAACTCGGCACCAGGCGGGCGCGGGCGGCCGCGCTGCTGAGCGCTGCGCTGCCCGGATCGCTGTACGTGTACCAGGGCGACGAGCTCGGATTGCCTGAGGCCGAGGACATCCCGCTCGAGCTTCGCGAGGACCCCATGTATTTCCGGTCGGACGGGGTCGACCCCGGTCGCGACGGATGCCGGGTGCCGCTGCCCTGGAGCGGCACCCGGCCCCCGTTCGGCTTCGAGCCGGAGGGTGCCCGGTCGCAGCCGTGGCTTCCGCAGCCGGAGAACTGGGCCGCGCTGACGGTCGAGGCCGAGGCGGGGGAGCGAGGATCGATGCTCTCCCTGTATCGAACGGCACTCAGCATCCGGCGTGCCCACCCGGCGCTCGGCGACGGTGCGCTCACCTGGCTCGACAGCGAGCCCGGAGTCCTCGCCTTCTCCCGTGGTCTCGGCTTCGTCAGCGTGACCAACCTGTCGGATGTCGCGGTCGCTCTGCCGACTCATGTCCGGCTGCTCCTCTCTAGCAGTACGTTGGAAAACGGCCTGCTTCCACCAGACTCCACGGCGTGGCTACGGACACAGCACTAGCCGCGGGAGAAACGCGAGCGGTGCCCCTGCCGCTCGCTTCCCACCACAGGAACACACACCAAGTCAATGGAAAGGCAAGACAATGAAGTCGAGAAGAAAGGCCGCGTGGCTGGCCGTTGCGGGAGTCGCAGCTGCCAGCGTCGCACTCAGCGGCTGCAGCGGTTCGAGCGGCGGCAAGGACGCGAACGGCAAGGTCGAGATCGTCGTCGCCAGCCTGCAGCCCGGCGCGAGTGCTGAAGCACTCGCCGCCTTCCAGAAGCAGGTCAAGACATTCGAGAAGAAGAACCCGGACATCGACGTCAAGGGTGAGGAATACAACTGGACCGGCACGACGTTCGCAGCAGAACTCGCGGGCGGCACCCTGCCGGATGAGTTCGGTGTGCCATTCACCGACTCCCAGACGCTCGCCAAGAACGGCCAGCTCGCCGACCTGACGAAGTACATCAACAAGCTGCCGTACGCGAAGAAGTTCAACCCGAACGTCATCAGCGTCGCGAAGGACGACAAAGGTCACATCTACGGCATCCCGTTCACGCCGTACGCCATGGCGATCTCGTACAACCGTGCAGACTTCACGAAGGCCGGCCTTGACCCCAACAAGCCTCCGACGACGTGGGATGAGGTCGAAACGGACGCCAAGGCGATCTCCAAGGCCCTGCCCGGGGTGGCTGGATACATGCAGATGACGAGCGGAAACACCGGTGGCTGGGAGCTCACCTCCGCCACGTACTCGCGCGGCGGCCGGATGGAGTCGACTGCATCCAACGGCAAGGTCACCGTCAACACCGACAACGACCAGACCAAGGCTGCGCTGGCGTACCTTCACACGCTCCGCTGGGATGACAACGCGGCAGGAAGCAACTTCCTGCTGGACTGGGATGGCATCAATCAGGCCTTCGGTTCTGGCAAGGTCGCGATGTACATGAGCGGCTCTGACGTCATCACCGCTCTCGTGCAGAACGACAAGGTCGACCCGAAGAACTACGGTGTGACGGTCATCCCTGTCGACTCGACGAACTCCGAGGCCGGCGTGCTTTCCGGCGGAACGGTCGCGGTCGTCAACGTCAAGGACACCCCTGAGCAGCAGGCGGCGGCCGTCAAGTGGATCGACTTCTACTACGGACAGCCGCAGGTCGAGCAGGCTCCGGCAGTGACCCAGGCCAAGGCGCTGCAGGCGAACAACCAGATCGTCGGGGCCCCGACGCTGCCGATCTTCGACAAGGCGACGTACGACGAGCAGCAGTCCTGGATCAAGCCGTACGCAACACCCGGCCTCCTCGACAATGTCGCGCCGTTCACCAGCCAGATCCTGAATGAGAACATCGTGCCTGAGCCGAACAAGCACACCCAGGACCTCTATGGTGCGCTCGACTCCGTGGTGCAGGCTGTTCTCACGCAGAAGAACCCGGACGTTGACGCGTTGCTGAAGGCTGTGGATGTCAAGATCCAGGCGCTCATCGACGCCGATCCCGACCAGGCGGCAATCAAGTAACACGCACCGAAACGGCACAACTAACCGATGACGAAACCGGCGGGGTGACTCCATCGCCCCGCCGGTTTCTTCGACTCTTTTGAAACAGCAGGATCAATGACGACCTCTTCAGAACGGATCGGCGCTCGCGCGGCGAAACCTGGCACCCCACGCGGCAGGGTGCGACGCACCCCGGCCACCTGGGTCAAGCGCGGCGGCCTCGCCAACCTGATCTTCCTGCTCCCGCTGCTGCTGATCTTCGGGATGTTCTCGTGGTGGCCGATCATCGACTCGTTCGTCATCAGCCTTCAGCACACCAACTTCGTCGTCACGACCTGGGCTGATCCGTTCTGGTCGAACTTCACGTTCGTCCTGAACGACCCGACCTTCTGGATCGCGGTGCGCAACACGGGCTACTTCGCCCTGCTTGCGCTGATCTTCGGGTATCCGCTGCCCATCGTGCTCGCTGTACTCATGAGCGAGGTCAAGCGGGCGAAGGCCGTGTTCAGCGTGCTGGCGTACCTTCCCGTCGTCATCCCGCCAGTCGTTGCGGTGCTCCTCTGGAAGACAGCGTTCTACGACGCAGGCAGGACGGGGGTCTTCAACACGATCCTCGGCTGGTTCCACATCCCGCCACAGCCCTGGATCCAGGACACCGTCACGGCAATGCCGTCCCTCGTGCTCGAGGCCACATGGGCGGCCGCCGGCGGAACGATCATCATCTACCTCGCCGCCCTCACGAACGTCGCGCCGGAGCTCTACGACGCGGCGGAAGTCGACGGCGCCGGCATCTGGAAGAAGATCTGGCACGTCACGCTCCCGCAGCTTCGCGGCATCCTGCTCATCACGTTCATCCTGCAGATCATCGGAACCGCGCAGGTGTTCAACGAGCCGTACCTCTTCACCAAGGGCGGACCGGTGCAGTCGACGACCACGATCCTCCTGCTGATCTACCAGTACGCGTTCCAGTCGAGTGATGGCGGGAGCAACCTGGGGGCGGCGACCGCGCTCAGCCTCATGCTCGCGGCATTCCTCGCCATCCTCTCCGCCCTGTATTTCCGCGCCACGAAAGGCTGGAGCCAGAATTGACCGCAACACCCCTCGTCAGCCCGGACGAAGTCGCACTCAGCCAGAAGCCTGCGCAGGAGGTCAACGGTCGCTTGCGGCGCGTGTCGCGGCGGGCCGCGCATGAGCCGAGTACGGATCGTGGGATCGTCTCCACGGCGGACTGGCGCCGCACGCGGGTGCGGTTCCCGCTCGTGACCCTGCACCTCATCCTCTTGATCGTCCTCATCATCGCGGGACTGCTTCCGATCCTCTGGCTGCTGAAGTCGGCACTCACGAGCACGCAGGACACGCTCACGGCGCCGCTCGCGATCTTCCCGCACGGCATCACCTGGGACAACGTCGCCCAGGCCTTCGGGGTCAACATCCAGATCCAGAACTATTTCCTCAACACCATCTGGGTCGCGGTCGGCGAGTGGGTTGTCCAGATCGTGGTCGCGACGACCGGCGGATTCGCGCTCAGCGTCCTGAAGCCGAAGTACGGCAGGTTCATCTCGGGTCTCGTTCTCGCGACCCTCTTCCTGCCTGCCGTCGTCCTGCTGATCCCGCTCTACCTGACGATCCTGCACCCGCTCGTGATCGGCGGCTCGCTGCTCAACACGTTCTGGGCTGTCTGGCTGCCTTCTGGTGCCAGCGCATTCAACGTCGTCCTCGTAATGCGGTTCTTCGACGGCCTGCCGCGTGAAATCTTCGAAGCTGCCGAGACGGATGGCGCAGGTCCGTTCAGGCTGTTCTGGTCGATCGTGCTCCCGATGTCGAAGCCCATCATCGGAGTCGTCACGGTATTCGCGGTGATCAATGCCTGGAAGGACTACCTCTGGCCGATGCTGGTGCTTCCGGGAGGCGTGAATCCGGCGTCCGTGCAGCCGCTGTCCGTTCGCCTGCCGAATATCGTCGGGCAGACGGAACTCGGTCCGCTGATCGCGTCGCTGGCGATCTCGACGCTGATCCCGATCATCCTGTTCCTGATCTTCCAGCGCACGTTCCTCTCGGGCGGCGGCTTCGGAGGAGCGGTCAAGGGTTAGTACCGCTGAGGGACAGCGCGCTCAGTCGGCCGCTCGCCCCACGATCTCCTCGCGCACCCTGCGCATGTCTTCGAGGAGCGAGCCGATGAGGATCCAGTGCTCCGGGTTCGGTCGAACGACGACCAGCGGCGCGGTGAGTGCTGGCTCATCGTGTGCGGCCGGATTGCTCGCCGAATTCTCCGCATCCTCGCCGAGCAGGCGCAGGTCGTGCGCCGCCCTGCCGAGTTCGCGTGCGATGTCCGCGACGACCCGGTCCCGTCGCAGCGACGGGTCGTAGTTGTCGTGGATCGCCCGCGCCATGCCGATGATCCGGGTGACGAGCACGGCGAGGAGCGCGTAGATCCTCGCGTCGTTTTCGAGAACCCTGCGCAGCTTGCTCCGTCGTGGATTCATGGTCAGGCTGTCCTCACCTGCACCGAGAGCGGCAAGCGCCGCATCCTGTCGGGTGCGGAGCATCCTGGCCTCCGCCAGCAGCGCGTCCAGCGAGTCCCCGGTCTGCTCCGTCGTGAGGCTCTTCGCGATCCCGTCGAGGCACGATGCGCAGTCTCGCAGGAGGCGAAGTACAGCGATGTGGGCGGGGGCGAGCAGCACGGGCGGGACTACGGCGACGTTGATGATGAGTCCGATGACGGCACCGATCACCGTCTCGATGATGCGATTGACTGCGTACGCGGGGGTCAGTCCGCCGATCGAAAGCACGAGCATGGCGCTGATCGGTATCTGGTTGCTCGAGCCGGGGGAGAGGCGGAATACCCAGGCAAGCAGGAGCGCGACGACGATGACGCTGAGGACGATCCAGGTGCTCGTGCCGAAGAGAAGGCCGACCCCGAAGGCGAGTCCGACCCCGAAGATGACTCCGAGGCTTCGTTCGACGCCGCGGGACAGCGACTGCGAGACGCTCGGCTGGACGACGAGCAGCGCGGCGATCGCGGCGAAGATCGGGAGCTGCTGTCCGAGCAGCAGTACGCAGGCAAGCCAGGCGATGATGGCCGCTGCCGAGGTCTTCAGCACCTGCAGGAGCGGCGTGCGCGAAGTGGTGCGAAGCGTGCCGGCGAGTCTCACGAGGCCAGCCTAGCCAGGGGCCTCCTGCCTCTACAGCGGTGCGGATGTCCGCCGCGAGTTCCCCGGGCCGTAACCCAGGGAACTCGCGGCGGCGGCCGGTGACGGGGCAAGCGCGTCACCGACCGACAAGGCACACGCGCAGGCGGACGCCGAGTGCGACGTCGTCGAAGCGAAATGTAGTGCCAGGGGGCGAGCATTGCGACTGGTCGTTGTCCTCCTAGTGGCTGCCGCACCGGCAAGCACTGTTCTGCGCAGTACTGTGTCGGCGGGTACCGTTCTAGTGAATGCAGTGACAACGGTCATGGCTCTGCTCATTCTGCTGGTTGTTCCTTTCGGGTAGGAACCGGACCTGTCGGGTTCAGGTCCGTGCGGGGGTTTTTGTCCTCACAAAGGAGGACAACGTGCCAGCAGACCCAAAAGTAGCAGCGAGAAGTTTTCAGCGTCAATACCCCAAGAAGCCCCAGTGCCGGGGGCGCGAAGTACCACGGTGACGGAAACCTCACCAGCCCTTTCACGCCGCCGTCCACGGGGTGACAATTATTCGACCCCGGTTATTTCGGCCGGAAACACCAGCAACGACGAGTACCCGTCCTGTACCCGTCAGGTCACAGGAGGCGATCATCGCGGAGCCGGTCATCGCATCCGACGCGTCTTCTTCGTCCTTCGACCTCGAGGCCGCGCACACCGAGGTGCTCGCGCGCGTAGCGGCGCACCTGGGGCGCGCGGCGCTCGGTCACACGGTGACGGCGGTGGAGCCGACCGATGACGGCTACCTCTACGGCTACGACCTCCGGCTGGCGGTCGACGACGGCGGTGTGCAGCACCAGAGGGTCTTCATCGAGCTCGCGCATGGGCGACGCGAGGGCGTACTCGACATCGATCTCGGGCGCCGCGGCGCCTACGCGGTGTGGCTGTACCCGAGCGATCCAGACCTGCCTGCCCTCCGGGCGGTGGTGGACTCACGCACGCTCAGCGCCGTGCTCGCGCGGCTCGGGCACCCGCTCGAGCCGGAGAAGATCGAGGTCATCACCTACCGGCCGGGGCGACGGGCCGTCGTGCGCGTCGAAGGCAACGCGTCGCACATCTACCTGAAGGTCGTCGAGCCGTCGAAGGCCGCGTCGATCGCGGAGCGTCACCAGCAGTTCCGATCGAGCAGCCTGCCAGTTCCCCGCCTGCTCGGCTGGTCGCCGGAGGGACTCGTCGCGATGTCGGAACTTCCGGGCGTCGACGCACAGTCGGCCGTCGCCCGCATGGAGCACCCGGAGGCGTTTCTCGACCAGCTCGAGTTCCTCTCGACGCTGCTGGCCGCGGTTCCGGCATTCAACACCGCGCGAAGCTCACTCGTTGACCGCATCGACTGGTACGTCGAGCGGGTCTCGAGCAGGTTTCCGGATGAGACAGAGCGCGTCCGCAGGATCGGCGCGATGATCGCCCGCTGCAACGCGGACGGTCGCAGCTACGGTTTCACGGCCGTCACGATCCATGGCGACCTTCACCTCGGCCAGCTCTTCGTCGACATCGACGACCCCGGCATCATCACGGGCATGCTCGACATCGATACGGCGGGCGCGGGCGATCCGGCGGATGACGCTGCGGCGTTCTACGCGCACGTCGTCGCCCTCGGTGAGACCGTTGCGCAGTCACAGCCCGACTACCGGGCGGCATGCCTTCGCCTCGCGTCGGCGTGGCGCTCGCGGTGGCTGCGCAACCGCAACGCCGGCTTCGCCAGTCGCGCGAGCGCGATCGCGGCAACCCACCTGCTCGGCCACGCGCTTCGGCCGATCGCCGCGGACTCCGACGCCGTCAGCCGACGACTGATCGACCACGCATACGAGCTCGTGAGCGACTGGTAACGGCCGTTGTCGGGTGAGCCCGACGAAAGCCCTCACGGCGCCAGGTTTCGACCGGCTCGACGGCCATTGTCGGTTGAGCCTGTCGAAACCCTTCAGGGCGCCAGGTTTCGACCGGCTCAACCAGCACATGATCAGCCGGCCGCGGCCTCCTGGATGGCGTCGGCCGCCCGCACCAGCGTGAGGTGGGACAGCGCCTGGGGTGTGTTTCCCGCCTGGCGCTTACCGATGACGTCGTACTCCTCGCTCAGCAGGTCGAGGTCGTTCGTGAATCCGATCAGCCTGTCCATGAGCGCGGTCGCGTCATCCGTCCTGCCGGACTTCGCGTACTGCTCGACCAGCCAGAAGGAGCAGGCGAGGAACGGATGTTCGCTCCCCGGCAGGCCGTCGACGCCGGACTCTGTGAGGTAGCGCATGGCGAGCCCGTCCCGCATGAGATTGGCCTCGATCGCGGCGACCGTGCCGAGCATCCGGGGATCCGAGTAGTCGAGGTAGCCGACCTGGGCAAGCTGGAGGAGGGAGGCATCGACGGTTCCGCTGCCGTAGAACTGCGTGTAACTGCCGAGCACCGGATCCCAGCCCCGGCTCTCGATCTCGTCGTGCAATTCTGCGCGGAGCTTCTCCCATCTCTCGACCGGGCCCTCCATGCCGTGCTCGCGCACCGCCCTGATCGCGCAATCGAATGCTGCCCACAGCATCACCCGCGAGTGCGTGAAGTGGCGCTTGGGGCCACGAATCTCCCAGATGCCGTTGTCCGAGCGCCGCCAGTTCTGCTCGACGAACTGCATGAGCGCCCGCTGGAGCGACCACGACAGGTCGTTTTCTTCGACGCCGGCCGCGCGCGCTCGCTGCAGGGCGATCATGACCTCGCCGAACATGTCGCCCTGGTACTGGACGAACGCGCCATTGCCGACGCGGACCGGGCTCGAGTCCGCGTAGCCGGGAAGCGTCGGAAGCTCCCACTCGGTGAGGCGGCGCTCGCCGGCGAGTCCGTACATGATCTGCACGTCGTTGGGGTCACCGGCGAGAGCACGCAGCAGCCAGGATCGCCAGGCCTCGGCCTCGCTCTTGTAGCCGTGGTTGATGAGCACGTACAGCGTCAGTGAGGCGTCGCGGAGCCAGACGTAGCGGTAGTCCCAGTTGCGGCTGCCGCCGAATTCCTCGGGGAGGCTCGTGGTGGCTGCCGCAACGATGCCGCCGGTGTCTTCGTCGGTGAGGGCACGGAGCACGAGGAGCGAGCGGTGCACCTGTTTGGCATAGCGCGCGGGTGCAACTCCGGATGCGGCCCAGTCCCGCCACCACTTCGCCGTGTGCGCGAGACGGTCGTCGACGTTTTCCTCAGCCGGCGCGTCCCTGTGCGACGGGAACCAGGTGAGGACGATGTCCGCCGTTTCACCCGCGGACACGTCGAACGCCGAGGTGTGGGCGTTCAGGTCTCGCTCTGCAACGAGTTTCGGCCCACGGACGACGATGGCGTCCGGACCGGCGACGGCGATGATCGCGTTGCCGCCGGCCTCCGGTGCCTGCCGCATCCAGGGCAGCGCTGCGGCATAGTCGAAGCGGATGCGGAGCTCCTGGCGCATGGCGACAGTTCCTTCGATCCCCTCCACGCGCCGAACGATGTCGGCGCGACGGCCCCCCTGCGGCATGAAGTCGATGACATCGACCTTGCCCGTGCTCGTCACCCAGTGGGTGACGAGGATGAACGTGTCTTCCATGTAGTCGCGAGTCACGGAGACGACCTCGTCGGATGGCGCGACCAGCCAGCGACCGTGGTCCTCGTCTCCGAGCAGCGCTCCGAACGTCGACGGAGAGTCGAAGCGGGGGAAGCACAGCCAGTCGATGGACCCATCGAGCCCGACGAGCGCTGCGGTGTGACAATCGCCGATGAGACCGTAATCCTCGATGTTCAGGGCCATTTGCCAATCCTGACAGCTAGTTTTGTGTGCGTGAGCACAAATCGACGCACTCTCGTCATTCTCGGAGCAAGCGGTGACCTGACCGCCCGCCTCCTCCTTCCCGGTCTCGGCCAGCTGCTGTCGGCCCAGTCGGATCTCGACATCGAACTCGTGGGGGTCGGGGGGATACCCATGACGTCGGCGCAGTGGCGCAAGCGGGTGAGCACGTCGTTCAAGTCCGGCGGCTCCGAGGTCGGCAAGCTCGCAAGGGTGATCGACTCGAGTCGCTACGTCGAGGCGGACGCGACGGATGCCGACCAGCTCTCGAAGATCCTCGCGGACTGCGCCGGCACTCCCGCCATCTACTTCGCGCTGCCGCCCGCCGTCACCGAGGCCGTGTGCAAGACGCTGTCGAAGATGAAGCTCCCGACTGGCACCGTCCTCGCGCTCGAGAAGCCGTTCGGAACCGACCTGCCGAGCGCGCGCGCCCTCAATCGCCTGCTCGCGACCTTCATCCCGGAGAAGCAGGTGCACCGCGTCGATCACTTCCTCGGCAAGTCGACCGTGCTCAACATCCTCGGCCTCCGCTTCGCCAACCGGCTGTTCGAGCAGAGCTGGAATGCGGCCAACATCGAGCGCGTCGAGATCAGCTACGACGAATCGCTCGGACTCGAGGGTCGCGCGGGCTACTACGACAAGGCCGGGGCGCTGATCGACATGATCCAGAGCCACCTGCTTCAGGTGCTTTCCGTCATCACGATGGAACCGCCGTCGACGGTCGACTCAGACGACCTGCGCGGTGCCATGGCCCAGGCGCTCAGGGCGACCAGGGTGTGGGACGGCAAGGCCGCGACGGCGAGCAGGCGGGCGCGCTACGCGGCGGGCACGATCGAGGGGAAGAAGCTCGGCGCCTACACCAAGGAGCCGGGCGTCGACCCGTCACGCGAGACCGAGACCCTCGCCGAGGTCGTCCTCGCTGTCGACAATTGGCGCTGGGCCGGT
>Ga0247779_1000990_pt1 | contig 14733 bp, 17 predicted proteins | sample UWRJL221509R5_FD_179925 | JGI IMG/M metagenome (GOLD analysis project Ga0247779, IMG submission 179925) | Plant litter microbial communities from Arlington Agricultural Research Station in Wisconsin, United States - UWRJ-L221-509R-5 | ecosystem: Environmental > Terrestrial > Plant litter >...
CAAGAAATATTTCTCTCCTAGAATTTAACATTCTATTTTTAGCATAACTCTCTTAACCCATACTCCCTCATAACCCATACCCCGGGGCGTCCACCGACAGGTATGGGTTAAGAGGGAGTCAACTGTAGTTCCGTTCGTTTATCGAAAAAAGTGGTTTGTCAGAGAGCACACACGGGAGCAGGACCGGTAACTGACAATAAGATCAAAGCGGAAGACGAATTGAACGCTTTATGACGAGTTTATCTTCCTGTACCGATCCTGAAGGTATGTTTTATCCATGCGCCGTGGGTTGAATGATCTTTAATGTGGATAAACGGAATAAACTCGGTTTTTTCAGAACATTGATCGACGTTTCGTGGCAATCGATACGAGTTCATCGCCCACAAAAGGGCACCTAAAGCCATAGTCGAGTTACTTTTAAATATAGCCGCACGTACCCGCACTGAGCTTAGGTTTTTCCCATCTTCCTTTATCCCAGAAAAGACGACTCAATTATGTGCGGGGTAGGGCCCACATGGATTGAGCCTCGCTTTTTTCTTGGCCTGGGGCTGGTATGTACTGGCTGAGGATTTATCCACTGGATGATAATATGGTGCGCAGAGAGTGTGCCGGTATGCTATTTCCGCGATGAACGAATAAACTTCCGAGCAATCACTCCGTTGTGTTTCGTATACATAAGTCTGCAATTCTCCGATGTCTTCAGTGATGACCAGCATGTTCTTCAAATAAAATGTGTGCCATTGTCGTGTATCCAAAAACGCGTTGGATATAGCTGGATACGAGGATTTCTGAAGTGACCGCGGGGGCCATGATAGATATCATTTTAGGAGAAAGACACCGCAATGCGGGGAAAGTATGTTGGGTAGCGAAGCTTCTGTCATGAATGGAGCTATCGACTTCTTAAGAGCAGAATTTATCAATGCGATTCTGTATTACCGCTTTGAAGAAAACATACAATCAACGCCCAGGTGAAAACCAATTTGGAGTCAAGCCAGTTCCAGTTTTTATTGTAAGCCCGATAAATAATAGATCAGCATGCAGGAGTATTGAAAGCAAATGAACCATGGTCATGGATCCTCTCTCGAGATATCATAGCATTGAATCATTTACGGTTCCTGTACTGAAGCAAAATGCGGGCATCTTGCGAGTAAATTAGTCAACTGAAGTTGCACACAAAGAACTAACCGCTGACCAAGAAATTCAAAGAGTTCATAAAGTGGAAACATGGTAACATATATGCTTATAGAGTTAGTGGTTATGCTGGAAGAGACCGGAAGAGACGCAGTTGACCGACGCCGTTCGGCTACATTTATTGTTGCCGAACTGTTACACGTGATCTTCATCCTAATTACTGAGACGAGAAGTCCATGAAGGTCGTTGATTCAAACCCACACGATCCTCTGCTTGTTTTCGTTCATAACGCTTGCGGTCGGGCTTATTATACCAAAGTATTCTTCTCCTAGAAATCTTTACTTACCTTATACACTCCCATCATGTTGATCAAAGTCAAGGTGCGCCCATTCATTGTTAATTAGGACGCGTCGCGGTTTCTGACATATCATCTGCAGACATTAACTGGCAAGGAGGTGCATTGCATTTTCTACATGACTGTACGAGTGATGGTGTACGATCTGACTTTATCGGTTGCTTTGGTATATAGATCGAACTTGACATCGATCCCGAGGACAAGGCACGAATATTTATCCGCCTTTTCTGAAGAGATGACTCATCTGGGAATTGTGCATTCGTTTCACAGATAACCAGAATAAAGGAGAAGGTCGAGGAGCAATCTGGTGTCCCACCCCCTCAGCAACGTCTTATCTTCAGTGGTCGTCAAATGTATGTGACACACGAGATCACCCGGAAGATCTTTAGACTGATATGCATTGTATAGGCCTGACGAGAAGACCGCGAAAGATTTCAACATTACTGCTGGTGCAGTCCTGCATTTGGTTCTTGCTCTCCGTGGTGGACGATGAACGTCTCAAGATGTCGGATGAGATATCTTGAGTCGCGGATTAATGTTAAATAATGGATGGAGATGTGTATTCTTTATCCATCATATGTCTACTACTGTACACTGATCGCAGTTGTTGTTTTCCTCTCAAATTATACTTTTATCGTTATACAGGATTTTCGCCGTATTTGACGCCAACAAAGCAAGACGAAGAGTAAAAATAATAGAAAAATTCAACTTCATCGGATGGATTCCATTTCTAGTGCGGAATACACGAGATATCACGTTGGGACTGTTAAGCCTCAATATTTGGACGCACGTTTGAATCTCTGTAACATTTAGGATCCTGCATACCCTTTACATTCCGAATAAGTGCTTTGAAGTTGAGAGTATATGCCCTGCATAATACTAATTGATCGAATTCTTTCATGTGCTCCTTCATGTAACAAAAATTAAGGTCATATCATTTGAGCAGTGGACTAGTATCTAAGTATAATTTAGGCCCTGACTCTTGGAAGGGCAAAGAGAAAGAGTGCTACAATTCCAGGTCAAGCTGAGCGCTGAGTCCTGACACTACGCGAACCGCGCGTGCGCTAATCGACTTGTTTGGTTGAGTGCGCATTGACAAATAGCTTTTGTCATTGCCACAAACAACGACGAGAGTCCAACTTCGTTTTGGTCATTGGTCATTGTTCATTATGTCGGGCGAGTCTTTAACGCGCTCAGACCTAATAGATGTGTAAGAATTATTTTGCATATATCTATGGTTATATTTGCCTTACTCCCTTACCATTTTAGAACATATTCTCAGGTGCATGCCATCGTCGCAGGAGTGCAAGAAGGCGTCCGACCGGAGCAGGTCCAAGAATACCTCAAACCTCGCATTAAACAGCTCGGAAACGTAGTGGACACGTTCGGGAAGCCAAATGCCGCGTCAAAGAAGATTATCGAAAGCGGTTCAGTCACTCTCCCGGATGGTGTTGTAATTCGCGTCGAGACCGCAGACAAAGAAGTTGTTTTCGCCATAAGCTCGAAATTGGACATCGATGAAATCCAGGCGCTTATTCTCATTCGATCTTTTTTATATGATCAAGGTCTACCATCAGGTGTAGAGTCGACCTCTGGGATGGCAGACGAAATTTACGAAGCTTTCCATCCATTCTATCTTTCTGAACGGCTGCATACATACCGGGTTCTCATTCCCTTGTTTCGTGCACGAGAGGACTCAGAAGACCCTTTTTATCAAGTTGCTCAGACTATGCTTCCTCAAATTATTCCGGATGGACCCAAATTCGCAGAATCCTTAATTTCAGAATACGTACGGAAGACAGAAGTCAAACTACCCGAGAAATATACTCATGATCCAAAGAGCGCGACGATATGGGCAAAACAAAATTTAAAGGAGCAGCTGGTGCTATTGGAGGTTCTCTTTTGGACGATGTGGGGCTTTGTGCCGTGCACGGGCAAATTGGTCTTGCAAATACTTGAAGCTTCTTACAAGGCAGTGCTTGGTTCAGTGCAAGAAAACATCACCCTGCTACTGGACGATGAAAGTCTGCACTTGCAACAAGATTGCGCCGCCATATGGATTCTAATCAACGTGGAGATTTTGGAATTAGAAACAGTTGGTGAGCCAGGTGCAATAAATTTTTCGGAGAGTGGGGACGCATACTATTCTTCACCCGAAACATTAAAACGGCTGCATGATCTTATCACCTCACATACCGACAGTCAATACTCAGCCACCTATCTTTCATGGGCATATGTGCTTTACAACTTCTCGGCAGCAGCAGCACAGACATCCGAAATACCACCCTCATTCCAGTCTGTTTTGGATCATATCAATCAGCCCGCAGGAAGATCGTACCCAAAAGACAGAGAACTAATACATACACAGATGGCCAAAGCATCTCTCGATGCTGAAGTTGGAGTACTCTCCCTCCTCCTTAACCTCCTCACCAAATCCTCCTTGTTCGTCACTTCTGCCGCCTGGAAATCAGGCTCCTCAATAACGGATCCTAATGCAATAGCCTATCGCTCCGTTGTAAAGGGTGGGTATTAGACGTATGTTTTATCTTGGTATGACATGACTGATACCTGTACCTGTTGACAGGTCTTCTCATATCACTTCTTGAGCTCATCCCAGCTGAATTCGTACCGGATTTCGATCTTCTGGTGGAAGTGTGGATAGCTCTTTTTGGAAGAAGTGAAAGCCGCGCAGTCGCAGGAATATGCGCTCAGTTCTGGCAACAGGATTGGCACCATGGTACTGCTCGTAGAGCCATCATCGACGTAGCACGAACGCGTTTCCCAATCCAAGTCCAACCATTATTGCGTCTATTACGTGCCATGACTGGCATGGGATTTATTGACACCGATCCTCTACACACCCCAGACATTCCATCGGAACCATCAGAGCAGCGCCTCATTTGCGAACGTTTTGTCTACTACTATCTTGCTCAACTACCCACATACTCAGTCGTAATTCCAGCCAGCTTGACAACAGGCGGAAATGCCCTTTATGAGCGCCAGACAGAACGATATGGAGCTGGTAATGCCACACCAGGCGTGAACTACCTCAATTTACGCCCTATTAGGGTTCCTGGTGGTTCAACCGTCCCTGCGAAAACCCCCGGACGCCTGCTGAGTGGTGATGGAGGAGATCAATATGCGATCTGCTGGAAGCACACACATTCTGGTTGGAAAGTTATATTGGAACTCATGACCGACTACGTGAATCGGAGACGGATGGATCATGGATCGCTTTCGAACTACCACGATCTTTCTGCTAGGCGTGATCCCATTCAAGTCAAGACGCTGCGAGTGGAGGATATTGGAATAGAGTTGGACTCGCATGGGGACGAGGAAGCCATTACTAATGCACTGGATCTGATACAAAGTGTCATAATGGACAATCCTGCTCAAGCCAGTCTTTTGTTGCATTCAATGGAGGACGGCGATCCTGTTGTGTGTCATGTCATGTTGGAGTCTCAACCACCTGATGTCGTCCAGCTGACGACAATGATATTGGAGGAAGCATTGTCTCGGTCTAGAGGTCGTTCCAGCAAAGTTTCACCCACCAAACTCATCACTTCCACTATCAACGTCCTGTCGGCTCTCCTAGCTGTACCCAACTATTGCAACCGTGTTTGGCTCTACATTCGCTCTACTGCCACATTATTTGGGTCAGACAAATCTCCTGGGTTTGCTTCGGCAACCTTAGCAGCTGAGAGAGCTACAGGTCAATATACAATGACACTGGCTTTGTTGAACCTCGTTCAGCAACTCTTCCGCGAGGCTGCGTCGTCGATCTTGCCTGACAACCTCAGGCTTCAACAGTTGAAGGAAGAGGTCCTATTGCGCGCCACGCGTTTTGTGCATACTGAAGTTTGGGTTGAGCATACGAACTGGAAGTATGTCCATCTAAGCGACAAGTTTGAGATTGGCACACGTGTGGCTTTGCTGTATGTTGATATTTTGGAGACTTGTCCACCCACTTTGCACGAGCGACCGTTTCCTTTGCTCAGCCAGACTATTGCCGATGTTCTCCTGTTCAAGGCAACAACTTCGACAATTAACCCTCTAGTCTCTTCCATTGCTTCAGGAAAGCAGCTTAGTCGTATGCTGTACAACTCGAGACGTCATGGCGATGTAAGAAGGTTGATATATCTCTTGCAAGTCAATCTTCGGCTTTGCAGCTTGATTTTGACATACAAGATGAAGTCAAGCATGGCCTCGCGGCCTTGCTTGCTTGAACAAATTCTGTGCACGCGCGTTGCTGGAGGGCCAACATCCCGAGATTCCAGTCATGGGAAAACCAACCCGATCGATGTCATTGCTGGATACATCCACGATAGAGAACTTGGTCCATTGGTTCCGACGGAATCGACGAAGGTCTTGTCTAATCTTCTCATGTCACTTTCAACTTCTCAATCAACACCTCCAACCATCATCGGGCATCTCTCAAATCCAGAAGCAACTGTAGCGTCTTTGGTGCGTATTATTCAGCACCCGTATGAAGATATGTCATTACGGAAAGCTATTTGGAATTTCATTTCCTTGGCCGTGGACAAGGAGCCGGCGTTGGCTACCATTTTAGTCACAGGAAAGTCAAGAACACCAATTGAATTCCCGGATGCTGCGGGTACTAAAGAGTCAAAAGGTAAAGAAAGGGAGAAAGAGGATGTGCAAGGCTTCGATACTGTTCGCGGATCGAGTGCCCTTGACGCCGCTCGTGAAGTCCTTGCTTCATGGAATGATATTTGGGATGCGAACCCTCTTATCCTGGCGCATGTCTTCAGGTTTATTGATGTTGTCTGGCAACACGCTCATGAACATAAGGCCGTCATTGATCCTCTACGTGAAGATACTGAATTCTGGCAGAAGATTGCCGAGGTTGCACGTTCGGAGGTTGGTCCGGTTCCGACGTACGAGACTTTGGAGGTGGTGGTGATGGAGGGTGTTCGGCTATCGGTTGACCATGAAAGTGTCCAGAATCATGCATACCGCGCAACTGTGAAATCCCACGCAGCGCATATCATCACTCGCGACATTGGATTATATCTTCAGTCACACGGCTCCAAGGTTCCTTTGAAGAAACCACAGAGCTACGTTCAGCTAGAGTCCTTTTTAAAATCTGGCATGGAAGAATTAGGAGACTTCTTGGGCGAGGTCATCGCCAGCTCTTATTCCCCTGATATGCATGACAAGTTGACGGAGTTGCTCGCTGATAACTTCAAAGGCCTAACTTTGGAACAACTGCAGCTACAAGAACCCACATCAGAACGTGACTTGGGCGACAATTTCGCGTTCTCTGTCCCTCTGTTGCGGACCCGTCTACTAGCATACACCCCACCTGTCGACGCCATGGAAGATCGTGCAGAAGAGGTGGAAAAACTCCTATTATCGACCAATCTTAATCTCTCCCTTGTTCATGCTGAATCTGCTTTGCTCGAGTCTTGGATTGCCCTTCTGAGGCAAACAATTCCCTATCTGCGAGGGGATGCGAAAGTCCGACCAACCTTGCTAGAAATGGCGGACGCATTTTCTCAGTCCATAGCAATAGAGCAGCGAGAAGGAGATATGATGGCTTCCATTCATGGTTCAAGATTGTCGCTCATTTTGGCCCTGCTGGAAGTTGCCTGGTTCTCGTCGTCAGACAGCGATAAAGAAATAGCACACTTCATAGATATGATCAAGAATCTCCGAGGCATTGTTCTCAATGATCATCAATCGCCTGCACGGTCATTCTTGTCTAACCAGCCATCTCCGTTTCATCGTGTTCTTTTGCAGATCGTGTTCTTCTGCTCTAAACAGGGTCGCAGTTTATTGAGTAGGCCCAAAACGTTGAACTCTGAACAAAGGCTCATTTTCGCTCAATCGGTTGAAGTTATTCTTGGGTTTGTGGTTGATGCCCTCAGCGTCGTTTTCGTTGCCGCACGCAGTCGCCTTGATCTTGACTTGGACAGAGATATGGAGTTATTGGTTGCAGTCTTTGAACAGTGCACCCATCCTCAAATTGACGCCTCATCTGTATTCTGGCTGGCACGGTGCCAAGAAACCGATGTTATTAGGGCAAGTCTCGACCTATTCGTCCACATTGACCTTGTAGGACTGTCAGAACTTCCCCTACTCCTTTCTCGCAAAGAGCCTCTTTATTCTCCACATCTCTTCCTTTTCCACATGGCGTTGGCGAGTAACCTGGCAGGCGCTGAACGTTTCGCCAGTGAAGGAGTAATTGCAGCGTATAGCAACAATTTCATCAGTTCAGCCATTAGTTCAGGCATGATTGATATTGTCCTTCCCGAGCTACCTGCACAGCGAAGTCCGGCCCATTTTGCGTATTGCTCGATGCTCTCCATTGTTGCCACTGTCATCTCTTCCCTCGGACGACAAAACCACTACTTCGACGCCGATGCGTGTGGTTTCGTGCAGTTGTACGGTGACCAGATCTTCCGGGCATTGTCTTGGACGATTGGTGACGCCATTACCTTACCATTACTAGAAGAAATCGATCAAGTAATTAACTTGTTCTACGCTATTGCTTCCAGTGTTCCTGCATCCGCAAAACCAAACCCTGTCGTTGACAAGGTTCTTCGAGTATTCACCACTCGTGCCCTTCACCTACTACAGCAGGTCAACTACGCCATTACCCACCCCAACCATCTGTCAAGCTTGTACGAACCTGTTACGGTTGACGAGCGAGTCAAATTAGAGAAATCACAGACCCAACCAGATCCGACGAAGCGAGATATTGTGATACTATTACTTCATCGCCTCTTCCAGATTTCGACAAACTTGGTGGGTACGCTGGTGGCGATTAGTCGAGCAGACACCGTCCTTTCACGTGGCGTTGAGGAGTGGCCAGTTGGAGAAGCGCTACTTGTGCCGGTATGTTCCAGTGTTTATCCTGTCTTTTGATGTGAAATGCTCATTATTCTTTAGCATTCAAAAGTTGTCCTCGGAGAACCAGCTTCTTTAGGAACACTTCTTGAGCTAGGAAATCGGAGTCTCGATATCCTCCGTACCCTTGTGCAAAGACCAGCAGGGCAAAGCATAGTGGATGTCTCCTCGCTGTCATTATCGGTTTCCCAGCGTACTTCATTGGAGGTCAGGCAAGCGGTGATAATCGCTCGTCGCAATTTGGAAGAAATACTGCTTTATGCCGTCACCCAGCTTGCTATGTGGCTTTCCAAGCCAGATTTTGATTCTAGTCCTGCTGGCGAGCAAGAGAATGAAGATCAAATTATGGATACCGCGTCAAAGTTAGATACTGGGAAAGAGAGCACTAGGCGGGCTGCGAGGTCTGCGATGACGACGATGGCGGAGAGGTTGAGGCGGGGCATGACTGGTGAAATGGCGGGCGACCTGCAGTCGTTGCTGAACAAATCTAAGGTTATGTTTACGGCGAGCAATGCTGTTATTGGGAAAGGTTCTACAGATATTTCCCAGATTTTGCTGAACTTTTTACACGATAGGGTGTTGGGTGTTTCTTCATGATTTTGTCTTCTTTCCTAAGATTTATATCTATAGTTTCAATTTTTCTTCTTTGTTTGTTTTCTGTGCTACCCTTCATCGACAAAAGTATCGTGTTCATGTGTGTATTAGATATAGTAGTTTACGAAAATTCCAAGAGCTCAAACATCGCAATTGTGGGCCGTGGTAACCGTGTAAATTTCATGCTTGGCTTTAGCCGTCGTTGTCTCGGACGGTCATTACGACCTTTTCCTTCCACCAACTATGTGAAACAAAATATATCATCTCGCAATCGTTTCTTTACTTCAAATACTACCGAGGCAGAAGATTTTGGGTTGTACAACGTCATTTTACCCGAACAACCGTTCGTTTTCGGCGTTTCTCACATCCAACCTCGACGACTTGTGCCGGAACACATCATTAAACCAGCTTATGCACTGAATGCAGACGGGGCTGTCCCTGCAGAGGATGTCGCGCCGAAACCAAGAAAGATAGCTGGAAAGATTAAACTGGGAGGGGAAGAAGAAAAGCGGGTACGGGAGGCTGCAAAGCTCGCAGCGAGGGTCAGAGAATTCGCGGGTACGCTGGCAAAGGTACGCCGCTATGGTCTCTGTACTTTTCCTGTACTTATCTCTTTTCAGCCAGGGGCTACGACCCTTGCCATAGATGAAGCGGTACATAACTTCATTATTTCTCATTTGGCGTACCCATCTCCGTTGAATTATCAAGGATTCCCCCGTTCATGTTGTACAAGGTGCACGGCAAGCTTTTTCTTGATATTCTTCCAACTAACATGTGGCTTACAGCATCAATAATGTGATTGTACACGGGATACCAGACGAGTACGCAAGTCTTTCCCTCAGAGTAAGAGAAATAACCGATGGATAATGCAGACGAAAGCTAGAAGACTGGGACATTGTAAACATCGACATCACCGTGTTTTTGAATGGTTATCATGGCGATACCTCGCAGACATTCTTGGTAGGAGATGTAGTACGTAATTATTTTGTGCCTATTGATGATGCTGAGACTCAACAATCCAAAGGACGAACAAGGCAAGGAACTCGTAAAAGTCACGAATCTTGCTCTGGAGAAAGGCATTCAAGCTTGTGGACCTGGGCGGCCGTTCAAAGGCATAGGCAGAGCGATACACGACTTCCTTCAAAGTCAGGACAGAGACTACTCCGTCTCGTCGCAGTTTACTGGCCACGGGATTGGACAAGTTTTCCATTCCGCGCCTTGGATTCTACACCATCGTAAGTTGAGTATTGTTGTCTAAAAACCCTCGGCTTAATATGGCTTTAGGAAACGATGAACCAGGTGTGATGGAACCAGGCCACTGCTTCACAATCGAGGTTTGTTTGTCTGTCCTATTCCCTCTAAATCTTCGATTGATTTATCCCGTTTTCAGCCTGCAGTCATTCAGGGCAATGACGCTGAAGGGTGGATTTTTCCAGATGGATGGACTGCGTCAACCGAGGTATGCGATAGAATGCAATCATGTTCCTGTAAACTGACCGCTTGGTAGAACTGCGCGCGAAGTGCGCAAGCAGAGCATATGGTCCTCATTACAGAAGACGGAGCGGAAGTTCTGACTCGTTTATAAGGACCTACTTGTAAAATAGTGTCGTCGACAATATAATCGATTTGGGACAGGCAGCATCGGATCCGAGACAAATTGGAAAAAGTGTGACCAACTGATTTTTCGATTCTCGATTCTCTGCAACCCTTCTTCATGAGCTTGTCACGAACCTTCACCTATGGCGTTCATGGACCTTTCTCTGGCCATGATAGCTACCAAGTCGTCCACAGAGCCTCGAATTTCGGAATATGACGTGAAATAGCCCGATCAGGGAGATGGCTGAACTTCATGGTAAGTTTGACTTTACGAGTACAGACCAGTCTTATCCATCGATCACTTCTATTGTACAGCAATATTTATGAGCTCTACAGGCCGGCGCGCTCGGGTTGTGTATGCTGTTGTTGTTATTCTTCCTGGGTAAAGGTTGATGTCGACATCATGGACCATGTTTTCTCCGGGAGTGGAAGGATATAAAGTTGAGTGAAATTTGTCGTTTATATCTCTAACTTACGTTCCCTTTTTCCCTCTTCTTCAACAGTGTCTCATTTTCACATGTACCTCCACTCCTGCCTTGCTGTCCTTTCACTTTTTTTCCCGGCTTTTGCGTCTCCTCACTTGAAACGAGCAGAAGGCCTTATCGTCGATTTGGCGACTTCCCCTTCTGTTGACTCGGTGGACGACCTCAAGCTCACGGCTACTATCAGTAATTCCGGAACTGAGACCGTCAAGATCCTCAAGTACGGTACAATCCTGGACGATAAGTTGCCTACGAAGTCTTTCGTTGTCACAAAAGATGACGAGGCCGTGAAGTTTACCGGTATCATGGTGTGTTACTACTTTCTGTAGAGTCCTCCGGCAGTCGTTAATCTACTCTTCTCACAGCTCTCGGTCTCACTTCCAGACGCTGATGACACTGCCTTCGCTACTATTGCTCCAGGAGAAAATGTCACCGTATCGCATGATGGTTAGCTTCGTCATATTTTCCGTCACTTTAAATCTTTTTCCGTTCACACTCGCATTCTCTAGTTGCCTCCTTATTCGACTTTGCATCAATCGGCGAAGGAACATATAAGTTTGAGCCCATCACCAATTTCGTCGTCTCTAACTCTATCAATACAAACGAGTTCATCAAGCCCAATTCTAATTCTGTTGCTGCCAGTGTTGCTCCTACCTTCTCCCGTCTCGAGGCGCCATCAACCGCTGTTGAAGTTACGATCAAGAACCTTACTTCTCAACGTTCTGCACCTCACTTCAAGAAGCGTGCTACAGACATCTGCACCACTGCATCGAAGAAATCTTTCATTGACGCTAGCTACAACGAAGCCAAAACCCTCGCAAATGTCTCCGCTTCTTATATCTCTAACATGGGTGTTAGCGACCCTGTATACAAAGCTTACTTTGGAACCACGCCGACTTCCGAGGTCTCGTCCGTCCTTAAAGCAGTCTCTAACGAGAATTCTGTGTCTCGCACGTACGTGCCCCTTCATATTCTTCTTCAAAGGGGTTGGATAGTTAACTCTTCTTTTCGTTACAGTTTGAGTTGCGCCGATACTTTGAATGCATGCAGCAGTGGTGTTATCGCATATACTGTGATAGCCACTACTAATGTCAGTCTGCTTTTCGCATCGTTCTTTCTTGTTGTCTGTCTGATTTCATTTCTTACAATCTAGATCTATTTCTGTAACATCTTCTTTAATGAAGTGCCTACTTCAACCTTATGCACTGGAAATAGCGTCGCCGCTCGGGACGTGCGTGGTGGAACCACTCTTCACGAGGTATGCACTTAACCTTAAACTCCTTCCATGAAACACTTATGTTGAAGTATTTGCTTTACTCCTTTCCAGCTGACTCATGCTCTCTCCGGAACTGACGATATAAGTTATGGATGCGCCGCTGACCAGTCTTTGTCGACTTCGAACAAGGTTGTCAATGCCGACAACTATAACGTGGGTCTCTTCTTCCCATCCTCTAATGCGATGAATCATGAGCTGAGGATTTGGATTAGTGCTTCGCAGCGCAAGTATACCAAGATACCATGTGCTAATTTACTAGCTAGACTAGGAATCAAATAACCTTTGCTGCTGGCAGCGTGTGCCTATAATCGTATTAATCTTTCCTCTTGATCATTTTCTATCATTGTACTTATGTTGTTTGTAATTATACTCTCTTGTGAATTCATGGAACCTTTGTGCTGGCGAACCTGGACCGTGTATTATTTTAAATCACAATCTTATCAGATAATCTGTGCTGCTTGTTCCTTCCGACGCTTGCCGAACATTTATGAATTTAGGGTGGCATTGATTGGTTCGCTTTTGCTTTCATTCTCTTTCATACTTCTTGAGCTGTACATCCCACATCTTTTTCTTTCTTTGAAACAAAACTTGCTTTTTGTGGCGCTACTCGAAGGCCAAAGAAAGCGACATATCACCTTGTAACGTGGCTACCTAGACTGCGTAAAATCTGAGGGTTCAACATTCAGCACTCGCAATATCAGTGGACAAACCACGTAGCATTGAAGGTGGAGTACGTCGTATCTACCGACCATCAGGTGAGTCGGAACGAAATTTTGGTGTGGTACTTTCAGGCTAAAAGGTTCGTAAACCTCGGGCAACGCAGAGTGAAACTACTCCAACCATTTCCAGTAGTCTGGTACCTCTAATGCAAAAGGACGATCTCCGCTTCGAGGACTTCTAAAGACTCCACTTTCGGAAAATCCATGTTTAATCTTGATTCTGATGTGGAGACTGTTCATGTTGGTATTTCCTTCTATTTGACTTCGAAGTTAGTGAACTGGTTGCGAAGGAGCAATGAAAACATACGACCCGGAAAAACTGGCGACCCGCAGCAACTAGAACTTCTCGAGCCCTTTGACGTATTGTGCATTCAGGCATCTTTTGTAAACACCGACGGTTCATATTCTAGGCGCGTTTGAGCAGAAAATAAACGGTGATAATTATTGGTGTCTTCTTACTCTATTTTTAACATATCGTCATACTCGTGATAGAGCTGCCGAACTTGAAACTTGGGAAAGTTCGTCCGATAGCTCCACATCATCTCGTACTTTCAATACGGTCATCATCTGCCCAACTATTTGCCTGCTTCTAACCATGGTATCTTTTGGATTCTGCTTTCTTTTTAATCCGATGTTTTTTCGTTCGTTCGTTCTGCAGCGACTGAAGTTTCGTCTGGTGTTTTGTAGTAAGATATGGGAAACATATAAAAAGCCTCTTCAAGTCCTAGTATATTTCCAACTCTACATTGAGTTCTTTCTTCGGTCCATCGCACGACATCCATCACACGGCGTTCATCATGTTGTTGAAACTCTCTTACACTCTATTGTTTGCAACTGGATTGACTCTCGCTACACCACACAAAAGAGCTAATGGAATCTCCGTCGACGTGGCTGCACCATCTGCTGTTGACTCGCTCGACATTCTCAGATTAACGGCGACAGTCAGGAACAACGGACCCGAGACTGTCAGAATACTCAAGTATGGAACCGTTCTCGATGACAAGCTACCAACACAATCTTTCGTCGTGACGAAGGATGGTGCACCTGTTAATTTCAACGGTATCAAGGTATGTTATTAGTCCCTTTGGAAGAATAATGAACTGACATAGATATATAACACAGGTTTCTGTATCTATGGCACACATCGATGAGACCGCTTTTGCTGTGATCGAACCAGGAAAGAATCTGACAGCCACACACAACAGTATGTGGATAATTTTACCACTTAGCGGATTCTGTATATTTAATGGGATATTTCCCCTTTGTATATATATAGTCGCATCTATCTACGACTTCGCCTCCGCAGGCACTGGAAAATTTACGTTCAAACCTAACGTACATTTCCTCTTAGCATCAGAGTTTTCCTCCGAAAATAAGGCAGTCGGAGAAGCGAATCTTTTCGCTCACTTCGTAGCTGCATCCTCAAGCTCCGTCGACGTGCATATTAATGGGGAAATCTTTGACCATCAAACTAATTCGCTCATGACACGGGCCTTCAATAACTGCACCGACCCTGCCAGGAAAAATATTATTGATCTCGGGTGAATTATTTTACTACAGCTTCTAAACATATGGATGGCTGATGTCTATATTAGCTACGCGGAAGCGAAGATGCTCACTTCCAATGCTTCATCCTATGTTACTGCTCAAGGCAACAATACCCTGTACAACGATTACTTTGGCTCTACACCAACATCTGACGTTATT
>Ga0247779_1000991_pt1 | contig 14716 bp, 17 predicted proteins | sample UWRJL221509R5_FD_179925 | JGI IMG/M metagenome (GOLD analysis project Ga0247779, IMG submission 179925) | Plant litter microbial communities from Arlington Agricultural Research Station in Wisconsin, United States - UWRJ-L221-509R-5 | ecosystem: Environmental > Terrestrial > Plant litter >...
CTCTTGCACCTTTTGCTTTCTTCATGTTCCTTTTCAGCTGGCAGTTTTTCCACTTTATGCCGCTCTCCCATATGGTGCGGCATTCGTACACCCAAGCAGGTTACCAAATGCTCTCCGTATTGGACCCGAAGAAAAATGCGCTCGTTGGACTACGGCATACGCTGCTTCTCCTCCCCATCTGCAGCGTGTTATTCCCGATTTCGGGACTGACGACTTGGTGGTTTGCTGCGACCACGCTACTCCCAAACGCAGTATGTGCGCGGGCTGCATGGCAGTTCTGGCGACGCGGCGGCGAGAAGGAGGCGAGGACGCTGTTCCAACACAGTCTGTGGTACCTTCCGGTGGTAATGGGGTTGATGATGTTCCATAAGCAGGGGATGGAGTGGCTGGAGTGGTTAGGATTCAAAGAAAAAGAAGAAAAGGAAGAGAAACCGGTGCTAGTGGTATCATAACTGGCAGTTATAACCGTGATTCAACTATACGTGTATTACTACAATACTAATAATTCGCATTTCCAGGGCGAGTTGGCACTAGTTTGGCCATCAGTTAATTGAGATAAGGCTGTAACCAAAAGACGCCCACGATTTGGGAGGGCATGACGCAACACGAACGATCCGAACCATTTCTTCTAATGTGACGGACCTGACTTGATCATTGAAATACGTTGAATGTCTCTTTACAATACATCACATCGGGAAGAATTCGTGCAGAATGCAGCCTACAATTTCATTAATCTTCTTTCAGAATTAATCTTTTTTCAATCGCCAATTCGCGCTGACCACCCGAAGTTTGGCATAGGTCTTCGCAACTTGCAACCTATGCGACGGCGAACTGCTTTCTGTGGCCGCGAATCACAATGCCAGACCATCAGCTCGGATGGTTGGCCAGTGCCGCAAGTATACTCCTTGATCTCGTGTTTACCTTGTGCCTTTCTATGTGCCCATTTAAAGAGCAATCCTTTGAAATTTTCGAGGAAGCTAAAATCCATCGGTTCGCCGGTAGCCATCGTCATCTGACAGATGTCAAAAGCAGTTATCTGTACCCCTTGGTCAGCGTAGAGTTTGAAGAAGACCTCGATGATTTTCACTGCCTCATGAACAGTCTCTTGAATCTGGTCCGCTGCGCGCCAATTCGTGACAATGGATTCCATCTTTAACGTTTGGAGTTGAGGGAACAATGGGGACCGTCGGTCTTGGTCCCAGTGGTTTTGGATTAAGACCAATGTATCAATGTTTGCTGAGAGCGTTGTCGCTGAATAGAAGGGTAGGAGGCTGTACAGTGAGGGAATCGCTACGGTGACAGTGCCGGTCGTGCTTAGATGAAATTCGCGGACAGAGGCCAGACAGGATGTTAATAGCATTTCGATGAGCGAATAATTGCCATTGATTTGGGGAGCGGAGATATGGAATTTCGGTTCTTCTTGAGAAGTATTCAACTCTTTCATGATTAATATGGATTCGTTGTAGTAAAAGCTCATAGCTGTTGGTCGGTGCTGCTCGCAATAGGACACAGCGTACTTGGTGATCGTTAAATAAGCTTGTACCATCCAATCTTGTGATACCGTTGGGCCATATGTCGGGTTTGTATCGTAATGAGCGGGTAGTTGAAGAGAGCAGCCTTCAGATGGTACAAGTAAAGTCAACAATCGAATCGCCAAGGGGAATCTCCACCCCAAGCGGATGTTCTTTAATCTGGGAAGTAAGACCTTGGGAAGGTTATCATTCTCTATCGGTGATCCGATATGGGTAATAGTTTCTAGTTCCTCAAGAAGTGGGGTCAATCGGAGTAGACCAACTAATTCAACAACGGTTGATCTGCGCAGTATGAGGGTACGAAGTCGGCGAAGCCAAGATTCGGGCATGTATATGCTAATAGTACATGTATCGGGCACCGCTCCAGTTACGGAAAAATACTTGAGCTGAGGAAATGCATTGTTGAATAGAGGTGAAGGAAGTATCCACGGATCCTGGCCTACATATAAGTAATAGGTGAAATAAAATATCTTGAGCTTTGGCGCAGGGTGTTCGAACAATGTCGTCCAAAATTCCTTTTGGTATTCGTCTAATCTCCCACCAGTTACTTTTAATATTTGGATTCTTTCCCAATGCTGGCGGAGCAAGTTGAAAAGGAAGGAAGTCAAAGATTCAGAACGAGAGATCTCGGTGTTGTGATTGTGTACCCAGAGCAGGGCGCACCCTGTCCTGGCAACAACCTCATCTCTCCATTCATCCTCTACATTCCAAAGTTCTTTCAAGGATATCAATCTTCCCCAGATGGTTGAAGACCGTAAAATGATAGCTCGCCATCTCCTGCATACTTGAGAACTATGCCGGGCGACCATCAATGGACGAGAATCCGGGGGACAGAGGGTGTTCTCCATGAATATTCTCCAAAGAATGTCTTCGTATAGACGCGATATTGCATCCACGCCCCCGCCATTGGCAGGCGGTTCGCTGAACATTGATATTCTATCTGCCATGTCGAATCCGTGTCTCTACAGATGCACATAGTTTAAAGAATGTATTTCTCACCTTTTACATCACTTGAGGGTGTCACGGATTGCAATTCAACAGGCTTAGCCATTAAGTTTGTTCACTGTACCAGAGAAGATTGTTCATGCGTTGTGTATGACTCAGGACTCCGAGTCGTGATGCATGATAACCCGCGGTTGTCAGATAATTTTCCCAGGTATAACGCAAGGCTTATTTTCTGAAAGATACTTTTGTGTCTGTTGAACAACCATCTATATGTCGAGTAATGTTAGCAATAAATTAGGACGGTGATGATGAACAGGTGCGAGGGCTAAAGCCATGCTAAAACGCTAACTGGTAAGTTTAGACGCCGATTTACAAACTCCGCATTGGAATTTGCAGTCCGCCTGCCTATTCATGGAGCGGCTGTACTTGAACTTGAAGACAAAAGGTTGCAGATATGCCTCAAGACCATTGGTCAATGGAAATACAAGTTTAATACACATCCAGGGATCTGTACAATGATCTCACCACTACAAAACACACAGAAATCGAATCTAACAGACAGCCCGAGTTCCCTGAGAAGTCTTCCAGCCACCGTCATAAATCGATTTTTATATGATGATTAGGCATTACCAAGGGTCCTAATTCATACGGTTCTTCTGGTGCCACAACAAGCGACTCTGTCTTTAGGATAACTATGACAACTGCCTGGGGTGTCGTATTCGGATATTCTGTCTACTACATATTTCCTTTCACCTAACAAGAACCGGTTCAGGAATGTCATTTGTTGATGAACTTTATAAAGAAAGCATGAAATTAACGCCCCATAAAGTGTGTGGGCCAAATGAGAGAACCTAGTACAAGATCTTGCTATGTATAGGTGGCGGTTGATCATTTCACGAGTCCTCAGGCTGCCTCAGATTTCATTACTCGCGAAAGTGCTTGCTTCCTGGGGTAAGATACATACGTCAAGTCGAAGACGGTGGTCGTTGACAGTATGAACATTCGTTTCTATTTCAACAATTCAGAATGTAAGTATCAACATATTCTCTAACATGGTTTGAGCATGGTAGACGGTTTCCCAGAAGTAGTCTAGTTTCAGATATGTGATGAGAATCAGTCTTGGAGGACAGCGGCGCAGGAAGGATTTTGATTTTGATTTTGCCGATAAGAGACGGGAAATAATTGCTCAGACAAGTAACAGACGATAATTGGAAAGCGAGCAGAGAAGACAGAAAGGAGGAATAATTACCCAAAAAGGAGCGTGGAAAAAGCGTGAAGGAAAATCGGCCAAGATCAGCATCAGAAAGAGGGAAAAAAAAGTCTGGATTGTGACTTAATCACGTGTTCTTGGCGACGACCCTGACGGGAGCAATTGTTTCGGTTTTTGTGAACGGGGTCAATTCCAATCATAATTCCCACAAGGCAACCGTTCCGCCTCTCAATTCTTGTCTCCCTCCCCTCTTCCTTTAGCCTTTTACAAACGTTCCTCTCCTGTGTCTCTCCCCACATTCTTTTCTCAACTCATTCTTTTCTCTGTACTCACTCATAATGTGCGTTCCTCTTCTTCTTTGTCAGAAATACTGAGGCACTCATTCTTTTTTACTAGAACCAAAACACATATCCATTCTTATCATGAATGCTCACGAAAGGCGTAACCCAGCGGCTCACCGCATGATTGTAGTGCGCCAGGATCCCACGGGAGGTGACGGTGGCGACGGCGGTCTTCCTGGAGGTGGTGGTGGTGGACCTGTTGGCGGTGAGGGTGGTAATGGTGGTAATGGTGGCAGCGTGTCCCAATCCAGTTCATCCCATGTCTCTTCTTCGACTCATGTCTCGAGCAGTAAGTTATATGCTCCTTTGAAATCAAAATATTCATCGTGTTTCTTCAGGTGCCAATATCACCCCTTCCTCCTCGTCCAAGCCTTCAAGCATTCGTTCGTCGACCACCGCTTCATCTACTTCGACTAGCAGCAAAGCTACACCCACAAGCGTTTCTTCTACTTCTCAGTCGTCTTCTTCATCCTCTTCATCTTCATCCTCTTCTTCTTCGTCTTCGTCTTCGTCAAACAGCAGCACTTCTTCAAGCGCTTCAAGCATCAAGAGCGCACAGGCGTCTTCCACTACACCCGTAAGCAATTCATTCCATTTTTACGAACCTTCTTGTTTTATTTCACAATGTTTCGTGTTCCGTTCTTTGGTCTTCTCGGTTTCGCAATCCCCTTTCCGTTCATAGTGCTTATACTCGCCGTTGCTAACATGTTTGTTGCACCATATCTTATAGCCTCCGGTCAATGTGAATACCGCCAATGCCATCAATAACAATCTCAGTTCTTTCCGCACGGTTTCCCCAACCACCGTTAACGATGCAGGCCAGACCATTACCGCAGATTCTGTTAACCAGTCTAACGCGAGCAAGTCGGACACGGGCTCCATCGTTGGTGCCGTTGTTGGTGCCTTGCTCGGTGCTGCCGCCCTGATATTCGTGGTTTTGTTCATTCTCGTGAGTTGTCTTTTCTTCATTCCCTCTAAATTCCCTCGTGCGGAGGATGTCTATCATTTTTCGCATTATTTCCATTTTTTTCAACTAAACTAATTATGTCCATTTTTCTCCCACTCCCAGCGTCGTGTCAGACGTAATCGCCGCTTGGCTCGCCGTCACCAGTCAGACTTTGGCACTTTCAATCGTGCCGCATTTGTCAAGGAGAAGGAACCTGTCCCGGAGATGACCGAGTCTAACCAACACAGTGTCGCACCGTCTTTGGGTGGCGCGGCCGATGCTTCAGCAGCGGGAATCGCTACTCCTCCCTCCCAAATTGCTGCTGCTGCTGCTGCTTCAAGCCACGCCCAATCAACCACTTTGCAGGAACGTCCTAAGTATGTATTTGGCGAGGCTCCCCCAGCTCAACAAGGCGCCACCGAGAACGAGAATGCCGGTGCATACCACGCTCAGTCACAGGCACAAGAGGCTTACAACGCTGATGCATATGGTTCGTATGCGAGGTACGATGATGCTGGCCAGGGTGTTGTTGGCGGTGTCGGTGCTGGTGTAGGAAGTGCCGCGGCAGGAATGTACCAAGAGGCGGAACGTGAATATCAAGGACAACAAGGACAGGCTGCTGCTGCTGCTTACTACGATCCTAATGCGCAAGCGTATTATGGACATGATCAACAAGCTTATTATGATCACACCCAACAGCAAGCATACTATGACCCTAACCAGCAGGGAGGCTATGCCCAGCAGGACGCATATGGGCAACAGCAACAGCAGTATGGACAACAGGAATACGCCCAATATGATTATTCGCAACAGCAACAATATGTTGTACAGGGTGATGCGCAACAGACCCAAGCAACGGCAACAGCTTATCAGCCCCCTCACCCCTATGCGACTGCTAACATGAGAGTTAATCATGAAGCATACGGAGGGATGTAAACGGGCTGATGATAGGAGCGATTTATATGATGTATCCATCTATCTATCTATCTCTGCCTCTGTCGATCTATCAGGTTGAGGCCTTTTGAAAGGTCTCCTTGACTGATATACTTTCTTTCTTTCCTACTTCTCTATGTTTGGTCTCGTTCGCCTTGTGTGCATGTACTCAAAACACGCATAACTCCATCTATTTTAACGGCCTCCTTACTCCCACCGCTCCATTGTATCCCTTTGTCTTCTCCCTCCTCTGTGTCTGCAGTCCCCATCCATCTGTCCGGCCGCCTTCCCTGGGATGCACTCGCTCGATATCTCGATACAGAGCGTCTCATATCCGTCCATTCATTTTTTGTTTCGTGTGCCTCCGTGATGTGATAAACTTTTGTTTGTATATAGGTGTCTTATTATCATGAGTACCTTTTACATTCCGTCCTTATGCCTTTGGTGCCTTATCGCCTTAGCTCCGGGTCGACCCCCGTCTCCTCTTCACCACTTTTCTTCTTCTATCTTCTGTTTGTTTCACTTCTTTTCGTCCATACCTTCTTACTCTACGCACGTGGACGCGAAAAATCCTGATGCTTGCCTCGTTTTCCCTCCTTCGGTCCTTTTCCTGCAGAGAGTAGGACTTTGAAGACGCTATGGCGCTGGGATCGTAAAGTTACTAATATACCACTTATTTCCTCTTTTTCTTTGTGATTGTCTTCTTGGAATTCTTTATCCCCTATCCTCATGTAAAACCAGTAGCTTGATGTTGTTTATTGTGTTTTACACCCACCTCCACGCATTGCTTCCGCCGCTGCCCCCTTTCACCAACCTATGAGAATGGGTTAGTGTTAATTTGGGTGTACGATAGTGAGGAGTGAAGAAGTTTTGTTTTTTTGCGAGTTGACCTCGTGCGTATGGTTTTTTTTTTATTTAAAAAAAAGGTACAACTCAGACATAAAAAGTGCGAATCTTTTTTTCAAACTGAATGTCTGTCGATTTTAATTGTTACACTTATGGAGATGAGAGTGGATGACCGCCGTACATTCCATTGACCAATCGAGAAGATCAGGGAGTTCCGCATGTTCGAACTAGATAAGACCATGTGGATACATGTGTGCTTGTTATGGTAGGCGCGCGCCTGTCTAGATGGCCTGAAAGGTTCAAGAAGAAGAAAAAAACCCGGGATGGTGCTATGGAAATGGACAGAAAGCACACTGGCCGTCAAAACATTGAATATAGACTGCTTAGTACGTTCATCATCGACTGTCAGCGAATAATGTTTAAATGGATTTTGACGGACACGATTCTCGAAGTTTGGGCTTCCAAGTGTCAACCATGTGTCGAACTAGTATTAAGAGCTGTAGACTCAAGTCTACCTGCCCGCGGTCGAACGGCGTATATTATTACATACGATGAATGACAAGAGAGCGGCTGATGAATGAATATAGAGCGATCCTGTCCACCGTCAAGGGCCAACATCCTGTTGTCGTTTTGTTAATGACCTGTATTGCAGTTGCACGTATGTGAACATCGCCATGGGCATATAATTATAAAAAGGTCCTTCAATGCGCACGCCAACCTATGCGCCGACCAGAAACGCGTCATTAATTCCCTTCAACGGAGCAGGCCTTTGTACCGGTCAACTGCGCATAAGTGTTAGCATTTTTAACGTTATAACCCGCGTCCCAGGTGAAACTAACAGCCAGGTTATCGCACGAGAATAGTCATCTTGAAAAACCTCGCGTTCAACTTTGAAATTTGAGGTTTCAAAACAGTGAAAGTTCATCATGATGCTGAAATCCATTGAACACCGCGCGGTGTGTTGCGCATAGATGTATGTCGGAGGATACGAGCAAGAAGTCTGTCTTATAAGATTTCTTAAGATCAAGTCCTATCAAGTCATCAAGGCAATTGAGGAATTGTGCCCGAGCAGACCATCCCAACGAAGTTGACAACATCACATACCACTGTGATTCAAACTTTTACCTCCAACAGGACTTGATAGACCGTCTGGCCAACCAGCTTCAAAAATCCACAGGAAATCCTACAGACGAGCTCATAGCAAGGTAATACTCTTCTTCAGACATTCCACTGGGCACAAAAGGCCTTTCAACAGAGCGGGAGAGGGCAGATATATCATTTGATGTTCGGTTGTCGTGGCAGCGGAAGACAAGGATCAGTTAATTATTTCTCTCGTGACCGCGGCCGGTGAACAATCCGCATTTTCTCCCACCCTTCGTCCTCTTTTCCCCCTCTCCTCGCTGTCCCTTCCCTCTTCTCCTCAAATCTGGCGTCGACGAAGAGAGAAATAGAGAGCATTCCATTCACTCATTCACGGTCTTTTCTATAAACCTTCACATTCGTTCAAATTCACGCCCCAGCGTTTCCTCCCAACCAAACACCCTCTTAAAAGGCTTTCTAGACAAGGGTTTTTATTTCACTTTCATCTTAATTTCGCGTCTTTTTTCAACATGAAATCCCAACATCTGGCCCTCAAACATGCAGTGTTCCGAAGAGCTGAGACGACTGCTACCGCTGCGACTGTGAAACGTGCGTTCTGTAATTGTATGCAGGGTGAATGGTTGGTTTACGGAATGGTATAATTTGTAGCCGTTCTGCCTACGATAGTCAAGGCTACTTCCAAGGCGACTAGTGCTGCAGCGAGTAAGACCAGCGCTGCGGCGACAAGCAAAACTTCTGTTGCCACCAGCGCGAGTGCGACAAGTGCAAGTTCGACTGCTTCAGCTACGTCTGCGAGTACTTCGGCGCCTGCGACTTCATCCAGTTCTTCCTCTCTTGTACGTTCTCGCATTTCCCTAAAATATGATAAAGGTTGCTCACCAAAGCTTCAGGCTACTAGTTCGTCGACCGCTATTCTTCCGAACACCACACTTGATCGCGGACTCTCAAGCAGTAGCAGTAGCAGCAGCCTTAGCAGTACTTCCCACACCTCCAGCGCCATTGATTCAGCCCATACCAATACTTCGGACAAGTCTGCGGCAGGTAATGGTAGCGATAAGTCCTCACAAACCTCTGGATTAGCCACCGGAGGGATCATTGGTATCATCGCAGCCTCTGTTGGTGGTGTCATCTTGATTATCCTTGCTGTTGGCTTTGTGTTGCGTCGCATGCGAAAGAAGAGAAAGTCCTCCAAGTTTGCGTCCGAGTTCGATGCAGATAAATTCCGCCGCTCTGCCGTCTTGCTGGACGAGAAAGACCAGGGTGGACTGCGTCCTCGACCTCCGACAATTATTGAACGCAAAAATAAAAAGCCTGCTACGCCACCCGTCTCGACTCTTCCTCCACCGCCCTCGATGGCATACCCATATTCCGATCAAGTGTCCATCGTGGCATCTGCCCCACCTTCTGTCTACGGCGGCAATGGAAGCGATCACGGTCATGGAATGCAGCAGCAACAATACCCACAATACGGGTCTGGTGGACCTCAGTACGGCGCACTTCCACCCCCTGCGGCACCTCAACCTTCTCAAGGTAGTATCTACAACGGAGTTCAAGGCGCTTACGGGGTTCCTCCACCCGGAGCATACGGTGCGCAGTACGAGCAGGCTGGATACGGCGCGCCTCCCATTCCAGGGACATACGGTCCAGGTGCATACGCGTCTTACAGTGCTGGACCCGTAGATCCAAGATACCCACACCAATATTCCCCGCATCAACGTCAACAATTCCAATTACAACAACAAGGTCAGGGATATCCTCAGCAACAGCAACAACAGGTCTTCCAACATCCTCAGCAGCCGCAGCATCCTGGTCAATACGGACAGCAAATGAATCAGGGTTATAACTCCTCTCAGGCGTTCAGTGCCCAAGGTCAGCCTACTAGAATGGACAGCATGCTCAGTAACCCTTCTCTTCCCAATCCTTTCGCCCGCTCTCCTGTGCCTTCTCTTGTACCCCAAGCACCCTCGCCTCCTTCATCAGTCTCGTCCTCCGGTATTACCGAGAAACACGCATTACATCTTGCCACCACGATAGACGACGATAACGCTAGCGCATCTGGGTCTACGTCATTGAGGAGGCAGCCGACGCAGTCGAGCGGTGCACCTCCGGCGTACGATGCAGCAGAGGAAGATGCGGCGAAGTGGGCTGCAAGAAGAGATCAGAAAGTAAAGCCGGTGGAATTGAAGCCACCCGCTAGCCCTGGTGCTGCTGAAGCGTCGTCGTCTGCAGTGGCACCCTCTTCGACCACTAGGCCGAACGCAAATGCAGAGAGACCCGTGTCTGGAGCGTATTCGCTTTACAATCAAGACGATGTATATGGTGGGATGTAATTGGGGTGTGCGTGTATGTTTGATGCGGTGCTGCACTTGAAGAGGGAAAAATGTGATGAGAAAGGAAATGGAGAAGATCCTTCGTTGGCTGTTTTATTTTCTTTTCAGGAGAACTTGATGTTCTCTTTTGCCTTTCTTCCATTATTCTTTTCCGCCATCAGCTCAACGGGGGGTTTCTTTGCCATTCCTTCATCCCCCAGAATCTCTCATTTTCGAATGCATCGTTATCGCTTCAACCACAAACTCAAATTGCCACAATCATCTGTCTTCTGTACGCGTACGTTCACGCCCGTGTCCCCGTCCAATCCATGCACAACATCAAACCTTATTGGCCGTCCATGATCACGAAATCTCATTTTCTACCGCTCGAGTTGATTTGTCTGTTTGCTTTAAAAAAATCTTCTTTCAGCTTTTCTACTATTTCTTTATCTTTATCTTTTTACCTTCTATTTTTCCCCTTCTCTGCCTTCCCCAAAGAGATATATTCCCTTGTTGTTTTTGTATATTCCTCTCTCGTTTCATCTTCCTTTTTCATCTTTTTGTTCGCTTTGTCGTTCCGCTACTCATTCACCGCTCGGTTTGTATGTATGATCCTCTCTATCATCCAGCTCGAGCGTGAATCTGGGAGATGTGAGAGAATGACGCTGAGTTCAAGCAGGAAGGCTTTACGGGTTCATTTCGACTACTATGATTGTTTGTTGTTCATTTATTACTACTATCTCCTACTACTGAAAGGTGTTTAGCTTACTCCAGCACCTATCTGCCAAGTTAATTGGTATCCTGGCGGCTTGGTATATAGGCGTTGAGATAGATTTCTATGGGTTATAAGTCGAGTGCATGTGTGCATCATGTATGCATCAGGTTGTCTCATGTTATTTTATTTTGAAGTTGTTTTTATTATCAGTATGTGGTGTTCTATATACCCTAGGTTTTGAAAAGTTGATGTGCAGTTCGATGGTGAATATGACGAGCGATCATAATTAAGGAAGCAGTCTGTATCGCTTGTACTCGCGATACCAAGTCAAAAAGAGCAAACCTTGTTTGGATGTTTTTGGAAAGTCTTGAAGGAAGGAACACCCCTGATCGAAAGGGAAAACATAATAGGAACGTTAGGAACTGAAAGGTAAGGATGATTCCATGTGTATTCACTAAGTAAAGTATATGGTGAAGGTGAGTAGTATGATAACTTGGGTATAAGTGATTATGGAGAATATGTCCGGGGACGTCAGATGAAAAACCAAGCGCAGTCACATCGGAATCCAAGATGATCCAAAGGGTAATAAGTAGATACAATATGTGTGGAGCCGGAGAATGTGTCGTTCTAATTCTTGCAATCGGTTTAGGGTAAGAGGACAACTTTAAATCCAGACCAATATTAGCTAAGTGAGTCAGACAAAGACAGGTCCAGGGTAGAGTTGAGAGATGATAAACGTTCCAAGGGTCGAGAGAGCGTCCATAGAAATCATAAAAAGCACATTATGGCGGGGGGTCAAGGGGTGCAGTATCTTGTGAACCACCGTCGTCCGACGCACCCCGACCAGCACCTCGCATAAGTCTTCTCAGTCTTGCCAACTCTTCTGCTAGGTGTCTTCATAGCAGAAGGATGATCAGATGCTTTCATTTTAAGTGTATAACGACGCCCTTACTTTGCAGTTTTATTGGCTTCTTCACTATTCCGAGTTTGCCGTTCAATTTCCCCTTTCATGACTTCGATTTGTTTGGTCCAGTAAGCCTCCACCTCCTTGGTATGTTCATCGTTCTCCTCCTTCAACTTGGATACGAGTACTTGACTTTCGTTTTTCTTCTTGATCTGCTCCACGAGATCTTTATACATCTTCCCTGCACGTTGAGCTTCCGCTACCAGTTTATCTTCTCTTCTTTTCATTTCCTGGTGGAGTCGGTCTGTATCTTGTTTCCAGGTCTCGACCATTCCTTTAATGCTATCACGTAAGGTGATGTATTCGCGTTCTGATTTCTGTGAGAGAGCCGTTGACTCTGCCAGCGAGGCCTCCATCTCGCGAATCGTCTTTTTCGAGGTTGAAGTCTCCGCCTTTAGCTGTGATTTTAACGTGGCAGCCTCCGCCTCTGCTTTCCTTGCCCTTTCTAAGACCTGGATCTAATGTGAGTCCAGAGGAGTTTAAGGAGGAATGGAATTACTTCTTGTAACAATCTCTCTTTCCTCGCCACGACATTATTTAGTCCTTCGTTCTCTAAACGTAATCTTTCTCTTCCCTCCTTCAAGTCCTCTGTCTGCCGAGTTAGCTGGGCAACACTGCGTTGGGATAGTCGGAGTTGTTGCTTCGTGTTCTCCAACGCATTCCTGGCGTTCACAACGCCAGTTTGTAAATCTGCCAGGACCTTCGTGGTGCCGCCAGGGGTAAGAGAAACTCTCTTGTTCGGTGAAGGTGGGGGTGGTTGTAGGGATGATGAAGACGTATCGCCTGGATCAAGGGTGGTTAGTTTTGGAGGAGGCCGAGAGTTTGATCCAGTGCCTTCATCGGCAAGAGCGCGGGCATTACCTGTGAGTATATGATGAGAAATAAAGAACTACATTGGACTAGGATACATACCTACGGCTGATATTGGTATTCCTAAAGTATAGTAATTAATAGAGGCGGAAAAGAGAATCAACCAACTTACGGGATAACGTCCGCGATGGACTTGAAGGGCGTTTATAATGACTCGGAGAGGGAATACCTTCTCGTATGCTATTATCCTCCTCAGTATCCCGCCTTGGTAAAGGCAGACTTGAATCAGGGCCTGCCAGATTGGAAAGGACATCATGACTTGATCTACGCTTCATTTTAGTAGATGTAGGTGCCGGTACAGAATATGATGATGGAGGTGTTGTGGAAGTGGATGCTGATGATGCTGCCATATAGCTGTCGTCTGTTAATTCTGGACCGTATGGACGGGGACCACTACGAACGATGTTTTCTAGGTTGTTCAACTGAGCTTGCTGTTGCCTAATATTGTGTTTCAACGTTGACATTTGATTGCGAACAGCAACTATGGAATTGGGACATCAGTCCAGAGTAACCCGGATTATACCAAAAAGAAATTCACCTGGATCATCAAGAGAGAATGACGGACTGTGTGTTCTAAACGAATTCCGAGACGATGACCTAGATATTGGGCGATCGCGTACGTGCTTAAAGGGCGACAAAGAGTTATCTATACTTGAATAATTAGTGTGTTGGCCACTCGAAGACATTCACTGCAAGCACAGCAAGAATCTAGAATGTGTTCCCAGGATATTAAATCGTAAAATGTCGCGTCCAAAAACCCGTCCACTGTAAGGTCTTGAAAGCGGTTGCAACGGAGGAAATGCTTTCAACTGTGACTTTGACTGTATTTGCCAAAAGCTTCATGATGCGGTCACGTGCCTGTAATTGAGTCGCGTCAGGTTCAACAAATCTGTTTCTTCCTCTTTCATCCTCAGTCAGGAGCCGGGGAATCTCTTTTTCCCGTATTTCATCTTATACCCTTCTTGTTTTGAGGTAGTCAGGAAGATTATTTGTAATGGTCTCTCCCTGTTCTATCTGCTTGTCACCTTTCAAAGATCCGGTCTGTCTACCTTGTGGTAAGCGATAAGAATTTACCGTCAGATGATAATGCTGATTTCAGTTACTATCAGGACATCTTTACTGCAAGAAATGTCTTACGGAACACGTCAACTCTCCCAACAGTAGGGGTATGACTTCCACTTGCCCCGACTGCAGGACTTCCTTCAATATCGGTGCGCGACTTTCTTATCAGTGATTCAGAGTCCTGACTCACAGCGATTTACCCAGCGATTCCTGATGTACGTTTAAAATCCACTGCCGCTTTACACACCGAACTAATTCTCTTCGATTGTAGCTTACCTATCTCCCTGAAAAATATCACCCTTTTATCTCTCATGCAGTCCGACGCGTATACATTGACATGGACTCAGACGCCGGACTGCAACGAAAACTCAAACAAGCAGAAGCTCGCCTAGCTTCCAAAGCAAAGTCTGAGGAAGCACTCCTAAAAAAATGTGAATCATTATCCGCAGCCGTCTCTGCGCACCGTACCGGAGAAGCAGAGGCTTTGGAAAAGATAGAAGAATTGGAAGAGAAAATTGAAGACCTAGAGGACGACTATAAAGGTCTGAGGGATAGGTACCGTGAACAGGAGATTCAGAACTTGGAGCTTCTCAAGAGAAACAAAGAGCAAAAGGCGCAGATATTGGCTTTGCAAAAAAGGTCTGTGTTCTGTTTCTTCTTTTCACTGAGGATCGCTCAAGCGAATTGGCCTTGATGTAGTCTTGCAGCAGCAAGGATTGACGGACGGGAGACTCCCAAAGTCAGCAAAACCAAAGTCCCTTTACCACGACAACGTTCTGTAGAGAGGGATAGCGATGACTCTGATCTATCGTTTATCTCGAGCCCTATGAGTTTAAGACGACCAATTGTCAATGAAGATACGCCCCCGAAAGGACGCTTCATTAAACCTCTGCCACGACGACGCATCATACGGGCACGAGATGACGATAGTGTGTCAATGAC
>Ga0247779_1000992_pt1 | contig 14716 bp, 7 predicted proteins | sample UWRJL221509R5_FD_179925 | JGI IMG/M metagenome (GOLD analysis project Ga0247779, IMG submission 179925) | Plant litter microbial communities from Arlington Agricultural Research Station in Wisconsin, United States - UWRJ-L221-509R-5 | ecosystem: Environmental > Terrestrial > Plant litter >...
GACGCCGGCAGCGCGATCGTGGCGAAGTCGTTGGCCGCCATGTCGAGCACGATGTCGCCGCTGCCGGCGTCCAGCGTGCTGAGCCCGTCGACGTGCAGCGCGCCGCTCTGGCGGATGGTGCCGCCGTCGGTCTCCACGCCCAGCGTGCCGTAGTGGCCGCCAGCCAGGGTGAGGCCGCCCAGCGCGACGAGGCTCAACTGAGCTGCATCGCCACTCACGGCGAGGCCATCGGCTCGCGTGTCGGCATCGCGCAGGCTCACGCTGCCGAAGCCCGCTCCGCCGGCTGCGAGCCGAACGGTGTTGAGTTCGTTATCGGCACCGCCCAGGTTCGCATCGAGCGGCGCCGACCCGGTGGCAGTCAGCGTCAGGTCGCCGCTGACGCTGATCGCGCCGAGCTGGCTGATGCCGCGGCCGCTGGCCAGGTTTAGCGTCGTGTACGTGCCGCCGGTCAGCACCAGCGGGCCGTCGCCACTCAGGTTCAACTGCACGGCGTTGCCGCCGACCATTAGCGTGCCGGCACCCGACAGCGTGGCCGACTGGAACGGTGTCGTGCCGCTCAGTTGCACGCCGCCGCCGAACTGGTTGGCCGTATCGGCCAGCACCACCGTCGAGGCCGTGCCGGCGGAGGTCAGCGTGCTCAGGCCGCCGACGGTCAGCGTGCCGCCTTGGGCGATGCTGTCCGTGGCCTGCAGGTTCAGCGCGCCACCGATCGTGGAGGCCGACAGCAGGATGCGGTCGCCGGCCAGCGTGGCATCGCCTGCCGTGTTCAGTGCGATCGTCTTGCCGTTGAGGACATTGGCCTGGTCCAGCGTGATCGAGCTGCCGGTGAAGCTGTTGCCATCGGCATTGAGCGTCAGTGCTGCGGTCTGCGTGATCGCGCCGCTGGCATTGGCGACCAGCTTGCCGCCGATGCTGCTGGTGCCCAGCGTGATCGCATCGCCGGACAGCGTGACGTCGCCGCCGCTGGCGAGCGCGAGGCTCTTGCCGCCGAAGACGTTGCCGGCCTGGTTGAGCACGATCGCCTGCGCGGCCGAGAAGCTGCTGCCGTCCGCACCCAGCGTCAGCGCGCCGGTCTGCGTGATGCTGCCAGTGCTGGCATCGAGCACCAGCTTGCCGCCGATGCTGCTCGCGGCCAGCACGATGGCGTCGCCCGTCAGGGCAGCGTCGCCGCCGCTGGACAGGGTGATGGTCTTTCCATTCAGCAGGTTGGCGGCGGTCAGCGAGATGTCCTGCGCGGCGCTGAAACTGCTGCCGTCGGCTCCGAGCGTCAGCGCGCCGGTCTGGCCGATGCCGCCGGTGCTGGCGATGGCCGTCAGCTTGCCTGTGATCGTGCCGCCTGCCAGCCCGAAGGCGTCAGCGGTCAGCGCGGTATCGCCGCCGCTGTTCAGGGCCACCGTGTGGCCACCGAACTGGTTCGCCAGCGTGAGGGCGATGGCCTGGCTGGCCGTGAGGCTGCTGCCGTCGGCGCTGACCGAGAGCGTGCCGACCTGGCCGATATCGCCCGCCGTCGCGTTGGCGACGAGCTTGCCGCCGATGGTGCTGGCGCCGAAGTTCAGCACTTCGGCCTTGACGCTGACGTCGCCGCCGTTCGTGCTGAAGGCGACCGACTTGCCGCCGAAGAGATTGGCCTGCGTCAGCGTGATCGCGCGGCCGGCCCCGCTGGTCGTGAAGAGGCTGCCGTCGGCGCCCAGGCTCAGCGCGCCGGTCTCGGTGATGTCGCCGCTGGTGGCCGTGGCCGTCAGCTTGCCGCCGATCGTGCTGGCGGCGAAGCCTAGGCTGTCTGACTTGACGGCCACATTGCCGCCGCTGCTGAAGGCCACGTCGTGCGCGCCGAACAGGTTGGCGCTGCTGGACAGGTCGATCGCGCCGCTGGCGCCGAAGCTGCTGCCGTTGGCGCCGAGCTGGATCGCGCCGGTCTCGGTGATGCCGCCGCCCGTGGCCGTGGCGACGAGCTTGCCGCCGATGGTACTGGCAGCGAGCTTGAGGCTGGCGGCCTTGACGGCGACGTTGCCGCCACTGCTGAACGCGACGTCGTGCGCGCCGAAGAGGTTGGTGCTGGTGGACAGGTCGATCGCGCCGCTGGCGCCGAAGCTGCTGCCGTCGGCGCCGAGCTGGATCGCACCGGTCTCGCTGATGTTGCCGGCGGTGGCCGTGGCGGTCAGCTTGCCGCCGATGTTGCTGGCTGCGAGCTTGATCGCGTCGGCCTTGACGGCGGCATCGCCGCTGCTGTGCAGCGTGATCGCCTTGCCGTTGAAGACGTTGGCCTGGGTCAGCGTGATCGCCTGGTTCGCGCCGTTGGTGGTGAAGCTGCTGCCGTCGGCGCTGAGCGTCAGCGCGGCGGTCTGCGTGATGGCGCCGCTGTTGGCCGTCAGCGTCAGCGGGCCGCCGACATTGCTGGCGGCCAACTTGATCGCATCGGCCGTGAATGTGGCGCTGCCGGTGTTGGTGTTCAGCGAGACGGTGTGGCCGTTCAGCAGATTGGCTTGCGTCAGCGAGATCGTCTGGCCGGCGGCACTGGCGGTGAAGGTGCTGCCATCGGCGCCGACCGAGAAGGCGCCGAGCTGGCTGATGCTGCCGTTGTCGGAGATCAGCACCAGCTTGCCCGGCAAGCTGGTGGCCGATGCGGGCATCTGGATGCTGGAGGCGTTGCGCAGCGCCAGGTCCTGCTGGGTGCTGAAGGTGTCGCCGCCGGCGGTCAGGCCGGCGAAGCTGTTGGCCTGGGTGGACAGGTCGATGCCGTGGGTGGCACCGCTGGCGGTGAAGCTGCTGCCGGCGGCATGCGTCGTGATCGCGCCACTCTGGCTGATCGCGCCGTTGCCGGCGACGGCGGTCAGCGCGCCGCCGATATTGCTGGCGGCGAACTCCAGCGCATCGGCACTGGTGATGCTGGCGTTGCCGGCGCTGTTGCCGGTGTTCAGCGCCACGCTCTTGCCGTTCAGCGCGTTGGATTGCGTCAGCGTGATGGCCTGGCCGGCGGTCGTGAAGCTGCTGCCGTCGGCGCCGACACTGAACGCGCCGCCCTGCGTGATGGTGCCGGTAGTCGCCTCGGCGTTCAGCTTGCCGCCGATGCTGCTGGCGGCGAGCCTGACGGTCTGCGCCTTGACGGCGGTATCGCCGCCGCTGGAGAAGGCGGTGTCAAAGCCGCCGAAGACATTGGTGCTGGTCGACAGGTCGATGCGGCCGCTGGCGCCGAAGCTGCTGCCATTGGCGCCGAGCTGGATCGCGCCGGTCTCGCTGATGTCGCCCGCGGTGGCCGTGGCGGTCAGCTTGCCGCCGATGGTGCTGGCGGCGAAGGCGAGGCTGTCGGACTTGACTGCCACGTCGCCGCCGCTGCTGAAGGCCGCGTCGTGCGTGCCGAACAGGTTGGAGCTGGTCGACAGGTCGATGGCGCCGCTGGCGCCGAAGCTGCTGCCGTTGGCGCCGAGCTGGATCGCGCCCGTCTCGGTGATGCCGCCAGCCGTGGCCGTGGCGACGAGCTTGCCGCCGATCGTGCTGGCGGCGAGCTTGAGGCTGGCGGACGTGACGGCGACATCGCCGCCGCTGTTGAACGCAAGGTCATGCGTGCCGAAGAGGTTGGTGCTGCTCGACAGGTCGATCGCATCGCTGGCGCCGAAGCTGCTGCCGTCGGCACCGAGCTGGATTGCGCCCGTTTCGGTGATGCTGCCGGCGGTGGCGGTGGCCGTCAGCTTGCCGCCGACGGTGCTGGCGGCGAGCTTCAGGCTGTCGGACTTCACGGCGACATCGCCGCCGCTGCTGAACGCGACGTCGTGCGTACCGAAGGCATTCGTGCTGCTCGCGAGGTCGATCGAACCGCTGGCGCCGAAGCTGTTGCCGTTGGCGTTCAGCGTCAGCGCCGCCGTCTGCGTGATGTTGCCGCCGCTGGCCGTGAGCGTCAGCGGGCCGCCGACGCTGCTGGACGCCAGCTTGATCGCATCGGCCGTCAGTGCGGCGCTGCCGGTGTTGGTGTTCAGCGAGACCGTGTGGCCGTTCAGCAGGTTGGCCTGCGTCAGCGAGATCGTCTGTCCGGCGGCGCTGGCGGTGAAGGTGCTGCCGTCGGCCCCTACCGAGAAGGCGCCGAGCTGGCTGATGCTGCCGTTGTCGGAGACCAGCACCAGCTTGCCCGGCAGGCTGGTGGCCGACGCGGGCATCTGGATGCTGCCGCTATTGCGCAGCGCCAGGTCGCCATGGGTGGTGAACGTGTCGCCGCCGCTGGCCAGGCCGGCGAGGCTGTTGGCCTGGGTGGACAGGTCGATCGACTGTCCGGCGGCCACCGAGAAGCTGCTGCCCGACACCCCGGTCGTGACCGCGCCGCTCTGGCTGATGCCGCCGCTGCCGGTGCTCGCCTGCAGCGTGCTACCGATCTGCGAGGTGGCGAAGTTCAGCTGGTCGGCGTTGACCGTGGTGGCACCGTTGCTGGCGAAGCCAACGGCGTTCGCGCCGAAAACGTTGGCGCCGGAGAGCGTGATCGCCGCGCCGGTGCCACTGGCGCTGAAGCTGCTGTCGCCGTGGATCGTGATCACGCCGGCCTGGCCGATGCCGGTCGTGCCGGTAGCGGTCGCCGCGAGGCTACCGACGTTGCTGGTATCGAAGTTGAGCTGGTCGGCCGAGACGGTGGTGGCGCCGTCGCTGCTGAAACCGACGGCGTTGGCGCCGAACACGTTGGCGCCGGAGAGCGTGATCCCCGCGCCGGTGTTGGTGGCGCTGAAGCTGCTGGCGCCATGGATCGTGATCACGCCGCTCTCGCCGATGCCGGCCGCGCCGGTGGCGGTCGCGGCGAGGCTGCCGACGTTGCTGGTGCCGACGTTCAGCTGATCGGCCGAGACGGTGGTGGCGCCGTCGCTGGTGAAGGCCACAGCATTGGCGCCGAACACGTTGGCACCTCCGAGCGAGATCGTGGCGCCCGTGGTGGCGGCGCTGAAGCTGCTGGCGCCGTGGATCGTGATCGTGCCGCTCTCGCCGATGCCGACAGCACCGGTGGCCGTCGCGCCGAGGCTGCCGACGTTGGTGTTGCCGAAGTTGAGCTGGTCGGCCGATACCGTCGTCGCGCCGTCGCTGCTGAAGGTCACTGCGTTGGCGCCGAACACGTTGCTGCCGCCGAGCGTGATCGCCGCGCCGGTCGTGTTGGCCGTGAAACCGCTGGCGCCATGAATCGTGATCCCCCCGGTCTGGCCGATGCCTGTCGTGCCGGTGGCGGTGGCACTGAGGCCGCCGACGTCGGTCAGGCCGAAGTTGAGCCGGTCGGCCCACACCGTCGTCAGGCCCGCGCTGGTGAATGCGACGGCGTTGGCGCCGAAGACATTGGCGCCCGGCAGCGTGATCGTCGCGCCGGTGTTGCTGGCCGTGAAGCTGCTGGCGCCATGGATCGTGATCGCGCCGCTCTGGCCGATGCCGGTCGTGCCGGTGGCCGTCGCGCTGAGGCTGCCGACGTCGGACTGGCCGATATTGAGCCGGTCGGCCGACACCGTCGTCGCGCCGGCGCTGCTGAAGGCGACGGAGTTGGCGCCGAAGACGTTGGCGCCGCCCAGCGTGATCGTCGCGCCGCTGCCGCTGGCGGTGAAGCTGCTGCCGTTGGCGAGGACCGACAGCGCGCCGCTCTGCGTGATGTTGCCGGTCGTCGTGACGCTGATCTTGCCGCCCGCGGTGATCGCCGGCAGTGCCAGCGCGCCGGTGCCCTCGAGGGTGACGTTATTGGCGGTTAGTGTGGCCCCGGTGAAGCCGATGCCGCCGGTGCCGGAGGCGGCAGAACCGGCGCCGGACGTGAACGTATGGTTCGCCGACAGCGTCAGGTCGCCCTTGATGCTGATCGGGGCGTTGACGATGATGTTGTTGCCGGCGTTCAGCGTCAGCGATTGCGTGCCGGTCGAGACGGTCAGCGCGTTGGCGACGGTGATGTTGTTCTTGGCCTCGAGACGGACGTCTGCCGCGTTGCCGCCGGTCATCTGGTTGGCGATATTGCCCGTGGTGATGATGCTGGTCGTTGTCGCGTTCGGCTGGTCCCAGTTCAGCGTGTTCTGGTTCAGGTCGGCGTTGCCGCCGTTGCCGAGTATGTCGGGCGAGGAGGCCTGGATCGTCAGGTTCAGCGGATCCAGCAGCAGCGTGCCGAGATGGCCGAACGCTGCACCCAGCGTGGCGGTGCCGGAGTAGTCGAGGTACAGCGCGCCGGAGACCTCGGCCGAGCCGCCATTCCCGCCCAGTGCGCCGCCGCGCGCGGACAGGCTGCCGAAGTAACGCGTGGAATCATCGGACCAGACGACGACGCTGCCGCCGTCACCCTGCTGCAATGCGTCGGCACGCAGCACGCCGCCCGAGCTCACATAGGTCTGCGAGGCGTTGTGCGCCGTGCCCTCGCCGTGGAAGCCGCCACCGATCTGGATGCTGCCGCCGCCATTCATGCCGCTGGCGTCCACCGTCGCGCTGCCCAGCAGCGCGAGCTTGTCGCCCAGGATCGTGGCGCTGCCGCCGCGCTCGCCGGCACCGCTGCCGCTGACGTCGACGCGGCCGCTGACGAGGGTGACGCCCTCGCTGCCGCCGTCGATGACGACCTTGCCGTTCTTCACCCCCAGCGAGCGCGCCTGGACGATGCCGTCCATGTTCAGCACCGTGTCGGCGAAGCCTGCGCGGGCCTGGGCGCGCAGTTCGGCCGTGCCGCCGTCGGCCTTCAGCGTGCCGAGCATCTGCAGCCGTGCGGCGAGCTTGTCGTTGCGCACGTCGAAGAAGATCAGGCCGTCGCCCTCGACGTCCACTCGCACGCTGCTGGCCGCGGCCAGGCCCACGCGCTGGGCTTCCAGCGTGCCGGTCACCGTCAGCTGCGGCGAGACGAGCGCGATCGTGCCGCCGGGCGCGGAGATGGCGCCGTCGGCCTGCAGCAGGCCGGGCGTGGCGGCGCCGGCGTCGAGCTGGATGCGGCCGGCCAGGAAGTCCTGGTTACTGAGGTTCAAGGTGCTGGCGAGGAAGCCGCCGGCGTCGATGCGCGAGCCGGCGCCCAGCAGGATGCCGCGCGGGTTCAGCAGGAAGACGCGGCCGTTGGCCTGGATCTGGCCGAGGATCGTCGAGGGGTTGTCGCCGGTGACGCGGTTCAGCAGCACCGCGCTGGCGTTGGGCTGGTCGATGCGCACCAGCTCGCCGCTGGCGACCGAGAAGCTGTTCCAGTCGATGATCGCCTTGCTCGTGCCCTGCTGGATGTCCAGGCCGTTCGGGCGGGACTGCAGCGTGGCCTGGCCATAGACGACGGTGCCGCCCTGCGGCGTGGCGAACGACAGGCCGGGCACGCCGACGAGGCAGGCCGCCAGGGCCAGCAGCTTCAGGCGCGGACGCCGCTTGGTTTGGCGGTTCATGCGGAGCTTCATCGTGAAACCTCTTCAGAAGAACCAGGTGCCCTGCAGGTACAGGCGCGCCCTCGATTCGTCGGCCGCGGCGACGGCCGTGTTGTCGCTGCCCAGGCGCGACGCGATGCTCATGCGCAGCGCGTAAGCGGCGGGTCGTGCCCAGACCAGCGACACGCCGGCGTCGTAGAGCGTGGCCGTGTTGACGTAGCTCGGGTCGCGCGGGACGCGCGACGCGTCCTTGCGCAAGGTGATGCGGGCGCCGTCGACGAACACGCCCAGCACCAGTTCGCGCGCAAAGCGGCCGAACCAGGACTCCGGCGGCAGCCAGCGCAGCTCGGCGGAGACGATCGCGCCGCTGTCGCCGGTGCCGTCGCCGGGGCCGTAGCCGCGCAGGCCGTCCGGGCCGCCGGCGCGGAACTGCTCGGTCGAGTCGAGGTTGTTCATCGCCAGCTGGCCGCGCAGGTTGAAGTAGCCGAGCAGCCGGCCCTCGACGATGCTCTGCAGCCGCGAATACGCGTAGCTGAACTTGCCGAAGTTGTCGTCGTCGTCCGAGCCCGAGGGCTTCTGCTTGGCGAAGCTCAATTGGCCATGGCTGTAGTTCAGCTCGAAGGTGTTGACGGCACCGCCCAGCAGGCTGTCGCGGAAGTCGCCGGTGATGCCCAGCACGCCGTCGCGGATCGTCTTCTTCGTGTCGATCGCGGAGATCGTGTCGTCGTAGCGCTTCTCGTCCAGCGCCGTCAGCGAGAACAGGTTCAGGTTGCGCGAGCGCACCCAGGGATAGAGCACGAAGATGTTGGCGGTGTTTCCGCTGCCGTGCAGGTCCAGCGGGAAGTCGGTCTTGTCGAGTGCGTACTTCAGCGTGGAAACCGAGACGCCGGCCTTCAGGCCGTTTGAGCCGATCGGCGTGTTGTAGCCGATCAGTGCGAACTTCAGTCCGCCGCCGCCCGAAACCAGGGCCGAGGCCGAGACGCTGTCGCCGCGGCCCAGCGGACTGTTCCAGTAGCCGGTGGCGCCGAGGCGGACGCGACCGATGTACTTGGAGCCGTTCATGTCACCGTCGGCCTTCAGGTCGAAGCGGGGATCGCCGGTCGGCGTGAACTCCAGGATGGCCGTGCCTGGCAAGGTGCCGGGCTTGACCTCGGCCCGCACATTGACGCCGCGCAGGTCGTTCAGCAGGAAGACGACACGCTCGACGTCCTGCACCTTCAGGATCGAGCCCGGCTTCAGCCGGTCGATATAGGCCTGCAGCACCTCGCGCCGGACCGGTAGCTTGTCGGCGTCCTTGAGCACGGCGCGATCCAGCCGGCCTTCGAGGATCGCGATGCGCACGCTGCCATCCTCCGGCGTCTGTGCCGGCAGGTAGGCATAGCCCAGGTAGTAGCCCAGTTCGCTCTGCAGGAAGCGGGTGACGGCGCTGGTGGCGTTGACGAGGTCTTCGTAGCTGCGTCCCTTGCCGACGAAGCCGGCGGTCAGCCGGGGCAGGGCCGCCTTCAGCGACTCGGGCGCGGAGGCGTCGACGGTGTATCGCTGCACGTCCAGGCTGAGCTGGTCGTTCTCGGGCCGGGGCATTTCCGGCGGCAGCGGGCGGATGTCCGGCGGCGCCTCGGCCGGGCGCTGTGGCTCGAGTTGGCGGGCGAGTTCGCCGGGCGTCGGAACCACCGCGGGCGTGGCGCCCGTCTGCGCCTGGGCCGCGGTGGCCAGCAGTGCGAGGCTCAGCGCAAGGCTCTGCGCGAGACTCTGCGCGGCAGGGGCGCGGCGCCATCTTTCTCGAACGTACCCTGGAGCACGCAGCATGAACCCTCCCGGCGCAGAGCCGGGTCAGGCCGGGTCGCGCAAATCGTCGCTGGTCAGTCGGAATGGATCCGGCGCAGCACCGGATCAGGGGATGTCACGGCGGCGGTTCAGCGCGCGCCGGGCTGTGAATCGCGGCTGATCTCGACGCGGCGGTTCTCCGGCGCCTGTGGCGACAGACCCGGCTTCGGCTGCGTGGAGCCGACGCCGACGGCGGTCAGCAGGTCGGGGCTGACGCCCTTGTCCACCAGGTACTGGCGTGCCGCTTCGGCACGGCGCTGCGACAACTCCTGGTTGCCCGAGGCGCTGCCGGAAGCGTCGGTATGGCCTTCCAGGCGAACCTTCTGCGCGGTGCTGCTGCGGCCCTTCAGCGCTTCGGCGAAGACGTCCAGCTGACGCTTGACGGAGTCCGGCAGGTCGGCGGAGCCGGCCTTGAAGGTGGCGGCCGGCAGCGAATAGCGTTGCGCGGCCTTGAAGCCCATGCACTTGAAACCGGCGGCCTTCAACTGCTCGCATTCGTCGTCCGGGAACAGGCCTTCCTGAATGTCCTTGACCTGCGGAACGGCGTCTCTCAGGTCTACGGCGGCCTCGTCGGCGGCGCGGGCGGGCAGGGCGGCGAAGCACGCCGAGGCCAACAGGGTCATCAGGATCGAATTGCACTTCATTGCGATTTCCCCTCTTCTTGCATCCAATGTTGCAGCACCGAACGTTTCGTTTCGGCGCACCCCGAAATCATAGGCTAGCGCCGCCGCCTCGATACAGGTAGATACGCGCTGATCCTCTCAATTCGGGATGCCGGCCCCTCATTGTTACCAATGAAGTTTGCGCTTGTGCGACGGCGCAATGAAGCGATCAGTGCGAAGGTCAGTGCGAAGTGAGCGCGGCAACGATCAGCCAGCCGATCTCCGCCATCAGCAGCAGCATCAGGTAGAGCAGCGCCAGCAGTAGCCCGCGCCAGATGCTGCCCCACCAGCCGCGCCCGTAGACAGTGCGCAGGGCCACGAGGCCGTGGCCGAAGGCGTAAAGCTGGACGGCGTCGCTGCTGCCGATGGCGTTGGCCAGCAGCAGCGCCAGGAACCAGAAGGCATGCATGTGCAGCGAGAACACGAAGTGCTCGGCATAGCGCCGCCCGGAGCCCGCAAACATCAGGAACAGCAGCGCCGCGAAGACCGGCTGCATCAGCAACATCGCGTAAGGCTGCAGCGCCACCAGGCGCTGCCATAGCGCGCGCATGCTGGTGTGCTTGATGCGCTCCATCGCGCTGACGAACTGGTAGTCCACCCAGCCGCAGGTGCTGCGGTCCTTCAGGCAGGGTTGCATCTGGTCGGCGAGCACCTCGATGCTTTCCTTGGGCGAGCTGGACCCGCCCTGCACGACGGCGCCGATCTCCCGGTCCGGCGCGTGCTCCGCCTCGGTGCCGATGAAATGATTGCCGGCGAAGAAGATGAAGCTGGCCGTCAGGTAGATCCGCAGCGGGAGCACGTAGCGGCGCCGCCGGCCGGCGAAGTATTCGCGCGTCAGCCGCCCGGGCAGGGCGATGAGCGCCCACAAGGTGCGCCACAGCGGCCCTTCCAACGCCACGTAGTGCCCGACGTACTCGTGCACGAACTCGTGCATCGACGGCGGATGCAGGTCCGTCTCCTGGCCGCAGTGGCCGCAATGACGCGGCCGCGGCGCGGACAGCGTGTAGTGGCAGTTCAGGCAGTAGGGAGGAGCGTCGGTGGCGGCGTGGGCGGCACTCATGTGACGAGAAGCTTGTGGATCAGGTCGGGCGTCGAAGCCGCGGCGTACTTCTTCATCAACCGGGCGCGGTAGACGTCGACGGTGCGCGGGCTGATCGCAAGCCGTCGGCCGATCAGTTTACTGGTCAGCCCCTCGATCAACAGGGCGGCGATCTCGCGCTCGCGCGGGGTCAGCTCGGCGCTCAGCTGCTGGCGCGTGGCCGACAGGTCCTGGAAGCTCCAGATGCCTTCGGCGTGCGGATCGCGCGGGTCGAGCGCGCGGCCGGCCACGTGGCACCAGAAGTGCTCGCCGCTGGAGAGGCGGCGCATCACCCGGTCGTCGGCGTAGTAGCCCTGGGCGTCCAGCGCGGCGACGATGCGCGCGCCGGTGCGCTCGAACTCGGCCGGACTCGGGTACATCACCTCGAAGCTGCGGCCGATCAGCTGTTCGCGCTGCGCACCGAACATCGCCAGCACCTGGCGGTTGCAGTCGACGATCAGCCGCTGGGCCGAGATGACGAGGCCCACCGGGGCCATGTCGAAGGCCGTGCGGTGGTCAATGCTCACAGCAGCGCGTAGGTGGTCGTGGCCTGAACGGCCAGCCGGCCGTCGGTGTCGAGTATGTCGATGCTGCCGAAGGCCAGGCTCTTGCCGCTGCGCAGCACGGTGGCCTCGACGGTGCAATGCGTGCCGGAGAGCGGGCGCAGGAAACTGGTCTGGAGCTGCACCGTGGTCATGGGCCGGAATTCGCCCAGATAGGCCATCATCGCCAGCACCATCGCCGTGTCGGCCGCGGCCATCGCCGCCTGGCCGCACATCACGCCGCCGACGTGGATGTACGACGGCTTGATCGGCATGCTCAGCGTCACCTCGCCCTTGGAGGTGGCCTGCACCCGGAAATCCATGGCGGCAATCCACGGCGCGAAGAGACTCGGAATGGCGGCTTGCAGCGCTTCGACGTTCATGAATCTTTCCTACAGGGGGCTTAGGCGATTCTACGTAATCGACTACGTAGTGCCTTCGCCTGTACGCTCGCGGCTGCATTTGACTGGAATGGAGACAACAGGATGAACAAGGTCTACCCGAGCGCCGCCACGGCGCTCCAGGGCATCGTCCGCGACGACCAGTTGCTGGCGGTCGGCGGCTTCGGCCTCTGCGGCATTCCCGAGGCACTGATCGGCGCGCTGCGCGATTCGGGCGTGAAGGGGCTGACGGCGATCTCGAACAATGCCGGCGTCGACGACTTCGGCCTCGGCCTGCTGCTGCAGACGCGCCAGATCAAGAAGATGATCTCCAGCTACGTCGGCGAGAACAAGGAGTTCGAGCGCCAGTACCTGGCCGGTGAATTGGAATTGGAATTCACGCCGCAAGGCACCTTGGCCGAGAAGCTGCGCGCCGGCGGCGCCGGCATCCCGGCCTTCTTCACGAAGACCGGCGTCGGCACCATCGTGGCCGAAGGCAAGGAGCTCCGCGAGTTCGACGGTGAGAACTATGTGATGGAACGCTCGCTGATGCCCGACGTGGCCCTGGTGAAGGCCCACAAGGCCGACCGTAGCGGCAACCTGGTGTTCCGCCGCACCGCGCGCAACTTCAACCCGGCCTGCGCGATGGCCGGCAAGGTGACGATCGTCGAGGTCGAGGAACTGGTCGAGACCGGCGACATCGATCCGGACGACATCCATCTGGCGGGCATCTACGTGCACCGCATCGTCGTCAATGCGAAGCCCGAGAAGCGCATCGAGAAGCGCACGCTCACTGAAAAATCCAGCGAAAAGAAGGGAGCCTGAGATGGCCTGGACTCAAGACCAGATGGCGGCCCGCGCCGCCCAGGAACTGGAAGACGGCTTCTACGTCAACCTCGGCATCGGCATCCCGACCTTGGTGGCCAATTTCGTACCGGCCGACAAGGAGGTCTGGCTGCAGAGCGAGAACGGCATGCTGGGCATCGGCCCGTTCCCGACCGAGGACGAGGTCGACGCCGACCTGATCAACGCCGGCAAGCAGACGGTGACGACGATCAAGGGCTCGTCGATCTTCGGCTCTCACGACAGCTTTGCGATGATCCGCGGCGGCAAGATCAACCTGTCCATCCTCGGCGCGATGCAGGTCAGCGAGCACGGCGACCTGGCCAACTGGATGATCCCCGGCAAGATGGTCAAGGGCATGGGCGGCGCGATGGATCTGGTGGCCGGCGTCAAGCGCGTGATCGTGCTGATGGAGCACGTCGCGCGCAAGAAGGACGGCAGCGAGGACATGAAGATCCTGCCCAAGTGCACCTTGCCGCTGACCGGCGTCGGCGTCGTCAACCGCATCATCACCGACCTGGCCGTGATGGATGTGACGCCGCAAGGGCTGAAGCTCGTCGAGCTGGCCGAGGGTGTGACGCGCGAGCAGGTGCAGGCCAAGACGGGCGTGCCGCTGCTCTGAGTACGGCCCGAGCGAACAAAAGAGGCCGAATTTGTCGGCCTTTTTTCATGCGCTGAAGTTTTGCGTTACGTTTGATTGCAGCTGGCCCTTTTGCGTCCGATATCCAAGGAACGCTGCGGGCGTTTGACCTTCAAACTCCCGCCCTGCAGTAGTCAGGGGGTGGGTCATGGGGACCATTCAAACAAGGTCCGTTCCGCTTGAGGCGGACGTGGGGGAAGAAATGCATGCCGCCGGTCTGGCGGCTGCAGCGATCGCAAGCGCCGCGCTGGCAGCATGCGGCGGCGGGGGCGGCGGCGATGGAGCCGGTGCCGAAGGCAGCAGCGGCCCGGCAGCCGCAGCATCGGCCGTCGATACGGGCACGACCGGCGGTAGCAGGCCGTCACTGCCGGCGATGATCACCGATGCCGAGGCTGCCCGCTTCCTGGGTCAGGCCGGCTTTGCGGCGTCGAGCGCCGACATCACCATCGTCAGGAAGGGCGGCTACGCCTTGTGGCTGGATCGGCAGTTCGCGGCCGAGCCGGATCCCGTGTCGAACTACCAGTGGGTCGTCGACAAGGGCTACGCGACGACGGCCAACCTGTATGGCTGGACCGGCATGGACAACATGCTGTGGCGCAGCCTGTTCACCGGCCCGGACCACCTGCGCCAGCGTGTCGTGCTGGCGCTCAGCGAGATCTTCGTGATCAGCCTGCCCGGCCTGACGGGTGCCTGGCCGGTGCCGAGCGCGGCCGCCTATATGGACATGCTGGGCGCCCGCGCGTTCGGCAGCTTCCGCGCGCTGCTGGAGGGCGTGGCCCTGTCGTGCGGCATGGGCGTCTACCTCAACATGCTGGGCAGCCGCAAGGCCAGCGCCACCGGCAGCCAGCCGGACGAGAATTTCGCGCGCGAGGTGATGCAGCTGATGACGATCGGCCTCCTGAAGCTGAACCTGGACGGCACTCCGGTGCTCGACGGCGCCGGCAACCCGATCCCGACCTACGCGCAGACCGACATCACCAACCTGGCCGCTGTCTTCACCGGCTGGACCTACGACGGGCAGAGCAATACCGATCCGTCCTACGTTCTGAAGCCCATGGTCAACAAGGCTGCCAACTTTGCCGGCGGCGCGAAGAAGGTGCTGGACGTGGACGTCCCCGCCAGCGCCGACGGCCCGAAGGCGATGCAGATCGCGCTGGACACGCTGGCGAACCATCCGAACGTCGGCCCCTTCATCGGCCGGCAGCTGATCCAGCGGCTCGTCTGCTCGAATCCCAGCGCAGCCTACGTCAAGCGGGTGGCGCAGGCCTTCAACGACAACGGCGCCGGCCAGCGCGGCGACATGAAGGCGGTGATCCGCGCCGTGCTGCTCGACGACGAAGCCCGCAGCATCGGCACGGCGCCCGATGCGGGTCGGCTGCGCGAGCCTGTCGTGCGCCTGCTGCAGTGGGGCCGCACGTTCAAGGTCACATCCAG
>Ga0247779_1000993_pt1 | contig 14710 bp, 10 predicted proteins | sample UWRJL221509R5_FD_179925 | JGI IMG/M metagenome (GOLD analysis project Ga0247779, IMG submission 179925) | Plant litter microbial communities from Arlington Agricultural Research Station in Wisconsin, United States - UWRJ-L221-509R-5 | ecosystem: Environmental > Terrestrial > Plant litter >...
GGCTTAACTTGGGCTCTACTGGATATCCTATTTGTTTAGCATTTTAACCTCCAACCATGCATGTTGGCTGGTCGTGTGAGAGCATTCATTCATTAGGCCACCTGCGACGATCAAATGTGATTAGAAGAAACGGAAATTAACAGAACCTTGGTGGACGGACCCGGGAAATCTTACGTCAACTCTGACATAATAAGCCCTATTTTATCCAACCCTAATCGGCCTTTCTATTGATGCCACGTTTTGAATTGCGACGATTATAACTGCCAGCCTTGTGGTTCACAGAACCATCTTGTCGCCTTCCGTCAAACTTCCTCTGCTCCTTACGTCGGTCATCGTGATCTTGTTCGCAGTGATCCCAAAGCCATGGCCATGGACCGGTGGGGATCCTAGAAGGAGTTTCTCCGTTAGATCATTGAGTGTCGTTCATGCTCTGAATATCTGCGCTTTATTTGACGCGACGGGGCGGAGCCTACAAGAAGCCAGCGAAAACCCAGAGTGACGACAGAACCACTTGACCATCGTCATTCACAGCGCGCACAACGACCAAATAGAGACTGATAACACTTATAGATGGGCGTGGACATGGCAAGGCATGGGATATAGCATAAGTTTGTAATGTGGGCACCGCACAGCTGGCGATCGCACATAGACGTCCTCGAGGTCCGCGGTTGGCCTCAGGCCTGTCTGTTCCAGGGAAAGAATGCTCAGCAACAGCAGCAGTATTATCACCGTTCCATCCGTATGTCAAGGGTTCAAGCTTTCAAGCATAAAATGGGCTTCCTGGCAATGTCATCGGAAATCCTTCACACACTCCCTTTCAACCACCCTTGGCTACGGAAGCTAAGAATCCTGGTATGCGTGTCTTTCGTTCAGGTCGTCGTCTCATTGAACATCCTTTACCAAGGGTAACCTCCGACGACGAGCCCGAAATGGCCCCCAAAATCTCTCGCATTCCACGTTCGCCACGTATCCCAGCAGAGCTGTTCCGGCCTATAATGTCGAACATTACCGACCTCCACACGCTCTTCAACCTATCGTTAACGAACAGGTTCCTCCAATACGACGCGGAGAAACAACTGTACTCCTCGATATCCTCACAACACAGCGAAGACGTCTCGCTGCACATCAGGTTCCTGCGAACGATCACCAAGGATAACGACAGATGTCGACGACTGGCTGGATATGTACGCGAGTACTCAATAGACTCCATATTGCACTATCATGAGGACCCATTGTGGTACCTCCTATACGCCGGTCTGCGTAAGATGGTGAACCTGAAAACACTCAACCTCCGAACATTCAGTGGTCATCCGTCTGGTGAACTCCTCCTTGGTGTCCCATTCAAGTTGACGAAGCTGATCTGGCGCAACCACTCCGACGAGGATAGCATGCGGCATATACTGGACGAGCAGAGGGAGTTGAAGGAATTAGGGTTATATTGCAGAGAAAAAGAGGACGGGTTGTTTTCCGAGGAAGCATGTCCGAAGCTGGAAGTTTTGAGGGGTAATAGGTATACCAATGAAGCTCTCCTACCAGGACGAAGTATTCGAAAGCTGCTCTGGATCCCCGAACTTGAGGATTTGAATTTCGGTCCGCTAACACCAGAAAGGCCAGTGGAGGAGTCCCTGAAGAAAGTAAAAGTATTTTCGCTGGGAGGATATTTCAATCGACCGTCGTTGGAATTATTCCTGGAGTCGCTGAAAGAAATCGAGGTATTGGAATTATTGGGGCTTCATCCACACGTGAGTTTTTCTTTCTTAGCTTACGATCTTTGCTTATCCTCGAATAAACTTTAGGAACTTGCTCTCTTGAAAAAGCTGCCAACGTTGAAAGAGCTCATCTTCTCGCTGCGAGGCGGAAGTGCGTCCTTTCCTATACCACTGAAAGGACGGGAAGCGTTCGTCAGGAAACTGTTTGAGGATCTGCCAATGTTGGTATGCGTCGACATTGTGCATGAATGGAAGAAGGTGGATGACATCAAATACCAACGATGGCGCAGAGGTTCGGAGAAGGGAAAGAACGAACAACAAAATGCGCGTATACCTTTGCAGACGAGAATCGTCCCGTTCTTCGAAGTGAAGTCTGAACGGTTTGGATGACTGAAACGAATGGGAGTGGGTCATGACTTTTTACTTTTATTATCTATGGACTTCGTTGTATGACTTTGGGATTAATTTTATTGAGCGTTTTGATAATCAGCCTCCGCAGCGCCCACCCCCTGCAGGAATCCATGCTCGAACTCCCAGTAATGTTTTCCATGATCGGAACACTTCTTCCTTGCCCATGCTGCTGTAAAGCCCAGTTGATCTACGCAAGGAAATGAGGATGGCGTGGTCGACATAAATGTATAGGCATCGTCCCAGCCTGATTTGTAACCAGCTTCAAAAAGGGAATGATTATATGAACCTGGAATGTTGGACCAGTATTTCACATGCGCGTCTTGTCAAGTGTTAATATACATTTCAAAAGGCAATCGAACCAACTCACTGTAAGCGTCGTTTTGGGCCTTCTCATAAGCTGCGTGCCTCCTAAGTCGCTCGTGTTCAGAATGTACGATGCTCCGTTTTCTGATTCCGACAGGCGTAGGGAAAATTCCCCGGTCGACAGCATTTCTGAAACTCCACCCAGTATCGATACAGCCTTCTTTTTGATACGTCCAAAAAAACCATCCAGTACAGAGTCTTTCATAGAGACTTAGTTGGGCTTTAACAAATTCCATCTGTTCGTTCGGAACGCCTCTGAGGGATCCTGGATTGAGTGCGGCCGACCATTCACCAATAACAACTCCAGCTCCCGCCCTGCCTATCTTCTCGACCGCGCGTGCTAGTGCTTGTGGGAAAGATGCCGACGGGTCGGAGAGGGACCGAGAGAGGTCTTGTACGGAAGTATGGATATCTGAAGACGTGAAACACCTGTACAGGTGGTGATCGAGTACCAATGGACCAGATGACGCGTGGTGTGATATGAACTCTGCGTAGGCGTCGAGGTGCCAGCAATCACTGATGTAGATTGGGATAGACGAGTTCAAGGAGCGAACGGCGCATATAGCTTCAGTATACCACTTCTGAAGTACATTGTCCGATGGAGGATATGGTTCGTTTAGCAATTCGATGCCTACGATGTTGTCCGTCCCGATGCGACTAAGAGCTTCAACAAGTGACTTAAGGACGCGGATTGTACAGTTCTGATTATGTTTGTCCCCGAAGAAGTTCGCTCGGTCAGAAGTCCCAGCGTGGGCGTCATTATTTTGTTTTCCCGGAGCAGCATGTAGGTCTACCATTTAAACCACGATTCTTGTGGATTAATAACTGCTTTGCGTTGGGCGAATGTCATAACTCACCTATGAGCACACCCATATTTCTCGATACAGCGCTCTGGATCGCTCTGACCACTCTACTCCACGCCCCAGAGTATACGTCGTAAAAGAGTTGGAAGTCTGTACCTTGCAGTACGCCAGCATCTGCGCCACAAATGTGGTAGTATCCAATCTAGTTTGCCAGCGCATCGCTACAGACTTGTAAATATTGTAGAAGTTGTTGACTCACCGGAATTTTAACGCAATTTATCCCCTGCTCTACTAGCCAGTCCCAGTCGCTTTCTTGAATCCACGTATCCCAGTGGTGCTCGAGTGTTGTTTTGGCGTGAGGTCCATGAGCGACGTCCAAATCACTTTGACCAGGTGGCTTTGCGTGTTTGAAAGGGCTTTCACTTATCCATCTCTCGAGAACAAACCAAGATCCTGCAAACAAAGAATTTGGCATCATGAATATGTTAGCCCGTCATTTTTGGGCTCACCTAAGTTCACCCCTCGTTGCTTCCTGAAACGGTATTTGTCAGATATCGATATTTCTCTATTAAAGTCTAGAGCTTCAGGATTATGAGAGGAGAAATTGTTCTGGACCTTTTTCAGAAGATTATGCATGGAGCATGTTGGTCAGAGCGAGAAGTGAGGCATAGATTTTAGACCCTTGCCGGAGGCGAATGACGGAATGATGTCAGTTGTGATGTACTTAAAACATTGTCACGGGAGTGGATTCGCAGGTCACGAGAGCTGTCGCGCTAAGTCAACAGCACGCGTTGGCTGTGATCAGGAAGTGTGAAACGACTGTAATAGCGTTGAGACGTGTAAGATTGCGATGTATGAGTACAAAAAGAAAAGGTAAAAGGTAAGAAACATGATGTACAGTTACAAATGAAAGATCAGCCTAAGAGAGACCCGAAACACGTATGTAAATCCTCATTATTTACTCGATGAACTCTTTCTCATGAGAACTATAGCTTTAACGTCATCTGAGGCCCTTCCTTCGACTCTGTTCGTTGCCTTTTGTTCAATTAAGTGAACCTGGTCGTCTCCATCGAAGATTCTGCAAAAGTAAAGCGTCATTAATCTGATGATAAACCCATGATGGGAATTGACGTACGCCGCAGTTTCTTCCAACGTTCGCTGTGAAAAAAGAAGGCAAGGATAAGTGTGAATCCACAACTCGATTAACAAACTACTTACGTTCTTGGTCTCGACCAAGTACATCCAGATAAAGAATAGCTCAAATGACAACCACGCGATGTAAACGGTCTACGACAGATTAATCAGATTACCGTTATTTCCTGATGATAACCGACTGACATAGTATTTCCAGCCAATACTAATATGACAAAAAAGTATCTCCCCTCTCCGAGTAAAGAGCGAAGCAGACGATCTCTAAGATCCAGGTAACAATTTTTAACGTTAATCTGAAGGGGATTCAGGGAAACGAACCTCTTTACCTCCAGTCGACCAAAGGAACAGCTTTCTACGTCCAATCTTTTCACACCAGAGAGAACCAAAAACTCAGACGACAAGGTTATATATTTGAAGAACGCTATTAAAGCAGCCCAACAGCAAGGAAGCGATGACGATGAACAGAGGGACGAACCTGAATGGCTCCTAACAGGCCAAGCTAAACAACTGATCGTTAGATGTATAATACGACTATGGGAGCAATATATGATGTCCCGCTCTATCTCCGACAATCCCATCGTCCTCCTCTGCGGGTTACTCCCATCGTATTCCGTAAAGTTCATGTGGCTGTAAACTCAAGACTTCATCATAAAACACAGCGGTCGAGTGTGAGTGAATTCAGGTAGGAGAGTTGGGTTCGCGCGCAGATGGGTGCAAATATGGTTTTCGTGATGTGATGTAGTGTTATCGTCTGAGCCTCAGTGGTGGTGATAATAGGATTCTTTCATCACACCTGGTACCAGTTGGCAAGACATGTAGGAATCAGGTGGTAGTTGGAGCTGTCCGATCTATAACGTGGGGACCTAAAACCGCACACACACGTGCCATGACGCGTTATGTGAGCGGAGAAACTCAGATAGTGGCTGTGGAGGGCAACAAAAGCGATGGCACCGGAGGAGGTAGATTCGTTGAAGAATATTGAGTCTCTGTCTCTTCACCCGTTTTCGCCTCTCCTCCATTGCTTTTAATCATACAGAAATGCCTTTGAACTCTGCCCCGCCACTTCGCTTCGCGCACTCATTCAACAGTTCTTTACACTCAAACCAATATTCACGAGGACGACTGTGATAACAAGGACCTGGCACCAAGCCGGACCTCGGAGGCGGCGATGTCCTCCTGCCACAGCGCTGAAATCATCATGACATGCAATACCCATCCACGGACGCACTAGAACCACATCCACCAATCTTACCCGTTCCGCGTTAGCATCCCTTCAGCGTCGCCCTCTCCGTCGCACCAGCATTCGAACGCAAACTCTGCATCGTGTCAGGTCCTATCAGTGTTCCCCATTACCAATTTTCAATGCCTCGAACACCCTCTTGCGCGCGTAGCAGAGCAGCGGCGTCAAAAGTTACTGAGCGTACGTTGATTCCTTCTCCTCCTCGTTTTCGCCTCGTCTTCTTTCCTCTTCTGCTCTCCTTTCATTCTCTCACCCTTTCCCGACCCTTTTTCCTCTTCCGTCTCTGCATTGATTTTCCATGATCTGTATTCACTTTCACACCAACCCCCAGGAACGCTTCCAAACCCAAATCTGGCCCTTCGCATGCGGCAGCCAGGACCCACAAATTTAGAAGGGTTGAGAGCATTCCAGTTGGTATGTATTCTCGTCCTTCCTTCTCGGTCGTTACCCTGTTTACTTTCCCTTTCTTCCTTCTTCTTTCAGGTTCTCTTCCATCCCTCTTCCTCTTCGCTTGGTTTCAACCTTTCCTTCTACTTTACACCATCCTCATCCTCATGATCCTCTCTACTTTTCCCAATCATGTTTTTTGCACGCATTCCTGCCCCCCGCGTTTCTCACAGAGATTAGGACTACGTGTTGTTTCTTGTTTTCTTTTTATTCGCATCTCGTTCTTTCTCTCTTTCCACCCTTCGACCGTGTTCCGTTTTCCTTTCTATCTATCATCTTTGTTCTTTCCTTTTATTTTCTCCCCCGTTGGGTTATTCCTATTTCTACTTCTATCGGATTTCCTATCTCGCCCACACTCAAATTATACCTTGTTGCTTTTCACGTCTTCGTGAATCACATTATCTTTTTAAATATCAAATGTGGCTCGCTCAAGCGAGTACGGTGTTCTCGCAGCTGGGTGGGTAGTGATTCGGCTCTCATAGGGCTTCTCTAGCAGGGTGGTGCGGGGTTGGAAGGATGGATAGACGGGGGTTTAAGCTTAAGCTTTAAATTTAAGGCCTTACGAATTGTGCGTCTTCATACTTTAGCAAGAGGGTATATGTGGCGGTGTGGTCAAGCTGGTGGGTGGGTGAACAGGCCGCCTGGTCTGGATTGATTTCGGTTGATGTTGGGGTGATGCCAGCTTGACAATGATTTACGCCTGCGGATAGATTGTCTTGGTGGTGGTGCCAAGAAGCGTTCGACAAACGAAGCCTTTGGTCAGGTACCTCCTGGAGGTTGGATCGTGGCTCTATCCTCTAGTTTATCTGGGCGTACGTACGTGAAAGGATTCTCGACGAATTTAAACTCAACGAACGCAACAGGCCCACTTGGGTGTCGATCGATAACTCCCATTTTCGCACTAGTACTAGTACCCCCATACCGTTTATGATATTATGGTCATGTTTATTTCCTGGGATCTGCTGGAATCATCCGTTATATTTTTTTTCTCTCCCCCCCCCCATTTGTTTTTTTCGTTCATTTTCACCCTCGTTTTTCTCGTCACCGTTCTCGTTTTCTTTTCCGTCACTCATTTTGGTTTTTTTTATCCAACGCACCTCTCATTTATTTATTTTTGTCTTTTTTAATATTCGACCCATATAAACAACTTTGGTAACAACTAATTTCTCATTCTTCAGGCTACTACATCTACATCTATTCAAAACAACGAATGCACTCACTCACCAGTAATTTTATCCTGAGCACGCTATCAGCATCGCGAAAAAATCCGAGTGCGTCCCCTAATTCCATCAAAATCGATTTTTTTCTTGAACTATTGACGTGTCCGAAAGCACGCTCTCGCCCGGGCCCAATTGAATTTCAAGGTCATGTCTCCTTCTCCTTCTCCTCCTCCTCCTCATCATCATCAACAGCTTCCTTCTCTCCTTCGTTTTTAGCGACCTTGTCAGAATTTTCTCCTTTTGGGATGAGAGGGAGGGTAGTCGAGAAGAGGGTGATGAATGATGTGTGGGATGAGACGAGAACGATGAACTTCGTAGTTCTTGGAATGGAGGAGGATAGATGTTATATATCTATATATACATCCTCCTCCTCCTTGACGCGCCCATCAGAAGATTTTCGGCTATTGATTTTGATGGAACGGATGTCTGGGATGTGGATGTGTGGATTTGTGTATGTGGAGTGGATGCGCATGTTTTCACAAAATGTACGTACCTCGCCGCACCATATCCCCCCAATAGGACTCACCGAGTCCCGAATGATGAGGATGGATTTCTTCTATTTCTGCTAGGTGGGGACTGATAATCTCGGGATATGATTCGTACGGAAGTTATCGAAGGAGGTCTGGGCTTATCGTGGACTCTCGAGAGAGAGAGACAGGCCTAGACGGACAGCATATACTTACTTCTAGCACTGGCTCCATCCATCATCTGGTCATTGGAAGACAGATCCTTCCAAAGAGAGTTTGACGACGCATGTAATACACTCCTAGAAGTAAACCGGGATGTCGAAAGAAGAGAAAAACAGCGGCTGCCAAGTCATGAAAACACTCTAGGAACGAAAAGGCATAACTGATGATGTTTCAGCGTTTGACAGTGATTAGAGGATGAAAATTCTGGAGTTCTGGAGAAATGAACTGTAACTGCTTTAGGCATGCTATTCGCAGTTTAACGTTTATCTTTTGTGGAGGCAGAGGAAGGATACAGCGGACGGAGGGTTAAAAGACATCGCGAGTCGAGTGGGAAGGAGGTGGCGGTGACCAGTCACAAGGTTGTGACTGTACAAGGAAACCTATGCCGAGGTTCCGCTCTGCCCAAGACCGAATTCTAACTCTCCACTCGTAGCTCATTGCGCTATAGAATAATAGCTTTGCGCGACCTCATGTGATTCGGGTAAGCGCTGCGTGCTGGCATACAGACAGCTGATCTAATCTAATCTATGGGCTTTCTATGGACTGGATTGGATTGCCTCGGGCTGTATAGATTACACTGCCACAAGGTCGAGGGTACATAAAATCCAAGGAGGGTTGTCTTTGTTTCTGATTTGACTACTCTACACCCAAAGCACACGGGGATTATATCTTTGCTAGACACTTATATAAAGCACAGCTATTTGGGAAGTGAGTGGTTTACCTATGACATTGGTGATGGCATTTACTCCCCATTTAAAACGCGTCGCATAAAATTTCCACTCGATATATCATAAAAGTTATGGTTTGCCATTCACCAAAACTCTTACCTCTTAGCTGAATATATTCATCATATCCATCGCAGAGAAATTGCCTCAAGCACAGGCTTCTGCGACGCCTGTTACCCATATGGCGTTCAAGTCACCTGGCCCACAGTGGTTTTCGTATTCACTTCACACAATCTCCCGTCTCTCCAGGACCTGCAATGTACCTGTTCCACATCCATGTCTATGGCGTTAACGTCAACATTAATTTTCTCTATGATAATTCAAAGACAATAACATCCTATTCTCATTCTAATAACACGACTTCCAGCGTTACAACTGGATCATACAACTCCAATCCTGCGTTAATTGTGCATTATGACGCCAGTCGCATCACCAAAAGTGCAGTGAATTTGAATGGCTTGAAACGATAGTAAGTCGTTTGAGCTCGAAAGAGTGTTTGAGACGAGTCGGAATCGTCTCGGGGTTCTAATCCGAGGTGTGTTAGATGGTGTTGGTAAGGAAGGGACAGGAAAGGAAAGGAAAATAATCAAAAGGGCGAGAGAGACATAGAAGACGACAAGGAGACAATTTTAGATGACAAGGACGAATAAAACGATGGTGAGCTCAATAGATCTCGTGTCTATTTCCACTGGGGAGGTACAGAACAGTAGAGTAGAGTATTTATACCAAATCTACTACTGTGCTGGTACCCAAAGTTGAAAATGAAATAAAATATCTTGGGGAAGGTAAAACGAGCTAGAAGGCTCGGAGAAATATATAGAATAAAACAAAGTATCATATAGATGTTCAGATATGAAAAATGGGGCAACATTGTAAGAAAGCCGGTCGTCGAGCACGACATTAATTACATTTACCAAGTACAAAACTAGAGTGATGCGCATCAGAACACGCAACACTTCGGCCACACGTGCGGTCGGTCACCGAGCATTGAGGTGGTTGCTCGATTGCTTAAAGCTGAGTCGTCGGATTGTTGAAATATTGAGATTCCGGCCGTAAGTCAGGGTGGATACCCTACAGGCTCTCGCTTAACGGCGATGGAGGATCCATGGATACATAATGCCAGCCTTCCAGGTAAGTATTTTGAACTGGGACACTCGAAAATTAAGCCATGCAGAAGGTGCCTGTTCAATGGAAATTGAAACTTGATGCAAGTACTACGCGTCAATGAACCAGGTGTCAGTTCAATTTCGTCTATCTGTTTACCAGTACTCTAAAATATAACGCCTAGTATCTTAAGTACTTTCTGTCTGCGAAGGTCTAGATTATCTCGCTTCTACTACGTCAAACCTCCACGGCTCTAGTACCTGGGATTGAGTGGACAGCGTGCCGACATACAGGATATGTCAAAGATTTTCAGCTCCTTTGAGTAGTGTTGTACAGCTGCCCGTGAATAACATATAAAGTCAATCAATTTTTGGACGCATCTGGCAAAATTTCTCCAGTTGTTTGTGTCGGAAATATTGAGCGCCGAAGAAGGGCAACACACATGATTTAAAACTTGACAGTCTTCAGTGGACACTGGTAATTTTGGACATGCTAGTACTCTGGATAGTTTCTAAAGTAAATTTTGTGGTGGCCAGGGGGCTAACTGCCAAAGTAGGTTGTTGCATCTGACCAGTAAGGAATCACCATAAGAAGTTACAAGTTTGTTTATGATGCTTGCTGGCTTGCAATTGGTTGGCAACGATTATTATTAGCTCCCCTCATGTCAGGAATTTCTGCCAACTGTCAACTCCATTGAGATGAGCGGACTCCCGTTACTCGCGTCATCAACTTCATTGCACTGTGCATTATGCTTGGGTAGCTATCAGGCTGTACATACAAGAACAGTCTATCTTAACTCGTATTACTTTTCTTATTTATTTAACAATCCATATCACCCATCTTGATACTTTCAACAGGTCATAGACCCAGCAGCAAGATTGGTGAGTGAATTTCAAACGCTTGGCAACTTTCGGCGACCAATTCGCCCCCAGGGATTGTACTCCCGGAGGAACAAGGGTGACAGGAGTCCAGACATTTATGCGCCCACATGTATTTATACTTTCATCGCGTAAAGCAACCGGTAACAGGAAATACTATAAATAGAAATATATTATATCTGCCCATCATACAAAAACCACCCCTGCACCGCTATACTGTCTGAGTATGTTTTCTCCTTCCAGAACATTTCCCTCACATCTATAGTATTCCTGGGACATCTCTTAGCATTTAAGACCAATTCCTTCAACAGAACCACTGTTGCTGACGCGCAGACTACTTCATCGACAAGCACCTTCATGGCGTAGGACCTGGACGCATCGTCGCGCTTTCTGCATCATATTTCTCAGAAGACGCGCGAATCCCTCAGCCTTGATATACCACATCTATCGAGACGTACATATAAATGCCCCCGTCACTGTGTACAACCAGTTTACCACCACTTCCTACTCTCATTCCAATAACACGACTACCAGCAATATCACAGATGCCTTCAACAACAACTCAGTCTCAGTGATTCGCTCTGCAATACATGAAAACAATACCGAAGAGACATTTTTGGATGGGCATTATTCGAATGGAGAAGAGGAAGGTCATGATAGCCCAGCGGATTTGCCGAGGTTCCCAGGTACGTCGACTAATACAGTGCAGATTTCTCAATACCTTACTTATACCTTGAGTTTATGTAGGCCACTTCGAAGATGACATTAGCCGCACCTTGCACGATGATTCCGAGGACCACGCAACTGTCAATGAAGACGGAGGTAAGTTCAATTATACCACATCTATGCATGAAAGAATATTATGCTTATGCTCGATGTCATTGGGAACAGTGGGACGACTCGTTCAACTTATTATTTTCGTGGCCGGAATTGTAGCGGGGCATTTTCTTGTAGCAAGCCTTTAAGCTTTATCCTTAAGCTTTATCCTTGAAGATTTGAAATCTGTCTATCCTGTATATATTTACTGTTTGTGAACTTTGCGTGAATCGCTACCATGCTATTTAACTACAAATAAACATATTTTTCCGTTCAAATTTAGACTGATTGAAGATAAGATAACAATTTTTCGGGCAAAAGAAAATGTCCGTGGCACGTCCGTGCTGTCCGTGCCATGATTGCACAGACACGGTGTATATGTGCACTGACATGCACGGACATGCACGGACATGCACAGACACGGCGCCGCGTTGACACTTAATGTAGACGAATATATTAGTGAAATGTTTTGCTTACCTTATATGTATTTACACATTAATCTTCTGTGCTTGTCACTGGTCGACCGGTCAACTGTTACATAAGTTATAACCAGAAGTTCCTGATCACTAAAATTATATATTCAGGCGGGGTGTCAAACTTAAATTGTGTCAGGGCGGATATTTTGGCGGAGTTTTCGGCTCGTCTATTGTTTGCTTTCGGCATATGCGAGGACCTTTAATTTCAACTCTTTGAGAACCGGCTATATTTATATTCTTGGATTGGCAGCTTAACAATATTGAAACAGCTGTAAATGAGGCTAGGCAAGTTCGAGTTTGTAGTAAATGAAACAAATTCAAGTCTAGGGTTAAGGATGAAGTCACTATGGTGTGCCGTTTGCACCAAAAATAGGCCGGGTAACACACTAACGCCGCACGCCGGATAACACTACTCGACTTCGTACTTTTCGCCCTTTATACACCTCTGTCCCACTCCAAATCACTGTAGAGCTTGTATACGAGTAGTCAAACGTTATCTAAGCACTAGAATCAAGTAAAATGAGTTAATTATGTAAGTTAAAGTAAGGACAGGATAGGTTTATGTACTAATGAATGAATATTGAGGCATCAGGCAAATGAAACTAGGTTAATGAATGCATACTAAGTTAGTGGTTATATGAGTAAGGTATCTAACGAATGGCAGAGTTCCTGCTCGTGCGGAAAGCAGAAAGTTTATCCCCAAATATTTACCTCCAAAAATTTGTACTCATTGGACCATGGGTTGACTAACCTTGCAGGATCGGTTATTTCTTCGTACTTGCATGAATAGTGTAAGGAACCTACCAGGTCTACGAGCAAACCGAACGATAAACGGTAACGCAAGAAGTCGCCGCATCCACTTGTAGATGCGTGATGCGCATGGTGATTATACACCGGAAATTGCCGCCGAAGCGGACTTGGACAAAATTTCAAATTTCCGTCTATTGTTTTCTTGTTTATTCACCGGACCTCTCTTTACCATGTTGACAGCACAACATACACTCCTTCCGGCAATCCATTTCATATGTCAACAGTAAATCCGTACCTCACTGGCCCTTTCCGCCCATATTGCTTCCCCAACTCGTCCATTTAATTTCCGGCAACCATAAAAATCGAATTGGATATTCACCAACCCTATCCTCAAGATATGCATGCGGTCCATCGAATATTGGTACGAATTACACCATTTTATTTGTTCTATTCGTTATATCTTGCTCCGAGTTGCGCTATCTACATCTTTATCCATCATTTTGTCTATCTTAATTGTAAAAATTTTTCTTTCTTCATTTTTCTGTCTCTCATTTTCGAAATCCTTTCCTCCCTTTCCCCCCTCTTTCTCTCATTTTACTTAGAAATTTTGGTGGTTCAATATTTGTAGAATTGGTATAAATAGTGGTACTACTTCTGTAAAAGTCCCCAGTGAAATATACAGTTCTTATACTCACTCACATTGTTTATAACACTCTCTCATTGTCCTCAACGTCGCTCATATCGTATTTACACCCTTCCTCGACGTCTGAACGATTAAAACTATTGTTCATACCTCGTCTCTCATATTCTTACCTTATTTCTATCCCTCACACTCACTCACACCTCGGTTTGAACCGCGAGACGATTTCGTCTCATCTCACCCCATCTTACACTCACTCAAACGATTACTCATCGTTTCAATAGTAAGAGTCGGGATCAGGCCTGCTGACGTCAATGACAGGGATATCATTGTCGACTTGCATGAACATGGAGTAAGAGATGGCACAGTGTCTGGAAGGACCCCTTACTACCACGCGTCCGTCAAGTATTTCTCTGAATCCCCTACTATTGTCAAGGTTTTGGGGCAGGGTGCGAGTCACTATGCCCAGACGACGATGAAATGCCTGGCAGTCGAGATAACATAAGAATGAGAACATTATTTGAGGGTTATCACTCACCTGGAAGTTCCGAGTAAGCCTAAATACTGTTCAAGGTGCTCGTTTTTTTGTTTGATAATAGAACTGGAGTTGTCTCTCGCTCACTTCTGTCACAGGACTCAGACGCGTTCCCCATACCCTTAAATAAATCCATGAGCGACATTTTTGCTTCGAAGTGGTTAAACTTCTTGAAGCCTGTTACAAGTATAAAACCCGCTACTTCTTCAATGAAGCGTTTCAAAGTCTTGCAGAAAGGTCTCTTTCAACACTAACACTTAACGATGTTGAAAGAATCAGGATCAGCACCTACATTGGACTTGTTATGGTGCAAGAACGTATCACGGAGCACATTCACCGCATTGCCACTGTACCTCCACCAGTTAAACACCACGGTGACTGTACATATACAGTGAACTGTGAGTTTAACTTCAAGGTTGTCTGGTGGAACATCATGGGGCGATTACTTCTGCATGTGCACTACAGCATGTTCTGGATCCCTGAGGATGCTGTTAAAGAGTTCGAAAAATCTTTTTTTGGAAGGATGGGTCGAGGTTGTGTGATGACCATGATGGACTTCACAGACTAAATCAATTCGGATTGGATGGGCTCGTGAGCGTATATTAGCAACAGCCAATGATATAGCGTCTCACATCACCAAGATAGATGGCGGCAACAAGTCAGAAGAGCTGTAAGCTATATCTGTAAATATTATGTTTATTTTTGACTACCAATGCTCATGCTCATATAAATATATTATGTGAACGCAGTCA
>Ga0247779_1000994_pt1 | contig 14696 bp, 13 predicted proteins | sample UWRJL221509R5_FD_179925 | JGI IMG/M metagenome (GOLD analysis project Ga0247779, IMG submission 179925) | Plant litter microbial communities from Arlington Agricultural Research Station in Wisconsin, United States - UWRJ-L221-509R-5 | ecosystem: Environmental > Terrestrial > Plant litter >...
CATCCGGTACTACATGAGCGAGGAGCCGATCCTCCCGAACGTCACGACCTGGCGGCTCGAAGACCCGGGCGCGCTCGAAGAGGTGCTCGATCGGCTCGCGGAACTGGTCGTGAAACCGGTCGATGGCTCTGGTGGCAAGGGGCTCGTGATCGGGCCCGCCGCAACGGCATCGGAGCTCGATGCCCTTCGCACGCGCCTGCTCGCCGATCCTCGCGGCTGGATCGCCCAGCCGGTGGTGCAGCTCTCGACGATTCCGACCCTGGTCGACGACGGCCTGCGGGCCAGGCACGCCGACCTGCGGCCGTTCGCGGTCAACGATGGAAAGGATGTCTGGGTGTTGCCAGGGGGACTCACGCGGGTCGCGCTTCCGGAAGGCGAACTCGTCGTCAACAGCTCGCAGGGTGGTGGGTCGAAGGACACCTGGGTGGTGGGGATCGATCCGTTGCAGGTGACGGGACACAACATCCAGGGACTGGTCGCGGGGCAGGCGGCGTCGACGCAGGCGATCGGGATCATCCCGGAATCCCACGCGCCCGACCAGCCGCTCGGCGCCGGTGGCAGAACCGACCAGCAGCAACAGCAGCAGCAGGGTCTCGATAACGCGGGCTCCTTCGTCGCGCCGCTACTCGACCACCGAAGTACTTCCGCTGGTCGAGTAGCCGCGGCGAGGTACGAGTCCGCAAAGTCCGCTGGTCGAGTAGCCGCGGCGACGAAGGAGCCCGGCGTTATCGAGACCACCCCCGACCTGACCGAGGCGACCCCATGCTGAGCCGCATAGCAGAGTCGCTGTTCTGGATCGGGCGCTACATCGAGCGGGCCGACGGCACGGCGCGCATCCTCGATGTCCACCTGCAGCTGCTCCTCGAAGACCCGTGGATCGAGGAGAACCTCGCCTGCCGGTCGCTCCTCAGCGTCATGGGCACCGAGGTGAAGGATGACGCAGAGCTGACACGAGCCGACGTCCTCTCCATCCTCGCCGTCGACCGTACCCAGCCGGCCTCCATCGCATACTCACTCTCCGCCGCCCGCGAGAACGCGCGTCGCGCTCGCGAAGTCATCTCCACCGAGCTGTGGGAGGTGCTGAATACCACGAGGGTGCGCATGCCGCGCAAGGTCGCGAGCGACAAGGTCCACGAGTTCTTCGCCTGGGTGCGTGAGCGCTCAGCCCTCGCCGTCGGCATCATCGAGTCCGCCGCCAGTCGCGACGAAGCGTGGAGTTTCTTCACCCTCGGACGCAGCATGGAACGCGCCGACATGACGGCGAGGCTGCTGGCGACGAGATCGCTCACGGAGGCGAGCGGGCCGTCGTGGACGACGATCCTGCGCAGCGTCGGCGCGTACGAGTCGTACCTGCGCACCTACCGCGGCGTGCCGAGCGCGCGCAATGCTGCGGAGTTCCTGCTGCTCGATCGGCTGTTCCCGCGAAGTATCCTGTTCAGCGTGCTTCGGGCAGAGCAGTGCATGCGGGACATCGAGCCGCGAACCGACAGGGTCGGGGTCGGGGACCAGGCGCTCCGCCTCTTCGGTCAGGTGCGCAGCGAGCTGGAGTACCGCCCGATCAACGAAATCCTCGAAGACCTGACGCACTACATGGACAACGTCCAGGTCGCGACGAGTTCGGCGTCAGAAGCGATCAGGCAGCGCTACTTCCCCACGAGCGCCGCGCCGAACTGGGTCCGGGAGAACACGTGAAACGGCTGAGGATCAAGCACGTCACCGGCTTCCGATACGAGGGTGATGTCACGGCGTCGTACAACGAGGTGCGGATGCTTCCGCAGTCGAGCGACAGCCAGCTCGTCCTGTATTCCAATCTCGACATACTTCCGATCTCGAGCCAGCACGCCTACGTCGACTACTGGGGCACCCGCGTTTCGTCGTTCGAGATCCTGAACCCGCACACCGAACTCTCGCTCGCCGCGACCAGCCTGGTCGAGGTGCGGCCGCGGGAGCACGGCGAGCATGGACTTGGCTGGGAGGAGCTCGCGGATGCCTGCGCGGCATCCACCGACACGGTCGAACAGCTCGCCCAGACGAAGCGCACCGACCCACCCGCCGACCTCGCCGCGCGCGCAGCCGAGATTCTCGCCGCGTCGGACAATCCGTGCGACGCTGCGCTCACGATCGCGAAGACGGTCGGCGAATCGGTCGAGTACATGCAGGGCGTCACGGGCGTGCACACGACCGCGGCGGAGGCATGGGCTGCCCGCAAGGGCGTCTGCCAGGACATCGCCCATCTCGCCATCGGGGCCCTGCGTTCGGTGGGGATCCCCGCCCGCTATGTGTCCGGCTACCTGCATCCCCGACCGGATGCCGCGCTCGGCGAGACGGTCGTCGGAGAGTCGCACGCCTGGGTCGAATGGTTCTGCGGATCGTGGCGCGCCTATGACCCGACGAACCTGATCGAGATCGGCGACAGGCACGTGATGATCGGCCACGGCCGCGACTACGACGATGTCGCTCCGCTGCGGGGCGTCTATGCCGGCCGCTACAGCTCGTCTCTCTTCGTCAGCGTAGAAATCACGCGCGAGGCCTAGACCGCAGCGCCCATCCCGCTGGTCGAGTAGTCGCGGCGACGAAGGAGCCCGGCATTATCGAGACCAACGTCTCGACGTGGCCTTGGTCTCGATAACGCCGGGCTCCGCCGCGCTTACTCGACCAGCGACGAATCTGGGCGCTTGCTTAGGCGGCAGCAGTCTCTCGAGCGCGCAGGTCCTTCCGCAGAATCTTTCCCGAGGTCGACTTCGGGATGACATCGATGAACTCGACGCGGCGCACCTTCTCGTGCGGCGCGACGTTCGATGCCACGAACTCCATCACCTCCGCGTCGGTCAGCTCCTCGCCCTGCTGGATGACCACGAACGCCTTCGGAACCTCCTGGCCGTCATCGTCCTTCACCCCGATCACCGCGACATCCGCCACCTTGGGATGCTGCAGGAGCAGCGCCTCCAGCACGGCGGGCGCCACCTGGTAGCCCTTGTACTTGATGAGCTCCTTCAGCCGCTCGACAATCGTGTATATGCCATCGGAGTCCACCGTCGCGATGTCGCCGGTGTGCAGCCATCCGTCCGGCTCGAGCATCTCGCGGGTTGCCTCCTCGTTGTTCAGGTAGCCGAGCATGACGTTCGGTCCCTTGCACATCAGCTCGCCTGCGACGCTCGTTCCGGATTCCGGCTGCGGAATCTCCTCCCCGGTCTCCGGGTCGACGAGCTTGCATTCCATGTTGGGGATCGCCGGGCCGATCGAGTTGAGCGAGATCTCGTCGGCATACACGGGGATCGCGTGCGAAACGGGGCTCAGCTCTGTCATCCCGTAGCCCTGGCGCACGACGCAGCCGAGGCGTTTCGCGACCGCGCCCGCGAGGTTGGCATCGAGGGGAGCCGCGCCGGAGAAAATCACCTTGACCGACGACAGGTCGAACTGGTCGACGAGCGGATGTTTGGCCAGCGCGACCGCGATCGGCGGTGCGATGAACACCCACGTGCACTTGTGCTCACCGATGATCCGCAGGAACTCCGGGAGGTCGAAGCGCGGCATCGTGACCAGCTCCGACCGGTTCTTGAGCGCGTAGTTGAGGAGGACCGTGAGTCCGTAGATGTGGTAGAACGGCAGCACCGCGAGCACTGCATCGTCTCCGGTCAGTCCGATCACGCCGTTGCTTTGCGCGACGTTGGCGACCAGGTTGCGGTGGCTTAGCATCACGCCCTTGGGCCTGCCGGTCGTCCCGGACGAGTACGGCAGCACGGCAACCTGGGTCGCGGGGTCGACGTGAATCTCCGGCGCCGGCGCACCCTGGGTGAGCAGGTCGCGCATCGACGGATGTCCCTCCGCGCCATCCAGGACGATGAGGTGGTCGTCCGGCATCCCCACGCTGCCCACCGCGACAGCGGCGTTCTGCAGCAGCGGAGATACGGTGATCAGCCAGGTCGCGCCGGCATCCCTCAGCTGGCTCGCGATCTCGTCTGCCGTGTACAGCGAATTGATGGTCGTGACGACGGCGCCCGCGCGGAGGATGCCGTGGAACACCACCGCGAAGGCCGGCGCGTTCGGGCAGAGCAGGCCGATGACCGTGCCGGGTGTCACCCCGCGAGCGGCGAGCGCGCCCGCAATCGCGTTCACCTGGTCGACGAGTTCGCCATACGTCGTCTTCGCCCCGCTCGTGCCGTCGACGAGGGCGATGCGCCCCCGGTCCTCCTCCGTGAGGTCGCCGAACAGGAAGTCGTAGATGCTCTGGTCGGGAATCTCGACGTCGGCGAAGGTGCTTCGGGTCATGGCGCGTGTCTCCTTTGACAGCTGGGTAGCCCTATTCCACTACGAACGCCGCGGATAAGCGAGCAAATCGGATCCGCCGGTCGAGTATCCGACGACTCGGCTAACCGCGCTGGATCGCGATCTCCTGGGTGGCGAGGTCGTCGCGCACCGCCCGGCGGCTCCTCCGCGGCACCTTGTGGTCGTAGCTCACACTGAGACCGAACCGCGCATCCGAGTCGCGATGCACGCGCAGGTGCCGCGCGACGATGATCCAGATGAGCGCAGCCGCGGCCGCCGCGAAGCCGGACGCGGACGCGACTCCCAGCGCCCAGCGGGGTCCGGCGATGTTCGCGACCCACCCGACGATCGGCGCACCAAGGGGCGTGCCTCCGGCGAAGATCGCCATGTAGAGCGCCATGACGCGGCCGCGCATTGCCGGCGTGGTCGTCGTCTGCACGTAGGCGTTCGCGCTCGTGACCATGGTCAGCGACGAGAGGCCGACCACGATGAGCGACACGGCGAACGACCAGTACGTCGGCATCAGCGCGGAGACCAGGCAGGTGAATCCGAAGGCCGCCGCAGCGAACGTGACGACGAAGATGCGCGGCTTCTCCCGCCGCGCCGCGAGCAGCGCCCCGAGCACGGACCCGATCGCCATGATCGAGGACAACACCCCGAAGCCGTCGGCGCCCTGGTGGAACTGCACGGCCATGGTCGATGTGAAGATGGGGAAGTTGAAGCCGAACGTGCCGACCAGGAAGACCATGATCAGCACGACCACGATGTCCGGTCTCGAGCCGACATACTTCCAGCCCGCCCGAATCTGGCCGCGCTTGCGCGCCACCTTGGCAGCAAGGTTGAGTTCGGCCGGCCGGATCAGGATGAGTGCAGCCATCGTCGCCGCGAACGTGCCAGCGTTGATGATGAAGACCCAGCCGGAGCCGATGGAGGCGATGAGCACGCCGGCGACGGCCGGACCGATCAGGCGAGCTCCGTTGAAGGATGCCGAGTTCAGTGCCACCGCATTCGAGATGCTCTTCTCGGCGACCAGCTCGGAGACGAAGGTCTGGCGCACCGGGGCGTCGATCGCCGCGACCACACCGAGGGCGAACGCGAAGGCGTAGACCTCCCACAGGGTCGCGACGTTCATCAGCACGATGATCCCGAGGCCTGCGCCGAGGATCCCCATCGAGATCTGCGTTGCCATGAGCAGCTTGCGACGGTTAACTCGGTCGGCGATGAGCCCGGAGACCGGCATCAGCAGCAGCTGCGGGCCGAATTGCAGGGCCATCGTGATGCCGACGGCAGCGGCATCGTGGTCGGTCAGCTTGGTGAGGACGATCCAGTCCTGGGCGGTGCGCTGCATCCATGTTCCGATATTGGAGACGAGAGCACCGAAGAACCAGAGGCGGTAGTTGAAGATCCCGAGGGATCGGAAGATTGCATTCACGAATCGGCGATTTCCCGCAAAATGGCGGCCGACTGGTCGATGATTTCACGTTGCTGTGGTGTGAGGCCGGCGAGTTGCTTTGTGAACCAGGTGTCACGCTTCCGGCGGGTCTCTTCGATGAACTGGCGACCTTCATCCGAGAGATCGATGGTGACCTTGCGTCCGTCATCCGCTGCGCCGACGCGAGTGACGAGGCCGGCCTCGACGAGCGCGTTGATGGTGCGGTTCATGCTCGGGGGAGTGACGCGTTCGTGTTCGCTCAGGGAGCCGAGCGTCTGCTGCCCGTTGTTGGCGAGCGCGAACAACACGGAGCGCTGCCCCTCCGTGACGCTTTCGTCGCTCTGCATGGAACGGATGCGCCGGGCCAGCCGCTGGATCGTCAGTCTGATTTCCTGGTCATCGGTCGGCATGATTACTTAGCATAGCAAATTAGCTAGGCTAACGATTCCCGGAGACGATGGCGCGGGGTCGATGGCCCGGGTGTATGACCCGACCGCGATGACTCGGGTGAGCGTTCCAACAGCTGGGATGGGTGCGTGCGGCCTAGTTCGTCCTGTCGAAGTGGTCTTCGGGCGAATTCATCCTGCCGGACGGCACTGTGCTCAGCTGACCGCTTTCGTCAGCAACTCGACGAGGCGCTTCCGGTCCGCGGCGGTCAGCCCGACGATGGCGTACTCGGTCGGCCAGAGGTTGCCATCGTCGAGGTTGGCCTCGCCGTTGAATCCGATCGTCGCGTACCGGGTCTTGAACTTCGCCGCAGGCTTGAAGAACACGACGACCTTGCCGTCCGCATTCATGTATGCGGGCATCCCGTAGTAGGTCTTCGGCTTCAGCTCGGTGTTCGTTGCAACGAGCTCGTGGAGGGCCTCGGCGAACTCCTTGTCGCTTCCGGACATCCCGGCGATCGCCTCGTCGCACGCCTTAGCGAAGTCCGCACCCTCCTTGGCTGCTTTCGCCTCGGCGACGGCGGCCTTCATCGCGGCCTTTTCCTCTTTGCTGAATGTCGTGGTGCTCATCGTGAGTCCTCTCGTGGGGTGATCTGGTTCAACCCTACGAAGCCTCGCGAGCCGCCGCTTCTCCATTCCTGCTTGACCTTGCCGCCGGTCACCTGGTGCGGAGCGTCTCGATCCGGGCGATGAGGCGGGCGCGCGCCCTGCCGCGGAGTCGGGTGAACGCAAACACTCGACCCTGCACGATCGACACCATGAGGGGCACGCTTCCCCCGGCCATCTGAATCGAAATGAAGGGCGACATCCCGCCGCCGTGGGGCGCGATCGTGCCGACCTGCGCCCAGTCCCAGGTTGCGATGGGACGGATGTCGTCCCGCTTGCCTCCCCAGAGTTGAATTCCGGATGCCGAGAAGACGACCGCGTTCGCGCCAGCCTGCTCGAATCGGGCGACGAACCGCAAGGATCGGCGTGGCTGGGTGAAAACGTCGGCGCCATAGACCAGGGCAGCACCGGATGTCTCGCTCCGAACGTTTCTCACCGCGATCCAGTTCGGAACCCGCCCAACGACGAAATACCAGAGGACGAAGCATCCGAGCGCCGTCGCGAGGCTGGCCGAGCCCTCGGTGGTGGCGGTCGCGGATCCGGTCCAATTCAGGATGCCGTCGATCGCCCAGATCGAGATAACGGTGATCGGCACGAAGAACGCCCACGCCACGCCGCGACCGGCCGTGCCGATAAGACGCGCCGATGCGAGGCCGGTGCTCATCCGCATAGTCACGATTGGTCACGGTACACCGATTGCGGGTTTCGACAGGGCGGGCCCACAACCTGACCTTCGCCGCGACTACTCGACCGGCGGGAACGGGACCCGGTTCTAAGACTCGGCGAGTACGTCGCGGAGGCGGCGAGCGAAGTTCTCGGCCTGGCCTGGCCAGGCAGAGTCTTCTGCGGCGAACCCGCCATGACCGCCGGGGAAGACCGTTGGTCCTGTGCCGAGGAGCTCCGCGACTGCGGTGGCGGTGCGTCCCGTGAAGATGTCATCCGACTCTTCGCCGACCCCGACCACGATTCTCGTCGGGGCTGCCCTCAGCGCGTCGGCGTCGAGGCGGTACTCCGTCACTGCGCGGGACCGCTCAGACAGCAGCGGATCGTCGCGTGACCCGTCGTCGTTGGTCGGCATGCCGAACATCGCAGGATCGGGTGCGGGCATTGCGAAATACTCATCGCCGAACTCGCCGCGCCACGATGTCATCCCGATGAACGCGGCCATCCCGGCGCCGAACCCTCGGTCGTTGTAAGCATCGCGGACCGACTGCAGCGCCCGCTCGGCGGACTCCGCATCCGGCAGCACTCCCGTCAGGGGCGGCTCGTGCGCGACCAGGGTGGCAACGTCATCCGGATGCGCGGACACCAGTGCGAGCGCCGTGATCGCCCCGCCGCTCGACGCGAACAGGTCGACGGGACCATGGCCGATGGCCCGGATGATCGCGTGCACGTCCTCCGCCTGCACCGCAGGAACGGCTGTGTCTGTGCCATCGCGGCGGGTGGTTCGCCCGATGCCGCGAGGGTCGTAGGTAACGACGACCCGCTCCGGGAAGTACGAGGCGAGGGCACGGAACCCGGACGCGTCCATCGGCTGGCCGATCATCAGCAGGGGCCGGTCCGCTGCCGCATCGAGATCGCCCTGCACGTCGTAGACGATGTCTGCGTCACCGACGTCGATTGTCTTTGTCTCCATGGTCGTTCGCCTCCGAGTCGGTCATGCCTCTACCGACGACCGTAGTGCGGGGTTTCGACAGGCTCAACCAACAACAGGGTTTCGACGGGCTCAACCGGCAACGGGGTTTCGACGGGCTCAACCGGCAACAGGCAGGACTTCGCCGCGGCTACTCGACCAGCCAAATCGGTGGTCGAGTAGCCGCGGCGACGAAGGAGCCCGGCGTTATCGAGACCCAGTGGAGCCCCTAGTGCCCGATGTGGATGCCCTTCGGCGTCACGAAGATGGAGACCGTAGCCGTGCTGTTGGCGTCGTTCAACTTCGTGGTGTCGATGGCGAGGTACTGCCCGTCGTCCTGTGTCCCGTTCGGCAGCAGCTTCGCGTGCAACTGCCACGGTGCGCTCGCGTTGCTGACGCCGTCGATGCCGAAGTCGTTGTCATTGCTGACGACGAGCGTGCGGCCGCCATCCGTCGTCGCAACGCCTTCGACCTTGTCGTGACCGAAGAAGCCGCCGGTCGGGTCGAGCTTGGTGAGCAGCGCTCCGAGGTCGACGTCGAGCGTCTTCGTCACCGGCGTGATTCCCACGGCGGCCAGCGCGGTGGTCGCCGTCGCCGTGTCGTCCGCCCCGACGTACGCGTCGATCGACTTCTGCGCGGAGCCGACGAGCAGTCCGCCTTTGGCCGCGTTGTACGTGGCTCCGGCGAGCTTCGAGGCCGGGCCGACATCCGTCGCCTTGGAGATGTCGATGGAGTACAGCCGCTTGAACGCGTTCGGCTCGAAGTTGCCGTCGCGCTCATCGACCACGAACTTCGTGTTCGACAGCGCGGTGATCTCGCTGACCGCCCCGCCATTCGTCTTCGGGTCGGTGAGCAGGTAGATGTACTCGTGCGTCGCGTGGGACTTCAGGTCGTACGTCACGATGCGCAGGGTGGTGACCTGCGCTGGCTTTGCCGTGAGGTCGGGCGTCTGAAGGGCTGACTGCATCATGCCGACGAGCGTCTTTCCATCCGGCGTGATGGTCAGGCCCTCCATGCCCTTGTTCGGCACACGCTGGGCGAGCTCGGCCGGAAGGCTGCCGTTGAACGGCGAGAGGCGGCCGATCTGCCTGCCCTTGCTGTCGAAGTGCGTGATGAAGGGGCCGTACTCGTCCGATACCCAGAACGAGCCATCCTTCATCGCGACGAGTCCCTCGGAGTCGTAGCCGTTCGGGCTGGCAGGAAGCACCTTGCCACTCAGGTCCTGGATGGTTTCGCCGGTGGATGCCTGCGTGTTGACGAGACCGTTGTACGGGGCGCCGTTCGCCGCCCGCAGCGGAATCTTCTTCTCGAGGATCGCCTTGGTGCCATCCATCGTGAACTTGCCGATCGCGGGGTCGAAGGTCGGCAGCGGCTCGATCTTCGTCACACCATCGGGTGCGGTGACGTTCGGGCCGCGGTCGGTGAGCCCGTAGAACTCGTTCTTCGAGCCGGGCACAGGCGCGAGCGACGAGCCGTACGCGCCGCCCGTGATCTTCACGCCGCCGATGGTCGCGATCGGGGGCAGGTCGGTGTTGTAGAGCTTCACGGCATCGTTGACCGTGTAGTCGAAGGTGTCTACGCCGGTGAATCCCGCGTCGGGCACATAGCTGAAGGTGCCGTCCTGGTTCAGGGTGAGCTTGCCGTGCGCGGTCTTCGTGTGGGAGACGATCGTGGCGGCCGATCCGCCGTCGTTGTCGAGCACGCTGCCGTGCGACTTCAGCGTCTTGCCCTGCGTGATCAGGTAGGCGTCGTCCTTCGCGACACTCGGACCGGATGGCTGGTGTGCGGCTGCGGTGCCGCCGACGGCAAGTGCCGCCACCAGGCCTGCCGCGACAGCAACGGATGCTGCGGTAGTGCTTCGTTTCATCGGAACCCCAATACTCCTGCGTGATGGCGGATGCCGCCGTCGCGATCCTCGTCCGCACGGATGACCGGTAACCGACCGTCCCCTAAACGGGGGGTTAACTGACCCGTCCGCCGCCACCCTGTCGGTCGAGCGCGTTGCGGCAATAGCATTGGGCCACCAGCGAGGAGGCCGACATGGCAGCAGCAGTGGCGAGAACCGATCGCACCTTCGATGATCCGCACGGTGTGACCATCCATTTCCACGTCTGGCCCGCGCCGCATCCGCGGGGAGTGGTGCAGCTCGTGCACGGTCTCGGCGAGTATGCGGCGCGCTACGAGGCGCTCGCCCAGGCGCTGGTCGCTGCTGGGTACTCCGTCTACGCGGACGACCATCGCGGGCACGGGCAGACCGGGCTCGGCCAGTGGGGCGGAGACCGCGCGAAGCTCGGCCGCCTGGGAGCAGGCGGCCTTCGTGCGGCCATCGCAGACATCCGCCAGTTCACCGAACTCATCAGGGACGAGAATGCCGGCCTCCCGCTCGCCGTTCTCGGGCAGAGCTGGGGCTCGCTGATGCTGCAGACGATCCTGAACGACCACGCCTCCGACTACGACGCCGCGATCCTGACCGGCACCGCGTACCGCAGGCCGGGCAGCATGAACGCGGGGCAGCTGAACGCAAAGCACAAGCACCTCGGCACCACCGGATTCGAGTGGCTGAGCCGCGATCCCGCGGTGTCGCAGGCCTTCCTCGACGACCCGCTCACCTTCTACGCTGACGTGCTCAAGCTCTTCGGGGTCGCTGACGGCCTGCGGCTCTTCGGGATCCCGTCGAAGCGGATGGACACGGACATCCCGCTCCTCATCATGATCGGCAGTGAGGATTCGCTGGGAGGCGAAGCCAGCGTCGCGAAGCTCGCAGAGGCGTATCTCAGTCGCTCGAAGCTCACGGATGTCGAGGTCATCATCTACGACGGCGCCCGGCACGAGATCTTCAACGAGACCAACAAGGAGGATGTCATCGCCGACCTGATCGGCTGGCTCGGCGAGCGGTTGAGAGCGCACACCAGCGCCGCATAGCCGGCGAGATTACGCTGGGGTCATGCATGGCGAATTCAAGGTTCCTGGCGGAAAACTGGTCGTAGTCGACCTCGATGTCGTGGATGGCATCATTGCCAACTTCCACCTGGCCGGTGACTTTTTCCTTGAACCGGACTCAGCGCTCGAGGCGATCGATCTCGCGGTGAATGGGCTGCCGGCCGATTCTGACGCCGCGCACCTCGGCGCGGCGGTGCAGTCCGCTTTGCCGAAGGATGCCGTGCTGCTCGGATTCTCCGCGGAGTCGGTTGCGACGACCATCCGTCGCGCCCTCGCGCAGGCGACCGGCTTCCGTGACTACGACTGGCACATCATCCATGGCAAGTCTGAGCGTCCGCAGCTGCAGATGGCGCTCGACCAGGTGCTCGCGGAGGAGGTCGGCGCGGGACGCCGGGGGCCGACGCTCCGCATCTGGGAGTGGGACAACCCCGCCGTCGTGATCGGCAGCTTCCAGTCGGTGAAGAACGAGGTCGATCCCGAGAATGCGGCGAAGTACGGCTTCGAGGTCGTCCGTCGCATCAGCGGTGGTGGCGCGATGTTCATGGAGGCCGGCTCCGTCGTCACCTATTCGATCTACGCGCCGGCCGACCTCGTGCAGGGCATGAGCTTCGCCGACTCGTACGCGTTCCTCGATGAGTGGGTGATCATCGCCCTGAAGTCGCTCGGCATCGAGGCGTTCTACCAGCCCCTCAACGACATCGCGAGCGCGAAGGGCAAGATCGGTGGGGCAGCGCAGAAGCGGCTCGGTGCCGGCGCGGTTCTGCACCACGTGACCATGAGCTACGACATGGATGGCGACAAGATGGTCGAGGTGCTCCGCATCGGCCGCGAGAAGATGAGCGACAAGGGAACGAAGAGCGCGAACAAGCGCGTCGACCCGCTGCGCAGCCAGACCGGTCTCTCGCGTGCCGAGATCATCGACCAGCTGATCGCGACCTTCCGCGGCCTGTACGGCGGTGCGGATGACGAGATCACGGCGGACGAGCGAGCCAAAGCCGAGCAGCTGGTCGCGGAGAAGTTCGGCACCGAGGAGTGGATCTACCGCGTTCCGTAACCGATCGTTGGTCGCGTGAGGTCATGGACTGAGGATTGACTGCAGATTTACAGCGCTGTAGGTTTGCAGCGGCGCGGATGTGTGCGTGCTCGACCTCAAAGACGACCGGAGAGTTATCGATGCCCATTTCCCGAAGACTCCTGATTGCGGCCGCTGGGGTCGCGGCCATCGTCACCCTCACTGCGGGGGCGGTTGCCGCGCCGGCAGAGGGATCGGCCGGGCGCCATGCTGCACCCTCCTACACGAACCCGCTGCCGGTCACTCTGGCTGGCGGACATCCAGCGGTCAATTGCGCCGACCCTTTCGTGTTCAAGGGCAGAAACGGCGACACGTCGTGGTACCTCTACTGCACGAGCGACGTTCTCTCGCCGAATGAGGTCGACTCCGCAGGCGACCCGATCGCTCACGTGCTCCCCATCTTCAGGTCAACCGACCTCGTGCACTGGAAGTACGTGAAGGATGCGCAGGCCAGCGCGCCGGCATGGGTGGGAGCCGGCCAGCTGTGGGCACCGGATGTCGTGTACTCGGGTGGTCGATATCTGCTCTACTACACGGCATCCGCGACTGCCGCCAGCGTCGGTGGCAGTTCTGCGATCGGCGTGCTCACGGCTCCGAGCCCGCTCGGGCCATGGACGGATTCTGGTGCGCCGGCGGTGGAACCGCAGTCGAGCCCCTATGGCGGAGACGGCCGCGCGGTATTCGATCCGGAGGTGGTCACGGTTGGAGCGAAGTCGTACATCTATTACGGCAGCTACTACGGTGGCGTCTCGGTTCGCGAGCTGTCGAGAGATGGTCTCACCTCGATTGCATCGACGCAGAAGCAGATCGCGGTAGACAACCGCTACGAGGGAACCTTCATCGTCCGACATGAGGGCTGGTACTACTTCATGGGTTCTGCCACCAATTGCTGCGGGGGACCTTTGACCGGATACTCCGTCTTCGCCGGGCGCTCGCGCAGTCCGCTTGGACCGTTCGTCGACCGCGACGGTGTTTCGCTGCTGGCGACCCGAGTCGGCGGCACCCCGGTTCTGTCCCAGAACGGCAACGAGTGGATCGGCGCCGGTCACAACGCCGTCGTGACCGACGCCAGCGGGCAGGACTGGATCTTCTATCACGCGGTCGACCAGGCTGATCCGTACCTTCATGGGCAGGTCGGCTACACCCAGCGGCCCCTGTTGCTCGACCCGCTCGACTGGAAGAACGGATGGCCGACTGTCGATGGCGGCCGTGGACCATCGGACACTGCCGTGCCGGGTCCGGCGGCACAGCCGGGAGAACGCACGACGTACGTCCCGCACTTCGTCACAGATCCGCGACCCGGGCGCCCAGTCTCTGCTCTCTCCGACAACTTCGGCGGAACATCCCTCTCAGCGCAGTGGTCGTGGATTCGCCCTCCGGCCGCCGGCGACTTCGGTGTTGGGTCGGGCAGCCTTTCGATCCAGACCGAGTCTGCAGACCTGCAGCCTCCCTCCACGCCACTGGCATCCGTGCTCTCTGAGCCGACGCCGAGAGGCGATTACATCGTCGATACCCGCGTGAGGCTGACGCTTCCGGACGACGGGAGCGTGCACAACTACGTGCAGGGTGGTCTCGTCATCTACAACGACGATGCCAACTACGTGAAGCTTGCGGTGAGTTCAATTTGGGATACCCGGCAGACGGAGTTCGGCAAGCACGTCGGCCCCGTTGCGGCGGGCTATCCGAGCTACGGTAACGGTGTTGTCGGGCCGGTCGGGGACTGGACGTACCTGCGGATCGTCGCGCATGAGGTGCGGAAGAGCAACAGCTACGAGTACACGGCGTACACCAGTCTCAACGGCACGAGCTGGGACAAAGGCGGCACCTGGGACCAGTCGGTGAGCGCCGACAGCAGGATCGGTCTCGTCTCGATGGGCGGGGACGGCTACGAGACGCTCTTCGACTATGTGCACGTGACTCGCGTGCGGTAGCGGGCTCGTGAGCGGGGCGTTGTGCCGACGGAGACTGCATCTTTCCAATCGAGGAGGCTGTGCTCCCTCCGCGTGGAACATCAGTCGATGGGGGCGCGGTCAGCCGTAGCTAGCAGGGGTTAGCTGGCGCGTTGGAGGTCGGCCATGACCCGGCTGCGTGCCGTGATTTCTATCGGTGTCTTGTCTGGGTCGACGGTGGGTGGTGGGGTCAACCAGTACCTGCCGTGAGGATCACGGGTGATCTCCCACCCCGTGTTGTGATGCAACATGTGGTGGTGTTTACAGAGCAGGACGCCGTCGGCGATGTCGCTTTTGCCGTGATCCCGCCACCAATGCTCAATATGGTGTGCTTCGGTCCAGAAGGGTGGCC
>Ga0247779_1000995_pt1 | contig 14683 bp, 9 predicted proteins | sample UWRJL221509R5_FD_179925 | JGI IMG/M metagenome (GOLD analysis project Ga0247779, IMG submission 179925) | Plant litter microbial communities from Arlington Agricultural Research Station in Wisconsin, United States - UWRJ-L221-509R-5 | ecosystem: Environmental > Terrestrial > Plant litter >...
GTGCAAGTGGCAATTCATGATTCTCTTTCGACTTCTTGCAGAAACATTGGACAAGGTTACATTTTTATACCCATTTCTCCTTATCGCGTATGAGACTTTATATTGACTTGTTAGAAATTTTGTTGTAGTATACTTTTATTTTCAATCTCAATGCATTTTTATCGTCTCTGTTTCGTGTTGAATACCTTCAAATTTCAACTATTCCATCCCAACCCTGGTAGCGGACCTGAAAGACATAACATTCAAATTTCATGAGTAACTTCACATACTTGGGCTTAAGTTGATTCACTTCAGAGCTAGAGAATTCTCGGTTTGTTATGGGGTCTCGTTGCTATCCCGAAAACCTGATATTCACAGCCGACACTGTTTATGTGCCCAGCGTCAACCAGTTAATCAAACATCCTGTTATGCCAAAAGAAATGTTGCGGAGGGATGGGTTGAAAAGAATATATTGATAAGAGTTCACAAACTCTTCAACTTGAACTCTGCAAACTTGACATGCTTCTCGCAGGTTTTCCTCAGTGCGGCTACTACCTTTTCAGAGGTCGAGGCTTCAGAATAGAAAGTCTGAAAAGCAAAACTTATAAACGACGAAAAGCAAATGACATCGGACACGATGTACCTTGGTGAAATCCACATCACTGTCTCGAGCTGTACGGTCCTAATGACCTCCGTCCGACCATGCAAATACCCCTGGGCCCGTCATCGCAGGTTCATACGTGAATTCCACTCTTCCTATAACCCAAAGTGCGCTGCCCGGAACGCCAACTGCACGTACGCATCCCGATTTTAAATAGTCCAAATAAATATATAACTATAGGTTAACGCTACTTGGGACGCTACGCCAACACAGTTAGATACATATAGTGTTTTACCAACTTTCACTGCGACAAAAGAATCGTACATGAGGCTGGTAAGTTAAAAATCGCACCTATATCCGGCACTTAATATAGGCGCATTGCCACAGGCTACTAGTACATTAAAAAGGGATTAAAGCCTATATGTTGAAAGAGTGGATCCTGCTAGGCGTCATACTGAACACTCCTTACAACGCTGACTTCTAGCTTATAAAAGAGGGTAAAAAAATAAGGATCGAAACAAGATGATAAGTGGCATGATGGACTAACTTTGGAAGTTTTCTGGTCACTGGTCGGCGAGTCCGCGTCACCTGCGATCTATCAGGAGGCGTTGGTGGCAATCAGTTTTGCGCCGGAAGATTGGTCACTGCTCATTTTGCTGCGTACCGCGAATTGGTCTGACATGCTAATTCGGCGTCGGCGGGTGTCAAGGAGGTGGACGGGGGCTCCATAATCATTTGATCCTAGCGAGCGTGCCCGTCGGACATTTTGTCGAGTGTTCAGCCTGGTTTGGATAGAGTAGAGTAAGGAACCGTTCTGCGAGATAGAAAGGCAAGGCACAGAGTCGGTGACGCCATTGGTAGACTTACGTTACGAGGAGAGAGTTTGCATATACTGGATAAATCAGGTAGCCTGCGTCAGCGCAAAACATAATTGACAAGAGTAGTAGAAAGGAGACTTACGTTTGCCGATAACGAAATGTAAACCCATAAATATAAGGTTCGTAGGCATAGTCAGCCACTGCAAGGGGTATGAGATCAGACCTCCTTTCTTAACCATACATCAAGGAGTACTAAACCACTTACGCAAATCATAGATATGATGGTTCCAGCGCTATGAAGAAAGAAGCGTCGAAACAATCAGATAAAGACAGCGATCCAATGGGGACGGAACGTACCAGGTGAGTGATCCAGTCTCGAATGCATATCGAATCAATGCGTCAATCATGGCATTCAAGCTGATGTACCAGTCTTTTGGTCGGTTTTGAGCTTTTGATGGAGTAATATTAGGACTTACTCTGCTGCCCCTGTGCGAGTTGATTGAAGAAGGAAAAAGAGTGACACTGTTATAATTATATCGACCGCAGAAGACAGCGCTAGGCCGGTAGTGAAAATCCACTACAAGAAATTAGAAAAATAAAAATTCAATGAAGACTGGAACTTACTCGAATATGGTCTCTAAAGAGTGTGTATCGTCCGAAATGAATCCTGTCAACATGTATCAGACACAAGTTCGACGCGCACAGAATGCAAAGTCGTACATTTCGGCCGTCGTAACTGGAGAAAGGGAATAGCCGTATTAGCCACGACTGATCAGTATTTAGGTCTTACAGCAAAAATTAATCGAAACTTCCAACTCACCAGAAGCTGAAACTTAAGATATTTTGGCGAAAAATGAACATAGGGATTTACAAATGGAGAAACAAGGTAGTTCACCTAGACGCAAGACAGCCAAAGTCACCTGAATAACAAAAAGCAGTTAAGATGGATTTAACATTTCGGGGTCAAGGCGGCAGATGTATAAAAAAAAACTTACAATAGGTGCCGTTATCCAATAGTTTCTTTGGCTCACTGGAAAAAGATTGTGGGTGACATCAGATACAAGAAAATAGAAGATTGGCTACAGAACGGAGGCTTACGCATGAATATGCGATGGGCAAAGAAGCTTGGAAATATATATTTAGCTAACCGGTATCAGTAAAACTTTTCCTTGAACGTCGCTTACATATGGACTAAGAATGTCAAAATTGCCTGATTGTGGCGAAGTTAACATACAGATGTTTCAATCGCAAAAAATGGGGAACGCACCGTCATAACGATAGTGAGCTGAAGTCCTAAGATCAGCCGAACCTGAATTCGTCGGTAAACTGTAGAAAAAAACGAACCGCGATGTTCCTGGGGGTGAATGAAGCAAGCAATGAGTACCAATTATGATGTGTGAATAATATAGTCACTACCAAGGACACTCACCAATGGATGTCATCGATGGTAGGCTCCGCTCCATAGTTATCGATAATGTAACTCCAAAGAGCCGACCATATGAACGACGTATGGCAAGCATCCAATAACCTGAAGAGGTCAGAAACGCCATCCGTCAGAGGCTGCAAGCATATCCTATATCATTCATCTCACCAAACCGCGAAGACCTGAACAAATGGTGCAATGCTATCAGAAACGACGCGTCGAAAAGGGATCAAGCGACATACCAAAGATTTCACCCGGCTCGAGTCTGTGGGGTACATCTTGACATACACCAAGACTTGCACAACCACAAAACCTGATAACCTGCATAAGGTTTCGTTCACTGGTCAGTAAATGTAGCGGGAAGAAATGATAAAATCACAAACATGGAGGCGAAAAGGCCGCCGAGCAGGAGCGAGCCATAGGTCTTCGGTATGTCGATTGTGGCCATGGCTCAACTTTTCACAATCGAGAAGAAACGGTGAGGGTAAGAGAACAAGCCCCGCGCTCAAACAGTGACTATATAATATACATGTCGCCCACAGGCTATCCGAGGATGGCCGGCAAGTTTTTTGACAGCCCCGCTAGAGTTCCTTCTGTAAGTGCTAACCTCAAATAGGAATGTTGTTCAAAGCCAAAACCGAGAAGACGGAAAGGGGAAAGAGTAACGGCATTTCAGTGAAGCCATCAACCAAAATTATGATTGGAATTCCACACGGGGTATTCCCTGCGTGAGTTTTTAATTGTATCTCCCAGGGTGCACGTCACGCACAATTTGCCCTAGAATGAAGCATTTGGTAACGATACCCCACAACAGAAAATCGGAGGTATGTGTTTTGGCTGTGCCACGGTTGATGTCTTACGAGATTCACGGAAAGCTCAGCATTGACCACCGGACATAAACATGAAAGAAATTTAAAGCGTACTGTTAGCTTATGAAGGCAGAAGACGGTGGCTGTCTGCTGAACCGTGGTGGAAGGCCCAACAAATAAATGATATGTCGAAGATTTTAAATTCGAGCAAAAAAAGGCTTTCCTTCTCTGGACTAGCGTCAATCAGAAACAGCCAGCGCCGACCGAATCTGCTAATCTAAATAAAACTGTTCCGTTAAATCGGCACCGATAAGTACGACAAATCGCGACGTTTTAGCATTCATGCAAATATGCATGCACTCTAAGCGCTCACGGTGTCGAACGCCTTTCCGTTTGAAGATTTGCCGTCCTCTTGTCGATATGATCATACAATGTATTGTTGAATATCTTCATATATTGTTGCGATTTCACATCCGGGTAAGTAAATAATAACATATTGCCGGGTCGTGTGGTACCGTGTACGGGTAGAAAACCTGGAAAACCTGAGGAATGTGCACGCTACGTACCAGTTGGAGTGAGATATTTTGGATGACACGATTATAGAACGGTGTCTGAGAACCGCAGCAGCCTATAAATCTTTCTCCATGCCTTAACGATGAACAGGTGGCAGAATCCAGTGTCCGGCATGTTTTTTAGAATAGGGGATTGTAAGAGAGAGGGCGCAGCCTCGAACCATTTGACTTGTCGTCATATTATACTGATTCTTGATTGATTCAGACTTTTCGTTCATATGGCCGAGCGTCCGTGAGAATGGATGATCATCATCGACGATAAGTAGGCAGAAGGTGAATGAGCGAAATCCCACAAGGTTTGGAGCAACAGCATATATTGTGTTCTAGAAGATGGAATGTTGAATGGAAGAACTTCAGCAGAGTTATCAATAGTCTTTACCACATGTAAAGATCATCCCCAAGATTTTGCGGCTTCTGGTCTGGGATATGCGCCTCGACCTTGACGATATACTTCCAAGGAAGCATTACTTGCCCTACATAGCGCCCATCGTCTTGGTCTGGCCCAATGCGATACTCCTCTGCATTGATGAGGATGACGTTGAGAGGTTTATCAGTACCGGCAAAAGTACCAATAAAAATGCGTCCATCCTTTGCTGTTATTCGCAAAAGCTGATGCAAGAAAGCCTTCATTTTTGCAAAAGGCGAAGTTGGCCCATCACAAGCCGTAGCTTTAGGGGAAGAATTCAAAGAGAGCGGCGGGGATGGTGGCGGTGAAGGAAGAGTCATGGTTGACTGCAATGTGCAAGCAGGAGGCGAAATTCGAATCTAATCTTACCCCAGTCATGTGATGCTCATAGACACGTCGCTGTCGCGTAGTAGCTGCTCACTGCTCAGTTATTTCTTTCGGTGCTTACTTACTACCTAGATGCTAGCCATCTGAAAATTCACCATAAACCACTTTGGATGAACCCTTTTGAGACCTCCGTATCTCGCAATATGCAAGGATCTTTTGATACCCCGGATACCCACAAATACAGTGTCATTCTTCCAACATACAACGAACGCAAGAATCTGCCAGTTATTGTATGGCTGTTGGCTAAGACCTTCACAGAGAAGTGAGTATCGAGCCGAAACCTGTACCGGAGCTTTTGTTTATGGCTCTTGGACAGTCAGCTGTCTTGGGAGGTCATCGTGGTAGATGATAATAGCCCGGACGGGACACAGGAAATAGCGAAGCAACTCGCAAAAGTGTACGGGGAGGATAAGATTGTGAGCATATCCATGGATTTCATTGAAGCTTTACTGACAAGAATTATAGGTTCTTAAACCGCGTGCTGGTAAACTAGGTCTGGGGTGCGTCAACTTCCTTATTATTGGATGAGAAGCTCGAACATCTTTCATAGGACTGCCTACATCCATGGACTAAACTTTGTGACGGGAGACTTTGTAATAATCATGGACGCAGACTTCTCTCACCACGTAAATTGTTACTCCCCGCTATTGAAGTCCAAAATGCTAACTATTCGGCTTGTTCATACAGCCCAAATTCATCCCGCAGTTCATTCGGTGTGTTGATTTCCTCCGGCGATGATTCAAATCTAACGAAAGGTACTCACAGCCTTCAGAAAGCCCACAACCTCGACATAGTAACCGGCACCCGATACCGCTCCACCTCTACTCCTTACGCCTCTGATTCACAGCCCGGCGGTGTCCATGGGTGGGACTTCAAACGGAAGCTGGTGTCAAGAGGCGCCAACTTCCTTGCTGACACCGTGCTCAACCCCGGGGTTAGCGACTTGACTGGTAGTTTCCGGTAAGTCTATGCCTTGTTTTATTTAAGGCGTTTAGCATTTAACTTTCATTACATACAGGCTGTACCGTCTACCAGTCCTCCGCCATATCATCACGGAGACGGTGTCGAAAGGCTACGTATTTCAGATGGAAATGATGGTTCGGGCGCGAGCACTGGGATACACCGTTGGCGAGGTGCCTATCACCTTCGTGGACCGTATCTTCGGCGACAGCAAGTTAGGGGCGAATGAAATCGTTTCGTATGCAAAGGGAATTTGGGTCTTGTTTACTACTGTTTAATTTAATTTTCAATTCTATTTTATATCTCATTTATTTCTTCTATTGGCAGTGCCTGATGTTCAGTGTTCAATGTTCATTGCCTAAGACTGGTTTACCTTTGGTCGGGTATTGCTCCGTTTTACTTCGCCGACTCGGTGCAATGGAGCCCTGTCAGACGAGCAACAATTGAGGAGAATGCTGTGTTCACTATCACACATACATTATAAGCTCGTGAAGCTGTAAGGTTGTCAACGAGAGAATCAAAGTAACTATCTTGTCCCGTCGATGTCGGTCTTGGCCAAGTCAAAGCCTCACTGTATGTACAATTATTTACAAACCAATAAAATGCCCACTGAAATCAAAAACCATTCTTCCAAGGCAAGTACTCCGTGGAAATTTGGTGGAAATCCACACTCAGACTTCGATATCGTGTTGCTCGTGTCAAGTACTCAGGCCCGGGTTGCATCGATGTTCCATCCCATTTGCATATTTTTGCCAGAATTGGGACAAAGAGCATATTCGTATATATATATATATATATATATTAGCACGATCTACATTTTTTTAACTGGAGTAATTGCATTAATGAACCTCGATGCCAATTGCGCTTTTCGGGCTACAGATTTTAGGCGTTGGGGTTCCGCCAGACGGACAGGTAATAAAATATCTGATATACAGTAGTCGTGATAACCGTCTTGAGCTGCCTCCCTCAAGAATGCAATTTTAAACTCATTTCTGCTACCAACGGCACTCAAATAGTCTGCAGGGAGGGGAATTTTTTGATAAACAAACGTATCGGACGCTTCAAGGGCACAGTCAAGCGAACGAGAGTTTAAAGTGAGATGCACGATCACCCCTTCTGATTCCGCAGACGATCTATGCCTCAACGTTATGACGTGATCTCTTTGGTCGAGGGTCCAGAATGTGACGGTCAAGGATGACGACTTGTTGAAACGATCTGAGACGAGGTATCTAGGCATAGCATGGGAGATTGAGGGCCATCCAATTTCCATGCCACTGTATGAACATACATCTTGCTTTCCTGCGATAGCAGCCTGTATATTGTTATTAACTGCCGCTTCAATGTCATTGCGTTCCGATTCCAAAAATTGTTTGTCGAGGTAAAACACCCCAGTAACGGATTTCACATCTTGAACAATCGATATTATTTGTTGGGCCGTCCAGTCCTTACACGCTTCATAGCAATCAGACGTGAAGTCAACGAAGGCGAAAGGTTGGCTCCTCGTCAGCGCCCGGGCCACATTCTTAACACCTCCAATCGCTTCAACTCCCTCTCCAAAGAGAGGGAGGTACTTTTCTCCTTGATGCATCAAGCGTAAACGTTCCTCAAGTGCTCCACTGGTCCAGTATTTCTGTTCATTGGGTACAGATTGGCCAAGTGACAACACTTCGTCGAGAATCTCTGCCATATGCTCCAAGACACTCAGAAATTCTTTCTGCTGATTTTGCAGTCTGGAAATTAGACGGTCGATCAAAATTTCCCCGCTTTGCAATAGGTAATGCATATTGATTTCAGCCACCTTTCCAGTGTCTTGCCGGCGCGAACTGACAAGATTTCGTGGTCGTAACGCTTGACTGCACTCGTTGAGATGATCCTGAATATAGGTTCTCACATTGTGCCAGGTAGTGAAATTGGACTGCTCTAATTCTGTCTTTAGTCGAAGGGAGATATATAACAGATCTGTCTTTGCGGCTTCGACCAAGGATCTGAGCCTTGTTGTTGGTCGGTCCCCTTCACTTGTCAGAGGAAACGCCGACTGATTGCTCCAGCGTTTGTCCCTCCGCTCCGCCTTCTTCTCCTCATGTGTTTTACGTAGTTGAACCCGTTCCGTTTCCAATCTGTCCTTGAGTTTCCTCTTTCGCCGAATCTCCTGAACGTGTCTTTCTCCGTTATCATCAAAAGCGCCCGTTAGAACTTGCTTTGTCATACGCAGATGGCTGTCCTCCACAAAATCATATAATTTCTTCGAGGTATACTCGAGAAAATGTTCAAGAAAACACAGACAATAAGCTGCCAGGAGTTCTCTTTGCATGGCTTCAATTTCGTGAGTCCAGCTTCCATATTTGTCACCAGGAATTGAGGTTGAAAGTGAACCTTGAAGTTCGTTACTGTATTGGCCCGTGTACTGTTCCACCCACTCTTCTAAACGGTAGGGGAAAGTTATCCATCGGTTTTCCAGACGAGCCTGCTCAAGATACGCTTTGTCTTCCTTTGATAATGAATAAAGTCCTTTTTTACGCATCTTCCTTTTGGAGAGTAACGGCGACTCATCGTTCTCATCAGACTCATCTTCAGGATGAGCATACGTGTCTTCTTGATTACCCTCAAAATTTTGTCGTTGTCCCGTATCCTCCGTAGGTAGTGAAGCTCCGTGGGTCGCTTCTCTTTGCGTAGGTTCGTTTGCCTGAGCGTCTTGTTCCATTTGCGCCACTACGTCGACTGATTGACCATTTTCGACGTCGGCAAATTCTTTAGGGACATCGCGTTTTTTTAGTTTGGAGAAAGGGGCAACGATATCTCGCCATACTGACAATACCAATTGTTCAAAGTATCGTCCCGATGTTATTAACCCATTTGATCTCTGTTCCTTGACAGGTGGATGGCGCATACTCCATGTTTTACCAAAAGTGTCCCGTTTCATAGACTGATTTGTCAACAAAGATATGATTTCATCGTAATGCGATGCTAGTTCTTGCATCGCTCTTTCATTCGCAGTAAAACTGTGCGCTTTCTGCTCCGTGACGTCATCCTCGAAGTCCACCTCAACATGGATTGTGGTGTCATCACGCCCAAACACCAGTGTGCATATATATAACTGGAAATCTCCGTCCCGGTCTTTTCGAAGTAGCCTGCTTGTCTGTTCCTCGTAATTCGATACAACAATATAAAGATTTCCGTGTATGGCATCTGCCGTATTGACGGTAGAAAGGGCAATATCATCGGCCGCGAGGACGTAATATAACTTGACGTTATCCCACTTCACCAACTTGAGAGGTCCTGTGAAAGCAACAACTTCTGTGAGGAAGTCGTCGGGTCTGGTCACCGGTACAATATTAAAACCATCCTGAGCATTGATTTGTGTCCGGGACTCGGTGCATGTGATCAAAGGAGGGTGTGGCGCCAACTCCAACTTGAAAACTACACCGTTCGAATCGTCCCAAGATGGATTGAGTGCCCAGACGAGGACTCTAAATACGGATAAAGTAGCTTCTAATCCCAGCCATAGGAGTGGTCCGCTTGAATTCTCTGATGTATGCTGGATGAGATAAAAACATCCTATGTATCCGCCGATTGTGGAAAGTACACCGACGATAAGAAGGAAAGATAGAGCTGCATGTTTGAAGGATGCTATAAAACCTTTGCTCTTCGAACCAAAATGTCTGCTGAACTCTGATGCATAAAATTGGCGAGCGACGTTGAGACCACTTTCCTCGGCGGATTGAACGTCAGGGTTGCCTTCGCGAGGTCCTGAAGCAAAAAGCCATCTTTCTAGCTCCCATATACATGTTTCTGACGGCAGGTCCGCATTCCACAGATGCTTGTTCTTTTCCTTGAAGGCTGAAAGACAACTGGAAACGGGGGTATCCATATCCAGAGAAAATCGATCTATGGTCATGAAAAGTAATCGTGTTTTCAGGATGACCAGAATCCGCATCTGAATTAGGAGTTGTAACACGATGACGCAGGCCGCGGATCCCAGCATCCGCATAATGGGGAATCCCCAACCGGTAGGTATAAGTGGTATGCCGCTGGGATGATCGGATTCACGAATGAGTGCGATGTAAGGAAGAAGTCCGAAGGCTCCTAAAGCGACGCTGAACATTATGAGTTTAACATTCCACCAGAAAAGCCCTGCCTGCCACGAGACAGTCAAACTCTCAGAGTTTGGGATATGTTCTTCGGCCAACATTGTTTCTAGTTGGCTCTCAGCTAGAAACCTCCCGGGGTGCTTTCGATCGAATCCAATCATCGGTGCTACCTCACCCTTTAGATTGAACCCGCCGTTATTCAGCTCTTTGGCCCCCAGGAACTTGAATTTACGGATGGTGATGCTTGCCACAAGGATGTTGAATCCAGCTCGGACGATACCAAGGCTTCCGAAGATGGATAGTGGGCTCACAGACGAGTATAAAAACCCTTTCTCCAATGCAGACCCCACATGTTCTTCACACTGCTCTGTTCCTAAAAGTGGGAGTAATGCAGAGATATCCTGGATCCCTCCAACGACTGTTCCGCCGAAACCCTGGTCTGCCATTGTCCGTTGATCTGTCTACAAAGGCTTGTAAAAATACAGACACCTAAAGTAGTATAATCATGTAGTCGGCTCACATTCTGTATCTATGACTGGCTGCAGATTCTATCAAAACGCAATATAAATGTATTAGGATATTGAAAAAAAAAGAAAAGAAAAAGTAGGACCACATACTTTAGAACTTGTGAATATGGAGGTGAACGTCGTGGGCGACCCATGTAACCTGTGAATGCTGTTTAGTAATAGAAACATGTGGTGATCTCATGCCTTCATAAACCAATTAGCAAGGAAGTCCCGAAATATCGCATCATGATGCAGTCAAAGATATACATACCACACACATTATTAGGGACTATGTGAATCCTTTCGTTAATAGGAAGGATTTCCGTACGGCGACAATTTTGCAAAACATAGTATAGCGATAGAAATTGTTTTTGCAGAAGCAAAATTCAAAGTAGAAGTGGAGGAAAGATCCTGAATTGGAAATGAAACGACATTCAAGGAACGGAAACCCGGCAGGCCCGTGGGAAAGTCAAAGGCGCTTACCGGGCATGTGCACTCCATTATACATTTCGTCCATCTTTCACTCGAAAATGGACGCATCTCAGCCATGTCTCAAAGAGACCCTTCAATTCTCATATCCACCTAACATGACCCAAGACGGACGCTTTAATCAATTACAGCCACTAGACACTCTATTGGCCTTCTATGACAGACACATCGACTCTCAGCTTTCCTGCAAACACGTTGCTGAATTTCCTATTGGACCAGTACTCTCAAGGATATGTGACGAGGCAATCGCGGACTTCTGTAGAAAAGGCCATAAATTTCTGCCCGAAGAATATGGAGGCCCACTGCAAGTTCACCCTACTGTCCTGGGGTATTCTGAGTCGGTTGGCAGCCTATACAGTAACCGAATTGGATTCTGTGCGCATACTCTAGCCTCAAAGATTCAATTAAATCCCGCAAATACCTCTTGGCGATCTTTTTCGTCTCTGACTCCAAACTACGACTATGAACTCAACAGCTTCGTCTCGGAAACCACGCTACAAATCATACATAATGATCCTGACAGAAGAAAAGAGTACTCAGAGCTTTCGGATGCTACAGTACGCAGGATCAAAGGCCTTCAAAAACAATTCGAACATATTGCCATCTGGCACTTTTACCCAATGACACCAGCCGGAAAAATGATCTTGAAACAAATGCAACCTCAACAGAAACATTTTCCTTGGCAGACTTCACGCACCTCGGGCTATACAATTTCTTCGAAGAATTCAATGCCTAGAGATGCTGACCCAAGTATCCTGCATCGAGGCAATATCTGATTACCCCGGTGGAGAAAGACCCAGTCAGCAAACACTCGGAAGAAAACAACGAAGGGCGGTGACAGCGACAACAACAATAAAGATATTGTGTCACCAGAATCTTATTTATTGCATAAGAGAGCACAATTTGTCGGTGTACACAAATTACCGACACCTCTCCTTCGTCGTCGGGCTGACGTTCACACGTTTATGCAACATGCACGTACGGTCTCTTCCCCTTTATCATGCGCGAGCTAACCCGCTGCAGGCCTGGGGCAGAGCTGTTCTGCATGATGCGACTTTCATAATTTTCAACTGTGGTGTTTATGAACGGATTGGTGTTCATCATCGGGCATCGCAGACACTCTGTATCTTTCTCCCTTGATTGAACCCATCAATTGCCGAGACCCTGCTTATGGCAAGCTTTATGTCAGTCTTCATTGTGCCATCCTCCAGGATTTGTTACAAAGATATGACAACCTTGACAGTCCAATAAATCATAAGAGCAAGAAACGGTCGGCAGAACATTTGGATGATCAACAATCGGTCAAGGCGAAGCGAAGGAGATCTGTGTCTCCTCAAGGTGATCATAAGAATCTTGACAAAGTACGTCTGCAAACATGGTGGGAGGACTCGATCCTGCCTTTTTTTTCCAGACCAAAGAAGAACTTAGTGCAAGAGAATTGGTTCTAATAACTCTTAATTATGGCATCTACTGTTCCCCAGTCGCAACCTCATTCAACCGGGCAGGACCATCTTGTGCTCCAGGCGTGTCAGGGAAATCGCTAATAACTAAGAAGACTAAGTTTCGGCGCACGGAATATTTTGAACTAACACTAGGAGAGCCCATGGGTACCGGTGCTGTGGGAACCGTACACCTAGCGAAAGTGACAATCTTACTAGAAGAGGGCGACACTCTAAAACATGACGTGATAGTCAAGCTGGCATCTTCAAAACATCAGAAAGCCAAGATTTTGAATGAATACAATGTGTACGCTCATTTACGCAAGGCAAAAAACGTTCAGTGTATTGTACCGGTCTATGGCCTGTTCCAGGACCCGGAATCAAGGGCGGTTGCGTTGGTTATGGAGCACGGAGGACGGAATCTAAGGTATCTAAATGAAGAAGAACCAGAGAGAGAAAACAAAGTCCTTGGAGAGGAACGGTATGTCTTATCTCGAGAAGAAAAAATAATATGGATGTTTACTGACAGAGGCTGGAGTACTAGGGAACGTTACATAGCCGCCTTGAAGAGTCTTCATAAAGCTGGCGTGCATCATGGTGATATTCGCCCGGATAATATATTATTCAACCGCGAACGAAAGGTCATCATTGACTTCGATTGCGCGGTATACCGACGTTCAGATCTAAACTACGAGAAGAACCGGAACGAAATAAGACGTCTGCAGGCTGTTTTCGATGGAGATTATGTCGATGGTATATGGGTGTCTTGACGAAGACTTACATTATTATTATTATTTTCACCCTTTCGCCTCTGCACGATCTTTTTCTGCTGTATTTGTATCTTTATCGTATCTTTATCGTTAACTACTTACCCCAGGATGCAATTTATAATCATTTATATGACATGAATATGTTACATATATGAATTCCGGTTTTCCGATATCTTGCGTTACCTGCTATGGCCCATGGGACGTCCACCCCACTTTTTTGAAAACTTTGAACCTCGGGTTCAGTGTTCGCAGAGTGAAATAGTGATGCTCTCGAAAGCTGAGCCTTGGTTTATATCAAACTCCTTTCTCTCCTCCATCAATTCCAACCTCAGTTCCTTAGCTTTCTCTAGGCTAATGGGGAAGTCCACGTCCTCCAAGACATGATCTTGAAGCTCGACTGGAAGGTTCGCCACTCCTGACTTATTCAAAGAGGGCGAAATTTTATCCGCCTGGCTGTAAGTCTCCTTCCACCACCAATCCTGCTGTTGGCATGGGACGTTCGCAGTGCTGATGATCTTTATGTTTGGGTCGACCAAGAACAGCGCGACTATCTTGCGATGGCCAGGTTTAGTTGGGTCTTCGAGTTTGAACGAGCCGACGCGATGCTGCAGAATGTTTGGGAAAGTTAGAAGACGGCCTTCCCGGGTATCGACGCCTCCGACGTCCTGGGTCGATGGACCCTCCTGATCACACCCATACACGTGTTTGAGCCATGAGTGGTGTTGTTGCTCGTAATCTGTCTCTTCAGCGTAAGTTGGGTCTGCTTGTTGCCTAAAGGAAAGTGTAGATGAGGTGATATTGGAGTTTGAATAGTAGTAGAGGGCGGTCGCTACGATGTGTTCGTTCTAGGCGTTCGTCAACACCTGGGTTCAAGAATGAATTTCCCCAGTACACTCACCATCTGACCTTCGACATGCCACGATCCTCCATCATATTCTGGCATCTCAGGCGTTAATTCAATATTCGCCAATTTGACAATAATCTGAAGCCCGCGTTTGCCATAGATTTCTTTCAGGTCGAAGCGTTGGGGTTCTGGAAGAGGTTCGAAATCTTCATTGGGCTCAGGGAGAACCACCTTTCTGTTTTGTTCGCGCCATTCTTCGAGTCGTTCTGCATAGTCATCTTCGTTTTCCCCGGGAGCTTGCTCTGGGACATTGCCTTCATCTTCAGGCTCGTATTCAACGCCCTCGTAGTTAATGCGCCTTTCATAGATGAACGGGTCGGGGTTTGTATCTCTTAAAGGAGCGAGAGTTTTATTCCAAAGAGGAATGGATGCGTCGATTAAGCGAGATACGATGTTGTACAGAGGTTTCTCTTCTTCGGGATGAAGGTTGTTGATGTAACTCGTAATCCTGAGTGAAGTGTTTTTAGTCATTCCGGCGACGAAAGATCAGCTAGAACTAGATCTTACTTCGAGGTTTCTCCTGAGATGTCCA
>Ga0247779_1000996_pt1 | contig 14668 bp, 10 predicted proteins | sample UWRJL221509R5_FD_179925 | JGI IMG/M metagenome (GOLD analysis project Ga0247779, IMG submission 179925) | Plant litter microbial communities from Arlington Agricultural Research Station in Wisconsin, United States - UWRJ-L221-509R-5 | ecosystem: Environmental > Terrestrial > Plant litter >...
CGCCTCGAGCGGCGGAAAGCCCGTGCCCTTGGTGAGCTCCTCGAACAGGAAGCGGCGCCAGTGGAACTGGTACGGGCTGGAGATGGCGCCGGCGGCCTTCAGCAGGTCCAGCGGCGAGCGCTGCGCACGCTTGCTGGCCTCGACGACGGCCTTGTACTCGGCGGCGTTCTTGTCGGGGCGGAACAGGATCTTGTAGAGCTGGTCGCGGATCGGCTGCGGCGTCTCGCCGGCGACCAGCGCCGCCGCCCAGTCCTGGATCTGCAGGGCCTGCAGGCGCTTGCGCTCGATGCCCAGCAGCGCGGCCTTGACTGTCTCCTCGGGCGCCTTGCGGAACACGCCCTTGGCCATGCGGCGGAAGTAGTGCGGCGCCTCGAACAGGCGGAACAGCGCGGCGGCCTGCTGCACCGGCCCGGCCGACTTGTCGAAATAGTCGCGCGCCAGGTCGGCGAAGCCGAACTCGCCCTCGCTCGCGAACTCCCAGGCGAGGTCGAGGTCGATCTCGCTCGCGAGCGCCTGGCCCTGCGCGATCAGTTCGGCGGGCTGCGGCTTGTCGAAGCGCAGGAGCACATGCGAAGACTTGACCTTCACACGCTTGCCGGAGTCGAGTTCCACCTGGATCGAGCTGTCCGCCTCGGACATCACCCGCCCGGCGAGGAACTTGCCGGCGTCATCGAAGAGAGCGTAATTCACCCGCCGATTGTCGCCGAGTTCAGCCGGCCTCCGTCCCGCGGGCGGCCGGAATGCGACGGGCGTTGCGGCTGTTACGCCGAACGGCGGGATTCGCGCGGCCGCGGCGTCCGATACCTCGAGCGCGCGTGCCGCCGCGGGCCCGGCGCGCATCGCCGCGGCGGCAGACGTCGCGCTCTTGCAAGGCCTCTTCTGAAACGGGAACGGGAGCCGAAGCTCCCGTCATGAGGCCGTGCGCGAGCGCGCTCAGGCCTGCTTGTTCGAGCGGCGGCGCGCGAGCGTAGCCACCAGGCCGAGGCCGGCCAGCAGCATTGCGAAGCTCTGCGCTTCCGGCACGGCGGGCAGGCCGTCGGTCGCGCTGAACGAGGTGAAGTTCGCGCCGCCATCGGTGCTGTACTGCACCTGCATGTTGCCGGAGCAGCAGTTCTCGAAGCCGTACAGGGTCAGCGTGTGGACGCCGACGCCCAGCGCCGTCGTCGACGAGCCGGCCAGGAACTGGCTGGCGTCGGAGTAGCTGCCGCCCCACCACATGTCGGTGCCGCGGGAGTCGAGCGCGTTGCCGTCCAGGAACAGCGCGCCGCCGCCGCCGAGATCGACGCCCGCGCGGAAGTCGAACGTCGTCGGCGTGCCGACGTCGAACGTGATCGTCGCCTGGAAGGCGGCGTTGCTCAGGCTGAACTGCGCGTTGTCGAAGCTGGCGAGCGTGGCCGGCGCGCCGACGAGCGCGCTGACGTCGCTCCGGTACGCGGCGGCGTCGGCCAGGTCTGACTCGAAGCCCGAACCGGTCTGGACGGTGATGCCGCTGGCGCCGGCCGCGCCGGCGATCAAGGCCATCGAAACGGCCGCTGCAATCTTCTTCATGAAAACCCCTTGATGATCTGATGGTCTCGAACGGCTGGCCGTCGGAGCCGTGCCCCGCGGTCGATGAGTCGTCCCCCGACTCCGAGTAACAGATGGTAAAGGCAAGACTTAGGGATTGATCTCCCCAAATCCGGGGTGCTAGGGATGTGACCTAAGTCACGCGAGCCGCACGCGTTTTTTCTGGCGTTGCCGGAAGCCCGGTCCGGCGCATACCCTTTGTGGTATGGCGCGGCGCTTCAGAGCCCGAGGTGGCGCAGCAGGTCGGGCACGTGCAAGGCGAAGTCGGCCAGGCCGTGGTCGCTGCCCGCGATCAGCTTCAGCGGGCCCTGTGCGTAGCGCGCCGTCATCTCGCGCCAGTCGAGCACCTCGTCGCCCTTCGCGACGATCGCGAGGATGTTGGCGGGGCGCGCGAGCGGCGTGGGCGGCGCCATGGCGCGCAGTTCGTCGACGTACTCGGCGCGGAAGTCGAAGCTCTCCGCGGCCGCGTGGTACATCGTCTGGCGCCCGATGTGCGCGGCGAGGTCGCGCGCGGGGTCAACGGCCGGATTCACGAGGACGGCGCGGCAGCCTGTCGCCTCCGCGAGGACCGTCGCGTAGAAGCCGCCCAGCGAGCTGCCGATGACCCCCGTCGTGGCCATCGGCCAGGCGGCGGTGATCGCTCGGATGTCGGCCAGCGCCGCGGCCGGCGACGGCGGCAGCTGCGGGCAGGCCCAGGCGAGGTCGGGGCTGTGCGCCGCGACCCAGTCGGCCATCCAGCGCGCCTTGAAGGACTGCGGCGACGAGCGGAAGCCGTGCAGGTAGAGAAGATGCGTCAGCACGGGAGGCGCAAAGCGTCAGGTGTGCGGCGCCTCGAGCGCGGTCAGCAGCTTCGCGTGGATGCCGCCGAAGCTGCCGTTGCTCATGCACAGCACGTGGTCGCCCGGCTTGGCCACGCGCGCGACGGCCGACACCAGGCCGCCGATCGTGTCGCACACCATCGCCTGCCTGCCCATCGGCGCGAGCGCCTCGGCGGCGTCCCACGACAGGCCGCCGGAGTGGCAGAACGACAGGTCGGCCTCCTCCAGCGCCCACGGCAGCTGCGCCTTCATCGCGCCCTGCTTCATCGTGTTGGAGCGCGGCTCGAACACCGCCAGGATGCGCTGCGCCCCGACCTTGCGGCGCAGGCCGTCGATGGTGGTCCGGATAGCCGTCGGGTGGTGCGCGAAGTCGTCGTAGACGCGGATGCCGTTGGCCTCGCCCTTGAGCTCGAGCCGGCGCGCGACGTTCTCGAACGTGGCCAGCGCCGCGGCCGCCGCGGCCGGCGCGACGCCGACGTGTTCGGCGGCGGCGATCGCGGCCAGCGCGTTCATCTGGTTATGCTCGCCGAGCAGGGGCCACTCGACGCGCGCGATCTTCATCGAGCCGCGCAGCACGTCGAACGCATGCGGCTCGCCGCGGGCGCGCAGCGCGCCGGGCTCCTCCTTGCGCGCCCCGAAGCGCTGCACCTCGCTCCAGCAGCCGCGTTCGAGCACCCGCTGCAGCGATTCCTCGCGCGCGTTGACGACCAGCCGGCCGCGCGCCGGCAGCGTGCGCACCAGGTGGTGGAACTGCGTCTCGATGGCGGCGAGGTCGGGGAAGATGTCCGCGTGGTCGAACTCGAGGTTGTTCAGCACCGCGGTGCGCGGGCGGTAGTGGACGAACTTGCTGCGCTTGTCGAAGAAGGCGGTGTCGTATTCGTCGGCCTCGATGACGAACGGCGTGCGCGCGCCGCCGTCGCCGCGCGTCTTGCCCAGGCGCGCCGAGACGCCGAAGTTGCGCGGCACGCCGCCCACCAGGAAACCGGGCTCGAGGCCGGCCTGGTCGAGGATCCACGCGAGCATCGCCGTCGTCGTCGTCTTGCCGTGCGTGCCGGCCACGGCCAGCACGTGACGGCCCTCTAGCACGTGCTCCGCCAGCCACTGCGGGCCGCTGACGTAGGGCAGGCCGTCGTCGAGGATGGCCTCCATCAGCGGATTGCCGCGCGAGACGGCGTTGCCCACGACGAACAGGTCGGGCGCCAGCGCCACCTGGTCGGTGCCGTAGCCGTCGATCAGCTCGATGCCGAGCGCGCGCAGCTGGTCGCTCATCGGCGGATAGACGTTCGCGTCGCAGCCGGTCACCTTGTGGCCGGCCTCGCGCGCCAGGGCGGCGAGGCCTCCCATGAAGGTGCCGCAGATGCCGAGGATGTGGATGTGCATGACGATTCGTTCTTGTTCGGTCTCGCGGGGACATGCACGTTTCGCGCCCGGCCTCCTCGACCTCGGCCGCCACGGCTTCGCCGCGGCAGGCCTCGCTGACGGCTCAACCGGCGATGAAGGTCTGCATGCCGGCCCATTCCTCGCCGGGCGGCAGCGTGACCGGGTCGATCACGCGGGCCGCCTCGACGCACAGCATTTTCAGCCAATCGTCGTCGGGCAGGTCCTTCAGCTGGGCGGCATTCGTGGGGCCCGGGTTCCAGACGACGACGTCGGTGAAGTCGCTGTGGGCGATCGACACCTTGCGTCCCAGCTCGCGCAGCGTCAGCGGGCCGGGCGCGTCGTGGTACAGGCGGTCGATCTCGCCGACCACCTGGGTGACGTCGCCCCATTGCTGCTGCCACTGGCCCGTGGTGTTGTCCTCGAACCTGATGCCCTGCAGGCCTTCCAGCTGAGCCTTGAGCACGTCATTGGTGCGCAGGTAGCTGTGCAGCGCGACGGTGAACTCGAAGTCCGTGTCGCCGGAATTGACGACGGCGAACTCGATGTCGAGCTGCTGGCCGATGACGCTGACCGTGACCTCGGCCTCGAAGTCGTGCGGCCAGAGCGCGCGCGTGGCGTCGTCGGCGACGAAGCGCAGCACCGCCTGGGCGTGGGCACCATGGGACGTGGTGTCGGCCAACTGCCAGCCGCGCGTGCGCAGCAGCCCGTGGCGGGGCAGGGTGCCGCGGCTGGCGAACTGCGGGAAGATCACCGGCACGCCGCCGCGCACGGCCTGCCCCTCGCCGTAGGCGCTGAGCGGCGACAGGTAGAGCTGCTCGACGCCGCCGGCCGGGATCCAGCTCACCAGGTGGCCGCCGTGCAGCAGGATCGTGGCGCGCGCGCCGTCGGACGACTGCAGCGCCACGGCGGGCTGCCCCTGGAACTCGGTCTTCTTTGCGGAGGCCACGGCTTCAGGCCTGCAGGGCGGCGAAGGCCGCGCGCGCCGCCTTCAGGGTGTGTTCGACCTCGGCCGGGCCGTGCGCCGAGCTGACGAAGCCGGCCTCGTAGAGCGCCGGCGCGAAGTAGACGCCGGCGTCCAGCATCGCATGGAAGAAGCGGTTGAAGCGCTCCTTGTCCACCGCGACGGCGCTGGCGTAGTCGTGCGGCAGGACGCCGGTGAAGAAGAAGCCGAACAGGCCGCCCTCGCTGTCGACGCTCATCGCGATGCCGGCCGCGTCGGCCTGCGCCTTCAGGCCGTCGACCAGCTCGCGGGTGCGCGCGCCGAGGGCCGCGTGGAAGCCGGGCTTGGCGATCTCGTGCAGCGTCGCCAGGCCGCAGGCGGTGGCGACGGGGTTTCCCGACAGCGTGCCCGCCTGGTAGGCCGGGCCCAGCGGCGCGAGCTGCGCCATGATCCGGCGCGACGCGCCGAACGCCGCCAGCGGCATGCCGCCGCCGATCACCTTGCCGAACACGCTGATGTCGGGCGCGAAGCCGGGGATGCGTTGCGCGTAGAGGCTTTGCGCGCCGCCGAGGGCCACGCGAAAGCCCGTCATCACCTCGTCCATGATCAGCAGCGCGCCGTGCCGGTGGCACAGCTCGCGCAGCCGGGCCATGAACGGCACGCTGCTGCGCACGAAGTTCATGTTGCCGGCGATCGGCTCGATGATCACGCAGGCCAGCTCGTCGCCATAGGCCGCGAAGGCTTCTTCCAGGCGCTCGACGTTGTTGAAGTCGAGCACGGTGGTGTGCAGCACCACCTCGGGCGGCACGCCGGCCGAGGTGGGATGGCCGAACGTCGCCAGGCCGGAGCCGGCCTTCACCAGCAGCGCGTCGGCATGCCCGTGGTAGCAGCCCTCGAACTTGATCAGCCGCGAGCGTCCGGTGGCGGCGCGCGCCAGCCGGATCGCGCTCATGCAGGCCTCGGTGCCGGAACTGACCAGGCGCACCTGCTCGACGCTGGGCACGTGGCGGATGATCTCCTCGGCCAGCTCGATCTCGCGCTCGGTGGGCGCGCCGAAGCTGAAGCCGTCGCGCGCGGCGCGCATCACGGCCTCCAGCACCGCCGGATGACCGTGGCCCAGGATCATCGGCCCCCACGAGCCGATGTAGTCGACGTAGCGCTTGCCTTCGGCATCGACGATCCAGGCGCCCTCGGCCCGCGCGATGAAGCGCGGCGTGCCGCCGACGGCGCGGAACGCGCGCACCGGCGAGTTGACGCCGCCGGGAATGACCTTCTGGGCGCGCTCGAACAGCTGCTCATTAGTGGACACTGCGCGAGCCTCCCACCTCGGTCGCGTCGTCGGACAGCGCCTCTTCGACCGTCTCGTCGCCTTCCTCGTCCTCGCCGGGCGGCAGCGCCCAGAAGAAGCGGTCGGGCACGACGCCGCCCATGCCGGGCCGGAAGCCGGCGTCCAGGCTCTGGTCGAGGAACTGCAGCGCCTCGCCCACGGCGGCCTGCAGCTCGGCCGCGGCGCCCAGCAGCGCGGCCATCGCGGCCGACAGGGTGTCGCCGGCGCCGACGAAGGTCGCCTCGAACATCTCGAACTTCTCGCCGGTGAGCGCGCCCTGCGGCGACGCCAGCACGTTGTCGATGAACTGGCCGGCGCCCTTGGCGGGCAGCATCACCCCCGTGACCAGCACGAAGCGCGTGCCGTGCTCGGCGGCGGCCACGGCCAGCTCGCGCGGCGATGCCGGGCGGTCGGAATCCCACTCCGGCAGCAGGAAGTCGGTCAGCGTCTTGTGGTTGCCGATCAACACCTCGGTGGCCGGCAGGATCAGCTCGCGGAACGCGTCGAGGTAGGTGTTCTGGTCGTCGTCCTCCATGAACGACAGCCCCGGCAGGTACGAGACGACCGGCACGTCCGGGTAGTCGGACAGCACCTCGGCCACCGCGCTGACGTTGTCGGTGTTGCCGAGGAAGCCCACCTTGATCCCCGCGACGGTGATGTCCTCCAGGATGCAGCGTGCCTGCTCGACCACGGCGTCGGCGTCGATCACGTGCTGGTCGAAGATCTCCGCGGTATCGCGCATCAGCACGGCGGTGACGACCGGCAGGGCGTGGGCGCCCATCGCGGCGATGGTCGAGACATCGCCCGCGATGCCTCCCGCGCCGCTGGCATCGCTCGCGTTGAAGCTCAGGATGCAGGCGGGAGCACTGGCTTCTTCAGCGATTTCTTCGGGCGTTTCCGCGCCGGGAGGGAGGTCCATTGCCATGTCCGGTGCCGGTCAAGTCGTGAAGCTTGCCCGGAAAATGTGATTAGTTTGGCCCTTAACGCGTCGTTAACCGCTCGGGGCCGTGGCTACAATCCAGACGATTGTAGTGACCCTGAACGCGAACGACTGTGAACGAACCTCAAACCTGGATGTGCCTGATCTGCGGCTGGATCTACGACGAAGCCGCCGGCGACGCTGAAACTGGTTTGCTGCCGGGTACCCCCTGGGCCGCGGTTCCGATGAACTGGACGTGCCCGGAATGCGGCGCGCGCAAGGAAGATTTCGAGATGGTCCGCATCTGATGGAAGAAACCACGATGGCGCATGTTCTGAACGAGAGCTTCCATGGCTGATGCCACGCCGGCCCCCGCCGCCGCCCCGGCCGTGCCCGCCGTGCGCGTGCTGGTGATCGACGACAGCAACACGATCCGGCGCAGCGCCGAGATCTTCCTGCGCCAGGGCGGCCATGAAGTGGTGCTGGCCGAGGACGGCTTCGACGCGCTGGCCAAGGTCAACGACCACACGCCCGACCTGATCTTCTGCGACATCCTGATGCCGCGGCTCGACGGCTACCAGACCTGCGCGATCATCAAGCGCAACCCGCGCTTCACCGCGGTGCCGGTGATCATGCTGTCGTCCAAGGACGGGGTGTTCGACAAGGCGCGCGGCCGGATGGTGGGCTCCGAGGACTACCTGACCAAGCCTTTCACGAAGGAACAGCTCCTGCGCGCGGTGGCCCAGTACCACCCGGCGAAGCTTTCCACCGAACAGTAAGAGTTCCCCTGCCGGATATTGCCGCCCCGCGGTCGCGGCCGGCAGTATCCGGGTCAAAAGCGCATACCAGGCGCGCGTTTCAAGGACACACCATGCCGATCCAGCACATTCTCCTGGTCGATGATTCGAAGACCGAATTGGCTTATCTCTCCGACCTGCTCGCCAAGCGCGGTTTCACCGTGCGCACCGCCGAGAATGGGGAAGACGCCATGAAACGCCTCGCCGAAGGAAAGCCGGACCTCATTCTGATGGACGTCGTGATGCCGGGCACAAATGGTTACCAGTTGACCCGTTCGATTACCCGGGATCCGCGATATTCCGACGTGCCGGTGATCATGTGCACCAGCAAGGGTCAGGAAACCGACCGTGTCTGGGGTTTGCGCCAGGGCGCGCGGGACTACGTCGTGAAACCCGTCGATACCGACGACCTGATGGCCAAGATCAAATCCCTCGGCTAGCAATGACCGCCCCCACGCTCCTCGCGTCGCTGCCCCCCCAGAGGGAGCCCGGTTCGGCTCGGGTGGCGACTCTTGCTTCGCGGGCTCTCGGGCGGGCCTGCGGCCGGCTTCACACATTCGTCGTTCGCTGCTGCCGATAACCATCCATGGCCAACAAAGACGCCCTGCGCGAATTGCAAACCCGGCTGGCGAGCCGCCTGCAGGCCGCCAAGACCCAGCCGCGTGCGCGAGGCTGGCTCGCGGTCGAATGCGCCGGCGTCGGCCTGCTGCTGCCGCTGGCCCAGGCCGGCGAGATCTTCCCGCTGCGCGCGCTGCTGAAGCTGCCGCACGCCAAGCCCTGGATGACCGGGGTGGCCCAGTTGCGGGGCGACCTGTACACCGTGATCGACCTGGCCGCCTTCCTGGGCCTGCGTGCCCCGAAGGCCAACGACCCGGCGGCGCTCGACGGCCAGCTCGTGATGCTGGCGCCGTCGCTGCAGGTCAACGCCGCGCTGCGGGTCGACCGCCTGGCCGGCCTGCGCGGCGAAGAACAATTGACGCGCGAGGCCGAGCCGGCCGGCGGCGCCGGCGCCCGGCCCGCGTTCGCGGCCGGCCGCTGGAAGGACGCGGCGGGCGCCTCCTGGCAGGAGATCGATCTGGGGGCGCTGGCCGTCGACGGCGCCTTCCTCGATGTGATGAGCTGAAGAGGGTCCAGTCGCGACGACGCGCCGCGCCAGCGGCGCCACGGCACCAGGTGCGTCGGGCGACCGTTCGGGATTAGTTGGGATTTGAAATCTAGCGTGAAGAGGGCGAGATGAACTTGTCAGACCAAAGCAATGCCAACGTGCTCAAGCAGCACGGCGCCCACACCGAGGGCGGGCTCGAGAACGTCTATCCTCCCGTCGCTTCGGGGGCCGGCGCGCGCGCGCGCGAGGTCGCGCTGGCGGACGTCGATCTCGGCGACGCGATCGACTCCCACGCGCACTCGCTGCACGACTCCGCCGACGGCCCCGGCGCCGGCCACGGCGAGCACCCGACGCACGCGCTGTCCACCGGCGGCGCGGTGCCGACGCTCGATCTCGACGTCCACACGATGGGCCACTCGGCCTTCCCGCTCGACGGCGCCGGCCCGGGCCAGGACGACGACCGCGGCGCGGTGCACTCCGAGAACAACCTGTCGATCGACCTGCCCCTCGAGGGCGTCGATACCGCGACGATGAACGCGTCGACGCTGGTGCCCGACCAGAACGAACCCGCCCCCACGCGCCTGCTCGACGGCGATGCGCCCCAGGCCGAAGTGGCCGCCATCGACGAGGACGACACCGGCCTGCCGCTCATCGGCCGCCGCTCGATCGGCTACCAGCAGCGGTTCGTGTTCCTGCTGACCGCGGTGGGCATCGCCGGGCTCATCGGCTCCGGCTTGCTCGCCTACAACGCCGCCACGGCGCACGCGCTGCAGGTGGAGGCCACGGGTGCCGCGCTGATGCAGTCGCAGCGCCTGGCGAAGTCGGTGTCGCAGGCCATGATCGGCAGCCCGTCGGCGTTCCCCGAAGTCAAGGAGAGCGGCACGGTGCTGGCCTCGAACGTGCGCGGCCTGCACGGCGGCAACGACGTCGTCGGGGCCGTGCCGGGCAACGTGCAGGACACGGTGACGCCGCTGATACCGCTGGTCGACCGCGCCGAGAAGAACGCCAACATCGTGCTGGCGCAGCAGAAGACGCTGACCCAGGTGGGCCAGGCGCTGCGCACCATCAACCGCCAGTCGTCCGACCTGCTCGAGACGGCCGAGACCGTGTCGTCGCTGAAGCTGCAGAGCGGCGCCTCGGCGGCCGAGATCTCCGCCGTCGGCCAGCTCGTGATGTTGACGCAGCGCATCGGCAAGAGCGCGAACGAATTCCTGACCTACGAAGGCGTGAGCCCCGAGGCCGTGTTCCTGCTCGGCAAGGACTTGAACACCTTCCGCGAGATCGCCGACGGCCTGCTGCAAGGCAACGCCGACCTGCGCCTGCCCGGCACCAAGGAGCCCGCCACCCGCGAGCGCCTCGAGCAGCTGATCTCGCAATACGAACAGACGCGCAGCCAGTCCAGCGCGATCCTGGCCAACCTGCAGGGCCTGGTGGCCGCGCGCGAAGCGCAGGCGCAGATCGTGGGCGACAGCGAGCCGCTGCGCAAGGGCCTCGAAGGCGTGCAAGGCCGCCTGTCCCAGGTCGGTACGCTGGGTGGCGGCTACATCGCCGCGCTCGCGGTGTCGCTGGTGCTGCTGGCCATCGGCCTGTTCGGCCTGACGCGGCTGTTCGTCGTCGCGCAACGCAAGACGGCCAAGGAGGCCGACGACAAGCGCCGCGAATCCGATGCGCGCCAGCGCGAGGCGCAGCGCGTCAACGACGCCAACCAGGCCGCCATTCTTCGCCTGATGAACGAGCTGCAGTCGGTCGCCGAGGGCGACCTGACCCAGCAGGCCACCGTGACCGAGGACATCACGGGCGCCATCGCCGACTCGGTCAACTACACCGTGGAAGAGCTGCGCACGCTGGTGGCGCAGGTGCAGGGCACCGCCAACCGGGTGACCGACACCACCGGCCAGGTGGAGCAGACGTCCACCGAGCTGCTCGCGGCCTCCACCGAGCAGCTGCACGAGATCCGCGAGACCGGCGAGTCGGTGCTGCAGATGGCGGGCCGAATCAACGACGTGTCGCAGCGCGCCCAGGAAACCGTGACGGCCGCCCAGCAGTCGCTGAACGTGACCCAGGCCGGCCGCCGCGCGGTGCAGGACGCCATCGAGGGCATGAACTCGATCCGCGACCAGATCCAGGAAACCTCCAAGCGGATCAAGCGCCTGGGCGAATCGTCGCAGGAGATCGGCGAAATCACCGAGCTGATTTCCGACATCACGGAACAGACGAACGTGCTGGCCCTGAACGCCGCCATCCAGGCCGCGTCGGCGGGCGACGCGGGTCGCGGCTTCTCGGTCGTCGCGGAAGAAGTGCAGCGGCTGGCCGAACGCTCCGGCGACGCCACGCGTCAGATCGCGGCGCTCGTCAAGGCCATTCAGACCGACACCGGCGACGCCGTGGCCGCCATGGAACGCTCCACCCAGGGCGTGGTGCAGGGCGCGCAGCTGTCCGACGCGGCCGGTGCGGCGCTGGTCGACATCGACCGCGTGACGCGCGAACTGTCGGCGCTGGTCGAGAGCATCTCGGCGCAGGCGCAGAGCGAGGCGCAGTCCGCGAACGTGGTGGCCTCCAACATCCAGCACATCTTCGCCGTGACGGAACAGACCGGCGACGGCACGCGCTCCACCGCGCAGATCGTGCGCGAGCTGTCGCGCACGGCCGAGGAATTGCGCCAGTCGGTTTCGCGGTTCAAGATCGCCTGAATGAAGCCCCCACGCTCCCTCACGGTCGCTGCCCCCCGAGGGGGAGCGCGGATCGGCTCGGATGTGATCCTCGCTTCCCTCTTCTTGGATGGGCCTGCGGCCGGCCGGGTGCTCCCCGGCGGCCGTTTTTCGTTTGGTGGCTGACCCACCCTTGCGCGCGCTCGACGAGTGCGCGCGCTGGAGATGACGTTGAGTGAACAAACAGCGCACGCAGTGCCTGCAGACCTGAGCACGTTGGCCTGGGTGGCCGACGAACTTCGCCGGACCCTCGACAACGCCCACAAGGCGCTGCGGCGCCAGGTGCGCGAGACCGAGGCCGCGCCGCAGGGCACCGAGATCGACGGCACCGCCTCCGCGGCGCTGCAACAGGCCCGCGCGTTGTTCCACCAGGGCGCCGGCGCGCTCGACATGGTCGGCCAGGCCGAGAGCGCCCGCATGCTGCGCGCCAGCGAGCAGGCCGTGCTGCGCCTGATGCAGAAGGTGCGCCAGCTCGATGGCAACGCGGCCACCACGCTGGAGCGATCGTCGTTCGCGCTGCTCGACTTCCTGCGCCGCCGGCTATCCGGCAAGGACGTGTCGCCGCTGGCGCTGTTCCCGCAGTACCGCGAGGTGCAGACCCTCGCGGGCGCCGACCGCATCCATCCGGCCGACCTGTGGCACTCCGACGCCCAGGCGCAGACCGCGCAGCTGGCCGACGTCGCCCCGGCGCTGGTGAAGGCCTCGGCGGCCGCGCATCCGATGCCGCTCAAGCCGGATGCGGATACCCGTGGCCGCATGGAGCAGTGCATGCTCGCGCTGCTGCGCGGCCCGGTGGGACCGGCCGCCACGCAGATGAGCCAGCTGTTCGCCGGCCTCGCCGCCGGCACCGGCGGCAAGCTGTCGGGCCTGTGGTCCGTGGCCGCCGCCTTCTTCGAGGCGCAGGCGCAGGGCCGCCTGTCGGCCGACGTCTACAGCAAGCGCCTCACGTCGCGCCTGCTGGCCCAGGTGCGGCTGGCCGAACGCGGGCAGTCCGACGTGTCCGACCGCCTCACGCAGGACCTGCTGTTCTTCTGCGCCCGCGCGCTGCCCGGCGACGACGCCAAGGCGCCGCGCCTCGTGGCCGTGCGCAAGGCCTTCGGCCTGCAGGCGCAGGAGCCGATCGACTACGAACAGGAAGCGCTCGGCCGCTACGACCCCGCGCTGATCCCGCTGGCGCGCCGCCGCGTGGAGGCGCTGAAGGAATCCTGGTCGCAGGCCACGGCCGGGCAGTCCGGCCTGGCGGCGAGCCTGCGCGAGCAGGCCACGCTGGTGGCCGACTCGGTGCGCAAGCTGCATCCCGAGGGCGAGCACATGGCGCGCGCGCTCGACGCCGCCGTCACGCAGGTGGCCGACGGCTCCGCCGTGCCGTCGCCCAACCTGGCGATGGAAGTCGCGACGAGCCTGCTGTGCCTGGACGCCGCGCTCGATGACGCCGACATCGCCGACGCCTCGTTCGGCACCCGCATCCACCAGCTCGCCGAGCGCATCGACCTGGCGCGCCAGGGCCGCACGCCCGGCCCCATCGAGCCGTGGATGGAGGACCTCTACCGCCGCGCCTCCGACCGCCAGACCATGGGCAGCGTCGTGCAGGAGCTGCGCTCGTCGCTGGCCGATGTCGAAGGCCAGCTCGACAAGTTCAATCGCGACCCGGCCGAGCGCGAGCTGCTGGTGCCGGTGCCGGCCAAGCTGTCGGCCATGCGCGGCGTGCTGTCCGTGCTGGGCCTCGATCAGGCCGGCCAGGCCGTCGTGCGCATGCGCGACGAAGTCGATGCCGTGCTGGCGCAGTCGCGCGAGGATGCCGAGGCCGCCGGTCCGGCGCGGGCGCTGTCCGAACAGGCCGTGGGCCGGCTCGCCGCCAACGTCGGCGCGCTGGGCTTCCTGATCGACCTGTTGGGCGTGCAGCCCCAGCTCGCCAAGTCGCTGTTCAGGTTCGACGCCGACTCCGGCCGCCTCGAGACGGTCATGGGCCGCACCGACGAGATCGTGCCGACCGAGGCGGACGCGCCGGCCGCCGGCGAGAGCGAGCTGATGGAGCAGGTGCAGCAGCTGGCCGCCGCGGCCGGCGACGACGCCGCGTCCAAGGCCGACATCATCCACAAGCTCGACGAGCTGGCGCAGCAGGCCGTCGCGTCCGACGAGAAGAGCATCGCCGACGCCGCGCGCGCCGCGAGCAAGGCGCTCGCGCGCAGCGACGAGTCCGGCGCCAGCGAGGTGCGCCACGAGCTCGCGCAGGCGATGAACGACTTCGCCGCGCCGCCGCCGCCCGCGCCGGCGCCGGCCCCCGCGGCCGTCTCCGCCACGGCCACGGCCGAGGACGACGAGATGCTCGACGTCTTCTTCGAAGAGGCCGAGGAGGTCGTCGCGGGCGCCCGCGAAAGCCTCGCGAAGCTGGCCGAGGATCCGCAGCATTTCGAGTCGATCTCCACCGTCCGCCGCGCGTTCCACACGCTCAAGGGCAGCTCGCGCATGGTCGGCCTGAAGGACTTCGGCGACGCCGCCTGGGCCTGCGAGCAGCTGTACAACGCGCGCCTGGCCGACGCGGTGATCGAGGCCAGCCCCGAACTGCGCACGTTCTCGCTGAACGTGCTCGACGAGCTCGAGGGCTGGGTCAAGGCGCTCGCCGCGAAGAACGCCACCGGCTTCCACAGCGCGCCCATCGTGGCTGCGGCCAACGCGTTGCGCGACGGCGTCGATCCGGATGCGGAGCCCGTCAAGCCCAGGGCGTTCGTGCCCGAGGCGACCCAGGTGCTGGCGCCGACGCCGCCGGGGCCGTCTCCGGAAGACGCGTTCGAGCCCGCACCCGAGGAGGCCGGCGACACCGAGATCCTCGACGACTTCGAGTCGACCGGTCCCGGCCGGCTGGACGTCGCCGCGCCCGCTCCGGTCGCCCCGGGCGAGGCGCCGGCCTTCAGGCTGGACCTGCCGCCGGACGCGCCCGAAGCGCCGGCGCACGACCGGACCGACGACCACGCGCCCACCGAATACATCGGGGAGCACACGGTCGTCCAGCCGATGGAACACGCGCCCGAATACGCGGCGCCGAACTTCGAATTCGACCTCGGCGACCTCGACGGCCCGGCTGACGAGACGCTCGTCGAGAAGCACGGC
>Ga0247779_1000997_pt1 | contig 14660 bp, 10 predicted proteins | sample UWRJL221509R5_FD_179925 | JGI IMG/M metagenome (GOLD analysis project Ga0247779, IMG submission 179925) | Plant litter microbial communities from Arlington Agricultural Research Station in Wisconsin, United States - UWRJ-L221-509R-5 | ecosystem: Environmental > Terrestrial > Plant litter >...
TTCGACGCCAACGGCGGCCTGTTCGAGCCGCTCCTGGGCGAGGAGGACGCGGTGATCAGCGACGCGCTGAACCACGCGTCCATCATCGACGGCATCCGCCTGTGCAAGGCCAAGCGCTTCCGCTATGCGCACAACGACATGGCCGACCTGGAGGCGCAGCTGAAGGCGGCCGACGCCGCTGGCGCGCGCTTCAAGCTCGTGTTCACCGACGGCGCGTTCTCGATGGACGGCACGATCGCGCAGCTGGACAAGATCCGCGCGCTGTGCGACCGCTACGGCGCGCTGCTGGGCGTGGACGAATGCCACGCGACGGGCTTCCTGGGCGCGCGCGGCCGCGGCACGCACGAGCACCGCGGCGTGTTCGGCAAGATCGACATCATCACCGGCACGCTGGGCAAGGCGCTCGGCGGGGCGTCGGGCGGCTTCACCACCGGCAGGAAGGAAGTGATCGAGCTGCTGCGCCAGCGCTCGCGGCCGTACCTGTTCTCGAACACGGTCATGCCGGCGATCGTCGGCGCGTCGCTGACCGTGCTCGACATCCTCGAGGGCAGCACCGAGCTGCGCGACAAGCTGGCCGACAACACCGCATGGTTCCGCCGGGCCATCACCGAGGCCGGCTTCGAGATCAAGCCGGGCGAGCATCCGATCGTGCCCATCATGATCGGCGACGCCGTCAAGGCGCAGCAGCTGTCGCAACGCATCCTCGAGCTGGGGCTGTACGCGGTCGGCTTCTTCTTCCCGGTCGTCCCGAAGGGCCAGGCGCGCATCCGCGTGCAGATGAGCGCGGTGCACGACCGCCATCACCTGGAGAAGGCGGTCGAGGCGTTCGCGCAGGCCGGCAAGGAACTGGGCCTCGTCGGAGCACAGGCATGATCGAGAAAACGAACCCGGGTGCCCGCATCCTCATCATCGGCGCCAACGGCCAGATCGGCTCGGAACTGGCCGGCGCGCTCAGCAAGCGCCCGGGCGTGGCGCAGGTGGTCACCAGCGACGTCGCGCCGACCGGCCGCAACCCGGGCCTGCCGCACGAACAGCTCGACGTGACCGACGCTGCCGGGCTGACCGCCGTCGTCGAACGCCACCAGATCACGCAGATCTACCTGCTCGCGGCGGCGCTGTCGGCCAACGGCGAGAAGCATCCGCAATGGGCCTGGAACCTGAACATGGTGGGCCTGCTCAACGTGCTCGAGCTGGCGCGCACGCACAAGCTGGACAAGGTGTTCTGGCCCAGCTCGATCGCGGCCTTCGGCCCGACGACGCCCGCCGACGCCACGCCGCAGGACACGATCATGGACCCGACCACGATCTACGGCATCAGCAAGCTGGCCGGCGAGCGCTGGTGCGCCTGGTACCACCGGAACCACGGCGTGGACGTGCGCAGCCTGCGCTACCCGGGCCTGATCAGCTGGAAGACGCCGCCCGGCGGCGGCACCACGGACTACGCCGTGGAGATCTTCCACGCCGCGTTGCGCGACGGCCGCTACACCTGTTTCCTGAAGGAAGACCAGGCCCTGCCGATGATGCTGATGGACGACGCGCTGCGCGCCACCATCGAGCTGATGGAGGCGCCGTCCGAAGCCATCCGCGAACGCGGCAGCTACAACCTGTCGGCGATCAGCTTCACGCCGCGCCAGATCGCCGACGCGATCGCCCGGCGCGTCCCCGGCTTCACGATGGACTGCGTGCCCGACTTCCGGCAGGCCATCGCCGCCAACTGGCCGCGCTCGATCGACGACAGCGCCGCCGCCCGCGACTGGGGCTGGAAGGCGAAGTTCGGCCTCGACGAGATGGTTGACGAGATGCTGACGCAGCTGGCGCCGCTCGTGAAGGCGAAGACGACGGCGGCGGCCTGAGCGCCGGCCGACGCGCCGCGGCGCGGCTCGACGGCGCGGCGCTGGCGGCGTTCGCGGGCCTGCCGTTCGTGCAGCGCCTGGCCCGGGTTCGTCTCGCGCGTGCGGCACGCGCACGGCCGGACGGCCGGGCGCACGTCGCCACGGCTCAGATCGCGATCCTGCCGGTCCAGATGTCGAAGTACATGCGCCAGTCGCCCATGAAGCTGTAGAGCGGGCGCCTGAACGACGCGGGTCGATTCTTCTCGAAGGCGTAGTGGCCGATCCAGGCGAAGCCGTAGCCGCAGACGAGCGCGGCAACGAGAAAGCCGGGCAGGCGCGTCCAGACCAGCGCCCACAGGCAGATCAGCGCCAGCGTCGAGCCGACGAAGTGCAGCCGGCGGCAGGTCGGGTTGCTGTGCTCGTTCAGGTAGAACGGGTAGAACTCGGCGAAGCTGTGCAGCGACTTCGGGTCGCCGTCGAATACTGCATGGGCCATCGTCGTCCCCTCGTCGTCATGGCATGGAGCTCATGCCGGAATGGCAGCGCGCATCGCATTCAACACCGCGTCGGGCGCCTCCTGCATCAGGGCATGCCCTGAAACGATGCGTGAGACCGTGGCATCGAGCATGCCCGCGAGTTCCCTCGTCGCCTTGGCGGGGGTCATGACGTCGCGCGTGCCGACGACGAGGTGGGCGCGGCAGGTGACGCGGCCGGCGGCCTCGAGGCCGTTCGCGTAGGCGTCGCAGACGCGGAAGTCATGCTCGAACAGGTTGCCCTCGGCGCCGTCCTGCGTGCGGTGCATCAACGCGCTCGCGCCGCCGCGCAGCCAGGCGCCCGGGCCGGGGTACGACGGCTTGGCGGCGATGCCCGAATGCGAGAACGCGTTGACCATCGCGATGGCGCGGCCCGGGTCGTCGCGCGCCGTCGCGAGCAGCGCGTCGCTGACCTTCATCGGGTAGGCCGTGCCCACCATGACGAGCCCCGCCGCGCGCGCCGGGGCGCGCGACGCGGCCTCCAGCGCGACCAGCGAGCCCATGCTGTGGCCCACGAGATGCGCGGTCCGCGCGCCGGCGGCGTCGAGCAGCGCGAGCACCCAGTCGGCGAGCGCCTCGATGCTGGCCAGCGGCGGGCCCTCGGAGCGGCCGTGGCCGGGCTGGTCGACCGCCAGCACCCGGTAGCCGTGGTGCGCGTACCAGCGCGCCAGCAGCGTCCAGACCGAATGGTCGTTGAGCGCGCCGTGGATGAAGACGATGCACGGGCCGTCGCCTTGCCACGGCTTGCCGCCGGTGTAGGCGTAGGCCGTGCGCGCTTGCACCTGGAGCTTCATGGCGCGGTCCTTTCCGCCTGCTTCAACGCGGCCTTCAGGTCGGCGATGAGGTCGTCCGCATCCTCCAGCCCGATCGACAGCCGGATCGTCCCCGGCCCGATGCCGGCGGCCGCGAGCGCCGCGTCGTCCATGCGGAAGTGCGTCGTCGACGCCGGATGGATCACCAGCGAGCGGCAGTCGCCCACGTTGGCCAGGTGCGAGAACAGCTGCAGCGCCTCGATGAACGCGACGCCTTGCGCACGCGAGCCGCGCAGGTCGAAGCTGAAGACGGAGCCGCAGCCGCGCGGCAGCAGCGTCCTGGCGAGCGCGTGGTCGGGATGCGATTCGAGCTCGGGGTAGCCGACGCCCGCCACCATCGGATGCCCCGCGAGGAACGCGACCACCTTGCGCGCATTGCCCACGTGGCGCTCCATGCGCAGCGGCAGCGTCTCGAGGCCCTGCAGGATCAGCCACGCGGTGTGCGGGCTAATGCAGGCGCCGAAGTCGCGCAGGCCTTCCCGGCGCGCGCGCAGCAGGAACGCGCCGACCGTGCTCTCCTCGGTGAACACCATGTCGTGGAAGCCGGGGTAGGGCGCGCTGAGTTCGGGAAAGCGGCCGCTGCGCTCCCAGTCGAAGCGGCCCGAGTCGGCCAGCACGCCGCCGACGACGGTGCCGTGGCCCGACAGGAACTTGGTCGCCGAATGGAGCACCAGATCCGCGCCGAGCTTGAACGGCTGCTGCAGCCACGGCGTGGTGAAGGTGGCGTCGACCAGCAGCGGCACGCCGGCGTCGTGCGCGATGGCCGACACGCGCGGGATGTCCAGCACGTCCAGGCCCGGGTTGCCCAGCGACTCGCCGAACAGCAGCCTGGTGTTGGGACGGATGGCGGCGCGCCAGCCGTCGAGGTCGCGCGGCCTGACGAAGGTCGTCTCGATGCCGAAGCGCGCCAGCGTGTACGCCAGCAGGTTGTGCGAGCCGCCGTACAGCGCGGCGCTGGCCACGATGTGCGAGCCGGTTCCGGCGATGGTCGCTACGGCCAGGTGCAGCGCGGCCTGGCCGCTGGCCGTGGCGATCGCGCCGACGCCGCCCTCGAGCGCGGCCACGCGCTCCTCGAACACGGCCGTGGTCGGGTTGGAGATGCGGCTGTAGACGTGGCCCGCGCGCTCCATGTTGAACAGCGACGCGGCGTGCTCGCTGGACTCGAACACGAACGAGGTGGTCAGGTGGATCGGCGTCGCGCGGGCGCCGGTGGCCGGGTCGGGCGCGGCGCCGGCGTGCAGGGCGAGGGTGTCGAACGACGGGTCGGAAGGGCCGGGCATGGAGGCTTTCTGCAGGGCTGTTGCGCGGGCGTCGGGATTGGCCGGATCAGGGGCCGACCAGGGGCCCAATGTCGCGATTGTGTGCTATGTTGAACGCCTCATTTCACTGGATTCCCGAGGAGGCGTTGCCATGAAAGTCAGCGACATCCTGCGTGTCAAGGGCAATACCTTGTTCACCGTCACCGCCGACCAGCCGCTCCACGAAGCCGTCGTCACGATGGCCGAGCACGACATTGGCTCGCTCGTCGTCATGGAGCATGGCGAGCTCACCGGCATGCTCACGTTCCGCGAAGTGATCCGCGCCACCGTGCGCCAGGGCGGCACGCTGGGCAGCGTCACCATCCGCTCGGTGATGGACGACGCGCCGCTCACCTGCACCCCCGAGACCGAGATCGACGAGGTCCGCCGCATGATGCTCGGCCGCCACGCCCGGTACATGCCCGTGCTCAACGGGCAGACGCTGATGGGCGTGATCTCGTTCTACGACGTCGCGCGCACGGTCGTCGAGGCGCAGGACTTCGAGAACCGCATGCTCAAGGCCTACATCCGCGACTGGCCGTCCGAAGAGGACACGAAGGTCGGCCAGAGCCTGTGAGGCGCCTCGCGCCCAAAACGAAGCGGCCCGAAGGCTTGCGCCTCGGGCCGTCGTCGTCTGTCGGCGCTGCCGCTGGAGCGGCTCAACCGAAGTTCAAGGGAGCGGCGGAACCGGCTCTGCCGGGCCGCTCGCGGCCGGTCCCTCGGGGGCAGGCAGCGCGAGCGACCGTGGGGTCGGCATTTCTTCAGGCGGCGATCATCGGCACCACGTTGACCGACGACGCCGCCTCGCGGCCCGCGATCCACATCTCCAGCGCGGCCGCGTCCATCGGGCGGCAGAAGCGGTAGCCCTGCATCATGTCGCAGCCTTCGCGGCGCAGGAACTGGTGCTGCGCGTCGGTCTCGACGCCCTCGGCGATGGTCTTCAGGTGCAGCGCGCGGGCCATCTGGATGATGGCCTGCACGATGGCACGGTCGTCCGGGTCGGTGTCGATGTCGCGCACGAAGGACTGGTCGATCTTGAGCGTGTGCAGCGGGAACCGCTTGAGGTAGCTCAGCGACGAGTAGCCGGTGCCGAAGTCGTCCAGCGACAGCCGCACGCCCTGCGAGTGCAGCGCGTCCATCATCGCGATCGCGGCGGACGGGTTGGCGGTCACGCTTTCGGTGAGCTCGAGCTCCAGGTACTGCGCCGGCAGGCCGGCGTCGCTCAGCGCACGCGCCACGACGTTGGGCAGGCCGACATGGCGGAACTGCACGGCCGACAGGTTGACCGCCACCACCATCGGCGGCACGCCGGCGTCCATCCAGGCCTTCAGCTGCGCGACGGCGGTGCGCAGCACCCATTCCCCGATCGCCACGATCTGCCCGCTCGTTTCGGCCAGCGGGATGAACTCGGCCGGCGACACCATCCCGAACTCCGGGTGGCGCCAGCGCAGCAGCGCCTCCACGCCCACCAGGCGCTCGCCGTGGGCGTCCAGCTGCGGCTGGTAATGCAGCAGCAGCTCGTTGCGTTCCAGCGCGCGGCGCAGCGCCGACTCGAGCTGCAGCTGGCGCGCCGAGCGCTGCTGCATGCCGGCCGCGAAGAAGCGCCACGTGGCCTTGCCCTCGTGCTTGGCGCGGTACATCGCCGTGTCGGCGTTGCGCGAGAGGATCTCGTAGTCGTCACCGTCGGACGGATAGGTGGCCACGCCGATCGACATCGTCATGCTCAGCTCGTGGCCCTGCACCATGCACGGCTCGGCCAGGCGCTCCAGCAGCTTCTGCGCGACCAGCTCGGCGCCGGCGGCGTCGGCCCCGGGCAGCAGCACGGCGAACTCGTCGCCGCCCAGCCGGGCGACGGTGTCGACCTCGCGCAGGCTGCCCTGCAGCCGGCGCGCGACCTCGCCCAGCAGCGCGTCCCCGACGCTGTGGCCGAGGGTGTCGTTGATGTTCTTGAACTGGTCGAGGTCCATGAACATCAGCGCGAACGGCCGGTGGTCGCGGCGCGACACGCTGGTCAGCTGGCCGACGCGGTCGGCGAGCAGGCTGCGGTTGGGCAGGTCGGTGAGGGTGTCGACGTGCGCCAGCCGCACCAGGTTGCGCTCGACCTCGCGGAACTGGGTGATGTCGTTGAGGATGCCGATGTAGTGCGTGACGGCGCCCTGGGCGTCGCGCTGCTGCGTGATCGTGGCCCAGCAGGTGTAGAGGCTGCCGTCCTTGCGCGCGGTGCGCACCTCGCCCTGCCAGTGGCCGCTGGTCTGCAGCGCGGTGCGTACCTGGCGGCGTATCTCGCGGCGGGCGATGCCGAAGCCGAGCCCGGCCGTCTGCTGGCCCTGCAGCTCGTCGGCGCTGTAGCCGCTGATCTCGCAGAACGCCTGGTTGACGGTGACGACGCGGCCGTCGCGGTCCGCGATCACGAAGCCCTCGCGCGCCTGCTCGAACACGGCGGCGGCCAGGTGCAGCTTGTCCTCGACCGACTTGCGCTTGGTGATGTCGCGCCCCTCGACCAGCAGGTTGGGCGGCACGTCGCGGGCGCGCGGGATCGCACGCACCGACAGCTCGAGCGTCATCGAGCCGCCCTCGGGGCGCCGCACGGTGAGCTCGTGCGACACGACGGCGCCGCCGACCGCCTGCGCGATCGCGGCCTGGAGCGCGTTCGCCTGCGCCTGGCCGATGTCCAGCGACGCGATCTGGTCGAGGCGCAGGCCGGCGATCTCGGGATGGGCCAGGCGCAGCCACCGGCGGCCGGTGCCGTTCATGTGGCGCACCGCGCCGTGCGGGTCGAGCACGCAGACGAGCTGCGGGCTGTGGTCGATCAACCGGTTGGCCAGGCGTTCGCGCTGCAGGGAGCGGCGGGTGCGCACGGTCTGCGCGAACAGCGCCGCGCCCAGGCCCAGAAGCGTGACGGCGACGAGCCAGAACAGCCACAGCGGCAGGGCGATGGCCGGCGCGGGCGCCGCGGCCGGCGCCGCGAGCGCGCCCGCGCTCGCGCCGGCGAGCGGGGCGGCGGCGAGGAACGCGCGGAGGGTGGCGCGGGACGCGGCCGGGCGCGCCCGGTCCTGCGCCTGTCGGCGGCCTGGCACGCCTCCCCTGGCGCCTGGAATGGGGCCGAGAAACAGCATCCCGCCACTTTGCCCTGGAACGCCGCACGACGACGCGGCGATAAGCTCGATCGGCGTGGCCTATTTCACGCGGCAGGGCATTCGCGGGGCGCGAATGCGACTTCCTCAGGATCGCGCGCCCCGCGCGAGGAGTGCGGTGGCGGGGCGCCGCGAAGCCGGCCGCGTCGGCGCCGCATAGAATCGAGGCATGTCAGGCAGCACCTTCGGCGAACTCTTTCGCGTCACCAACTTCGGCGAGTCCCACGGCGTGGCGATCGGCTGCGTCATCGACGGCTGCCCGCCGGGGCTGGCGCTGTCCGAGGCCGACATCCAGGTCGAACTCGATCGCCGCCGCCCGGGCACCTCGCGCCACGTCACGCAGCGCAACGAGCCGGATGCGGTGGAGATACTGTCTGGGGTATACGAAGGCGTCACGACGGGCACCCCGATCGCGCTGCTCATTCGCAATACCGACCAGCGCAGCAAGGACTACGGGAACATCCTCGACACCTTCCGCCCCGGCCACGCCGACTACACCTACTGGCGCAAGTACGGGCTGCGCGACCCGCGCGGCGGCGGGCGCTCGTCCGCACGCCTCACCGCGCCGATGGTGGCCGCCGGCGCCGTGGCGCGCAAATGGCTCAAGGAGCACCGCGGCACCACCTTCACCGGCTGGATGAGCCAGCTCGGCGACATCGCGATCCCGTTCGTGGACGAGGCGCAGATCCCGCTCAACCCGTTCTTCGCGCCCGACGCCGCCATCGTGCCGGCGCTGGAGGCGCGCATGGACGAACTGCGCAAGGCCGGCGACTCCTGCGGCGCGCGCATCGAGGTCGTCGCCCGCGGCGTGCCGGTCGGCCTGGGCCAGCCGCTGTTCGACAAGCTCGACGCCGACATCGCCTACGCGATGATGGGCATCAACGCGGTCAAGGGCGTCGAGATCGGCGCCGGCTTCGCCAGCGTCGCGCAGCACGGCAGCGAGCACGGCGACGAGCTGACGCCCGACGGCTTCGTCGGCAACAACGCCGGCGGCGTGCTGGGCGGCATCTCCACCGGCCAGGACCTGCGCGTGTCCATCGCGATCAAGCCGACCAGCTCGATCCGCACCGCGCGCCGCTCGATCGACCGTTCAGGCCAACCCGCCATGGTCGAGACCTTCGGCCGCCACGACCCCTGCGTGGGCATCCGCGCGACGCCCATCGTCGAGGCGATGCTCGCGCTGGTGGTGATGGACCACGTGCTGGCGCACCGCGCCCAGTGCGGCGACGTCGCGCTCGACCAGCCGCCGATCGCGGCGTCCGCCCCGCGCGCGTAACACTCGCGTGACGCCGCGGTTCGCGCGGTTCGCGCGGCGTCTTCTCCTTTGCGCCGCGGGCGCTTATCCTGCGCTCGCGCCGCGTCGCCGTCCGCTGCAGTTCGTCGCCCGGATTTCCCATCCGTCCAGGCGCACTGCAACTCGTCCCGTGCCAGCAGCACTTCGTCGCAATCTGTCCCCATGCCCTCACCACTCGATCCACACTCCGTCGAAATTCAGGATGAGCCTGGAAAAACGATGAAGGAAGAGGACATGCGCAAACGCTTGGTGTTCGGGGTGGCGGCGATCGTCGTCGCTATCGGCGCGGGTTTCGCGATCAAGGCCGGCAAGGGCGCGGCCGCGATGCCGGCCAGCGCCGCGATGGCCGCCAACTCGCCGGACGCGGCCGCCAGCGAGGTGCCGCTCGACTTCACCGTCACCGAAGCCTCGAAGCCGCTGATGCTCGCGCTGCCGCAGATCGTCGAGTTCTCGGGCGCGCTGGTCGCGCCCAACACGGCGATGGTGCGCGCGAAGGCCACCGGCACGCTGCTGACGCTGGACGTCCAGGAAGGCCAGCGCGTCAAGGCGGGCGACGTGCTCGGGCGCATCGACGTCGCCGACCTGCAGAGCCACGTCGCCGAGCGCGCCGCCAACCTCGCCGCCGTCCAGACGACGATGGACCAGGCCAAGCGCACGCACGAGTCCAACATCGGGCTGGCCAACGACAAGTTCATCTCGCCGATCGCGCTCGACAACTCGCGCTCGCAGCTGGACAGCGCGAAGGCGCAGGTCGCCGCCGCGCAGGCCGCGCTCGACTCCGCCAAGATCGCGCTGCGCGACGCCTCGCTCATCGCGCCGATCAACGGCATCGTCTCCAAGCGCTACGTGGTCGCCGGCGAGAAGGTGACGGCGGAGCAGCAGGTCGTCACCATCGTCGACCTGCACCTGCTCGAGCTGGCCGGCACCGTGGGCACGCAGGACGTCGCGCGGCTGTCGCCAGGGATGGCGGTCAGCCTGAAGATCGAGGGCATCGACAAGCCGGTCGAGGGCAAGCTGGCGCGCATCGCGCCGGCCGCCGAGGCCGGCACGCGCTCGATCGGCGTGGCGGTGCAGCTGCAGAACCCCAAGGAGACGATGCGCGCGGGCCAGTACGCCGTCGCCCAGGTGCAGATCGGCGACGCCACGCCGCGCCTGACCGTGCCCCTCGGCGCGATCAGCTCGGCCTCGGGCCAGGAGTACGTGTGGACGGTGGAGGGCGGCAAGCTGCTGCGCCGCACCGTCATCACCGGCCGCCGCGACGCGGCGCACGGGCGCGCGGAGGTGCTCGAGGGCCTGACCGCCGACGTGCCGGTGCTGGGCGCGCGCTTCGACAACCTGCGCGAGGGCGCGAAGGCGCGCGTCGTCACGGTCGCCACCGCCGCCACGCCCAAGCCGCTCGCGCCGGTGGGCGCGCCGGCCGCGACCGCCACCCGCTGATCCGCGCCGTTCCCACGGCCTCACTCGAGGAGAGTTCCCATGTGGATGACGCGCGTCTCCATCAACAACCCCGTCTTCGCCACCATGGTCATGGTCGCGCTGTGCGTGCTCGGGTTGTTCTCGTACAAGCGGCTGGGCGTCGAGCAGATGCCCGACATCTCGCCGCCGATCGTGTTCGTCTCCGTGCAATACCCGGGCGCCTCGCCCGGCGCCGTCGAGACCGAGATCACCAAGCCGCTGGAGGACGCCCTGAACGGCATCGCCGGCGTCAAGATGATCCGCTCCAACAGCTATGAAGGCCGCAGCGAGACGGTCGTCGAGTTCAAGCTGTCGGTCGACATGACCCGCGCGACGCAGGAAGTGCGCGACAAGGTCTCGGTGGTGCAGTCCGGCTTCAACCGCGACGTCAAGCCGCCGTTCGTCAGCCGCTTCGACGGGGAGAACGCACAGCCCACCGTGGTGCTCGCGCTGATGGCCACCGGCCGCAGCGACCGCGAGCTGTCGCTGATCGCCGACCAGACGGTGCAGAAGCGCCTGACGAGCGTCGAGGGCGTCGCCCGCGTCACGCCGCTGGGCCTGGTCACGCGCCAGGTGCGGATCGACCTCGACCCGCAGCGCCTGCGCGGCTTCGGCCTCACGCCGTCGGACGTCAGCGCCGCGCTGGTCAAGGCCAACACCGACCAGCCGGTCGGCCTGCTCCAGAGCCGGAACGAGGACTCGCTGGTGCGCGTGGAGGGCCGCGTGCTCGATCCGAAGCAGTTCACCAACGTCGTCGTGTCGCGCAACGCGAGCGGCGGCGTGGTGCTGCTGGGCGACGTCGGCCAGCTGGTCGAGCGCGAGCAGGAGCCCGACTCGCTGTCGCGCATCAACGGCAAGCCCGCGGTCACGTTCAACATCTACAAGCAGCAGGACGCCAACATCGTGCGCACCGGTGCGGCCATCAAGGAGGCGGCCGAGGAGATGCGCAAGTCGCTGCCGCCGGGCGTCGAGCTCAAGCTGATCTACGCCAGCTCGGACTGGGTCGAGCAGTCGCTGGACGGCGTCAAGAAGACGCTGGGCGAGGGCGCGCTGCTGACGATCGCGATCGTGTTCCTGTTCCTGCACAGCTGGCGCTCCACCATCATCACCGGCCTGACGCTGCCGATCTCGGTGATCGCGTCCTTCATCGCGATCAACGCCTTCGGCTTCACGCTCAACTTCATGACGATGATGGCGCTGAGCCTGTGCATCGGCCTGCTGATCGACGACGCGATCGTGGTGCGCGAGAACATCGTGCGCCACGTCGGCATGGGCCAGGACCATCACACGGCGGCGCGCAAGGGCACCGACGAGATCGGGCTGGCGGTGATGGCCACCACCTTCGCGATCTGCGCCGTGTTCGTGCCGGTCGCCTTCATGAAGGGCATCGTCGGCAAGTTCTTCTTCCCGTTCGGCATCACGGTGGTGTCCGCGGTGATCGTGTCGCTGTTCGTCAGCTTCACGCTCGACCCGATGCTGTCGTCGATCTGGAAGGATCCGCCGGCCGTGACGATGCAGCGGCTGTGGGGCGTCGGCCACATGATGCGCGCCGTCGACTGGGCGATGGCCCGCCTGCACCACACCTACGAGCGCCTGATCGGCTGGGCGTTCAGCGGCCGCCGCTACCGCATGTTCGTGCCGCCGGTGCCGGCGTACGGCTTCGGCTTCGGCCCCGACGGCCGGCGCATGACCGGCGGTAGGCGCCGCCTGCGCCTGGCCACGCTGACCCCGCGCGGCATCGTGCTGTGGGCCGCCGTCGGCACCTTCGTCGCGGCGATCGCGCTGGCGACGACCATCGGCGCCGAGGCCGTGCCGCAGACCGACCAGAGCTACACCAACCTGAACATCACGATGCCGGTGGGCACCAGCCTGGCGCGCGCCGACGAGAAGATGAAGCAGGTCGAGGCCATCATCGGCTCGATGCCGGAGATCGACTCGCTGTCCACGCAGGTCGGCGGCGACAACGGCCACAACAGCGCCTCCATCGGCATCGGGCTGAAGCCGCGCCACCAGCGCAAGCTCACGCAGTTCGAGGTCGAGGACGAGATCCGCAGGCGCCTCGCCGGGCTGCCCGGCATCTCGGTCGCGCTGGGCAACCGGCCGATCTTCATCTCGATCCTGGGTCCGGACCCCACCGTGCTCGACCAGATCACGGCCGACCTCGGCGAGAAGATGAAGAAGGTCAAGGGCCTCACCGACTTCGAATCCTCGGTCAAGCCGGGCCTGCCGGCGTACGCGGTGCGCGTGCGCCCGGACGCCGCCCGCGAGCTGGGCATGACGCCGCAGCAGCTGGCCGGCAGCCTGCGCGCCTACGTGCAGGGCGACGTGTCGACCTACTGGACGACGCCCGACGGCCAGCAGGTGGAGGTGCAGCTGCGCCTGCCGCAGGCCAGCCGCGAGAGCGTCGCGCAGCTCAACAAGCTGCCTGTCGCCTTCGCCGCCGACGGCACGCCCGTGGCGCTGGAGAGCGTCGCGACGATCGAGCCCGTCACCAACCCGGACGTCATCAAGCGCCAGGACCTGCAGCGCCGCCAGGCGGTCTACGCCGGCGTGGACACGAAGTCGGGCCGCACGGTGGGCCAGGTCAACGCGGACATCGACAAGATCGTCAAGGCCGCGGTGCTGCCGCCGGGCTATCGCTTCGACATCGGCGGCTCGGCGCAGGACCAGGACGACATCTTCGGCAACATCGGCAGCGCGCTGGGCCTGGCGCTGATCTTCATCTACATCGTGCTGGCCAGCCAGTTCGGCAGCTTCCTGCAGCCGCTGGCGATCATGGCCTCCCTGCCGTTGTCGCTGATCGGCGTGATGATCTCGCTGAAGGCGTTCCACTCCACCATCAACCTGTTCTCGCTGATCGGCCTGATCATGCTGATGGGCCTGGTCACGAAGAACGCCATCCTGCTGGTGGACTTCGCCAACCACGCGCGCAAGGCCGGCGCGACGCTGGCCGAGGCGGTGCTCACCGCCGGCCAGATCCGGATGCGCCCGATCATCATGACGACCGCCGCGATGGTGTTCGGCATGTTCCCGCTGGCGCTCGCGCTCGACGAGGGCGGCGAGCTGCAGGCGCCGATGGGCCGCGCGATCATCGGCGGCGTCATCACGTCCACGCTGCTGACGCTGGTGGTGGTGCCGGTGATCTACGCGTACATCGAGCAGTGGGTCGGCTTCTTCAAGGCGCGGCTCGACGCCGACTCGCGCGGCGCGGTCATCGCCTCCGTGCTGACCGGCCTCGTCGGCATCGTGCTGATGCTCAGCGGCGCGCCGATGCCGGCCGTCGGTGCCGCGATGGCGGCGGCGATCGCCTTGAGCATCTGGGCCTGCGGGTCGTACGCCAAGGCCAACGCGTACCACCGCGGCTGGGCCGCGATGGGCCTGCTGGGCATGCTCGGGTTCATGATCCTCGCGTTCCTGCGCCCCATCCAGGACGGTGGCCCGCCGGAGGAGCTGTCGATGGTGGCGCCGCCGCCCGCGGCCACGGATTCGCAGCCCGACTCGGAGCCCGAGGCCGACTCCGTGATCGCCTGAGCCTTCGTCGTTCGACGCCGGGGCCACCGCTCGTGCAGGTCACGGCCGGTGGCCTCGCGCCATCGGCGGGCGACGCGGCGGTGATATGGTCCGGCCATGATGCCTCGCCTCGCCCGCCTGTCCCTCCTGGTGCTCGCCGCGCATGCCGGCGCCGCCCTGGCGCAGTACAAGTGCACCGCCGCGAACGGCGCCGTGACGTTCCAGGACACGCCGTGCTTCGGCGCGCGGTCCGAGGAGCGGCTGACGGTGGTGCCCAACGGCCATCCGCCTCTGGCCTCCGGCGCGGCGGCGTCGCCCGCGGCGGCGCGCACGGCGGCGGCATCGGCGGCCGGCAAGGTCGAGACCAGCGTCGACAAGCGCATGCTGGCCCGCTACGAGCGCCAGCGCCAGCACGACGCGCTGGAGCAGGCGCTGAAGTCCGCGCAGGACGACCGCGACCGGCGCGCGGCGCAGCGCCTGGACGCCATCGCCGCGGCCAGGAGGCAGTTCGGCGACGACCCGTCGAGCGCCCAGTCGCTGAAGGACGCGCTGGCGTCCATCGACAGTCGCTACAAGGCGTTCGGCGAGATCGACGAGAGCCGCATTGCCGGGGCGCAGGCGGCGCTCGACAAGTTCGAAGCGGCCCCGGCGCCGTAGCTCAGGGCCGGCGGCGCCTGCCGGCCGGGCGGCCCAGCACGGCGTCGCACTCGCTGCACGCGCGCAGCTCGGTCGCGCCGGACGGCGTCTCCAGCGTCGCGGTGCCGCCGGCGCGGATCTCCCAGCGCCACGGGC
>Ga0247779_1000998_pt1 | contig 14655 bp, 23 predicted proteins | sample UWRJL221509R5_FD_179925 | JGI IMG/M metagenome (GOLD analysis project Ga0247779, IMG submission 179925) | Plant litter microbial communities from Arlington Agricultural Research Station in Wisconsin, United States - UWRJ-L221-509R-5 | ecosystem: Environmental > Terrestrial > Plant litter >...
GACTTCATGGACCTCTGGTATTACTAGCTGAAGTACCCAACTGTTTGTCTACAAAAAAAGAAGGTTAAACATTAAATTTCAAATAGTTTGTTTTTCTCACTTCAGAATACTCCATGTACTGCCATTCATAATAAATCTCAGGATGGTCCCATCGGAGATGACAGTCAAGCATTTCTCGGGTTCGAATGTTTCCTAAGAAATCACACATAGGACAACCCCACCTATCAATTTCGGTTTGATATACATGACCCCCAATAAATTCGTAGAAGATCTGCAAGTCGATCTCACTGTTGTCCGGGTATATGGGAACATGAAGTTCACGACAACGGTGCATAAAACCCCGCCGTAAGTTACGCACAAGAAAAGGCAATTGGCAAGTCTGATGCACACGTATAGTGGAGAGAGAAATAGCTTCGAACGCAGAGATAAGCGCTTCAGAAGGTTCAATCAATACCGTAGGCTTGTGTTCCTCCACGACATCGTTTTTTGGAAGAGGAGCGGTTATTACCGGAGGAGAGTCAACGATAACAATGGGAGATGGCCGCGGGTCTAGTTCTGCATTTGTCATTTCAATGTCCTCACGCGTGCTTTTTTCTCCTGCTGGGGGTAGTTCATACTGGTCTGAGTCGAGCTGATCAACATCCTCCTCCTCACTGCCTTGTTCAGAAGCCGTCTTCATTTTGTCATCTGATCTGTCAGAGTCTGTGTCATAGTACTCGACTTTTCGTGCCGCCGATCTTTTGACTGCAACCTGAGGACTATCAAGATCGAATGAGAAATTTGTTACAATATGTTCTTTCAAATAATCCTCACCCTGGAGCCTTCCTATGTATCAACTTCAGTTGCGGCCTATACCTGGGCTCGTCGTCATCTGAATCTACTAGTATTTGTCCTTCCACTGTGAGCCTGAGCGGAGGTGCGATAAGAGCTGGAGATCGATTGGGATCATCGACACTGATACGAATGGTATCGTTGTCTGCTGCTGGAGGACGACGGGAGCTGACAGAGATTCGTTTAGCAAGCATGTTGCCGTTGCGATCGCGCTTGGAGGTTCTGATACGTTCGAGTTCTGCTTCATCATCCAGCTGTCTCCAGATAGGTGGCAAAATCTTGTTGGTTTTCCTCTGCATCATGTCTGAGGTTCGCTTCGCCAAAGAATTTTGGGGATTTGAACCTGCATTCTGTGAAGATATCCTAGGAACTGGAAAACAGGTTAATGTAAATTATCTCTGGAAAGAACTTTCTCGCTCTCACCTGGCTTGCCTATTGGCGAAACATTCACTGCCTTCTTGGGCGTCGTCGGTAAAGACTTTCGAGGATGCACAGGTCGAGGCTAATCTGGAGATCAATTTCTTGGCGTACCCTAGCTGAAAATGCAACTCACTTGTTCAGGAAACGCGTCATTCAGATCTCGTTGATTTTGGACTTTTACAGATTTTGTTGTCCATCCTCTACTGGGACCAACCGGCAAAGTCGATTTTGTCGCGACATCTCTCCCGACCGTCTTCGTAGCGCGTCCATCCATCTTCAGAAAGCAACCATTTACAGGGTTCGAAGATACTATTACGAGTTGAAGTCAGTAAAGAGAAGCGTGAGAGCCGGAGTTGCACAATCTGCCATCCACCTGTGCTTCACAACCAAGAGAAAAGATATCACTGAGATGATAAACGTCGAGGATATGATATCACCTACTATCAGTTGAAAACCTCCGATTCCGAAAGCGGCAGTGAACCGTCAGTGTCATTAATTACATAATCAAATTCTTTCCTCCCCAGACCACAACAACCGCAGAGACATCTGTGGAAGAGGGCGCATAGTCAACGAGGATATGATTCCAATATCTCGGAAGAGACAAGCCTCGAGGTCTCCAGAAAATAGGAGGTTTTCTAAAAGGCCAGCTAATTCTTCTCCGGAAGAAGGCGAGGTCGACGACAGCGCGCCAATGACCATGAAATCTGTAATATCCCCCATCCCATTGCCACCTAAACCGTCACCTCTAGTCACGACTTCTGCTGCTGCTGCTTCAGGCAAAAAGGTGCCATTTCCTTTCAAGACGAAAAGAATAGAAATAGGGAAAGATGGGCCTTCCAAGGAGAGGAATCCGGCGCCTTTGAACGTGTTCGCTTCATTGGAAGAGAAGATAGAAAAAGATGTCAGAAGAGCAAGAGACAAGCCAGAAGAAACCAATTCAGGGTCCTTGTTATCACGATTGGACCCTCTCCCTTCTGACAATCGACATTATTCAGGCCGGGACAACAGAGAAAGGGATAGAAATTGGGACAGGGAAAGCAGAGACAGAGACAGAGATAGAGATATACGATACAATACTTATTATTCTCGAAGGTCGGCGAGTCCAGGTCGTTCTCCGAGACGGTGTTCACGTTCACGTTCACCACTTTATCATGGAAGACATCGTCTCCCTGAGCCGCTATCTCCCGGAAAATATACTCCTCCAAGCCAGTATGGGTCAGACAAAACCAGAGAACGCTCTCGTGGGCGCGACCGGGACAGAGAAAGGGACTTCATCAGGCGCGGCGATAATGATTACAGGAGACATGCTGGTTCCATTGCGGAGGATTCCAATGGGAGATACTACCGTGGTTCTGCACACAATGACCGTCTCCCATATCATGATAGCCGTAGGGATTCATGGAGAAGGGAATCAGATCACGACAGAAAGAATCTCAATTATACGGACAATTACAGACTCGATGACGATCACCATCATATCCAATCTTCTGCTCGACGAAATTCTCCTCGACGATCAACTCCCGAACATTTTAAGGTAGTGAGCCCACAGCCATCTGAGCTAGGGCCTCCACAAAGTGTCCCTCCTTCTGAACCACCGCCTCTGCCTGCTATTTCGATTTCCACTTCGTCTCCTGTCCGCACTCAGTCACCATCTCTCCAACAACCCCAACCCACTACTCCCCCAATCCCTAGACCACCTTCATCTACTCCACCGCCAGCACCACCCCCCGATAATCGCCTAAAACCCACTCAAAGTTCCGCCAAGCCTACTTTGAATAGGCCGGACGCGCCCATAGCTTCACATTCCCCACGATCTTTAGAATTATCCTCTGTGTCCACTGTTCTAGCTATGGCAAACGGACCGGAAACGAAGCCTGGCCAAATCAAACCACCGGAAAGCAAAGAGCGATCTGAGCCGCCTCCAAAGATGAGGAGAAGGCTGCCTCTTCGAAGATCGCAAAAACTAGAGATCGCAGCTTACGGGCATTCTTTTATTGGGTGTGGACTGCAGTCAGATTATGAAGCGACAACGAAGCTGGGAGAGGGGACATTTGGGTATGTTTTTCTTGGAATTGCAATTTCTAATACTTACATCGGCTTTATAGAGAAGTACACAAAGCCATTCATAAATCTACAGGAACTGTTGTTGCTCTGAAGAGAATTCTCATGCACAATGAGAAAGAAGGCATGCCCGTAACCGCCCTTCGAGAAATTAAGATTCTCAAAGCTTTAAAACACCCTTGTATTGTCAACATTTTAGACATGTTCGTGGTACGAAGTACGTTGTCATATTCAATGATTCCTTTCAGGTATGCGAACTGACAAACCTCCTAGGTACAGAGAAGGACCCCCTTTCTGTTTACATGGTATTCCCATACATGGACCATGATCTTGCTGGTCTACTTGAGAATGAGCGCGTTAAACTTCAACCTAGTCATATCAAACTCTATATGAAACAACTCTTAGAAGGGACAGAATATATGCATCGGGTATTTTGTTCCATTCTTATGTTTTCGATAACATAATTTCTCATTTCGTCGATAATTTAGAACCATATCCTTCACCGCGACATGAAGGCTGCCAATTTACTCATATCCAACGACGGCTCCCTGCGTATTGCCGACTTTGGTCTGGCGAGAAGCTTCGACTCCAGTGCTATTACTACTCGGCCAGACGGGACGGTTAGGAGAGAGCGAAAATATACGAATTGCGTTGTCACAAGATGGTATCGCCCTCCGGAGCTTCTGTTAGGAGCAAGACAATACGGCGGTGAAGTTGATATCTGGGGTATCGGGTATGTATTGTCTCACATATCGAGACGGATAATTAACCAAAAATGATCGTAAGATGTGTTTTGGGAGAAATGTTTACTCGAAGGCCCATTCTACCTGGTACATCTGATCTTGACCAGTTAGAAAAGATATGGTATTTGTGTGGTTCTCCCAATCAACACAACTGGCCTTATTTCGATCAATTGCCGGGGTGTGAAGGCGTCAGAAGGTTTACTAATCATCCTAGAAGACTGAAGACACATTACGACAGGTCTGTTGCCTTTTTTTAACACAAACGCACAATATTTATCTTTTTCTTTTAGTATTGGAATCCCTCCTGAAACGGTGGACTTGTTAGACAAACTCTTGACCATCAACCCCAGTGAAAGAATTACAGCATCTCAAGCTCTTGATCATGACTATTTCTGGACAGATCCACTTCCTGCAGATCCCAAGACGTCAGTTAGTTGCCTTATGAGATACTAGATGCAGTCTAACTTGATTAAATTCCTATAGGATGCCTTCTTATGAAGCTTCGCACGAGTTTGATAAACGCGGACACCGTAATCAAATGCCTCCTGGACCTCAAATGAACCAGTCCAACCAACAGAGACATGCGCCAGGAAACCCTCAGTTTAATAACAGGAACGTTCCAAAAGGTCCTGCACCTCTCCATTATGGTGGTGGCGGTGGCGACATGAACAGACGAGGCCCTCCTGGCCCTCCGCATTCTTTTGTGCCTCCTCAACATGGTTTACCACCCCTACAACATGGTCCACCTGGTGGTTTCCGCAATGGTCCACCTCCTTATCTCAGTGGACCACCGCTACACGGAAACATGCCACCCCATCATGGGCCACCCTTCCAAAATGGCCCACCGAACCAAATGCCGGGATCCTTCGGTCAGTACGGTGGTCCTCCACCGAACCAGTTTCCTCCTGGTCCTCCTCGATCATTCGTCTCTATGCCTGGGAGGAATCAACCCCCAGGACCTCGGGGCGACCGTCGGGATGGTCCAAGGAATAATAACGTGTCCAATGGACCTCATAAAACTCTCCCTTCGAATCCAAATCTTCCGCCGAAGCCAGTAACGATATCTGCAGGTCCATCACACAATGATCGTCAACGAGGCAATTACGTAGATCGCAGACCCCCAGGAGAGTCTGATTCTGGGCTCGCCTCCGGCGTATTGAACTACGATTGATATTGTCATTTCGTTACATATCTGTCGATTACCACTATACCTACTATGCTCATCTTTGTCGTCTTGATTTCTTGATTTTTTTTATTGGAATTTCATCATACTTTTTGTCATCCTCGTTATTAGGTTTTTACGCACATAATCCACTACACGTTCTTGTCGGTAGAGTAGTCAGTATCCATAGCATTTTTTTGTGTTAACATCATGTAGAAAGTCATCATCGCATTGTAAACTAAATTTTTCAAGCATTTTTATAGTCGTCTGATCCAGAAATTTTCAATATAAGGCTCGCTTTCGGCTAAATTTCCGACATTTTAGTTAAGAACTACTACAATTCTTGAAACTGTCGGCTACGTATAAAACCCCATCGCAATGGACATTATTCCACCAGGGCTTGAAAGTAACGATAACTTGAAATACTTTGCCAGTGGGGGTGACGAGAATCCCTGGCTTTCGTTCGACAGAATAAAGCATTATACGAATGCGTTCATAGTTCAAAACGGCAAGGTCCTCCTGGGGTACAAAAAACGCGGATTTGGACGAGGAAAGTGAGTCATCCAGCATCCAGACCATAGCTCGATTACCACTCACTCATGTTATCTGCAGATACAACGGTTTCGGTGAGATTTGCTATTGGTCTGTCAATTCGAGTGACCGATCCCAACTTGAACTTGGTTGTTGTTCTGCAGGTGGGAAAGTAGATCCAGGCGAGACCTCTCTACAAGCAGCCATACGTGAATTACAGGTTCTCACCTTCTTTCCCTTCTGAAAAACGTTTCAATGACGGCGGCCTACCCAGGAAGAAGCAGGAATAACTGCACCTCTTGAACATGCAGGAAGTCTTCTCTTTGTTAGTGAAGGCACTGAATGGGCCTTCCAGATTGAAATTTATCGTGCAGAAACGTACGAAGGGACCGTTGCAGAGTGGGTCCATGTTGCCAGTTTTCATCTGATTGGTCTCCCTATTTATTTATTTTTCATCCAAAGGTCCGATGAAATGAGACCAGAATGGTTTTCGATGCATCCTGAAGATATCCCAAACCCTGATGGAAAGCAGTTGCCCCCAATTCCTTTCTCCAAGATGTGGGAAACAGACGAAGTTTGGCTACCTTTACTCTTCTCAAAGCAAAAATTCGTTGGAAGGGCAGATTTCACCCAGACTGGGGAAACGTTCAAACCATATAGATGGTGGTATGGCTCATCACTATAGCTTGGTCGTTTGCGACAACGTAATGCTCGGACATCAGAGCGAGAAGCGAATAAAATGAATGCAATAGAAACCCGAGCTACAATACAGATATGAAATGTAAAAGCGATAATCTACGAGAAAAGTTTGTTGACAGAGGTGTTGCCTTCTTGGTTCTTTTTCAGTACCTAGAAGGAGTGTTAGTATCGTAAACAAGTAGTAGAAGTAACAAGATACCTTGGCAACAGCAAACTCAAAGTCCTCTTGGGTGACATGCTGTCTGCGCTCACGTAGTGCATACATACCTATGTGGGGTAAGAACTGAGCCATAACGTATGAGAAGTAAAGAAAACAGACTGCTTACCAGCTTCAGTGCAAATACCCCGTACTTCGGCACCAGAACATTGACCCATTTTCTCTGCCAGTGCTCTCAGGTTAATGCCGCGTTGCAATGACATCTAATGCATACAGTGATTAGCGCACTCATTTTGTAGATAATGAGCTTAGCTACCTTGCGTGAGTGGATACGAAGAATAGAGACACGAGCTTCTGGACCCGGAGGAGGAAATTCGATCTTACGGTCGATACGACCAGGTCGCAGGAGTGCAGAGTCCAGGATATCGATACGATTGGTGGCCATGATGACCTTGATGTTCTTTGTTGGTTCGAAACCGTCGAGCTGATTTAACAACTCCAGCATCGTCCTCTGTACTTCGGAATCACCACCACCACTTCCACTCTCTCCTCTTGAACTTCCGATAGAATCGATTTCATCCATGAAGATGATACTAGGGGCATGTTCTCGGGCCATGACGAAGAGTTCACGAACCATTCTGCTACCCTCTCCGATATACTTTTGAACTAACTCGCTTCCACTAACACGGATAAACTTGCAGTCAGTGTGATGAGCCACAGCACGCGCCAGCAAAGTTTTTCCGGTACCAGGAGGGCCATATAGTAGCACACCTTTGGGCTGGGCGATACCGAGAGCTTCGAATAGTTCTGGATGTTTAACGGGTAATTCGATAACCTCCTTAATTTCTTTGATTTGCTTATCAAGACCTCCAACCATTTCGTATGTGCTGTCGGGGACTTTCTCTACCATCATCAACGACACCAGAGGATCGACTTTGTTCGGTAGAACTTTGTGCAGGGTGTATGAATCGGAACGGAGAGCGACACGAAGAGCGGGTTTCAGTGAACCAACTTCGATTTCAGGGTCAATGTCGACAACTAAGCCAATCAATGTTGAGCGCTTGGTCGAAATATTCAAATAGGGTACATACTGTATTTGCCTTCTGGTTGTACTTTCACCAGTACCTTGGTTTTGCCCATGACTTTCACAACCTCTCCGACATAGCTTCCAGGTTCATGCAAAAGCTGCAGCTCCTCTCGTAATAGACGGACTAGACATAGTAAGTACATCTGGGATAATATCCGCTATGGTGCTTGACTCACCTCGTGCATTTAGTGCATTGCGCTGAGCTTCCAATCGACGTAAATTCTGGGTCTTTTGGTTGATTAAGAGCTCTGCTGCTTCAATTTTGGCCTGATAATATGACTTGATACCTCCAGGCGTAGTCGTCAAAGGCGTCGCGGTGGCCATTCTGAAATCCTTAGGTATGTGGTGGTAATTTACGAAAAGACTTGGAAAGACCGAGGGGCGTACGCGTCCTTGTCACGTTACCCCACTGCTTATTTATTTACCTATCCCCGTTTCGCCAAATACGGTTCTTGCCGGGCACTGACATCATAGAAAAGCACTCTTTAGCCTAACGTGTAACACCTTGTCCTCTTTTTTTCTTTACTTTTCTTAGTCCTTTCTTCCCCTCTTATTTCAACAATATGGAGTCATAGTGCCCGTATTTATGAAAACCATATTTTTTACGGTGAACTTATCTCTCTATTCCACATGTGAACCAGCCTTCTAGGTCATGGCCCATGATGGCCATGAATTATTTTCGTCAGCTCAATACTCCCACTGGAGAGAATGCCACATGTTTTGGTATATGACATAACTTGCTGGCCCTTATATATATAATGCACCCATACCCTGGTTTCCTCAGAAATGGATAACGACCCAGAAACTCTTGAGAAACTGCGGTCACGATTTATCAGGCATGAAAGCCATTTCGACGTCTCCCGATGGCACCTCGTCCTTCATCCATCTGTGGTCAAAGAGTGTGCTAGAAATTCTCTTCCTGCCACAATAGGACGCTTGTTTCACCCTACGCATGTCACTTTCACAGCTGAAGATGGTGGACGACATTACTGGAAATCTAGGAGCCACCGAAAAGGTCGATACCGCAACGTTCCAGACAATCATTTGAACCTCTGGAAGAGAATTGCCAACATACGCCATGTTTCATACTGGAATGTGAGCTGGTGGGTGGCGGTGGTAAGGGTTTATTGACTTTGAGTCACCTGAATGTTTTACCTACACGATTTAATAGGGATTTACGTTGGGCAGTATAGTATGGGTCGTTAACGGTTTCGCTGCATTTCTCCCCTTCTGCAATTCCCACTTTACCAAAGCCGACCACAGTACCGGGTGGACAGCGTTCCTCGGAGCGACCATTTTTGAAATCAGCTCCGTTTTCGGCATCTGGGAAGCATGGAATAGAGACGATGTAGCAACTTTCGGCTGGAACGTAAAACAGGCTTTGTCAACGCGCTCAAGAGATCAGGAGAAACATCCCACCGCAGGGAAAAACTCGTCGAAAAGCCGAACCTATAATTTTGATCGTCCAGCAAGACGGCGGTGGATTTGGTTTTCGAACGATCTTAAATATTTTCATGAGGTCGGCTTCCTTGCAGGTTTCTTCCAGCTACTTGCAGCAACGATATTCTGGATAAGTGGGTGCGTTCCTTGTATAATTTTCTCTTTTCTCTTTCCAAGTCGAATAACGATTTTGTAGATTTACCGCGATACCAATTATACAGAGTTCGATCCAGGATAATCAGGGACTCATGGATGGTGTGTTTTGGACACCACAAGTAGTTGGTGGCAGTGGTTTTATGATAAGCGCGTACGTATAAGCGCTTCAATTATCCTTCAATGCCATCTAATCAGTTCTACAGAATACTCATAATGCTAGAGGCACAAGATGTCTGGTGGAAGCCCAAGATCATGTCCTTAGGTTGGCACGTCGGATGTAATACCCCCTTCTTTCTGTATGTTTTCAGACATTGCTGATATACTTGTCTTCAGTTTGGAATGGTGTTGGCGCAGTAGGTTTCACGTTATGTGGCATCTTCGGTTATGCCAGTACTTCGAGCAGTGGCGCTGAGTACCAGAGTTCTTTATCGACCTTTTGGGGCGGTTGGGCTTTTTTGATTGCCAGCGTAATCCAGTGGTACGAATGCGTTAATCCTAAAGAATAAAAACCTTATAAAGGACTATGTAGTGGAATCTTTATAAACCAAGATTCAGCGAATACTCTCGTTAATTTCTGGTAGCCAACTAGTGTGCGCCTTGGATGAGCTTTATTTACTTGATATAAATTATTTAAGAAACAAATATAAATCTAAAGCCTACGGAAAGATCGATAAGAACCAAAGTTAGCCGGCAAGTTTGTGGCAACAGTAGGCATTGGACAACTAATGATGGGCTTTTTCAAATCAATAGTAACTCTATCTCCAGAACATGAGTTCCTTCCAGCTCGGGGAGAGTGGTTGGGCAACTTGTCAAGAAATTGAATCACCGGACATGGGTCCATCGGATCTTCTCCTCCTTTCTCAAGTGTTTACCTGAGGTTAAGTATACTTGATATGGGGTTAATGAGGCAATGCTGAATCAACGAATACAGTCTTGCATATGCGAGGGATCGACGATCAACGTCTTAGCCAGTTATATTATATACTAAATAACTATGTATTAGTTCTAGCAAAATTATAGGATTGTCAGTTTAGTGGTGTCTAGTTCCGGTTTTGCCCCACATCTTGTCGCACTTGGTGTAGCAGCTATCTCTGTTGGGGCCTTTGGCATATGACTCCTGACAGCTAATGTAGCAAGCTGCTCGGGTGCGCCTGTAAAAAAATAGAGAGTGTTAGAGTTGTTACTTGAGCATCTTCATACAGACAGCTCACCTTTCGAGTTGCCTCAACTCGCGCTTGAAATTGGAGATCTGCTGGGCAAATCAGGCTGTTAGAATAATGCGCTGGATGCAACAATAAGTACATACATCCTCTACTTGACGAATGTAGACCTGATGATCAACACCGCGGGCATCGAGCTCTTCAAAGTCAAACTCTCTGGCCATGAGTTCGTCGACATCATGGTCACTGAAAAGATACATTTAGTGAGACATTGCTATGCATGCGCCGAGAAAAGACGCACAATTGTCCCAGGACAGAGGCGGCGGCGGCGAACAGAACAAAAAAGGTGGTGGTGGAAATTCGCATTGTGAATTAAGTAAAAGGGAGAGGCGGGATTAGTTGCTTTGAATGAGAGTGAAGTTTAGCTGAGTACGTTGGGTAATAATTGAAGGACTATACGTACCGGTATTTATACCAAAAATCTTGATACCCCACAACTGAATTGCTAGGTCTCGCATTGTCAAAAATTGCGGTGGTTGCTGGTGTATGTACACGGTTTGGAACTTGAAACTTGAATGAGTCCGCACCAAGGGAAAACACAGGCGCCTACTAAGCATCAGTGATCTGCGCGATAGAGTGGAAAGTGCGACAAAAGGGGATTGGCGAGGGTTTAACCATTTATCGCTGGTCTATAGGGGATACGTTTTCGAATATCCCTAAGCTTGTTACGTTTATGATTCTTTCAAAATTGACTTACTGGTGGGAGAATCAATAAAACTTGGCGACGACTTATTGTATCGTAGATAGGTACTCAGGTGCTCTTGCTCTTGCTTGCTTTTGTAGTCTCATGTCGGCGATGGAGATGTCGATGACCGAAGTATATGCCTTGAATGTGTAAGCTGAGCAATATATGAATCGAGGGCCTTAGTAGACCTACACGGCTGACGCGAACAATACCAGTAGTTGCCCATTGTCGGCCCATCGAGTCTGAGAATTGAGTAATCGAAATTAGAATATATTGGACTTGTGCATCTCGAATCTTATGAGCATGTCGAGTTGCATAGATCTTCATCAGTAGGCGCGGTGGAAAGACCGGTTCCAGCTGGCTCTATGGTTTCAGCCAAGCAACTTTCTCTTTGATTGAAACGCTTGCAAATTTTCGTCTTGTTGATGTTTCGCAGAGTTGCCAACCGCAGAGTAGATGATACCGAAAGCCAAAGTAAAAGTATGGTACGACTCCAATATCTCGACTTCCAAGATCCAGAGTTTTAGCTCTAGCCTCATTTCATTTTAAGATGGTATTTCTCTGGCTGCTGTCTAAGAAAATTGCGATAAGATGTGAACCCTCGGGAGAGAATCAAGAAATAAGTTGAAGTTTTGAAGTCTTGTTGCGTTTTGAAACTATTGTACGGGCTTGCGTGGGAATTATCTTATTTTAGTTCAGGGACAGAGGATACGCGCCAACGACGCACGGGGATTCTTTTCCTTTTTTTGCTCAACGAATGAAAGTCATGACACATCTCTCAGGCCTCAAGACTCAAGAAAGGTTCTTTAATCATAGGAACGCCTTTTCCCATAATTTCTCGAAGGGATCAAGGCAGCGGGTTGACACAATAAGGGGCAAAAGGCAGAATCACGTCTTGGGTGGCTACAACCGCCTGGCGGAATGCAGCCACAATATGGAAGGAACCATGGTTCTTTGAACCCGGCCTCGAGGAGGGTTAGGATGGTGGTGGTGGTACCAGGAGTCAGTTGGTATCAGATAAAAGTCTTTGGGGTTCTGGCGATATGCAGGGCTCGTTTGATCCCCTCTTTACCGGATCCCCTCTTTAGCGACTCCCTCGAACTAAAAACACGATGACGAACTGCCCCAATGTCCTGGCAGCTGGGACGTGCTCTGACCCGCTTTGTTTTCATACGCATACAATCCTCACTTGCGAACCCTGCAATTTCGTGTTCTCTACAGAAGAGGAGCGTCAAATCCACCTATCCTCGGATAAGCATAGGAATAGGCTTGCTGGGTCGTCTTTTGCTTCTCACTGCCACATTTGCGAAGTTAACATAACTGGAGGAGATAAAGCCTGGACTCAGCATATCAAAGGGAAGCGTCATCTTGAAAAAGCAAGTAGCAAAGGCGTTCCTCCAGAAGTCGACCCACAAATCCCAATTGAGACGGCCACCGGGTTTTACTGTGACTTCTGTCAGTGTATTGTGCCGAAACACTTTTGGAAAGCGCATATCAACAGTCGAAAACATAAATCTCGAGAGACTTTCTCCTCTTACAAAGTAGCACTCGAAGAAGCTGTTATGGATAAACACGATTTAGTGGTCGAAGGTCAGTTCGACTTCGACATTGTCGACTTGGATATTGCAAGATCCGGGAAACAAAATGTCGTGATAATCAAGACTGCTGTCCCAGCCTCCAAATGCGCCTTAATTGACATGAAACTCGCTTCAAATCAGGGAAGGCGCCCTGCATTTTCCGGGTATGTCTTCTTTCTGCTATTGGTATCCTATGTCTAAGTCTATGACCTCAGATTTTCTGCTGTCTTCCAGGGAACCTCCAGGAACATTTCAGCGCGTTATCCTTTAAATATAGTCCTAACTTTCAAACAGGGATATTTTGGACGCTATGAAGACCGCCTAGAGCTTGTATTCGAGGACACCCAGCTTCAGAAACGTTTCATCATTGCGCGTACTTTGCAGGCTATTGTAGGCGATAAAGCTCAACATGAAGCTTTACGGCCAAGCGCGCCTTATATCCCTCGCACGAGGTCCAACCCCAAGCGTATCATCAGTATTGTGGATGGAATCGCACCCCGCGCGTTGTCCGTTATGCGCTTCGTGGTCCCCCTCCCTCAAGCCAAAATACCCGCTCATCTTGAAACGATCCTGATCAGTTCTAGCTCCACTTCGAGACTGACTGCCCATATCAAGAAGGTCTTCATGCCTGCCTCGCTGCATAATGGAACATACAATCGGTTCTTCAAAGGGTTACTTTGGATTGAGGAACACAAGATGGAGTTTGTTCACTTCCTCTAAATTTCCATTTCCTATTTTAATTTATTCTACCTTACAGACAGGACCTGGAACGCTATGACATACCGGATGCCAAGTTAACCAAGTACAATGAATATTACTAGTTAGTGATATTCCTCGTTTTGCTGGATTCCTATGATGAAGCATCCAATTTCAGCTTAGATGTCCCTGGTTTAGCCGAGAAACGACCCAGCGTACTAGTCGGTAAGTATCACTTCGGTATGTGTTAACGCGTTTATCGCTGAAAATATGCACTCGGTAGGTGATCATATTCTCGTACAAGAAGTGGGTGCTACGGATGGGCGTTGGTTTCAAGGCCACGTCCATGTACTTCGTCAGGCTGAGGTTGGACTACGATTCCATGGGTCCTTTGTCCGATCCCCCGAAGGTAGACGTTTTCATGTCAAATTCAAGTTGAACCGCACTCCTGCCAGACGTCAGCATCAGGCGATAGATAGTGTTTTTATCGAGGATCGAGTGTTGTTTCCTCAAATCACGCATCTCACTACCAGCTCCGCTGTGCGTCCCTCGAGTTTGGGGTTAAAGTTGTATAATCCTTTGATAGCTTCAAACCCGCCTCAACTACAAGCGGTTGCGTCAATTGTGGCTTTGCGGCCTGGCTCGCCTCCTTTTGTTGTTTTTGGCCCGTGAGCAATTTCTTTGAGAAATAAGAAGTATATCCATCTTACCCGTTGCAGGCCTGGCACAGGCAAAACCATCACGATCGTGGAAGCTATTCAGCAGGTTCTATATGATAACTCGAACGCGCGAATCATGGCATGTGCCCCAAGCAATTCTGCAGCGGATATCATTGCATCACGCTTGATGTCTAAGTTGAGGCGAAACGAACTTTTCCGTTTCTACGCTCCGTCAAGATTCAAAAACCAAGTTCCTGATGAACTGCTATCATATACGTGTACGCTACCTGACGGGCACTTCTCCATCCCTTCCATGGACACTTTGAAATCATTCCGCGTCATTGTGTCAACTTGTGTTTCAGCATCGTTTGCCGTGAACTACGGTATAGCGCGTGGTCATTTCACGCATATATTCATTGATGAAGCGGGACAAGCTACTGAACCAGAAGCCTTTGTGTCTATCAAAACTATGGCTGATAGTCGGACCAATGTCATCCTTTCAGGCGATCCCAAGCAACTTGGGCCCATTAT
>Ga0247779_1000999_pt1 | contig 14655 bp, 17 predicted proteins | sample UWRJL221509R5_FD_179925 | JGI IMG/M metagenome (GOLD analysis project Ga0247779, IMG submission 179925) | Plant litter microbial communities from Arlington Agricultural Research Station in Wisconsin, United States - UWRJ-L221-509R-5 | ecosystem: Environmental > Terrestrial > Plant litter >...
ATTGTGACTTTATTGAGAGATTTAGAGGATCAAATGTAGGAATACTAACCTTGACTCACGGTACTGCTTAAGGGATTCAGCGGGACAATCATCGGCCAGTTCCAAAGTAATATCCACTTTTGGACATTAGGTTATCACGCTGCCGGTGGCAGAACATCACCACTCGTTTCACAACGAGCACCTCTCACCAACGACATCCTCTTCCGGCGGCGTAGTTTCTTCGTTCTTTCAACCATGGAGGCAGAACACGAAGCTCAGCAACTGCGTCGAGGACTTCCTACACTTGTTCAACTATGCCAACGAGGTCAGTGACCCAAACACATCTACATCCTTATGAACACTGAACGCTGCTGTTGTTTCCCTCTTTATGCAGCCGCTGTTGCTAACGTCGATTGTCAGTCGATATACCTCCTAGGATTTGTTGCAGATTATAGCTGATCAATGTCTGTTTAGCTATACACAGCTTTGGGAGCGACCTAAATTATTCACTTATAAAACCCATCCTAGAAAGGTGTACTGTTGAACAACTACACCGTTTCGAACAATTGTCCCCAGTAAGCCTTGCATGTTCAACTTTATGCACCCTTCAATACTCATAGACTCTCTTAGCATCTAGAAGCTGATACCCCTGGTTCGAGACCATCGTCTACAATAGGGAGCTTTAATTCGGCTAACTCTATATCATTTCTAGAACTATGGAGAGAACTATGTTTTCGAAAATATAATCTCATGGCGAGCGAGCGATATTCAGCGGATGACGAGCTAGACGAAGGAGATTCTTGGAGATCTCGTTACTATGTACGTTTAATCCACACTTAAATACAGTGGACGCGCCATTTACTCTTTTGGGGATTTCAGGTTCTACAAGATGCGGAGGCCAGAAGAATTGATGAATTAGGTTCCAAGCTTCGCACACAACGTATGGAGGCAGATGAGCGTAAAAAGGATAAAGGCCTAAAATATTCCGACCGCGTTTTCGTAGAGAAACGCCCACGAACTGGAGGATGTAAGGAATATACCGTTATAATTGCTACCGATACCTCATTCAACGTTACTCACGATGCTTATTGCTTTCACAGGGAACACGAACGTACAACCGAAGACCTTATTTCAGAAGATCAAGTCAGATGCCTCTAGGGTGCAAAGAGCTTATAATTCGCGTGTCTTACCGCCAATGCCGTCAAGCAAAAATTACCGCGTTCTGCCCCAAAGCTCTGGTGCTTCCATGCCGTCTGCATCCTCAAGCTCCAATAGCCGAGTCACCGTAAATACAGTAGTTCACCATCGGCCTTCTTTTCCTTCAAATTCTACCCAGATCCCATCAAAGACAAAAACTCTCACTTTACCTTCTACATCACCACCACCACCGCGTCCGCATCCAACGGATACATCAAATAAGACGATTACAACGACTGTACAACCAGCAAAAACAAAACCCATAGAAACCTCACATCCTATTCCAAGAACTCCGACCACACCAAAGAAGGACCCAATGGCATCTCTATTCGTCCCAAAGCAAAAGCGAAAGGTTCCGCCGCAACGTCCGGTATAACGACAGTGACGTTTTATAGTCATTCCGGAGTCACTCTTATTTTGGTATACTAATAATTGCGCCTGTCACTTTTTTATCTTATCAGATAGTGCTCTGGTAACGGTAAACGTTTAGGCTTTCCCAAGGCTTTCCCCCATTTCATTGTTCACGAACTTCACTGTTGTTGTACTTTTGTAGCAACAAATTTAGTTCTCTAGAGGTTTTTTTGCAATCTCGAACTGTATCTGCTAGTTTACCATGTAACTGTACCATAATGCTGGTTTTTCCTCATCTCTGTCAGTCCGTCGATACCTCGCATTAATATATGTATATCTCTCAACTAAGTTCTATTTTCATACCCGGGACCATCATATAACGTGTTCTTTTTCCCAGCCAAGTGTACAGTGTTATTAATGAATCTCGTTCCTTCCAAGCCATCACTAACATTTACCGAGGCCTTCTCTCATTTTAACACGCAGCCTTCCCGAATCCACGGAATGGGTCGAATCAAGACATTGACTAGCTTGTTCCACTGGTGAGAAAATTTATAGATTTGTCCATGTACAATACAACAATGTGTTTAATAAGCGTACAATAATCATTATGGCGTCTTGGGCAAGGGTCGAATAACAACCACAATTTGTAAATTTAGGAATTCCAAATATAACAGCGAGCCCTTTGACGGGTCGGTGGTTGAACGGCCGGGTGTTAGATTTCAACAGCAAGGAAGTCTTAGCTGATGAACTATTATACAAGTAGAAGGAGGAAAGCGTGTCTTCTAGGAAAAAACCAATGGTTCAAAGTCATGACAAGAGGGATAGGATGCAACAGAACAATAGTATGAAGATGAAGATATGTGGATGTTTGACGATGCTGATTGTATGAGAGTAACTGTGTAAGTATTCGTTAAAGTTCAGGGCAGAAAATAGTCGTGGAATATCATCAGGGCACATATCGTACGACTGATGTTGTTGAAATAATATCCACGCAGGGCGGGATGTCGATCCAGGATATTGGAATGCGGTAAATGTCCCGGTAAAGAAGTCGCAAAGGAATAGCATCCTCATTGTCGAGGATAAGCTACAGATATGACTTTCACAATCGGAGTGGCGCTAAATCATAAATGTCATGCCACCCAGACTCACACCATTGCCATCCGCCCGCTGTCGTGTCTTCCCCTTGCCTTTCTCGTTGGCCGAGGAAGCAGACGCCGGAAGAGAAGGTTCTGTTGTGGGTGGGGATTCTGTGACATATACACCCGGGGGAGGCGCCTCCCATATTCGAATCGTACGGTCATCTGAGCATGACGCAAACATACGATGGTTTGTAGGATTCCACGCCACAGAGTTCACGCTGCCTTCGCCATGTCCTGATAGCACCTCGAGGAGCGTACCGCTCTCTCGATGCCAAACGTAGACATTGCTGTCTAAAAGTTTCGGTTAGATTAGACATTCCCACATCAATTGAAATGAAAGATACACACCTTCACTACCGCTAACCACGAAGTTATTATCGACACCGCCGAAACAGCTTCGAATGACATGCCGCCCTTGGGTCTGACCTTCATATCTACACGCTATTTGCCCCGTATACAAGTCCCAGAGATGAATTTCCTGCACACATCGAAGTGAATGGTGAGAAATTTCGATACCGAAAGAAAGGTTCATATCTCACGTTGGGAGCATGGTTAACAAGTGCATACTGTGAATCTTGCGATGTCTGTACACTTGTTAGATCCCCATCCATTCTCATAGACCTGCGAAGGAAAGTAAGTTCAAAATGAGTAATCTTAACGTTAACATCAACTTTTCGGGGAACGTTGCCGATATAGCCGAGTATATCGAGAATGACAAAGATGCAGATAAAAAATAGAGAATGGTACGTACAGTTCTGGTTCCTTCGTTGCTAAATCGAAAACCATCATTCTGTGTGCTACCCTTTGAAATGGCGGAGCATTGTTCCCAGCGGGAGCTGAAGGTGCATCTCCTGACTGCGTTCTCGATGTTGGTTCAGACACCGAAGGAAAACTAGATGGGTGTTCCATGCCGATAGCGACTAGACGCGCAAAATCGGGAGTCACAGCCAAGTCTGTTAACCGAATGGGCGTTGTACCCCAGGAATCCCGCACTTTCCCGTCTGCATCCTGTAAGGTGGCCGAAGAGATAAGTATAGGTTCATGAGACTTTAGGCAAGAAAGACGGCTGTTCCTTTAAAAGGAACCGACTCTGCCAATGTAACGGAAAATGAGGCACATTAACTCTACTTACCCAGATGATCACCTTTCGGTCCAGGCCTCCAGATATAAACCCACTCCCGTCCGGCAACCATGAGATCGCGGTCACAGTTTCAGAGTGTTCTTCAAGTGTACGCATACACGCCCCAGTCTTAAGGATCAAACGTGAGTTTTTACCTAGGTGTCTGTACGCACGAAAATTTACCTTTGCATTCCACATTTTGATAACCTGGTCTGTACTTGTGAGAAGAATCGTATCATCCAGTGACCAAGCCACACATCCGACAGGATAGGGATGTTCTCGTAAAATAAGATGAGCAGACCAATCTTGCGTAGTGCTTGAATCGAGGGAAGACTGGAATAACAATTAGTATATAAATGATTTTTCTCATAATGTTGCTGGGAGCACAAACCCCTCTTCTCCAGATAATGGCAGTTTTGTCTTTACTCGCACTAGCCAAGTAGGCGCCATCATGACTCCATTCAATATTCCAAACTTCATCCGTGTGAACTTCCAAAATCGTTGTTGTGATCCTAGGAAATTCGGATTTATCACAGCGATGGTCTGAGTACAGGGAGAAATTCGACGAATCCAGTGGTGAATTATGATATACACATTTTTGTCGTTGGTAAGCTCTCGCTTGACCGAGAAGTGCAGAGAACCGCCGTTGTGGTATCATGACAGCGGAGGGAATATAGTCTGGCGGAATTACCAGTCAGATACGGCGATTTAGAGACATCAGAGCAAAATAATCAATCTGTTACCGTGGAGGGTCTCAAGGAGATGATGCCTTGATGTGCCAGATGCACCATTCCAGCCAGCTCTTCTACGTAGGTCTTCGGGTTCTGAGCACATGATCAGACTATTAATGGGGAGAAAATTCATCACTGTCAGTAAGATAATATTAATACATATGAGAGAATAAAAGGAAGACCTTGATAATGTATGCAGCTGATCTGAATCGACGTTCAAAGGCGCGAGTTCGTTGCGTAATACCTGTAAAGCCGCAGTAGGCTTCTTCGCCTCCAAAAGTTCGAGATATTTCTGCCGGCTTATCAGAAATTTAGCATCCTGGAAGAATTTGGTCAGTCACGGTAGGACAACCGAGGGGCGGCGGGGCGGAGAAGTCACATACCCAAAGGCCTTCGTCTTCCTGTACTCCTAACCGCATAAGCGCAGCTTCGGCCTTTGACCACATTCCGTCCAAGATGTACTGCCTGAATTGCGATACTTCAGGCGACTCCATCGTGTATCCTGATTCCGCCTCCAGTGTTGCAGCAGATTCGCTGATGTAGTATTTAAATGAGAAGATAATCGTATAAAAATCGAATAGACTTACATGTACCCCACGTCGCGTAGGCTCTGAATCACTAAGCGAACAAACTCTTCACGATCCACGAAAGAATCGTCATACAAGGTAGTCCCAGGCAAGGACACCTTGGCAATAGTCTTGCCGTGCTTAGAAATACCATTCCCCATCACCGCACCCATACCCGATGTCCCGTTGGCGGCAGACGAAAAGCCATTGGTGTGGCCATTAGTAGTGACGACAAGACTGTCCGAAGATCCGCCAGGCAATGAAGAAGGACCAGGTATGCCAGAGGAATCTGGCGTCATGGACAGAGTAGAATCATGATCGGAGTCTGTCAACCTCATCATACTCCGGGATGGGGGTTGAGTGCTGGTGGATGGGACGGACGATGTGTAGTTTGTAGGTATGCGTGTATTCGAAGAATCAGTTCTCTGTCGCTTCCGTGCTCTGGTGTTCTCGGCGTCTGCCGCGTCTACGAAAGGCAGGACGAGGAGAGGAGAGGGCAGAAAACATATTATCAGTTGAAACGTTCAGAATGAGCTTTCTTTGTAGTAAGATATACGTACCAGTGGTGGAAGAAGAAGGTAGCCCTGGATTTGAGCCTTGGTCAAGCTCTAACCTCGAGCGAATGGCGGGAATGAGGCTGGCAACGGTGGTGTCGGTGTTACTCCTGGAAGGCAAAGCAGAGGTGGAAGGAGTCGGAGTCAAAGAGGGTGCTCGATAACGGGCAGATAGGGAGGAAGAGGAGGAGGAAGGAGAGCTGGACAGGATGTCCCGCGTAGGGCTTGGATGAGTAGGAGAATCAATGGTGGCAAATTCAGGTACAGCGAGTGATATTCGGTTGTGTTGTTGTGTTTATATGTCTTCAGAACGATGTATCACGGCTTTTATGACTGAGTAGAACGTTCCGAACGATGAGAAAGCGTATTTTGACGATGGTGAGTGTTCGATATAAAGAGGCAGCAAGCGCGTCCGCCAATTCTTTCCACCCACGAACTTCCCCGCTTTAGGCACTTATTATCTTAGCTCAAGGCAACCGTCTATTCTAACTTACAATACCATCGATAACTTTTTAACACGTTGCGACGTATTTCCACAATATACACCCACCAATGATTGTGGTGCGAAAGGAACCATGGTATTTTCAATTTTCAAGTCATTTGACTTTACAAGCAAGCGATAACAAAACGTGTTTCTTTCTTTGTCTGACCTCGAATCGATACCGTTGCAATAAACATCGACCTTATTGTCCTTTCAGACGACTTTCGAGTGTCTTTTGACGTTATTCCAAGCGTGAATGCCTGTTGGCGGCGGCACCGCGCACACATGTCATTTCTCGCTAGTGGCTGCCCAAATATAACAAGTTGTTGCCGCCGCATCACCATTCTTATGTTATCATCCACCAGGTTGAAATACTTATCAAGGTTGGTCTTTCCTGAGCGCCGGTTTCGAGACCTATGTGTTTGCCGGATAAACGCAATTAGTTCAACTCCAACCAACTTGCTGGTGATCTCGGACCTTTATTCTAACCTATACGGACGTTGAACATGAACCTGAGTTTCGCCGAGTTGGAAAAAACGCACAAGGAACAATTTCTAAGCATCCTTGTCATGCCCTGGGTTAACGGAACCTGACAAGTTCTTGCCCTGTTTCAAGAGACTTGAGCATGACCTGAGGGCCAAAAGGGAGTTGGTAAGCTATGACGACGTGGAACCTCTTGTTTTCCTCGTTGACATTCGGCATTTCGTCCTAGCGAACTTCGATGTGATATATAATATGAGCTCTTGAAAGAAGCGAATTTGTTTCATCGAGTGCCAAGGAGTACATTTGCATGAGCAAAAAATGCACCTTCTAGGGGAACAAAATAAAACATTGCACTGTTTGCTAGGTCGCTTCACAGGTCGATCGACCGCACGCATATTTTCAGAAATCGTGGCTTTAGCTCGATCATGTCGTATTCCCAAAGATAGTACCAAAAAAAACCGTCTGAGGACGCTGTCATTGGTTCTAGTCGATGCAAATCGTCTAGAGAAACATATCCTAGCCACGCTGCCAGTCACAAAATGCCACATAGCGTCATTGAAAATGATGAGCCGCCGCCCAGAATCACAGGTACAGAGCACACACTATTACAGAGCTAGTTGCTGCGCAATACTGATAGAAGAAGAATGCTTCATGTATTGACGTGTCCGTGTTAGGAGATTTCAAGTAATTAGGAGTCCCTGAGAGCCTCGACAGATGAGCTAGCTCCAATGAAACAAACCAGTATGAGAGGTTTCCATTCAGAAGATGAATAATAACAGAGCTGGAGAGAGAAAGAGAAGGACAGAAACGGCGAATAATCTCTAGGAAAGAAGAAGCATGGCGTCTGCGGATAGCAGTGCAACAGGGTATCGTATGCCGTGGTGTAGTTGTCCGAGCCCGGCCCCAAAAGACAAGGAGCATGGTATAAATAAGTGGTCCGGCTGTCACACAAGTCGAGAAAGCTGCAGTTCATGAGAGGTAACATAGGTGCAAAGCCTTCCTTCCGTGTCGATGACAAAGGACAAGTCATGGAATAAACGACTTTCTCCTCCTCCATCGGTCCGGAAAACTCAACCATCTCCACCCTAGAAGTTGCCGTCTCGCCACCGGGTCTGTTCGGATAGTTCAGACATAGGGCATGCACGTAGCTAGTCTGACGCGTATTCCATATCGCAGAGGGATGTAATTTCCTAGAAGAATTGGGAGTAAGAACCCCCCAGTTCCGGTCCAAGACACCACGACATATGAATGAAATCACGTCCGATTGTCGTATAGAGAGCAAATTCCAAAGCCTTTTCAAGTCTCGGATATCCTTTGTGTCACGTCTGATACATGAGGACTGCCATGGCGCGCTGTTGGTCCCTTTGAAAACGAGGCAGTTCGCGTAAGTGGAGTGTGCTTCTTGTGAGAAATTAAACATTCCGATTACGGGTCCACACACCCAAGAGTAAGCTGCGCGTCTAGAGTTGCCTCGCCAGGGTATGTATTGACAAAACTCAAGAGGTGGTTCAGTTGTGGTTTGGGAAAGAGGTCACAACAAAAAAATCAACGATTCTGATCCCACGCACGCGCATCGCGTTCACGCATGCACGCGCGCATTTTCAAATGCCGAGCGCGTGCGTTCTAAACTTGGCCCAAAAAGCGCCGTCGCTGAACCGTGCGTCCTTGTTCCCCTTCTATAAACGTTCTTACCCTAATATCACGCAACATCGAAAGACCATAATGAATTAACTGCACAGCACCATTGGACCAGAACTATCATAGCCAGGAGCGAAAGAATGTACATGTACATGTCATGTCCAACAAAGGGGCACTGTTTTCCTATTCAAAGACACTAACTGAGCAATATGTACGCCTCTTGATCTATCCATTGCGTCTCCCGGTGCATCGCCGACCCGTCCGTTGATAGAAATGCAGAAAGTTGACATATCCCTAATCCTAAAACGCAATGCTCCCACCCTGGGTTTGATCTCAAATCGACAGCCTGGCAAGACGGACTGAATGAACCAAACCATGCTGCAACCCTCCCAGTGCTTGGCCGAGCAAGCTACGTACATCGCATACATCGATCTAAGCGGTCACACACAACACACACACACACCTAATTACATAGAGTCAGGCTAACTACCCAGGCTAGACCTTTTGACATGCACTTGTAAGGACCGGCAAATCAGAAAGTACATGGTCACGGTAAGAAAAAGTATATTCAAAAATATGACCCTCCATTCTTACATAAAAACGTCAAGGAATTTGCTTATGCTGGCGGGTCAGCAGGGGGTCGCGCAGGACACCGCTTGGGGGTTGTTCAATAAAGAGACAACGTTTGACGGAAAAATACACAATTTCAAAGCGTTTTACTGTCAATGGCAACACACACGCGCAGGGATATAATAGGTCAAATCACTGGCACACAGTCCATTATGCATTTTACACACGTCCACATACCCAACGTGATCAAAACACTTGAGAGCACCGAGCCCAAATTCGACAGGACATCTGATCGTTTTCAATTCAGTAAAGGCTATATTTTAATTTTAAATGGGTGTACGCATACGAAGGATACATGTCAAGACCCGTACTGGTTCCTGTGGAAATCCTACCCTATGATAGAATACGTCTCTCTCCTCGGAGGAAACATGACTCGAGAAAAGAACTTAAAAGTGCGAATGCGAATAAAATAATATGTGCATGAATGATAATGATAGAAAAGAATGTCCCAACGATGACAAGTCCGATTTTTATGTTGATTGATGATTCGAAATGCAATTGAAAATAAAATAGATGGTGGATGGTAGTCCTTGAGTTGCATGAATGGATGAAATACTATTACTACGATTTTTATTCCTTGTTGAAAAGTGGTGACGATGATAAAAAAAACAAATGGGATGAAGATAAATAACACGCGATATAAAGTACATTTTATAAGAGAAAGAAGAAAAAAATGCATAAATGGGTTGCGAATACTGAAAAGATTTTTTCGATGAAACAAAGATCCATAAAAAGCCCAATGTTGAATGGATGAGCGAAAGTAGAAAGACATAATTTTAAAACGAAGTATAGAAGAAACGTAGAGCATGCGGCGTTAACGAAAAGAAAATATAAGGGAAAAAAGGCCGACAAGACTGGACACGAGACAGCAAAAAGAGCATCTTCGAGTTTGGAGTGGAGATACATGACGAAAGCAGATGGAATTGCGAGTGTATGAAGAGAGCGAATGGGAAAAAATTACGTGGACAATGCAAATGCTGGATGAATGATGTTGATGATGACGGTATGCGATGATTTTCCGGAGACAGTACGAACAAAAAATAGATCCTCTATGATGATGATATGGTTGCCCAGGCGAAACAAGTCATGTAGCCACAAGATATTATCCCGCAGCTAATTTTTTGGTATTTTGAGTGGTCGTGAGATGAGGTGTGATGGGAGGCTGAAAATAAAGTAGAAAAACAAGACAATGGAGAGGCCAGTCGCGATTTTTGTTTTATGTCGTAATGTTTTGAATTTTGGGGAGGTAGAAATTGCCAAGGTTACAGAGGGATTCGTGATTGTCCAGCGCGCTCACGGTCGATGAGGCCACTACGTCCATAACCGAATCCGGGAGCTTCGTTCGATGTGGCAAAACCTAATTCTTCAACCCTTGCCCGTCCTCGTGGACGAGAACCACTGCGAGAATGAGACCGATCAGCATCTTGTGTCCGCCTTATGGCAGCTAATAAATGATTAGAATCTTCTACGCCTGTGAATGCTCTCGGTGGTGGTGAGCTGTTCCTGCGAATGGGCACACGCCCTCTAGGGTAAATGGGACCTTCCATAGCCCACACGTCAATCTCTTCCTCGGCAGCTTCCCTGGGGTGGAATGATCGTTCTGTGAGTCGAGGACTTTCCCCTATGGGGATCCGGCGCGACCTTGATCGAGACCTTGAGTTTGAAGAACGACGGCTGCTCCTCGAGTGGTCCGTTTCCCGTCGGCGACCTCGAGGGGTACTGTTTGCCGCCGTAAGTGGTGTGATGGTCGGCGTGGTCTTGAGTTGTGAAAGGACGGATTGGAAAGGTACTTTTGGAGTGGGAGGTGAAGGCCGTGCGATTGTGTGGCCAGAAGAGGAGGAGACGGGCGACGACCGGAAGTCTTTGGTTGGGGAAGACACCTTTAGTATAGAAAAGCATGCGGGAAGGCTCGCACGATTCCGGTTACGTCTGGACTTTGCCGCTCCAGGAGATTTTGACTTTGAACCCCAATCATTCTCTAGATTAAGGTCACCTTCGTCGCTGTCTGCTGCATCCCCAGAAGAAGAAGCGAGGTCGGAAAGAACGTCTTCATCATCTGGCAGAATGCGTGAACTGATCGGTGCACTGCGTGGGTAACCGCGCACGAGCAGGGTAGAAGATGCAGAAGACCCAGAAGACATACGCCTTGAGTTAAGGTGAGGCACAGTCGAATGGTTGTTGACTCCGGAAGGCCTTCGTGCATATGAAAGTGCGGAAGAGTTGGAGTAGGGATAATTGATTGATTTCGAGCTTGTGTCGCAAATAGGATCCATAGCATCATGGTAAGGGTAGTCGCGGCCTATGAAGGGGTGTGCGGAATCTTCTTCTTCTTCATCGGTGAAGACTGAACACGAGTTTGAAGAGGCTGAGGAAGAGGATAGATGATAACCGCTTCTGCGCGCGTAAACCTTGAGTGCACTTCCGAGTGCTGAAGGCATGAGAGCTGGGACATCGCCTCCTGCAGCATAACCCATGTTTGGAGACGAGAGAACACTGCTTGCGGAAGATATTGAAGGCGAAGAAACTTCAGAGTTTTGGCAGTCTTCACTGCAGTAAGCACGGCTAAATAATTTTTTAGGACGATGAACAAGGTAAGGAAGGGAGGGAGACGCACCGGTCGTCCAGCAGATGCTTGCCGCATACTAGGCAGATTTCCTCGAACATTGGGAGGATAGAGTAGGAGCAGGTCGCAGACAATGGCGTTGGAGGAGAAAAGTGGGGGAAAGAGTTGGTCGGGACAAGGGTTTATATAAGGATTGCGAGGGGCACCTGGCAGGTCGCGACATTTGCACAAATTTAATTCGCGTGACGGCGTGACAAGAATTGCAAACTGACTCAATTCTTGGAATTCCACGTGACAGCATTAGTTCGTCTCGCACCCCAGATCTCACACGTTGATGATTCGGTTCATGCCGCAAACGTGGGATGATATAATATGTCGTCATGCATGCGCGCGTGACACTGGTGCGGTCACACCGACACTGACGCGGTATTGCACGCTAATGGCGAGCCAACATATTTTCCGCCATATCCACACACTATCGTCTCACTAGTCCGCCACATATGTCCATCATATCGCGGCGGAGATGCTCAGTCACATCATTCATCGCATACTTTGTCTTCGTATTTCGTTGTGTCAGCTTGGTAACAGGTTCGTCCTTTGTTCTCCTCATATGTACTGGCCTAAATTAATCGTACATGTTCCATTGAAAACAATCCGCTAATCACCATCAGAACCGTTGCGGTACGCGTCGCAACGATGCGCTTTCGAAGGTGGAGGAACATTTAAAAGTCATCAATGAATGGCTTTAGGTTGGAAAATTTCACTTCACCTGCCAACTTTCTCAGACACATACGCGATAGCCGGCTCACAGTCGACGTGAATTGATGTTCTTTTTTGTTTCCTATCTCTGTGTGCTCTAGACTGTCACTCAGTTCACACCTCGATCCGAGGTCGCCTAGAGGTGTACCGCGTCTATATTTGCAAACCAATAGAAGATCCAGAGGACAATGGGATCGAAATATGCGTCTCCAAGTGATGTCACACTTTTCTCCGGCGCTAAAAATGAATTGCTCTGCACATACTCCGAGGCATATAATTTATTGGATGTCCTCCTATAATATTTATTATAGGAGTTCCCGTGTAACACAGCTGAGTCTTGGCGCGTCCTCCGACAAACGTCTAGACTGGTGTGTCCGATAAATGGGCTTAAATGGGCCATTTTTTTCTTCAAGTCGCATTTCCAATGAAAGCGGGGTCCGGGGCATCGGAGCCAGTAATGGAAATATGTTTAAAGCACCTCGCGAGCCGGAACGGGTCCAAACTAAAAAATCAATGACCACCAAGTGACACAAATGGTTACAGATTCTCTTCACTCCGATATTTTTTGCATAGGATAAACCCGTTATGTGTGATACCCCACCAACGCCGTTTACGTAGTGTCAAAGCTGCGACATCTACGCCGACCTGCGCGGTGTTTCGCCCGAGAGACGCCGACAAGAAGGATACGACACAAGCCCGATTCGATTATAATTTTGTCACTCTTGTTCGTCGTCGTAATTTGTTTTTCATTGTGTTGCCAAGGACGTCCCTGTGGGCGGTTGTGGGCGCTCGACAGTCTAGACTTTTATGGAAAAGAAGATTCTAGCAAAAAAATAACATAAACGAAAAGACGGGGTCGAAGGGTCGAGTCAACGACGGTTTTCCGTCGTCAAATGCCGGGACAAGATATCTAAATTACTTGGCCTTACCCCTGCTAATCTTATCTAAGAGTTTCCCCTCCCTTGGGCAAGGGGACCCACACGGTCACACAATTTTTCAAATGATGGCCAACCTGACTCGAGGCTACTCAACCACCCCGACCTTGGAGGAGGCACATAACCAGAACAAAATATCGGTTAGTTCGGACTCGGAACAAAAGTCCTACACCGTCAAAAATTATCGTTTGGTACCGTAGCGCACGGTGCATACAAGAAAAAAATCTATTCACGCGCGTCAATCCCATCATTATTCGCTAATTTTCTAAATATAGAACACACATGACTCGGTGCTCAAAAAATTGTAAAATAAAACAAGTCAAGGGCACATATTACTGGTGCAGAGCAAAAGAGCAAAACACATCAATGGATAGTGTATGTAATATATCCGGTTGCAAATCTGTTTCTGCACAACCACGGAACTATCACTGATTATGACGAAACACCGTTTTTACCAAAAATATCAAATAAAATGGGACCTGCAAGTTCGCTTTAACATAGTAATACCGGACTTGGTTCATTTCTGTGTAACGATAATCAGGTACTACGTCAACTGACACAGCGGTCATGTTCTCAGCATCAATGCCGAAAGTGACACCTTGAAGAGAAAATCGGTCGATACATGGCTCAGTTTGCTGCCGCCGGGAAGTACCTTTATTATATTCAATTCTTCCTTGTACTTCACAACGATCACAATGGATCCGAACCGGCTACTAGTACTTGGTCTATGATACCCACACAAGTAAATTATATACTTAACTTCAACAAACCTAGATGAGTTCGGCCGTACGTACACGCGAACCCACGAGTTTACGACTCTTTCCCGTCACCGCCGACTCCCGTGATAGAACGCACACTTAATTAGCACAATCTTGCAGCAAATACGGTTTATGATGCAGTGACATACATAGCACTTGTCCAAGTTTCAAAGTCAGTCGATATCAGGTCAGAAGTTCGAACCCTAGAATTTGAAAGGGTCTATCAGAATCAAAATTATGACATGGGATGGGGACGGTGTATCCGACCAAATGAGCTGGTATCGTACGAGGAAGTTACAGACAGGAAATTTTTTTTGTCAAGATACGACTGAATGAATACGAATCAAAGAGACTATACGTTTACTAGACCTAGTCCACGGATTCGGATGCTTTTCCTATGCAATTGAATATGCCTCATGAACCAAGTAAGTAAATACTTATGTTATTTTTGTACCGCCTTCCCGAGACCTGTTAGCATGGGAGTACGAGATAAAATAAAATAAACTGTGGAAAAGATAGAAGGAAATTCCAAGTAAAGAAATACAGGTACGTCCCTGACTTTATGATACTAACAACACCGAGCCTGACCAACTTGACTCAAATGCCTTTACTTACTCAATGCTATGTGTACTACATACTGTAATTAAACTCGCACCCCATAAATTCAATATATCATTCAAAGATATATATCCAATACTTTCCTTTCTGAAGTACCCTGCGTACCATGAGGAAGGAAGACGCAAAGATCTTCGGAGAAACCCCTTGGGACGA
>Ga0247779_1001000_pt1 | contig 14636 bp, 11 predicted proteins | sample UWRJL221509R5_FD_179925 | JGI IMG/M metagenome (GOLD analysis project Ga0247779, IMG submission 179925) | Plant litter microbial communities from Arlington Agricultural Research Station in Wisconsin, United States - UWRJ-L221-509R-5 | ecosystem: Environmental > Terrestrial > Plant litter >...
AAATTAGTATTGCAAATGTTTCGAAATTCGATCTGGCTGCCCAGGAAACTGCTGTTTTCGCTTCTTTTTTCTTTTGTTAGGGGAGCAATCAGGAAACAAACAAACAGTACATACTTTCAAACATCAAATTTTGTGCAAAACTTGGATTTCAGGTGCGGAAATGTGTGCAGGTCTGTGTAGTTGTTCAAATCGAAACCGTCGCGTCGCGTCAGGTACGTAAGTGTAAAGTTGCTCGGGCCTAAGTAGGTCCCACGCCACCGTCCTCGCCAAGCACTGCCCGGCCATGGATGATGGCAACTTGGTACTTATTGCAAATGCAATGCAGCGTTTGTACGTAGCCTCCAAACAGGCATGAGGAAGCTCCAATCCCGGGTAAGTGCACATGTGACTTCTACAGGTTTATCCAGCACGCCCAACACTCAATACCTGAGAAACCCGCCCCATTTTTGCAGATGAGCATGATCAGCTTATTTAGTTATTGTTGAATTCAAGGTAAATGGGAGCGGCCGATTTTCTTTTGAAATATGGTCAATAATTATTTAATCGTGACGACGCCGCAGGGAAGAATAAAAATAACGGGACAACAAGAATGTTCGCTACTGAAGACATTAAAGTCAACCCTTGTCTGCGAGCCGAAATAAACCTTCTCATCTGACCCCTCAGCCCAATGACAATCAGCCTTAAGGCATGCCATTGTGGCGCTTCGGTATCCATTTGTTGAGTATTTCCTTTGGGAACGCTAAAGCTACAGAATCCTTGTAGATCCTTGTCGACGAGGTCCAGATAATGCACTTACTTGTGTACCTTCTTAGTCTAGCGTCAATTGATCTGCGTTGATATGGCAAGGACAATTGCAATAAACTACAAAGCCCGCGCTCTCTCGCGTTCCTCTCTGTTCCTCTTCGTTCCCGGCTCGACGCATAATTGAAATCAATTGAAATCGTTTCCGGTCGGGGGGTCTCTAATGAATGATTCTCCGCTCAGGGATCCATAAGGATCCATCCGGCACTTTATCTCGATTATAACGTCCATAAAAAACGTGTGGTTTCACTTCTTTCCCTTCTTCCGTTCATTAACGTTCTTTCACCTCGGCTGGCCTGAGGAGCGTTAACGTGAAGGAAGCCTTACCTTGATCACAGGCTCCTCCTTGATGGACGCCTTCCTTTAACCCGTCATAGAAACTTTTCCCTCCGGTGGTCATTCTTTGCGTGAAGAAGCTTCCTCAAGCTCTGTAGCCTGTCAATCTGGAATCTAACAGCTGCGCAGTTGGCACAGTTAGCAATTGATTTGCAACTGCTCCAGGACACATCGACAAGCGCCTAACGCCCGCCCTCGTACATTCGTGTGATAGCAATGTTTCGGGAATGTCTTTGTTACCTTCTAGCCGCCCTAATCTTCCTCAAATTTTCAGAAATTGTCTTACCGTGCCACAACAACAACGCTAGTGATGTTTCTTCGAATTTCGCAACCACAGCTACTACAAGTCAAACTCATAGGGTCTTTGAGTGGAGACGTGGTACAAGTTTTGGGAGATTTGGTAGCCATCGCCGACAGCGATCAAGCCCCTCGTGTGTATTTCACTTCATCGCCAATTCGAAACCAGTTAATGGTAGAAGTAGCTTGAATGTTAGGGCCGATGATGTCTCACTATCTCCCGGTATGTTTTTTTCAGAGACAATAATACAATGATAATGTATTTATCAATTCTAACGTATTTGGATGATAGTGGTCTCCAGCTTTACTGAGGAAGCATCTTTGTCAAGTGAGCGAACTCGTCCTTGTTGATCGAATGGCCAATCAATGAAGCACTTTTCAGGTCTTGCATTGACGAGCTCAAGTATCGATGACTCCATCCCATCGCGCTCTTTTACGAATGGTCGAGTTTCCTTCCTCTTACCGGGCTGAATGTCGGAACTGACAACGTCTGCTCTTCTAGTGGCGACTACAGCAGAATTTTCAAGCTTGTCTGGCGAAGTCGTTTCTGGATTGACTATCACCGCGGGCAACAGCCAATCTACGCTTACAAGTTTGGAAACTTTGACGTCCACTTCATCCTTATCGGACTCTTCATTCTCTTCCCCTCCGATAACACCGTTTGCGAGCTCTTCTATAACTACGTCAACTGACGTCTCTTCGCCCTCAGAGACGTATACCTCAAGTTCACTATATACATTTTTTTCATCGACTACATCTTCTAACTCTTGGTCGGACTTTTCAAGCGAAGGCATAACTACCTTACCGACGTCGGCGGGTGGGAGCTCAACTGCATCGCTTCCGCCAGCAGGCAGCAGCGTTGTGACATCTTCAATGATGTCGGACACAAGCGCAATATCCGAATCATCGTCGTTATTCATTTCATCTTCCACGACGTCAGCAACTTTGGAAAGTACATCTTTTCTGTCAAGCAGTGCAATTTCTTCAAGTATTGGGTTTTTTCCTACTTCCTTGTTTCCTTCGTCATCCGAGTCGGCATCATCATCTGGTGCTGCTTTATCTTCCGTCTCGCGTTCAAGTTCTGCTTCAAGCCGCGAAACATCGTCAGTGATTTCTTATTTGCGTCACTGAGTCATGTCTAACCGTACGCCTCGTATTAGAAGTCGGACTTCTTCAACAAGTACTGTTTTATCCTCGTCGAAAACTAGTAGGTTTATGCATTTTTTCTTCGAGGACTTTCGCCGATTTCATTGGTTCTATCTCTAGGTTCCATCAGTTCCACTTCGGCATCTTCTAGATCCATCACTACTGTTTTCACAACCAGTTTTGTAACGAAAACCGTTTTCGATCATCATACGACGACTATTGCTGTGGGAGGTACTGGAGTACTTGGGACAGACGTACCCAGAGATTCCAGGTAAAGAAATAATATAGCGCATCGTTGGTTATAAATATGAAACTAACCAATTTTTATAGTTTTGCTCGTAATACAGGGGCTATTGTTGGTGTCGCTGTATCTGCAGCTTTAGTCCTCATTGCCCTTATTTTCATCATTTTCTTTGGATGCAAAAGATACAAGGCACGAAAGAGCGAACATGGATCTTTGGAGAATATTCTTGCGATCGCTCGCGAGACTGCATGGAGAGCCCCTTTGGATGGCGATGACTCGGATTTGGACTCGAATCATGAAAGTCGTGCGCGGTCAGCATCCTCTCCTCGGGCTGGTGTCAGCAGCCAGGGTCATGGTTCTACAGGCACCGAGGGGGGTAATATGCATCTGGGAGATCGTCTGTCATCGGAAGGCGGCGGGTGTAGTGCAGAGACTGCAAATGCTGAGATGGCTACTCCATTGACTCCGTCATTTGGAGGTCAACCATATTTGCCTGGGCATGTACACGGCCGTCTGCCAGATGAAATGACTGAAACACGATGGAATTCGACCGATTCTCAAACCCCACAAGCCACAAATCAGCGTAGTGGTGGGAATGGCAATCGAAGTGCTGTTTCGCTCACTGTAGTCGGCGGTTCGTCTTCGAATGAGCATGGAACAGGCTGGTCATCCTCATCATCCGCCGAGCATCATGCAAGGAGTTTGAACAACAAGCGAAGTTCCTTGTCTGGACCTAGACCTATGCCCACACAACAAAAAGATCGTCGACACAAGTCCACACCTCCTAGTGCATTTCCGACAGCTGCAAGTTATACATTTGATATCGAACGCCAGCAAGATCAAACCGACAAGAACAGTATCAAAGGCTTTTTCAGTCGCTTACGTGGTGGTCGAAAGATTTCAAGCCATAGCACAACTTCCACATTACGGGGCATGAACGCTGATCAGCTTCGAGCTCGAGGATCCGATGAGACTGTCCCAGATCTTCCTTCACTGTTTTCTCCGTCCCTTCTGAACCCCCCTGTGTCTATACCTCCTCCCTCACAAGCACTTCTCTATTTCCCTCGGGGTGTTACCGGCAGAGGTTATACTGAACAATCCCGCCAACCTTTCCATACAGAAGTATCAGCGCCCTCAACAGTTATGTGGCCTCCTCTCACCTTACCTCCTTCTCCTGACCCAACGGAGAACTCGAGTATGGCAGAAGGACTTCTCCACCCGCGTCTAGGAAAGAGATCAAGTGGGCATGAGCAAGCCAGCATGACAAGTCTCCGTGATCATGAAGATTACAGCCGACCAATTAGTGGGGTAAGCTGCGAACCCCTCTATATTTCTACACCCATTAACAAGTGCGCATAACTTGCAGTTAATTAGTAATCACATTAGGAGCACGACGACCTTCGATACCACGTTAGGAACCGACGATGTCGATGAAAGTATAGGAAGAGCAAGATAACGATCCCAACGACCCACATACACATACTTATGACATGACGCCCTCATTAAACTTCGATTTCATTCAATCATGTCTACGTTTTCGCCTTAACCATGTACCACTCCCGACCTGGATCGTGCCCCAGGCAGAAACTTTCTGACACTTAGATTATTATATAGGTAGATGGCTCGAAAGGCCCATTGAAAAGGCCACCATATATTTTAGTAACTTACTTGACATCGGTTTTTGTCGTACGCTACAGCTTGTAATCTAATTGTAAATATTCAAAGAAACAGCTTTAATACTCGGCCTGGCGCCATCAGTTGATAGTTTTTGCGTGACGAATATCATACATACATACATACTCGTAAATCACTGGGTGTTATACGAACTTATCTATTCACTATCAATACAAATATAATCTCTTCCTACTAACAGGCTAAATCAATTTCAAGACAACAATTTCTTTGTCACACTTTCCCATATAGCAACGGGATTATTGACGCTAGGTTAGCTCAAGGTGAGTTGAACAGCCAAATTTATGGTACAAAAGTACGAGACGTACATATCAGCTGTAATAGGCAAATTCAAATCAGCTGGTCGGGATTGCCATTCTGCAACAGAATGTAAGTATTGGAGTAGTACAATCATACCAAAGCCAGAGCTTGCCTTCTGGTTGGGTTGGGTCATTGACACCAAAGCCTAATCTCCATGTGATACCTTGGACACCATTGACGAGCCTGAGTTTCAATCCATAAGAGCTCTGCATTGAAGTTTTAAAATGATACCCAGCGAATCTTACAGATCAGGTGGTGCAAGAGGGTTACTCTTAAGATGTGTAGTCTGAGAACGCTCGTAAATATTGTCTCCTGTGACAAGGATAGGAAATCCAAACCTTGATTTCCGTGTCTATTGTCGAGAAGTCGGTTGATTGACCACCAACAGTCCCGCAGTACTGTTGTTGAACATCTTTCTTGCCGCCGATGACAACCGTTTTTGAACCCTCTAATTTGTTCATCGTGACCTAGACATGTATTCATCGATAAGAAACTGTTAAGATTCGACGAATTTTACTCACGCTGAATAAAGAGCAGGAGCTAGCGCATCTGTAATCAGGGTTAGTGTACTTATCTTGATTCCATGAAGGTTTATATATCATATGCGCCTACCTTCCATTTGATACTATAACAACTTTCTTGGGATCGAACAAGGCTTCTGTTGGAGGGGTCGTTGGGAAATCGCTAGCTGCACACTCTTCTCCGAGCCTATATATATATGTTTGTTGAATAACCGCACTAGATTCCGGTAGAAAAAAAATTGACCTTTGGCTGAAGGCATCTTGACGGCCGTTAATGACTGTCTTAACCGGAGGCTGCAGCCAGTCAGTTCCTGGTGCAAAGAAGACGTTACTTGCATTAGCCCAGTTGACAGGGTTGTAGAGAAGGAGTTCATTCGGATCTGCATTGGCTTCAACAATTTGTTTTACGATAAGTTGGGCCAACGGTCCATCTCGAGCCTTTGTATCCAGTCCCGATTGGGGAATAGTCGTTGACTTCGGTCCAGCAATCTGAGAAAAATATGGTTAAAATGAATTGACATCCCAACCAGCAAAATATGAAACAGACAATACGGTGGAGCCACTATAAGTAGATCTTAGTTATGAGAACGATGATTACGTTCGGGAACTTACGTGTGCAGCACAAATAAATCCACCTCCGTTGTTTGACTGAGAGGCAACAAATTAAACATCGCAATAATTATTGAAGTTGATACAAGAGAACACACCACGTCCACGATGAGCTGCGTAGCACCTAGTGACTTTAAGGAAAGCAAGCCGTTCAACATGCCGAGTAAAAAAGTGTTGAAGTCGGTATCGGAGAAGCTCCCAAGGGCCATGACTCCAGTTTTTCCGTCCTTTAACATGTAGAACTGCGACACACTTCGGCTTCCATTGATAGCTGGCAGCGCAGGTACCAAAGTAGGTGGAAGCACGACATCTGACTGAGGAGCCGTGTCGAGAATAACGTTCAAGGGTTGTTTGCGAGCGACTTGCACGGGTACTGGTGGTTGCTGTTGGAATTTGATGAGAGGCGAGTGAACTGAATTTGCAGTAGTCGGTGCATTTGCGTCCACGCCATTAGTGCCATCAATAGCAACACAGTTATTGGCACGCCAAGAAGCGGTGTCGGTAAAGTTGACGGTGGCAGTTCCTATTCTAGCACGATAGGGCAACTGATAGAACATTCAGAACGTAAACTCATACTGCAATCGGTAAAACATACAGTAATGATCTCTGGTAAAATATGGCCTGACCGCAAAATTGTCAGAGTAACAGAATCACTCAAAGGAAGAGACTGTTGTGCGAAGTTGCCCATGACGTAGTTCCATCCTGTCGTGCTTCGCTGGTAGCTCGAGAAGAAACTAATAGATACGTTACTACGCAGACAAGGTTGAGCGCTCTGTAAACCTTACCTATTTTGTCGTGTACCAAGGCCCTGGAAGCTACCGGTAATGAGGGCATTGGCATTGACAGACACAAATGGATCCTGTCCATTGATTAGTAGAACCTTTGCACCTGATAGCTAAAAATCAAGGTCGCTAGATAAGTCACAAATTTGTAAAACAAAATTGGCATGTACTAACAGCTTTCAGATTGCCCTTAAGCGGGCCAGGGAGCGCGTTTTGCCAAACATCAATCTGATCGGGAAACTCTGCTGAAGCGACTTGGAAAGCTTCAGGGGCAATGTGAACATTTTGCTGCCCATTAGCCTCTGTTATCAGAGCCAAAGGAATTGGCAAAAAATTGGTAAATAGAGCTGGATGATCATTTAGCTGCCAATGAAGTTAATACAACGTTGTGGTATTTTCTTACAGTCCTAGATAAACTTCAGTTGCTGAGAATACGAATATAAATAAAAAATCCACTTACGTAGCATGAATTAATCCAAACACAATGACCATCATTCAAACGTTTCAGAGTTCGAGAGAAGTCGACGTGAAGGTCGTAATCGGATGCGTAGTTCTGCTTCTGAATGCGTGCCAAGTCTCCCAGCAAATCTTCGTGAACATCGGCAGTAAAGGGCTGCGGGGCTCTGAATTCATAATTGACCGAAGTATGGAAAGCCAAAGTTTTATTGATGACTTGAATGATCTAGAGAGCAAAGTGATCATCAGGCCTAGAAGAGTAGAAATGTCGAAACTAAAGGACATACATTGTCTTTGATGACAGGATCGACCCTCACAGAAGTAAAGCAGGCTCTGAGGTCCTTAGGAGAAACCCATTTCTGGCCAGCAATAGTAGCGCATGGGTCGCTAGCTGTTCGTTGTCCTAATTCTATGTCGTTTGAGGCCGTAGCAGATGCAGCTATGAAGCTTCCGAGAAGTAAAAAAGCACGGACTGTGGATAAAAGTGCCATTGCTCCAAGTCCGATTCTGGGGATGAAGGTAAACGTATTACCATTCTGCTCTCTCTTTTATGAGCGTCCGAGGGAGAAAGTATGAATTATAGTCATCCCGGCAAGATATGAATCATTTATGCGAGAAGTGACGTCCATATGGCACGACAATCAGTCCTTGTTACTCATTCGTTTGGAGGGTCAAAAAGCGGGTTTTGTAACGATGTCATGTGGATAATCGGAAGGGTTGCTGCGGGCCTTTGTTCGTTGCTTTCAAAAAAGGTATATAAGTCTTGTTTAGGTCATGATGATACTAAACCGTATGAATATCTGTGGGGTGATGAAATCTGGAACTAAGCAGTAAGAGTGTTGGAAAATAAAGTGAAATCAAGATCGTCAGATAGACCCTAACAACGAAATGTAGTAAAAAGCATCTACTACAAGAACGTACTTTCATTGAGAGTTAGTGGGAAGATGTCGCCAGAATATGTTTACTCGTGAGACTTCAACACTGGGAATGGTCCTGATCCCGTACAACCTGAGAAATGCATTCAAAATGTGGAGGACAAGATATGGCAGGACACGAGTGAGCGTACCTGTATTAGCTAACTCCTCCACATTGGCCTGAGAGAACGGGACTGTATATAACCCCTCTAGCCATCTTTTTAAGATGCATGCTTTGATGAAAAACTATAATTAGCCACTCAGAATAATAAAACGCGTGGTTTCGAGGAGTGTTCCTGTGATGACAGGTTCAAGGGTAACGGGATTATCGTCCTAAAGAAGCAATCTCTTTTAAATTTTAGTGGGAAACAATTTCTGGTTTACTATACCAGATTTTCCTACTTCGTTAAATCATTAGTGAGAAGCCGTGTATACTGCTGAAAGATAAGCAGACTCACCAGAAGATTACAACATCAATGAACATTCCGTGAAAACTCTGGTTAAGCACCCGCGTGAGATGGCTCAAAATGACGCGGACCGAGAACAGATTTTAGGAAACTTATGTAGCAGCGTGGATCTACTCGAGTATGTCTCTGACCTCGAGCACCTAACTTGCCACCCGAAGGGTTGAAAATGCCGGCGCGTGATGCGTTGTCAGAGTAAGGTGCGAATATGAGTCGATGTGGTCGTAGATGGAGAAAATCTTCTTTCCAATAAACTCTAGAAACATTGTATAGAGAAGTTGACGATGCAAAAATAATGAGAACAACAAGGGAAAATGAAAGCCTAAGATACCAAAAGAAAATCCGCGAGGTAGTACAGGGTAAACAGAAAACATATAGCAAAGCGACAAAAAGGCGGGAAATGTGTTAAGAATAAAGATGCTGACCCGAAATTGAATGCCTGTTTTTTCGTCTAAATTTCATAGTGAACTCTTTTGCTTTGGATAACCAACTAGTGGTAGCGCTAGGTGGATTCGCGTTCGGAATTGTCGACCTGGACGACCGATGACGAATTGCAGCTGAACCTGCAGCATGAACACTGCCTTGCCTGGATCTAGTCACAGGACCTTCATTGCCATCTTCAGGACCTCGGGTTGTTTTTACGGTTGCCTGTTGAACAGAGACGCCAATGCGAACGTTAGAGTCGATGTTGTTCGATGGAATAATGCTCGTAGAGTGTGAACGACTGAGGCGGCGAGGGAGCATGCTCGGCCTTGCTGCTATATGATGCATTTGGGTGACGTGACTATCGTCCTCGGTGTGGGCAAGGTCATCAGAAAACGCAGAAGCTCCAGATGCGACTGATGTCGTACTAGTGTTCTGAATGAATGAACCGTCAATTAACACAAGGAGGCCACGATGTGAAGAACATACAGCCAGTTGCGCCTGATAAAAAGATGATTTTGACGCAATTGTCATAGCTGTCGGAGTCAAAGGAATTTGAGAAGAAATTTCCTCTTCAGTGACCTAAAGACTTATTGAGCCACGTTCAAAGTGAACGAAGTCGTCTAGAGTTACCTGGCCTATGCGCGATATTGAAACGCTTCCTCGTCGACGATCTTTGATTCGCTTCAAGGTCGCGACAGCAGGCTTGTCAATGGTGGCGTCGTCTCCATTTAACTGCTTTTCGGCGCGCTTCTCACTCTCCTTCTCTATCTTTTGGAATATCTACGAAAGACATGAGGATTCACGTCAACCAATGAATTCTTCATGCTCACCTTTTCTAGGGGCTCAGGGCATCCTTCCATGGCCTCTCGTCGTCTCCGGCACACGTAGACAACGCTAAAAGTAACGAGAAAGTCTGGTTGAGAAAGGAGTGACAAAGTCAGGGACAAAGCAGAACCATTGGCGTTCTACTTGTGTGCTCAAAATACCAAGTCAACCTGGAACTCGAAGCCGGAGAGTACAATGCTTTGCGTACCTACCATACAATTTGAATCTCCGTCCACCTGTACGGGGAAAGCATTAAATCTCCGCAAGCGGCTTTGTCGGCAATCAGCAGCAATTGATTTGTTTTAACGGAAGCTCCTGGAATTTCTGATGAACAAAATTCGTAGGTTGGAAAATCGGAGTATTTAGGTACTCTGGGCTCATTTGATAAGATCGTCTCCTATATTTTGCATGAAAAGGGGCGTTTGGACTCCAGGCTTAAGGATTGTCAAGATCGTCATCTAGTTCTACTTGATAATTTAATTGGTGAATGTTGGCACTCTGAAATATTTAGTTGTTAGCCAGACTGAATATATCCAGCGAAGTATACGTGTATCTGCAAGAGATGCGTATCGCGCCCGAGAAAGTTTTTTTGAAAAAGGTCCACTTAGGGGGATTGGGGTGAAGGAGGTCGTGGAATTCTGATTCTGGACATAAGTTCCTCGTCCCTCCCTTGGTTCATCGCTCGAACTTCCTCCAGTAGGCGAGTGAGTTCTCTGGTGCGATTAACCCCGCCAGGTAACGGAGGGAAATCATACACCAAATCATCGTCGATTTCATCTTCGGATTCTGTGCCCCATGTATCGCTGTCGTCTTCGTCCTCCTCAGAACTCTCTTCGTCCTCGTCCTCTTCATCTTCATCCTCACTGTCTTCGGGTTCGTCTTCTGGAAGGGTGCCCAATGTTTGACCAGTGCAGTCTTCCAGTCTTATTCCATGTAGGGAGCAATAATGCCACCATCTATTCCAACGTTCATAACCCCCATTATCAACGTTAGGGCCATCTGCTCGGTTAAGGTCATTTAGCATGATTCGGCTCAAAGCCCGGACACGCTGTAGGTTGGGAAAATTATGTTTATTGAGAGCCGCCATGTTTAGATCATTGGAACGCTGTGTCATGCTCGTATAAAGATCCATAGGGTCAAGGGATGGTTGGGGTGTTGATATACCTACGCCGAAAGCAAACGAGAGACCATGAAGACCAATGGAGGTGATATTGGGGTGTGGGCGTCGCGTAATTTGACTAGCGATATCATCATGAGGCATAATTCGCCAGTCACAGTTGAAGGTGAAAGTGGAGATATTCGGGCATAATTCGAGGATAGTGGCCACATCAAGAAGAGGGTTGCAGTTAAGATCGAGCAAAGCGAGAGAAGAACCGTGATTCTTGAGGAATTCCACGACATCTGGAAGGTCGTTGATGCTAGCACCTGAATCAAGTGAGAATGTCTGTAAATCTGGGAGTTCCCAATTCGTGGCTTGTTCGGTAAGTTCTTCGACGTAACCACGTAATGATAAATGTTGTAAATGAACCAGTTTTAAGGTCAGATTGGCTGCAGACCCCAGGTTGGCCATTTCTTGGGCACTCGTAACCGGACTTTCAACGTCGATGTGTGCCGCTACAATTCGAGGTAATGCACTGAGAGCCCATATAACTTTAGAAAGGGACTCCCCTGGCACATTCCACTGTACTGTATGTAAAGAGCGGCGGGCAAAAGTTGACAATGCACCAGCCAAAGGCCCAAATGTCGGACCCATTGGTCTTTCCATAACAAAGATCTCCAGGTTGGGACAGTGACGAATAATGGATGCAAATGCATTCTCCAGGTCTTCCAGAGTAGCACTTCGACTGGGAGAAGGGTGGTATCGAGACACATGGATCCTTTTCGTCCACCACCCAAGGGACATCGTAATTGTGCTTGCTGCTGATGCTGAGGAATCCAGGATAGAACATAACGAAATTAATTTCACTGGGTCACTGAAATGCAAACAGCGAAACAAAAATTCAGACCCCAGTTCTCGCCATCGACGGCAGGTCAATATGATCGACTAAGAGAAGCTAGTCAGCTCATGTTGAAAATTCGTACCCCGTGCGCGAATAGTCGATTTGCAATTCGCGAAGAATGACATTCGCTGACCACCTCTAACGAATAATAAATAAAACTCACTTTTTTTGTAAAATAACTTCTCCTCTGAAGCAAGTTCATAGCCTCTTGCGGGGATCGTAGTCTCCATTCGTCCAGTATACGATCTTTATACCAAGCAGACTCCGCCATAACTGTAGGGAACCCGTGTTGGAATAATATATCTTCATCAGCGGCAAGATCGAATATTTGTGACCAAATTTCTGCTGGGAGATCGTTGAGCATCGTAAATTCCGAAAATCAGGGGAAATTGAGTAGGGGATCCTGAAAAAATAATTAAATGTTGAATGGAGAGGGAAGAAAGACAAGAACTGGTTTACCCCTTGAACCGAGCAGGAGGCAAAGCTTCGGCTACTTAACGCACGTGACTGTCATGAGGAGACGTGACTGGACGCGACGAAGTTCAAGGGGACGCGGCCCGTGGGGACGTACCAAGGACGTACTAGTATTTTTTCCGCGCGCTGTAACATTTATTACATAAAGAGTATGGCTAAAAAATTGGCTCTCAAATTCTCAGTAATCCGGTTTAGAATTTCTGTAGGAATACATGTATATTATAGATAGTAGACTCGAAAAGCATTGAAATAAGTACAGAAAAAGAACTTCAAATCATATAGAATAAGGAGTGTGGGCCCGCGAATAGGACATGCCTAGTACAACTACGCATACAAGAGAAAGACTTAGAGGGAAATTAATTTCAAGAAATTGTGAGACTGAGCAGCGTAGAGCGGCGTTTTGATAGCTAACTTTTCAACCTTGCTTTCCTCCAAAGCTTTGTTCCTCCAACTCGAGCTCGCGAGACTCCTGGGTAAGCTCACAAGGAGTGCAGAAGCATGCAGCCAAAAGATCTGTACAACCATTTCCGCTGATGTTATAACGACCTCTGATGTTTCCACGTTTCATACACTAGAAATCGCGTTCATTAGATTTAACGTTCGAAGGTGAGAAAGTTATATCAAGTGAATTCTCACCTGCATGAAAAAGCCAACACCGAAACACGCATAGAGACATCCATGGGCCATGCATGAGGAATTGCAGCATCCACCTTGGTCAGGGTCGGGGAAACCCTTGTTGGTAAGGTGGTCGTAACGGTTAGAGACTTGACCGTAAACGATGCACGGGCAAATCCAGGCAAGGAGACCTAATCGTGCAAAATGAGCTTGATTTGAAACGGGACGAGGATTATAAACAAGTAGTACGTACAGGTTCCACAGTCATCAAAGCAGTCGAAAAAGCCGTGGCTCCATTCACGACCATCCGCACCAATTTGCAGATTTTTAGCGTTGCGGTTACCTCCATTTCCGACGGTCATGCCAGGGGTACCCATAGGTTGTTGTTGAGTGTACGCCATAGTAGAAAACGGGAGGTAGAAAGAGTGATTATATCCCTAGACGACAATGAATTTGCAGAAGTAGGACGTCGTTGACACTACCACAACGAACGAATGACCAGGATCAGAGGCAGAGTTGTTACCATCCAAGAGCCCTTGAGAGTTGGGCTTATAAGCAAATCAAGCGACCCTTATCCGTGTCCCTATTCAAGCCTCATGTCTTTCTACGCGACTGTCCTGTTAAGTTCAATGCACCTGTTCCATCATGATTGCTGTGTAACCAACCCCCCAACGTGGGTGTCAAATGTCAAAAAAGCAGCGCCGAGGGTTAAGAAAGCACCGAACGGGATTCAATCCGGCCATGTAGTTGTTTCAGAAGTCTGGTTGGGTCTGGTTCCACCCGCGGGGTATATCAAAATCAAAGTCAATGAATAAAAATGACAACTAGATACCTCTGAAAGACACTAACAACGATCGCTTCAACTTGCTTAACGGAGTTGATTTGAGTCACAGGGCAAGTGTCGACGCAGATCATTGTGTTTGGACGTAAACTGTTTACGTTGTACTTCAACGTCCTGATATGTAGGTATGTGGGTGGATCTTATGTAGTAGCTCCCTGATGAACTTTTTTGTTCTGGTGGTAGATCAAATGCAAAGATGATGAGAAATTTAAAGCGCGCACTGGCAGGAATATTTTCTAATACTTACTATATTATTGATGTGTTGTAGACTTTGGATTTTCTGGAAAGACGGGGGCAAAAATCTTCCGAAATATTGATGCATACATTGGAGTTCACTCACTATCTTCGTGACCAACTTGAAGGCTGGCACGCTGAGATCAAGTTCTTCGTTCGGCGCCTGAGTGCCGAGCGCTGCCCGCGTACACTGTAAGGGCGTTGGTCCGAGGTCGTACAAATTTGAGAATCCACAGGAAGCACAAGATTTGTAATTCTCCTATTATTTATACGTAAATATGTATAAGACTACGTTATCTCGTCATAGCCTGTACTTATTAAACCTTGAAGGAACAAATACTGGGCAAGTTACAGCCGTTACAAAAGGTGATCTGCCACAGGCCTTATTGAGTGGCCCATGATTATCGCAAAAGTTGTAAAAATTTCAAAACCTGCATTAGAGCGCGGAAGTCGCTTTTTCGTGATATACATAAAAAAAGTCCATGCACAATTTTACTAACAGCATCTTGGAGTTTCTCGTATGCCTCTGAATAGAGTCCATACGCGGATGATCATCATTTGATACCTTAATCAAGAACGTAAAATTCCAAGATGCTGGTAGACTTTACTTAGTACGATCTCTATGATCTATCATGATGGTGAGCATTGCGCGCTCCAGT
>Ga0247779_1001001_pt1 | contig 14635 bp, 21 predicted proteins | sample UWRJL221509R5_FD_179925 | JGI IMG/M metagenome (GOLD analysis project Ga0247779, IMG submission 179925) | Plant litter microbial communities from Arlington Agricultural Research Station in Wisconsin, United States - UWRJ-L221-509R-5 | ecosystem: Environmental > Terrestrial > Plant litter >...
CAAAAAGCTGCTGGTTCCGCTTGTGAGTATCTTCTCTGAACATCGATCATATGTAAAGATATCTAACAACATTCCTTCAGCCAAAGGTTCCTCAGGTGGAAGCTCGGGTGGTAACAAAGGCTCGAACTCCAACAACTCTGCAGCGTCAGGTTAGTATTTATACGTCCTTCAAGCTAGACGATTTATAATTAATCCTTTTGTGATCTTTAGCTGCTGCTACCCCTGCTCCTACGGACTCTGCTGCTGCTGCAGGTTCAACTGACCCAGTGGCCACTGGAACAGACACTGCTGATGCTCCCGACGCTACCGCAACAGACGGAAGCGATGCTACCAGCACCGATACAGCTGACCAAGCTGCTGCTACAGACGGAAGCGACTCTACAGATAACACTGACGGCACAGACAACGCTGACGGCACAGACAACACTGACGGTACTGACAATACTGACGGCACCGACACAACAGACACCACTGACGATGGCACAGACGGCACAGACGACACTGACGACGGTCTCGGCGCAGACGACCCGTCGCTCGACGGCACTGACGACAGCGACAACACTGACGACGGTCTCGGTGCTGATGACCCGTCGTTGAACGGTGATGACTCCGGCGACGACTCTGGTGATGACTCTGGTGACGACTCTGGTGACGACTCTGGTGACGATGGAGGCGACGATTTCGGTGGAGATGATGGAGGAGACGACTTCGGCGGCGACGATGGTGGAGATGACGGTGGTGATGATGATTTCTGATCCTTTCTTTCATCGAAAAACTTTTCATTCTTAAGGGTCCATAGTCGTTGTTGTTTAATTACCACTGTACTTCTCATTTTACTGTCTAAATCTTCCCCTCAATCGATTAATTGAATGCGTTGATGCAGCCATTCACTGTTCGAGTCAGTCGAGAAACAATCCTTCGCTTCGGCTCTAGTACGATCTACTACGATGGCATCCTGTGTAAGATAGTCATCTATGGGTGTTTGTGAATACTGCCAAAAAGCATGACTCCTAGGATCATCGTATAAAGTCCTGCGCAAGACTGGCCCACCTGAAGGTATTTTCAAACGTACATTGTATCCAGCAGGATATTATAGAGTCTGATATTCACAACACTGAAAGACTTTTTGGTACCCACAAGTGTGGGACATGCGATTTATCAGATATACGCAGTGTGCGCGACGGTTTGAGACATGGATTTCAGTTGCTTTCGGTTGCCGATGCAGTAGTAACTCGCTTGTTGAATGAACGTAGACTCCGTCGTGATTCTCATGGCATATTTGCAACGAATAATGGTTTTTCATGCCATAAGCAAGCAAACTCGAAATAGTTGGCCATGACGCACATATACAGTGTGTATCGTTTATTTGTCGCGTTGTGCGATTTCCGAAGTACGAAATGTATTGTTGGACAGGGTATCATGCAATTAACTCTACAGCATAGGAGATCGAAATCTGCTAGGAGGTTGCCGCCGGTGATTCTGGCGAACTCTTAGAAGTAACTTCTTCAGCATTGGTCGGCGTTGTTGGAGGTCCATATAGCAGACTCTTTCCCCACTGCACTGCGCTCCTGTCGAGGTTCTGGAAGCCCAAGAACAACGCAGCTATTTCATGGTTCCATCGAGACTTAAGCTCCGAGGTAAATGGGTGTGGCTTGACCCTCATGGCTGCTGAAGGAGGAGCAAGGATGACGTTGGGTGTCTCGACCAGTCGGACGCTCAACTGGTGTAAACTGGAGGGATTTAATGGATTCGTGTGTCAGTTTCTCGAACTTCAAAAAGTTTACAGTGGAAAGAGCACTAACTCTTTAATGTGCTGTTCAGTCCTAAGGATAATAAAGCATCAGAGAGTCGCATCAAGGTGCCATTCAGTCCCTAGCTCACCGCGTTTGTATGAGGTTGGAGAAACCATAGTAAATCTAGCTTACAATAACTCGTTAGACATCTCAGTTAAGTAAGTGCTTTCGTGCTCACTCCGCCCGCTACTAGACCCCCAGAAAGGGGACCAATCAAGATAGACATGATAATAAGAGAACTAGCTGCTGGTGCTGGGCTGAACAACGTCGAATCTTGTTGAATGTCAGCCGGAAAACTCCGGACAACATTATGACGCAAGTTGAACGCAAGTCTTTATTTCTTTACGAGAAATCTGTTCGTTTGCGACTACAACGAGATACTTACTACAGCGTGTGATAACATGAAGGCATCCAAATTTTCTCATTTTCACTAAATTATTAAATTAAGGCTATCCCAATGGTAGATGACCGGGATCCATGTTTACTAAATTTGATCTTGTTTAGTTGCATGTGCTAACTCTTCCTTTATCCACGACGTCGACGATGGCGAAACAACAGTTACCCTTAGAAGCGCGTCGGATACGAATGATTATTGTGTCCTTGCCTATTCTCGTAGCATCTTCCTGTGAGTAAATGATTGGTTTCTTTCCAAGCTTCCATACTTAAGTGGGACTGTTTCTGTACCCACAGTTGTTTTATACAAACGTATAGTCTTGGGAGAGGAACAACGAAGGCTACCGACGACCATAGACACAGAGAATCGCGAAACCAAGCTTTTAGATCCCAGACAGAAGTGATAAATGGAATAAAATAAGAAAAGAACGTGTCTTGGGATACACTCAACGCAGCGCAATGTTAAAACATATTCTATGATGCTCCATGCCGCCCCTTCTACGACAAATCTCGTCAGCCTTTTATATACATTTGCTTGCTCTCTCCAAATGGTGTTAGACCTCGGAAATTAGTTACTGGGTGCTGGAGCAGGAGGCGCTGCTGCTGCTTCGGACTGGGAAATGACGCGCGTACCAGGGATTCTGGCAGGGTTGAAAGACCTGTCGCAGTCAGCCCATGCAGCTCCTGTTCCGAAACCTGTGCCTAGGGCAATGGGCCATGTCCGTCCTGGATTCAAGTGTTAATTTGGGTATATTAAAGAAGAGTTCTGGTTGGATGGACACGAACGACGGAACAAAATAACAGACGCGACGACGCCTGCGCCGAACCCGACACCTCTGTGAACGCATTTCTATCAGAATTCAGATATTTGGAAACATACGTTGTTGACTCACGCTTTCACCATCAGGTCCGCGACTAGGTTGTATTTCCATCGTAAACGATTACACCAAACTTCAATTACGAAAGTGCGACTCACGACACCGGTCATACTGTAGTTTTGTGATTAAGACAGTCCAACACATAGATTGCGCGCAAAACTCACCTTCTGGCCGAGAATATCCTCGCTGGGTACATGCTTCTGTGCTGCAGACATGGCTGTGATGTATTGAGACTGTAATGACGTTGAGACGGCTGAGCAGAACGGGACCAACCGTGAGCACAGTATTTAGCTCCAAGGTGATTGCCAAACAAGGTCTAAATGGTTAGCCCTTATGCGGAATCAGTGCCCCTTTTACACACCTACTCTAACATTTACTGCGCCTTGTACATCGACTAGCGAGTCATTTCTCGCGCTGCGCATCTTCAATACACACACTCTTCACAAACTGGAGCTCTTGGATCAAGATGGCACACCAATCGCCCATGATATCAGTACCAAAGAAGACAACGGAGGAAGTGGATTGGACGACCCCAATACGTAATCTCATCGCACAGTCCTACGGAGAGAATCCAGATAACTATGCCACGGAATGTGCATCACTTCAAAGGTGTCGTCAGGATGCTGTTCGCGGTGCAGGGAGTGATATTACTGGTGTGTATGCAAAGTAGTCATGATTATAGTTGCATTTATTGAGTGACTTTACCCCCAGCGCGCGATCTTTTATACAAGTACTTTGGGCAGCTCGAACTCTTGGAACTGCGGTTCTCAGAAATACGAGTCAACTTTCCATGGCACGATGCCTTCACGAACAAGCTAATTACTCAGACATCTATTGCATACGAAAAGGCATCCGTGCTATTTCAGATAGCGTCAACGCACTCAGCCATCGCCGCTTCGCAGAGTCGATCAGACCCAGAAGGTCTCAAGAGGGCTTTCTACTACTTCAGGACGTGCGCTGGGATGCTGACGTATATTAATGAGAACTTTCTGCATGCACCATCCACCGATCTCAGTCGAGAGGTTGTCAAGTTCCTAATCAACATTATTCTTGCGCAAGCCACTGAGGTATTTTTCGAGAAATGCACCGAAGAGAAGAAAGGGAATGCGTTGGTGTCAAAAATTGGCTCACAGGCAGCATCTATGTATACGTCATTGACCGAAGACGTGAAAGAGTTCATGGGTAAAGGAATATTCGACAGAAATTGGGTTACTGTTCTACAGGTGGGTTCAGCAACATCATCACTATTATTCAAGTGCACACATAAGCTCACGAATCTCAGATAAAAGCCAAATATTTCTCTTCACTAGCTCAATACTATCGCGGACTAGCAGACAACGCAGCGAGCAAACACGGCGATGCGCTCGTACGCTTCACACAGGCAGAAACACTAGCAAAGGAAGCCAGTCGCGCAGCAGCCACTTTCGCAGGGATGTTCGTGTCTAATATGTCTCCCAATCTTCCTGCAGACGCCGGCACCTCACTTCAAGACCGTACGAAGGCACATCTGGTTATTTGCACGGACAAGAAAAATGAAGCTACCAGAGAAAACGACCTCATATACAATGCCATTCTTCCAGCTTTTGAGACTTTGCCGGCCATTGAGAAGACGGTGGTGGCGACCCCGATTCATATTCATGATGTTTATGGTGCGCCAGACGTACAAAAGGTTATTGGACAGGATTTCTTTATCCGCCTCGTCCCCCTCAGCGTACACGAGAGCGCCAGTGTATACTCAGAGGAAAAGGCCAAGCTAGTGCGTGGTGAGGTGGAGAAAGCAGAAGGAGCGGAAGGCGAAGCAAGGAGTGCCCTCGATGGTCTTGGTGTCAAAGAAGGGCTTACCAGGTACAAAGCTATGGCAGAAGGCGAAGTAGGCGAAGAGATTCCTCTCGAAGTCCGACGTTGGAAGGAAGACATCGCACTCGTCGAAGATCGCGATGGTGTTGATGGACTCATGCGGGCTTTAAATAATCTCAAGGCAAACGTTCAACGGGAACTTGATATAATTTCTCGGGACCTCGATATCGAGACGAAGGATTGTGAAATGATGCGCGTGAAATACGAACATCTATGGACACAAGGCCCTAGTGCGGTCCTGACGAAGAACTTTAGGCAGGATTTGAAGTCACATTTCAGTGCGTTAGAGGCGGCTGCCATTTCCGATCAACAAGTATCGATGTTGTGGGACTCTGTAAAAGCGGATATCCAACTCTTGCTCAGTCCACAGTTGGAACAGCTATTTACCGAACGAGGAGGATACAAGCCTGATAATTTATTGGAGTTAGATGTTGACAACGAAGTGGATGACAGGAAAGAGAGGGCAAAGATTAGAGAATATGTTGAGGAAATTGAAGAAAGATTGAATAGACTGAATATGATTTCCAGGGAGAGGAATGAAGTCCTCAAGGATCTTAAAGAGAAGGTTTGTTCTTTGGATTTTTCGTAAAGTCACACGTCCCTAATCTTTAATCCAGATTCAAACTGACGACGTTTCACATCTACTCTTACTAAATCGGCGAAATACTGGCGTTGAACCTACGTTATTCGCTGCAGAGTTGGAAAAATTCCGTCCATACCAACAACGGCTAGCATCAACAGTCCATCACCAGGAGATGGCATTGCAAGAAGTGACCACCCTCTGGAAAGGTCTGAAGGAACACGCTGGCCGTGGTCCTGGAGCGAGGAAGTGGGAAGAGAGGGAAAAAAGAAAGAAAGACACCGTTAGAAGGTTTTCAAAAGCACGCGATGGATACATGGAAGTTCGGGATGGATTAGCGTAAGTCAATTTTCCTTCTCGCGTCTTTGAGAGTCGTCTCAATCAAAATATTTTTTAGTAAAGGCCTCCAGTTCTACACCGAGCTGACAGAATTAGTCTCTTCTCTCCAAACCCCAGTTCGTTCGTTCGTGACTGAACGAAGTGTCGAACGAGAGGCACTGGTGGCCAAATTGGAAACCGAAAAGAGGCTCGCTTCGGCGACTTCTCCACCACCATTAGGTACAAAACCACCTGTACCTCCCCCGCCACCTTCTCGGTCGTCTACCCTCGAGAGCACTTTTGCTTCGATGAACTTGCAAAATGCGCCTCAGTCACCACCTCAACATCGCTCGCAGTCATCGCAACAGTGGCAAAGCAGCTCGCCAGCGCCTCCCACCAACAATCAGCATTATAACAACGGCTCTGGGTCTCCTTACGGCACCGGTCAGCAGCAGCAGCAACAACAACGGCCTTCGCCTTATGCGAGTGCACCTCCCCTGCCGCCAGGATCTCAGCAGCCACCTCTGTCCAGCTACGGTGGTTATCAGCAACAACATGGTGCTTCTCAATATTCTAGCCCTCCACCGCCTCCACCTCAACAACAATCTTCCTTCTTACCTCCTCCACCTCCACGACCCCCAACTCAATCATCTTCCCATTCTGCCCCGCCTACAGACCCATATGCCAGCTTAGACTTTTTCAACCCTACCCCTCAGCCTCAAGCACCCCCACCACCAGCAAGTAATGCTTCGTATGGACTCGGAGGAAGTAGTCAATATCAATATGCCCAACAACCACCTCCACAGCAACAACAGTATGGTAGCTCCGCATTCCCTCCCCCTCCCCCACAGCCTCAGCAATACCAGACATACCCACAACAGCAGCAGCAGGGATTCCCTCCTCCTCCCCCTCCTGGTAGTTACGCAAACAGCACCTATCGTCAACCTCCGCCACCGCCAGCAACTTCGCCATATGCTCCTGGGGGTTACTCACAGAATGGATATGGACGTTGAGGATTTATGTCCTTCCTCGTACCTGCGACTCCGAAGGAGCTGTAAGTATGTACTAATAGTAGTAGTATATTTGTAGTTTATGTTTTATTTCTGAACCATTCATGTTTTGATTGCAACTCCTGCAAGTCCAGTCAACAACTCATAGTACTTGTCCCGGAAGAATGAATTTGGCTAGTTATTGTACAAGTACAAGATGTTTGAGGCAATCTAAACTACGAGTAAATGCGAGTAGAAACAATGATTACGAAAACAGCAAGGAAACGGGGTAAATGGTAAAGTACAGATTGGATGGTAATAAGTAAAGAAAAGAACGACAGCACGCCAGAAAAGTGAATAAAATCATCAAGCCACAACTGGCTCGTCGTACATCGTCGCCAGCGCTTTTATGCCCACAGTATCAATATCCGAAGGGTTAGCCTTGCTTGAGACAACGACTGGAACGTTCTCATCTTCTAGCTCCCGGACCAACAACAGCTCTCCTTTATGCCTGCCAGAAAGCACCACAACCTCCTCGCCACTATACGTCGGCCGTAGAGGCACGATGTATTTGGTAACGATGTCCATCTCCTCCAGGGTATCAGTGAACTGCACTGTCGCCTTCTGCTCAAAGCCAGGCGCTTCTTCGGCGGCGAGAATGCGACCTGTACGCCTTTCATACCGTCCGTCGAGGTAATTAGTTTCTTTTGTTCCATTGATCTCGATCTTAATTCGATTAAGATATCCAGCCAATTGAGGATCGAAGATCCATTGGTCACCAAGGACTGAAGATGAGAATTTAGTGACAGTTTTCTTGATTTAAGTCAAATTTTACTACTTACCGAAGGACTCTGAAGATGAAGGATAGTGTCCAACAAAGCCACCACCAACCCCCGGTGTCGCCACGGCGCTAGCCGCATTTGCACTCCATACACCTGCTGGTGTGTGGGAATGAGCGGCAGGCGTTGGAGCAGCGTACACGGGAGTCTGGCCAACGTGAAGTCCGGGTGTGGCTGCAGCAGCAGGCGTAGGCGCACTCTATAGATATAACAATGCATCAATCAGCGTGTATAATCAAAAACGTATTTGTAAATGTAAACGAACCCATGAACTCTCCCAGCTGGGAACATTAGATCTTGCAGGAGTATTCCAGCCATCAGCAGCGTTAGGACTCCAAGAGCTTGAATTACCAGGTCTGCCCGGTGTCTGATAGCCCACATTCCTTCCAGGCGTAGCACCACCCCAACCAGTTCCCGTCCCGGCACCGGCATTGGCACCAGTGGCGTAAGGGTTTGGAGTCCTAGAACTAACGTTCCAGGCCGGAGTACGACCGCCGTCATTGGCATAAGGATTAGGCGTTCGTGACGAAGCATTCCATGCAGGTGTACGACTGTCCGCATGAGGGTTTGGTGTACGTGATGAAGCATTCCAAGCAGGTGTCCGTGAGTCAGAGGCATAAGGATTAGGGGTTTTACTGGCATTGTAAGGTGTACGACCCCCCGCCATTGGAGGAGGCCCACCGAAACCACGAGGTGCATTCATATTCCCGTTTCCTTGTCTTGGGAACTTGTCTAGAGGCTCTAATTTTCCGTCGGGGCTATTTTAATGGTCAAAAACCGGAAGACTCAGAAAAAATGAAATCAATCTCACTATCGCCTCCAAATCTTCGTCTTATCAATCATGATGATCTTGTTACCTGTTCGTAGTTCGACGCGGGCGATAGGTCCATTCGAGTCCTTGATTGTACCAACGTAACCTTTATGAGGACCCTTGATCACCGTGACTGTTGTTCCAATATCGCGGTCTCGAGGCCCGCGACCCATGTTTCCAGAACCAACCATACCGCCCGTGGGCGCAACCATACTAGGATTCATCTTGGACAGATCAGTAGTAGCTGTCTTGAGGACATTGCTCTTTGGTGCCAAAGATGCGAGCGAACGAGTACGAGTGACAAAAACACCACCGTTCTCTCCAATATCTCTATTGTGCAAGAAGGCATAGAAAGATTGGTGTGTGTGCAAAACACGACCTTTCCGGTTCTAGAGGTTCACGAATGAGAACAAGAAGGCTCCATTCGTAGGAAATACTTACTTCACCGTCAATCTCCTTCACATTGTCGTTCACGCGCAGTTCGTGACCTTCTGAATCGGTCGCAATTGCCCGAGTTGAATCACGACGCATGGAAATTTGATGAGGGTGTACCAGACGCACTTGACCATGTTGATCAAGAACTCGGAAAGAGTCTCGCTCAGTTTTAAAGATGACACCAACGGTCTGAGCACTAGTCTTGTTGTCAAAACTGCATCGTGGAGGTATATTAAACGAGTTACTCACTCGAGTTGCACCAGATCGTAGAGCTCGTAATTTCCAACAGCGTTAGAACCAGAACCAACTTCCGCCGCTTCACGCAAATCTTTGGAAAAGACAGAAATCTGTACAAAAATAGCCCAATAAGGTCAACAAACTTGGAAATGGTAAGAAAAATGACAAACCTCTTGCATGGACATATCGGACACGAAGGTAACAACATTATCAGAGACGGCGACAACCAAACCAGTTTCATCAGCATTTTGACCCGCCATGACCTTGACGTGGTCTCCTGGTTTGAACCTCTTGCGAACACTGCGGGCTGGAATTTCCATTTTTTGTCCGTCAAGGTCCAAACCTTGTGCTGTTATCGTCACCACGTCACCGGCAATTTCGTCGACAACACCATGGACGCCAGACTGTTCGCCCTCAAAGATTTCAATGTGATCACCGGGTTGTAAAACAGCGATAGCCGCCTTTCGAGAAGCTTCAGCGATGACGGAAAGGTTGACAAGATTGTCATCGGTCCCATCTTGCCGTCTCGTAAACTGAGTGATTTCGTCCAATGTTGGATTGACGTCTTCTGAAATAAGAGCACTCGATTTGAAGTCCTTCTCCAAAAAACCATCCTTATACGTGTCGTTCTGGAAGACGTAGGCTTGATTACGCTTTGAAACGTTTTTGCGACCGTAAACCTTGATAATCTCCTCGTAGTTGAACAATCGTTGAGGAGGTCGCATGGAACCAACCCCAGTAGCAGCCTTCTTCCGTTTCTTGCCCTGTGGATCAAGGGATGCGTCATCGCGAGGATTCATGTCGATGCGAGGAATGAGTCGTAATCCAACGTCTTCTCCAGTATCGGTTAGGTCCATAACCTGAGCCAAGTCGCCTGCATACTTCCCGCGACGTATCCTGACCCACATACCGGGTACGAGATTTGTCTCTTGCTTCTTGATTTGTAGAAGGCTAGCCATCTCTTCGATAGGTACGAGTTGGATACCTCGACTGGGGTACACGCCAACAAGTCCATTGCATGCCTCTTGGACCTGCTTCGAGCTACGTGCTTCAACATAGATCATCCCGGGAAGGGAGTCGCGTTGAAACGTGGATAAAATGCTGAGAGGTCGAGCGGTGTATTCAACATCGATAGCTTTACGCATGAGACTGAATACAATGTCACGTTCACGGCCGGGCTAAGATAACTATTGGCATTAATCATATGAAAAGAACAACCTAACACACCTTCACACGAACTTGCCATAGACTGGCATCATGCACAGAGGGCATTAAAAGGCGTTGAGGGATCTCGTTCATGTCACCAGTATAAGGCGCCGCTCTGTCTCTGTGACGAGATGCTACTGCTCTGGCGATCTCTTCCGGACTCCTCATATCTTCTTCCTCAAAATGTCGCGAGCTATCGAGCAGTGCATGATGCCTTCTCGTTAAATTGTCATCCACGTCATGCTCGTTAGCAATGAAGCCCTCTGCAACAATGAGGTTTAACACGTAAGAAATTAAACACAAAAAGGCCACGTACCAGCTTCATAATCCTCCTCCTCTTCATCCTCTTCGTCATCATCACTTACAACGGCTTCAAGATCGATGAATTTGCTGACAATAGGACGTCTATGACGATGCTAAGAGATGAGGTTAAAACTGGATCGGTCAAGCCTATATGACGAAGACAGCTTACTTTCGCGCGCTTCTTCGCTTTTCTTCCAGGAGCCTCATCTTCGTCCTCTTCATCCTCGTCATCCTCTTCTTCATCCTCTTCATCTTCGTCCTCTTCGTCATCGTAAGTCGGCCGTGAAGGTTTGCTTTTCCTAGGGACATTTTCAGCCATTTCTTCGTCTTCTTGCTCTTCTTCTTCTTCCTCTCCGCCAATGCCGTCGTTGTCGTCGTTTCTGTACATATGATGGTCCTCCTCGTCCGACATTGTAGTGGTTATGGTTCAAGAAGTGAAAGTAACTTTAGCGGAGTTTTAGTATGTTATTTGGTTGTAGCAAGCCGGGCCAAATAAATGGCCAAATCTTGTGGATGCCGGGTCGGCATTATTACGTAACAAACGCATTACTACACACGAACGTCACGGTGAATGATCTCTTGTTAAGAATTAAATCTAGACTTAACATCCTGAAAACATCAGGAAAAGATACAAAATTCGAGAGACATGCGTTTTCTTGACCTACCTCTAGAAATTTTGCCGGAAATTTTACTCTATGTCGTGAAACCACAGCATCTCGCAGCAGCCTGCTTAGTTAGCAAAACATTCCATCAGTTTGCAGTACCAAGGTTGTACGAAAAGATATCTATTTACTCGTGGCACAAGGAAGGGAAATTAAAGGCAAGTTATTAGTATCTTTCTTCAGTTTACTTTTCATCAAACTGAACATAGGTTATCAAACTTTTCGAGACGTTATCGCGTTATCTGTACCTCGCCAGTCTTCTACTCAAGCTCGGTCTGTTGAATCTGAAACTGATATCAATCCTCGAATCTCATTCCAATTATCAGAAATTCGAGATTTCCCAAAGGCTCTACCCGACACTGATGGGGACATAATGAAGCATGTGTATCTTGGGTTACGAAACTGTACCAATCTGCGAGCTTGTACATGGACAAGAGACGGTTCTCTGGACTCGGATATTTTAAAAGTGCTACACTCCTGCGATACCCTTGAAGAATTAGAGCTTAACGGGCATAGTACCGGCCACTATGATACGCGACTGCTTCTGGGATTTACTCATCTTCGTCGTATATCCATAATCATGCCTAGCGCAGCAGTGGTATCCCAACTACGGCCTTGGTTGTCTCTCACAGGAGAAACACTACGGAGCTTGACGTTGATATGCAAGGTTTGTTCTCTCAATTTATCTTCATGCTCTGTTAACCTTTGTCGAAAGGCGTCCGGATTCATCACTGATCAAACACTGGAATCGATAGCCCCCTTTCTCGTTAACCTAGAGCATTTGCATCTGACAGGATGTCCTAAGGTCACCAGCAGTGGGGTGTGGGCTATTTTATCCTCGAACGCCAAGGGACTTATTGGTCTTGGTCTCGAGGGAGTGTCGCCAAAGTTTGTAAGCTATGTGCCGATCTTCTCAATCGCTGGTTACTTAAAGACTTATAGGACATGGCCTCATTCTCTAGCCAATGCATATCATTAGGGGTGTTAACACGTCTTCGCTCTATAACTTTAACTGTTCATCAACAAATTCCCATGAAAGAATGGATAGTGGGCGTGGTTAACCTGCTCTCCACATCCCCTTTGGAGTTGTTTCAAATATACTCCTCTGGGGCATTTTTCGAGTCCCCAGTAACAGATGAACTTTGGAATCAACTGATCTTGACACACGGGAAACGCCTCACGCGATTTTCAGTGCATAGAATGTTGATCAGCCTCGAGGCTATATACAATATTTGTTCCCAGTGCACCAATTTAGAGCAGCTCTTCGTCGTCGTCGAACCCGATTCCTTGGTACGTCCGCGCTTCTCCGCTTCTACATCATTCTAACTGTTTTTCAGGATATTCTTGCAGACTATTTAGCCTACGCGAAGAAACTGCGCACAGTGCACATCAACTACCCTACAGAGGCGCATGCAGACGCTTTCCCTGTTCTTCGCCCAGAACGTGCGCTCTCAATTATCAATAAATGCAGTCCGACTATCGTTGAATTTGGCTGTAATACAAGAGTTTGGCAGGTATGTCCTGCAGAAGGGTGTAAAAAAAAATCTCAACAATGTGGGTCAGGTCGAACGACAGATAACATTAGAAGGTGGAGAATTGCGCGTTCATCGTAGGACGGCTCCGTATGGGAATCCTGAAGTACCGGAGCAATTCCTTGTTGTGCGAACATAGATAAGGTTTCAGAGCATTTAAAGTGAGCTCCGCCTTTTGTCGATGTGCAGCTGTCAGTTTCTGAATTTATGATAATATCAGACCAATCCATCAAGTTACTATTAACCCTTCTTCCACTGTACTAGCCTGCATTCTGGTTGCGACCGTTGGGAATCTATTTCGAGAGCCTGTATTTTTCACTTGTGCCAACAACAACCGCCAGAATCTAGTTTACGATTCCATGTCCGGATAAATAACTGAAATATTCCTTTAAGTTAGATGGGAGCTAGTGTGTGGTACTCTCGAGGCTCGACATTTTTGGGGCCAATTCCGTTGTTGTTAATTGTCGAGAAGGTAATATGCCCATTCAGAAAGCCTTACTGCCCATTATTTCGGCATATGCACGAATAGCCGCCTCCATTTTCCGAAATATTACTGACACGAGGAAGCCATTATACTGCCAGCATTTTGATACAGGTTGCACTGCAGTCCTGCTAAATATAACTAACGTGACACCGCTTTCAGTTTTACGCATTATGTGTCCGGTCCTGACTTACATCATTCCTGCAGATTAAAGATCGGATCGCCAGGCCAAATACATCGGTTACTTTGAATACTTAAGAGGTTCTCTCTGAACACCTCTAGCTTTCATCCCTTTCTAACATGCCGCACGAACTTGTTAACCACAAGCTAAAGACCAGTGAGCAGATTTATTGGTATATTTATCCCTCTTTACCTGATGCTAGTGCGTCTAGTGAAACAAAGTAAGAGTGGAATGGTGTATAACCACATTGTGACCGATATCTAACGTATTACTATAAGAGCGCAAGGAGTCTTCGCGCAGGCTAGAATGTGCGCGTCGTTGAAATTATTTCCGCTCTGTCCTCACCTGAGGTTTCCTCATACAATCTAGACAAACTCCCCACCACTGTCGCTTCTATCCAACGAGGGTGGATTCAGACATTCCAGAGTGGCGCGCTTGTGGTAAATAGAATTCGCCGAATTTCCACCTGAGGAAGTTAGACTCATACCTTAATAGTCTAGCTTACTCGCTGCGATGGCTCTTCAGCTACTCTTGTTTTTCAAGGCCGACTCTAGCTACGATCAGGATATTCATGTTTCCAGCAACATGAAAGGATTTCTCATCGCTTCTGGATATATCTCAGTAATTTCCAACGTTCTTTCAACCTTCGCCTCTGCCTTCATGATTTACAATCTTGCAAACATTGGTTTTCGAGCTCCTCAGAAAGGAAAAGACAGGAAGGAAGACATAGAAGACTTCGCAGGTCGTATCCCTGAGTCTCAAGAGGAACTATTGATGAAGTTTGGAGCAGGGAGAGACTGGAAATGGATGATTGCATGTTGTAAGTGTAATTGTCTTGTATCTACGGTGATTAAACCCAAGTAACCATATGTTGGCTTTCCGTAGGGCTCTTTACCTTCTACATGGGCATTATAACACTGGCGATATCTGTCCTGACATATGCTTTGCTTCAGGAGCCTCTTCCGACAAGGATTTTAGTCAGCTGTTCTGTGGTTTTCTCCTTAGTACTCATGACTTATTCCATTTTCTTTCGTCCTATAGTTCTTTCTCGTCTCTCTACTATGCCATCCTGATGGCCTGGCCCCGTATTCATGTGAAACACTCATAAAATCATCTTTACAAACCCTTTACAACTTTGTT
>Ga0247779_1001003_pt1 | contig 14616 bp, 14 predicted proteins | sample UWRJL221509R5_FD_179925 | JGI IMG/M metagenome (GOLD analysis project Ga0247779, IMG submission 179925) | Plant litter microbial communities from Arlington Agricultural Research Station in Wisconsin, United States - UWRJ-L221-509R-5 | ecosystem: Environmental > Terrestrial > Plant litter >...
ATAAAATCGTCGTCTCCAAAGATTTTATCGAATGACCAATTATGGTCGGCTGCTAACCGTGGCTCAACCATCCTCGCAGTCCAAGCAATGCCTAACATGAAGTGACTTTAGTGCCTACAAATAATAGGATGATGCAGAAGGACTTACGCCGCACCACTTCTTCCTTAGTCGTGAATTGCAGTACAGTGCATTGAGCTTCTGTATCATCATCCCAACCTTCCTCCGGATTGACAACAGGTAAAGCAGGTGGAATAACATAGTCATCTGGATCGGCAGCAGGTCTACTTTTGCTCCGTGCGCGAACTGACCCTCCTCGTTTTCTTTTCGATCCAAGAGGGGCAGGAACCTCCTTTGGTATTCGCAGGATTTCTTTGATTGGAGGAACAAGGACGGGGCCAGAGTGGCTTTTCGTTCGACCATACACCATTTTTTCGCCACGCCAGTATTCAAGAGGAGCAATATGTTCTCGTTTACTTCTTCGTACGCCTTCTCTATGTTCTGATAGGGAGTAAGCCCTGGGATATAAGATATGGAGGCAAAAGCATACCTCGATTTTCCTTCTTCGATCTTGTTTGGGTTTTAGGAGGTGGTTTCTTCTCCGGAGCAACCTTCTGTTTGGCCTTCTTAACAGGCGGTTCAGGTTCGGACTCTTCTGCGCTATCAGGACCCATTTCCACATCTTCTAAGCCCTTTGCAATTTCATCCTCCACTTCTTCGTCAAGATGTTGTGGTGTCTCTTCCCGTGGAGCCTTCTTCTTGCCCCTGTCGTTCCGAGATGGTGGTGGAACAGGCGAGCTACTTGCTTGACGGGGAGGTTGCTCTGGTTCTTCTTCCTGCTCTTCTTCGTCCTCTTCGTCCTCTTCTTCCTCTATCCGACTGAAATTGGATTGAACACTGTAATTTGACTGTCTGGGCGTTCGTTGGGAGTCTGGGCTTTCTTGTGGGCCATAATCATCGAAGCCACTCTGATCCATCTGGTCATCATAGTTGCCTGTAGTGTAGTCTCCTGCAGGTTCGTTGTCGGACTCGGATGCAGAAGGTGAATCTTGAGGTGGCGCAAATGATTTCCGAAGGCTCGATGGACCTGCAGTACCAGCACCATGCCTGGCTGTTCGTTGTTGAGAAGACGAAGGACGTGGAGAGGGTATTTGATCGAAGTCAACATCAGAAGTACGCGCTACAGGCCGTATGGATGACCTATGTCGCCCTGCAGTAGTCGGCGTGGATGGTGGCCTTATGTTCACTAATTGCCTAAAATCTGGACCTAAATAGAGGCACAAGAAATTCATCAATTGACGTTGCGAATGCAACAGACTTGGGATATTCCTTATTGCATAAATAGTCACGCACTGTCCAATTGCATAGATTGTTCACCGTCTTCTTCATTGTAATCATCATACCTACGATCAGGAGCTGGTATACTTTTCTTCTTCCTCCGTGGAGGCGAGGGTGCTTGCTGCAGTAACTCCTCAAATGGCTCAAATCCGTCCGACTTGCGCTCGACATGTTGCACAGCAATACCCGTCTTCTTGCCAACTTCAGGATTGTCTCCTCGGTACGGTATATGCGCCTTTTGCAGCCCTCTTCGTGCAGCGCCACCCAGACTGCTCTTGCGTGCAGAAGTCGGCATCAATCGTTTGCGCGCGCTGGATGCGCAAGCGGAAAGGAAAGGATTACCTGAACGGATTCAAGCTTCCGGAGGTGCTGCACAAATTGGGAGAGGTGTGCTCTTGTTGTTCGCGTGGGAAAACAAACGATGCACGCGGATTTGACGCGCTTGTTCTTATTTGGCTGCAATAAAACCACGTGACTAGCACATTTTCTTGAACTTGTTGAACGTTCAACGCAAATCACGCTTGCCCTGGCCTTTTTCTTTTCTTACCTGCATATTTTTCTCCCTATATTTTACCTCAACCTTTCTGCAGAACGATACAGTGGTGAGTAACCCGCCCACGCTAAAAATTAATGACTGCATTTCCAATTTCTATCTAAATCTGGAGCTTGATGTCTGAAACGGAGTATACTGCTTTCTAATATTCTTTTCCTGCTGAAATCTGACATGAATGCTTTAATCTTCTCGATATTAGAGATCGGAAGCTCCTGAACGCGACATGTCGGTTATTCGATGGAGTTGTCTTCCGTCTACTGCACCGATCCCTGGAATATACTCATGACATCAAGCTACACCTGCGGGAGAAACAATATCCAAGGGCCGGAGGACTCTGCAGGATGTCGAACAACGGCTTCCATTGTTCCTCTCGCTGACTTAGGACCCAACTCGAGTTTGCATATGCACTATTCATCGACCAATTTGTCAAAAATATCAAGAAGTTCACCAACCTACGCGTTGTACGCTTCGATTTCGGCAAGAACATGCACAAGAAATTGATGGCGTCTTTGTCTGCTTTGCCTGTCTTGAAGCATTATCTTTGAATCGGCCAATTTTAGTGCACATAAATTGAAGCCTCGCTTCAATGTGCGTAAATTTGTTATCGACAATCTATGAACGGACAGAATCCCAACAAGGTCTCGAGGACACTGGATATACTCTCAAATGTCATGCTTGAGGAAATGATCCTTCTCTTGATTGCTTATTTGCCTAAGGTATTAGCTTCTCTGGTCACACTAATAGGGAAGAATAGGGAACTCCGACCGTCTCCGCAATTTGACTATCTCCGTCAATCCAGACGACGTCGATTTGCTGTATGAGTTCCTTGCGACGTATCTTTTTTGCATGGGAAATGGACCTCAAAAATTTGTGGGACAGTGACCTACTATTTCCTTCTGATTTTAAACCTCTGCAGAAATCTCTGATCCCAAGGCTGAAAGCGTTTCTGTGGTCCTGGCGTAGCTGTACGGGAATTTATTACTGGAAGGCCTGTGGAATAAATTAATTTGGTTGAAGAAGCTGGGGTGAGCTTAACGCTGTCTTGTTTGCCCAATCCATCTCTACAGCAACTATCAGCCATCTCAGAGCTGAGGCGATGAACGCAAGTGCTCTTACTATCAGTTTAATGGTAGCATATTTCCCTGAATTCACATTCTTGCTCATGCACCAGGACGAACGATTTTCTCCCCCCAATGAAAATCCCAATGACATTTTCAACCTTCGTACTGAAGAATCTCTCTATAATTTGCGAAATCTCTCTGCATTCATTCACTTTTTCGCCGAATTTTCTTGCAGAGAATCATGCATTCTATCCTCACTGAAAGATTCTACCTTCCTGAATACCTTGTAGACCTTCACCTTGTATTTAGCATGGATATTTTCACGTTGTATGATCGGCGCGACAAAAAAGGAACAGGAACAAGTCGACTGTGGCAAAAAATATTTGACTTCCATGGCAAAATCATTTCTCTTTGGTTTCCGACAAATATCCCTTCTTCAGGGTGTTTTCAATTTCCGGCGATTCCTTTGGTAGGTGCACCAGGAAAGTTAACTGGGAAAAGAACGTAACCACAGGAATTGGGAATTGTTAATTTATGCACGTGGCATTTCTTCCGACGATTATTAAGCCTTGGCTGCTTGCAGATTACCATTTTGACATATCCTTTCTTTGTTCTTGATGAAGGGAGAGAAAATACTGAAGCGCCTTACATAGCGACATTGAAACACTTAGACTGACTGGCATTGGCAACGATTCGGTACATAAATGGCCATTTTAAATGACTTCTTCCGACAATTTTCTTTTCCTCAAACCTTCCCGGCAACAAAGCTTGCGGCAGCAGGTGTATCCTAGAGGAATTGGGAGTCAATTATTAATCAATATCCATACAAATAGTTCTTCAAAGGCACACGTACAGCACCATAGCTCAAGTGAGCAGCATTGATGACATCTCCTCCAGCGCATATATCATCACCCACAGCACAGAAAGTAATAGAGCGGCCATTGAGGACGCCGGGGAAGCCCTGGTTATCATCGGGGTCCCCGAAGACGACGACGGCATTGACACGGCTCTGGACACTGGTCGAAAGCTTATTGGCAGCGAGGTGGGTCACCTGGGCGCCCTGACTAATAAAAAGAAAAATGTTATCAGAAATGCTTTAAAGAGGACATGTTTTTGGATTCACCTGTAACCAGACATGACAATTTTAGTGTTGGGGCAAGAACTTGCGACGGAGTTGACATCGTTTGCCATAGTGGTGGCACCGTTAGGGTCTCCACCTTCTAAGAAGCCTGCAATGGACGCGGGGTAGTTGACACCTTGGAAGCTCAGGGTCTTGGACCCAATGGCTGCCTGGATGGCTGCCTCGAAAGGTGGGCCAACGACAGTGCCGATAGGTGCAGTTTCAAGAGTTCCACGAGCAAAGATAACAGTGACGTCTGCACAGGTTGCACGTTCTTCAACAGGAGCAGTGAGCGCCAGAGTAGCGAGAGCGAGGAGAAGAGTAGCCTTGAACATTTTGTTTTACGTTAGAAGGATGAGGATAATGAGAGCCCCTACGGCACGCTTTATATTGTTGCTGAATGGACACGGATCCAATTTTTTGCAATGATAGGAGGGCATATGACTCCAATAACCAAGTTATTTCCATTGTCCCCAACTCTTACTGTCCCAGCCCGTGTGCAAAACCTGGGACGATTTACGCTTTGCCGGTGTCATTCGTTGCCGGTAGTTCTCAGCGCCGTCCACTAACGAAGGAACTAGAACTAAAGAAAGTAACAGGATGAATGTCGTATTCTGCACCCGTTTGACAAGATCTAAATATAGGGCAACTTTCTAGGGCCATGCTTGCGAGGAAGGTTGGTCGGATGCAATCAGTAAGAACGGAAATGGGACGGAAGGTCGTTGGTGGATGTCTGAAGATCCACAGAGGCGTCATGAGAGCAGGGGTCACGAACGCAGAGCGCAGTTCTGACCATTCGATTAGAATATAGTAAATGTCGGGTGCTAAGGTTGGGAAGTCCAGGACAGCAACTGGGAATAAACGAGGATTTTAATTGTAGTCAGAGTGAGGGTAATACCTCGTATCGACAAATTTCCCAGGAAGTAACCGTACGCTGCCATGGTAAGGTAGTGATATCCCAAAGGTTCAGTGCGGATGCAGAGCGCAGAACGGAGTCGCATAACAAGTTTTCAAGAACCAGTTTCACCGCAAAAGAAATAAAGACGGAGTAAGTGTTCCTATTGGATAGCGTGGATAACTGTTACATACTCAGTTTCCATTAGCAGCGACAGAGAAAAATAAACTGACAAGTGAATAAGCAGAATTGTGATCATGATGTAGATTCAATCACTCCAGAGCCCAGACACCAATCTCCATCCCAGAGAGCAACTACTTGTCCAGGTGTCACTGCTTGCTGGGGCTCTTCGCACTCAATGATCAGGTGGGCATACTCGGGGTAGCTTTCGCCACCAGTTAAAGGATCGGGAATCCTATGCACAGCGTAGAACATCAAACATTGCCATATAAACGAATTTCTGTCACATACCTTTTCACAATACATTTAACCGGTTGCATACGATAGCGATGTGCAAGATATAGCTTTGCACCCTCTGGACTGTCTACGCCCTTAGGCGGTCTGTCTTTCCATATCCAAGTAAAAACTGGCACGTCCATCACAGAAGTGAATAGTGATTTGTGCTTGCTACAAAAACATTGTATTGAGTGTCAAGACTAACATAAATAGAGGAGTTAGACATACCTTCCGGGAACGACCAGAATCCCATTATTTTCATAATCTTTTTTAACTACGAACATTTTTTCCTTCATTCCGGGCACACGGGCGTTTTGTCCTATGGTAAAGTTCCATAAACCTTGGTGTTCCCCAATAACTTGACTTGTTACTTTGTTGATTATCGGGCCCGGATTGGGGGCTATATACTCAGCTACGGAGTGAAAATCAGATTCAGTGCAAGAAACCCATCAAAATTTCTAGACACACATAAGAAACCACCAAATCGCGTCCGCTCGCCAACAAAACATATGCCAACACTGTCTGGCCTCTCTGCGGTAGATAGACCGTGTTTCTTTGCTAAATTGCGGACTTCTGGCTTCGTTAGATTCGCGAGAGGAAAGAGAGCACGCCGTAGGCCCGGTTCAGATATAGCAGAAAGGAAGTACGTCTGGTCCTTGTTCTTGTCCAGCGGACGAAGAAGCATTGGACGGGGTGCCAGTGTTTGCGAATCTGAAGATGACCACCCTTTGGATGCGTAATGTCCTGTTTGCTAAGTTTCACTGGCGTTCTGGGGAAGTAGTGAAAAATGAGACCATACCAGTTGCAAACCAAGTTATTTGATTAGAAGAGGTATTGATGGGCAGTCGTTCAAGAAGGGCGCCGAATTTAATTTCCCTGACATGGAAAAAATGTAAATTTTATGAACATTCGATGAAAGGAACTGAGCTTCACCTGTTACACCACACATCTGGATTCGGACTCACACCCACTTCCCATTGTCGTAAAGATGGCTCGAAAACTCGCGTCCAGTACTCTTTCGAAAGGTCAATCTGAGGGAGAACATGAATGAGTCTTTGCAGACAATTAAGAATGCCACAAACTCACTGACTAGTTCACAAGGCAGGCCGAGTTTCCTGCAGACAAGCTGAACATCTTCCCAATCTTTCTCCCATTCGCATCCTTTGTCCGTCCCCGACTCATCTCGCATGTCCCAATTCCTCATGTATACTGCAGACAAATCATATTCCTGTATGCAGTTGTAGCCCGAGAGTCCAGAATCATGGCACACGAATGACTGACCTGATGGGCTAGAAGCATTGCCGACACGGAAGAATCGACCCCGCCAGACATTCCTACCACCACTTGATACTAACCGTTAGGCTGGTAAAAATGAGTCAGACTAGTCCCACACCTCTATCTCCTTTTTTTGGGACCGTTTCAACAACTTCCACTGTCGAATCATTGGACGGAATGTGGGACTGCGTATAATATCGCTGAACAGTGCGCCGGAAGCAGATTTCGCGGCGTAAGATGGATCGGAGCTTGTACATGCCAGCGTATTATGATGACTGAGGTCCCAGTGCTTAAGGTCGGTCACTGTTGCACTTAGGTTCGTCCTTGGTGTACAAGGTGTTTAGTAAAGGTATATGCGTTACTTGAGTTGAGTTGAACAGTGGAAGTCAAGAGTCGAGATTATTATTTCAAATTTTCTGTGGCGTGACTTACGGTCTCGTGACCTTGACGCGTCGCACTCAGCATCGGGCTTCGGCGCGTCGTAATTGATGAAATCCACTGGCACTATGATTAGTACCGACTTGTCGTAGCATTAGTATATCGATCTGCACGTCTTCGCAGTTATCTACGAGTTTTTAGCTACTAAGAACCAAAATCTCTCATTCTATACCAAATCATTGTCTATGCCATGTCCTATGTACAACTTCTTCTGCATAACAGCATAAGGTATGTAATATTGCCCTATCTCTACTCTTCCGTGGAGCCTACTCTAAACTCTTCCTGAAATAACTGAGTATTTATTTCAGGAGCGTTGCATTCTTCTGTAAACGGGAGGTAATATGCTTCTCGGAGGTTGAGAACCAGGCGAGGACCTATGATGCAAGGCGCAAATCTAGTTAAAGGGAGTATAGCATGGGCAGCTTGATCCTGTATACATTTATATAGTAAGAAAGCCATAGAAACTGAGGTAAAGGAGCCAGCATACTGATATATGCAATGCAGTGATCAAATTTAGTAAGCAAAGCGAACAGTAACTAAGAATGCCAGACTCCAGTTAGCCTACTTTATCATATTTTCACGGAGAAATAAGCACACTCACAGAAGCGGAAACGTTATACTATCGCGAAAAAGGATGTATGTTAGTTTACTGCTTGATCGCACAGACGAGTGGTTAAGAACACTGCTGGAGCGATAGTACTGCATAGCAACTTTGAACGTGAATGCTAATATCACGGTCTCAAATAGAGAAACTGCGATCCAGCCAAAGAATGTCCATTTGGCAAAATATCTTGTCGAGCATAAATGAATACCTAAGGGAGACACAGGGTCAGGAATATCTGTTCCAATCAAGCATTAGCATCCTGCCAATTTTTGGAGAAACTAGAAGGCTTACCACGCCTGAAGTAGAATCCTACACTTACGAGGGTATTCACGATGACAATTTCCGAGATAAGGGCGGAGATAAGGACGAAGGTAACATGCCCATTGTGGGAGTACATGCTGGAGATGCGAAACACCATGATGCCTGCTCAGGCAGGTTGCAATGAGTAAGATAACCAGGAGAATATACTACCCATGCAGAATATTTTCTTACCTTGCATTGTCAGGGCAAGGAAGGTCGCCCAGTAGTTTAGGACTATTTCGGATACTGATAGGTCACCTAAATTAAGTTGCAGGTGAGTGAGTCCCTGCACATGAACGGAACACAAGGCACTCACAGCTAGTGATTGCCAATAAGTCATAGTGAGAGATTAGAAGATGGATTGGTACCTCTGATGAAAGAGCCTGCGTAAGTACATCGTACGCAGACCAAGAAGGCAAGTTTAACTTGCATCATGACTAGTACTCGTTAAATGACGCATATAGGCTTCACAAGACTAGTTATAAAAAGGTTCATTGTTAGAACAGTGAAGTGACTCACTGACCACGCTATATCTGTGACGAATCGACGATAAGTAAAATCAGCCTGCTCAATTAGGTTGGGGTAACACATACATTTGAAACCCAATTCCCAGGTAACGATTCTGACGAGCGACAAAAAGATGGGTATCCTCACATAAATCGGAGGGAGAGAAGTAAGCGCACCGAAAGAAACAGAACCGGAACTATGGAGGCTTTGGTTCTTTTCTAGAGAAAGAAATGAAGAAGTCAAAATTCTGGCTCTTTAATATGGAGAGATGGGAGAATTGCCACCCAAATAAATTCGATCTGGGTATTTCGGGTCAAAAACCTTCTTCTCAATGTCCTTGATTCCGTACTACCCACTTACCTCTATGTCTAGAGTTATTACTTTTAAGATAAAAATGATGAAATGTGAGTCTTCGGACTGAGAGGCAAAATAAAGTTCGACGGACGATGGTCATACACAATACATGTGGTTGAAACCACTAAATGGAACATGTTAGTTGCAGCAGTGCTATGTAGCATGCAGTCACCAGTGAGCATCGATAAAACTTACACGAGAGGATAGACGTTATCCGCTCCAAGTGCAGAGAATCTATGGCTCTTGCATAAGAGTCCATATCGCTTGACTGTTAGAGTTATCTGTGTATCGAAGAAAAATGGCAACTTATCATGCTGAATGCAGACCCAGGGGTAAATGTTATACTAAATACGATATATCAGAACTTCGAAACACGTAACATTTATTGAATGATTTGCCACCTATACGTACTCAAACCTGTGCCAGATTGTCCCTGAATCTCGTCTCGCACTAAATACGCATGCTTTTAAACTAAAATTTTGGCCCGATCATACCACGCTGACATTGGTGCAGAATTCAAATGCGAGCAAATCTCTAAGTTATTGAGATTCTAAGTTTTTGCTACCAAAAAGTCTCACGTGCATTGATGGCCGAGAGGCAGGCCGATTACCAATTAGGCGAACATCAAGATTCGTAAACACAAACCGAAATACAGCAGAGAATATTTTTCACGTCCTACGACTGACCAGAAAACCCAGACTCGGCTGAGTATATAATATAAGATAATATAAAGGACATCGCTTATGACTGCATGCCCACTTCGCTATGCTCGTGACACACACGCACTGTCCTCCCTATTCTCGTACTCCACAAATTCGATATCCGAATCTGAGCGCGCGCTACATTCTTCTGTAAATGACAGATAGTACGCTTCCCTGAGGTTGAGTAGAAGGCGAGGACCAAAAATGCAGGGCGCAAAATTTGTAATAGGGGTTAAGCCGGCGCCAACTTCGGACTATTTAGATTGGTGAGAACTTCAAAAGCCGTTGAATTGAATAGCGCGAAAATCAACATACCGATATAGATAAAGAAAACGCAAGATTGAGTACGCAGAGTGAGCAGTACCTAATCAGTCACGGCAAACAGTTATTTGAATCTCGTTAGTTGAAAGGACTTGCTTGAGAGTTTAATAATTCCTTACAGAAATGGGTACGTTACGCTATCTCTTAGGAGAATGTATCCAAGCGTTGTTAAGCCGTCGGAAGAGGCGGTCAAGCTGTTGAGTGCATTGACTGAGCAATAGTATTGAATGGCTGCCACTAGAGAATATGAGAATATGAGAGTTTCGAATCCAACAATCGGAACCCATGAAAATGACGTCATGTGGGGGAAATATCTCGTTGAACATATATGCACACCCAGCGGAGCGACACCGTCTCGTACTACGGCTACACAAGACATGAAATAGAATCATTGAGCTTCGGTTCTCTCAATCTCTGTTAAGAAAAGTAACTTACTTGTCATGGAGTGAGATCCGACGATCAAGAGTGTATACACGGAAACCATTTCGCATATGAATGCGGATGTAAGAACGTACGTAACATGCCTCTTGTGCTCGTACATGCTTGAGACACGGAAAATCATGAGTCCTGCGGAAGTTATAAGTGAGACAAAAAATTACGCTGGTACGATCAGGAAACAATGTCTACCTTGCATAGCAAAAGCAACGGTCGTTGCAAAGTATGTTATCACAAGATGAGGAATTGTTAGGTCACCTATGGGTCAAAGTAAACGCCAATCCCTCAGATTTAACGCTAAAAATTAAAGACCCGGGCTTACAGCTAAGACTCGTCAGTTTGTCATAGAAGCGGCCTAGAAAAGAATAAACCTCTAACGATTGAATGTGAGCTCGTGCATTATATCAAGAAATGGAAGCGGAGACGAGGATTAAAATATTAAAGAGATCTCCTCACATCAAGACTGGTGTCCATAAGATGTCGGACCTGAGCTGAAGCCAGACGATAGCGTGTGAATCGATATAAGCGTGGTTTGTTGGACGAAAATAGCCATTGACTTACTGAATGCGGTATATCTATGACCATAGGCAGAAATGAATGTACGATTCAGTTGAGACGTATGGAAAAGCACTGTAAGAAGGGAAGTCACATTAAACAACACTTACATTTGGAACGCCAGCCCCAAGTAACGATCCTGTACAAGAACGAGAATTAGAATTTATCTTGAACTCTCAAGGATTGTCTTGCCAAGACGAATAAGACTTGTGGAATAGATATTTTGTTCATTCTCTAAATTAAGTGAGGAAATCAAGATCCTGCATATGGGGCAATTTATGTCCTTTTACTCACCCAAACGAAATCGACCTGAATGGGTTATGGCAATATGAATCCTTCCATATACATTCTACGACGCTCATCGAATTTCGTACCTCGAGGTCAAGGGTGATAACTGATACGAGTGCGAAAAAATTTCAACACGTCGCTGCGTATACGGACAAGAAGCCAAAGTAAGCTACTCACGATGGTCATACAAAACGCATACCGCGGCTGCAACTGAAGTACATCATGATTTGTGAAAAATAATGGAGGTAAGGAAGCACCGACTCACCTGCAAGAAAGGACGAGACCTGTTCCCAATGCAATGCATCTAAAGCGAGCGCATGTGTATCCATCCTGTAGCTCCTAAGATACTTACAAGTGAAATGGTCTAGAACCTCAGTAGGAGGAAGAATGTGCGCGAGGTCGTATATATACATATTTTTGAGTTACCATGACGGACTGCGGAAGATCTTTAGAGATTAGAGACTCATGTTTTACGGATACATATTCTCTAATTACATTTTCATCAAATTTTGAACCAGCCCTGGTACTACCTGCAGTAGTGTGATACAGGAACTTTTCAAGATATTGAAAAATTGAAGTGAAAAAAAAACCCTAATAGCCCAAAGGAGAATTTGTCGTCACCCTGGAGTACCTAAATATCCAAGCTTTATTTGAGCTCAGAAGTTCCAGTGAGTAGGATTCACATGTAACTCGCCAAGAGCAGACGATAATCCATAGTCAAGTAAAAGAGGAGTAAAAAATTCCAATGGATCGCGTTTGAGTCGGCAACTGAGCGGCAAATGCCGCGCGGTCATTGAAACACTGATAGCCGGCACGGCGGCGCTATCATAACTTATTTCCGGCAGCTGAAGACCTCCAGGTTCGTGACCGCCTGGTATTCGTTGCTAGTTCTCCTGTAACACACCGAGCTTATCAATTCTCGTCACCGCAGTTATTAGGATTAGTATAATTTAATGTGTAACTTGTATGCGTATATAATAAAGGGTAGACCATACGTGTGATAAGGAATGAAATGTTATGGACGTGGTGAATTTGATGCTTTGTTTTGGTTCGATTTTGGTATTTAACGACACACTGTCCCAACCTTCAATTCAGTATCTTGACCGATTTGGATGTCGCTACACTCGTCCGTAAACGGTAAGTAATATGCCTCCCTGAGGTTCAAAATGAGTCGAGGCCCAATGATACATGGCGCAAAACTTGAGATAGGGAATAGATTGTGAGCGGACGCAAGCTATATAAAATAGTTAAGTGGGCACTGTAGGCTCGTGATAAACGAGGGGAAGCTTACGGAGATAGATAATGCAATAGTAAAATTTAGTAAGCTGAGCGAACAGTAACTAGTAATGTGATACGAAGCATAACAAATCAGCATTCTTTGTAAGTGAATAAAATGCTACAAGGTCACTTACATGAATGGAAAGGTTATGCTATCCCGTAGAAGAACATATACGAGCCTGGTTATTGGGGTAGGTGGAATCGAGAGGCGACTGAGGACCCTGGCAGAACGATGACATTGGATAGCCACTCGCACGGAGAGTGATAAAATGAGGGCTTCAAATGCAGCAATAGGAATCCACGCAAAGAAAGCGAAGCGCGGGAAAAACTTTAAGGAGCATACATGGATACCTAACGGAGATACCGGGTCAGGAAGAGCTGTTTGAAGTCAAATAAGTCATGCTATGCTATGCATACTACTGTAATAAGGAGCTTACCAATCCTAAAGTAATATCCAACTATCGTGAATATAGACACAAAGACAGTCTCGAATACGAAGGCAGATATGAGAACATAGATGATCTTCCTGTCATAATTGTACATGCTCGAGAGGCGGAAAATCATTATCCCTGTCATTGAGGTACCACCAAACATCATAATGAGTACATCGCATCTCAGGTCATGCTAATATTTGGCTTACCTTGCATTAAGAACGCAACTGCTGTCCCCACACATGCCATGACAGTGTAGCTCAGTGATAAGTCACCTATATCTCTAATCAGGGCCAGCGGCAGGCAGAGAAGCGAAATGGCTCACATCTAGTTAATGTTGAGCAATGTGGTAAGAAGAGGAGAAAATCGAATACCTCTATGAAAAAGACAGAGATTGAGTTAGATGATATCGAGAGAAACGAAATCAACTTGTATTTACGTGGGTGTCTGTAAAGTGCTTCACCCTGACTAAAAAATAACAAATATTGGTCAGTAGAACCGAACCTTTTGGGGTTGATATCATTTAAAGAGAAACTTGCCAAGCACACTATATCTGAAGTCGCTGATTAGAGATGAACGTAATGAAAAGAAGAAAGATGGCCGACGTATGTCAGATAACTCTTACAGCTGAAAGGACATTCCAAGGTAGCGATTCTGAAGGAACAAAGATAACGTCAGGAAACCTAATTTCAGCTTGCTGAAATCACATACCAGGACAAATAGCACTTGGACTGGGGAGAACTTCCTTTTTTTCTGCGATTGGAAAGCAGGTAAGCAGTTCTGTTCCCTCGCGAATGAGCCTGGGGAAAGCATGTTACCCAGACAAGGTCAATCTAGGTAGGTCATATGAGCGACATTTCGATCTAATAACACTTAAATACGTACCTCCTGGTCAAGAGTGATGACTTCGTACGATTTGGCATAAGCGTGGTTGATTGTCAAAATCCTCAAATCTCTAATAACGGCAACAAGAAACGACGTACGATAGTCGTATACAACACCTGAGGCCGCTGCAACTGGATTCCAGGTTTAAGTTGAGAATGCAGCCTAAGAACACGGATAACGCAGCTCACCTGCTAGGAAGGAAGCTGTCTGTTCCAAGCGCAGGGAATTTGCGGCGACTTCGTAGGAGTCCATTTTCGTCTCCTCACAAAGCCTCGAGTTTTGGGGATTACATCCACAAGTGTCAGCCCTTTATTCAATGTATGTCAAACGTCTCTGTCGATGACCGGCTCAATGAGGGAGAATCTGAAAGAAGGTAATGGTTCAAGATGGATAGACCCTCTTTCCGTGCATACGTTACATTCTGTTGGCAAGGATGAAACACGGCTTAGCAGCTTGTTAGGATGTCGTAGACGAGGCGTACGTAACGCACTAGAAGTCGTCAACTTGAATTATTTAAGGTAAATCGAGAGCGCTTCCGACATTTCAGAAAGTGATTCCGAACGCGCAATGGGGTACTAGGATTATAATGCAATGAGAATACACTGCTGGATAGAATACTATCATATACCTTTTTACCTCTACTTTGCCCAGACTTCAGATCGGCATCAGCACACCCCGGATCCGCGAACACTGCTGACTTTTAATCGGAGACGAATCGGAAAAAAACCTTGATCCACAGAATCACACGAAGGAATTGCATTTTTAAAGCCGGAGCTCAATTGCACTCCTCTGTGAACGGTGACCAGTAACCTCCCTGAGATTGA
>Ga0247779_1001005_pt1 | contig 14585 bp, 13 predicted proteins | sample UWRJL221509R5_FD_179925 | JGI IMG/M metagenome (GOLD analysis project Ga0247779, IMG submission 179925) | Plant litter microbial communities from Arlington Agricultural Research Station in Wisconsin, United States - UWRJ-L221-509R-5 | ecosystem: Environmental > Terrestrial > Plant litter >...
GCGCGGTCGGCATTCCTGCGTTACCGCGAAGCGCTCGGCGAGAGCATCGGCGAAATTCCCGAGGGGCTTTACCCAGGAGATTACCTGAAGCCCGTCGGTGAAACGCTCGCGCGCGAACATGGCGACAGGCTCTTAAAGCAGAACGAGGAGTGGCTGCCGATCGTCCGCGCCAAAGCGATCGCCATGATGATGGAGATGATCAAGGGTGATCTCGCCGCGCTGAACATCAAGCATGATGTCTTCTTCTCGGAGCGATCGTTGATCGAGGGCGGCAAAGACCAGGTCGGCGAGACTATCGCGGGCTTGCGCGTGAAAGGCGACGTCTATGAAGGCCGCTTGCCGCCACCTAAAGGCGCACCGGTCGAAGATTACGAGGATCGCGAGCAGACGCTATTCCGAGCGACCGCGTTCGGCGACGATGTCGACCGGCCGCTGAAGAAGTCGGACGGGTCGTACACCTATTTCGCCTCCGACATCGCCTATCACAAAACCAAGTTCGACCGCGGCTTCCTCAACATGGTCGATGTCTGGGGCGCGGACCACGGCGGCTACATCAAGCGCGTGCAGGCGGCCATCAAGGCGGTGACCGACGATAAGGCGACGCTCGACGTCAAAATCGTGCAGCTCGTGAAGCTGCTACGGAACGGCGAGCCGGTGAAAATGTCGAAGCGCTCGGGTGACTTCGTCACTTTGCGTGAAGTGGTCGATGAAGTCGGCTCCGACGCCGTGCGCTTTATGATGCTGTTCCGCAAGAACGATGCGGTGCTCGACTTCGACCTCGGCAAGGTGATCGAGCAATCCAAGGACAACGCGGTGTTCTACGTTCAGTACGGACACGCGCGTGGCCACTCGATCTTCAAGAATGCGCGGGAAACGGTTCCTGCGTTGCCTGAGGATGCCACGGCGCGCCTGGCATTTCTCCGCAACGCCAAGGTCGAGCGTCTGAACGATCCGGTCGAATTAAATTTAATTCGACAAATTGCACTCTACCCACGAATAGTTGAAGCTGCGGCCCAGGCCCATGAACCGCACAGAATTGCCTTTTATCTCTATGATTTAGCCAGCGACTTTCATGCGCTTTGGACGAAGGGGCGCGACATGCCTCATTTACGCTTCATTATCCAGAATGATGCAGAAATCACATTCGCGCGACTGGCCTTGGTTCAGGGCGTCGTCTCGGTTCTGGCATCTGGTCTCGCCGTACTTGGCGTGCATGCTCCGGACGAGATGCGGTAGCAGGGGGATTGTGGCTGATCACGTGTGGGGATGCGTGACGGCGTTGAGTAGCGTTCGCTTCGTCTGAAACGGCGGATGGACAGCTTTCCCGAAGGGGATGCAACATCACGATGGCAGATCGATATCGCGACAGGCTCTTTTCCGCGGACGATAATTACGCCCGGGAGAGCCGTAGTGCGCCACAGCAACCCAGCACTCCGGATGATCCGCTGGCTGAGCTTGCACGTCTGATCGGGCAGGCCGATCCACTCTCGAATTATGGGCGTGAGCAGCGGCCTGCGCAGCAGAGCACACCACAGTATCATGAGGCGCATCAGGCTGAAGAGCCGGCGGCTTATGAAGAGGAACCGGCAAGGCCATCATGGCTCCAAAATCTTGCTTCGGCGCGACAATCGCGCGAGCAGGCGTATGACCAACAGACCTACGATCAGCGGGCGTACGGCCATCAGGAGCCGTCGTTCGACCACCAGCCGCAGTCCTACGGACACGACGAGCAGTACGATCATCGATACGCTGATCCGCTCGGCCACGATCCTCATCGCGCTGATCAGGATTACCATGCCGCCGAGCCGCGCTTTGACTTGGCTCCGCGATCGGACTTAGCTCCGCGACCGGACATGGCGCCGCAGCATTATGAGCGGCAGAATTTCAGCGTGCCGCAGGCTCCCCAGGAGCCGGAGTGGGGCAACCAGCCGCTGCCCGACAGCGCACGGTATGACACCGTGCTGTATGGCCAGCCGGACCACGACCCCGGTCACGGAACGCCGTTTGCCGTTCACGATGATTATGGCGACGGTTACGGCGATCAGTCTTACAACGAGGAAGAAGAGCAGCCGCGCGCACGCCGGGGCGGCACCATGACTGTCGTTGTGGTGTTGCTGCTCGCCGTGGTTGGGACTGCGGGTGCTTTTGCCTATCGCACGCTTGTTGGATCGCCGCGCAGTGGCGAGCCTCCGATCATCAAGGCCGACGCCGGGCCCAATAAGATCATCCCTCCGGGACAGGGCACGGATAACCCCAAGCAAATTAATGACCGCGTCAGTGACAAGAACACGGAACGCGTCGTGCCACGTGAGGAGCAGCCGGTCGATTTGAACGCCCGGACTTCGCCGCGCGTGGTATTTCCGCCACTGACCCAGAATAACAATCCGCCGACCGTCGCAAGCGCATCTCCTAACGTCCGTCCGACCGGTGCTGGGATTGGCAATGGGACACTTAGCGGCGAGGAGCCACGCAAGATCCGGACGCTGAGCATTCGTCCGGGTGAGCAGGACGCGCCGTCCAGCGCCGCTCCGGCGCCTCAAGCTCGTGGGGCCGCTCAGCCTGCAGCACAACGGGCGCCAGTAACGACAGCCTCGACGCCGGCATCGAACGCGCCGGTATCTCTGGCTCCGCAGGCCCTGCCGCCTCAGGCGGCGGCGCCCAATACCAAACAGATGGCGTCGTTGAGTCAGTCGGCGGGGGCTGCCGGTTCCTATGTTCAGGTGTCGTCCCAGAAGACCGAAGCGGATGCTCAAGCCTCGTTCAGGGCTTTGCAGGCCAAGTACTCGGGAATCCTCGGCTCTCGGAGTTCTACGGTTCGACGCGCCGATCTGGGCTCCAAGGGGGTCTTCTACCGCGCCATGGTCGGACCGTTCGGGACGACCGAGGAGGCAACCCAGTTCTGTTCCAGCTTGAAATCCGCTGGCGGACAGTGCGTCGTCCAAAGGAATTAACGGCGGTTTCCTTGACCCTGGCGTCATACGCGGGCTAATCGCCCGGTATGACCGTGCAAGCCTTCATTACCGGCGTTTCCGGCCCTGTTTTGACCGACGATGAGCGCGCCTTTTTGCGCGCGCATTCGCCGTGGGGGTTTATTCTATTCAAACGGAACGTTGATAACCCGACACAAGTAGCTGCTTTGGTTCGGGAATTACGGGAAATTGCGGGGCGCTCGGATACGCCGGTCCTGATCGATCAGGAGGGCGGACGGGTTCAGCGGCTGTCGCAGCCGCATTGGCCGATCTACCCGCCCGGCGCCGTCTTCAGTGCGCTTTACGATCAGGACAGGGAAATTGGACTTGAGGCGGCTCGGCTGACCGCGCGGCTCATAGCCGCCGATCTGGACGAGCTTGGCATCAACGTGGACTGCCTGCCCCTGGCGGACGTTCCCGTAGCCGGCGCCAATGCCGTTATCGGGGACCGCGCCTACGGCACGGTTCCGGAGAAAGTCGCGGCTATCGCCCGGGCGGTTACGGATGGTCTCACCCAGGGGGGCGTCCTCCCGGTCCTGAAACATATTCCGGGCCATGGGCGGGCGACCGCAGACAGCCATATCGGGCTGCCGACGGTAGATACGCCCGCGGCGGAACTCACCGCGACGGACTTCGCGGCATTCCAGCCGTTGGCGGACTTGCCGATGGCGATGACCGCACATGTTGTGTTTAGCGCGCTCGATGCCGCCCAACCGGCGACCACTTCTGCGACAATCATCAATCGAGTGATTCGCGGAACGATCGGGTTCCAGGGCCTTCTGATGAGTGATGACGTTTCTATGAACGCCTTGCAGGGATCAATCGCTGAACGGACGCGCGACATTGTCGCGGCAGGCTGCGACATGGTCCTGCATTGCAACGGCAAGCTCGACGAGATGCTGCAGGTCTCTCATGAGACGCCGGTGCTGGCAGGCGAAGCTCTCAAGCGTGCGGAGCGCGCGCTGGCGTCGCGCCGGTCGCCTCAACCGTTCGATCGCAAGGGCGCGCGGATCAAGCTCGATGAATTGATCGGCCGGGCAGGGAGCCTGACGTCATGACTGCGGAAATTCTTTCATTCGAAACCGGGCTGCCTGCGGCAGCGGCGGCTGAGCGGGCCGAAGACGAACCGGCGCTCGTCGTCGACGTTGAGGGATATGAAGGTCCTCTCGATCTGCTGCTCGCGCTTGCGCGGCAACAGAAGGTCGATCTCGCCAAGATTTCTATTCTGGCGTTGGCGGACCAGTACCTCGTGTTCATCGAAGCCGCGCGCAAGCTGCGGCTGGAATTGGCCGCCGATTACCTCGTGATGGCGGCTTGGCTCGCCTACCTCAAGTCTCGTCTGCTGCTTCCCGAGCCGCCTGAAGCGGCGGGGCCCAGCGCCGAAGATATGGCGAACGCGCTTGCCGAAAGGCTGCGTCGTCTTGAACAGATCCGCGAAGCATCGAACCGCCTGATGACACGGCCGCAGTTGCGCCGTGACATTTTCCCGCGCGGCCAGCCCGAATCTATTTCTCAGATCAAGCAGCAGCGATGGACAGCGACGCTTTACGACTTGCTGACCTCCTATGCGACCCAGCGCCAGCAGCGTGTGCTTGCGACTGTCCACATGAGCAAGCGCACTGTCTGGTCGCTGGCGGAAGCGCGCGCATCTCTCGAGCGACTGGTTGGGATTAGCGAGGACTGGGCCAGCCTCGATGAATATCTCATGACCTACGTGCTCGATCCTTCGCAAAAGGCGACGGTGTTCGCTTCCAGCTTTGCGGCTGCGCTTGAGCTGGTGCGTGAAGGCACTCTCGATTTGCATCAGAAAGAACCGTTCGCGCCTTTGTATTTTCGTAAGCCCCCGGCGCACTTGCCCCCCGACGCTCAATCAGCGCCGGAAGTGTCGGCAGAGTAATTGGAAGAAGGAGACCAGGCCATGCCAAGTCCCGCACGTGTGCACCATCTCGCTCCGGTAGAAGATATTTCAATGGAAGAGACTGAGGCCCAAATCTCTGAGGCTCAGGTCTCGGTCGAGGAAACATCCCCCGTTGAGCAAGACGCCGCCCATGCTGAAGAGCAAGTAGAAGAAGCCGTCAACGCTGACGATGTTGTCGCGGTTGAAGCTGAAGACGAAGTTGTTGTGACGGAAGCTGAAGACGAGTCTGCGGTCGGCGAGGCTGAAGTGGAAGCTGCTATGTCGGAGGAGGTCGCTGACTCCGTTTTCGAACCTGACGCGTCCGAAGAATCGGAAGAAACCTCGCCGGTTGATGAAATTCCTGCAACTGATGATGAAGCTGTTTCGCTCGATGAGGCCGCGCCCGTCGATGAGGCTGCTTCTGTTGTCGAGACTGCCTCTGGCGACGAAGCGCCGTCGGTCGCTGATGAATCGGTGCAGGTCGTCGACGAAGCTCCGGCGACAGATCCGGCTGCGCGTCCTGAGGAGTTGCGCCTGCTCGAAGCCATGCTGTTCGCCGCGACTGAGCCGCTCGACGAGCCGTCGCTGGCAAAGCGCATGCCCGAGGGCGTCGACATCAAGGCCGCGCTCGCACAATTGCAGGATGATTACTCGCTGCGCGGCGTGAACCTTGTCCGCGTCGCCAGTAAATGGACATTCCGCACCGCCAGCGATCTGTCGTGGTTGATGACGCGCGAGAGCGTCGAAACCCGCCGCTTGTCGCGTGCGGCGATCGAGACGCTGGCCATTATCGCTTATCACCAGCCGGTGACGCGCGCCGAGATCGAAGAAATCCGCGGCGTCGTGACCTCGAAAGGAACACTCGACGTGCTGCTGGAAACCGGCTGGATCCGTCCTCGCGGCCGCCGCAAGACGCCCGGCCGGCCGCTGACCTTCGGCACCACGGAAGGGTTCCTCTCCCAGTTCAGTCTCGAAGCGCTGGGCGATCTCCCTGGGCTGGAAGAACTGAAGGGTTCGGGATTGCTGGATACACGACTGCCGACCGGCTTCAGTGTTCCGTCGCCCTCGGACGACCCGCAATTGCGCGAGGATGAAGATCCATTGGAGCCGGGCGATCTGGATCTGGCTCTGGCGCCTGCCGTTGAGCCCGAAAAGGACGGCGAAAGCTGATTTTTGGGCAGAGCGAGCGGAGTTTCACCTATCCCGTGCCGCTATTAACGCTTGCGTGAACGCGTTGCTTCAAGCCGTCGCGGGAACGACTTAAGTCCTTGTTTTTGCCAACCCCGGAGCCTACTTTCCGGTCAAGATTGGCTGGCAGTGCTGGCCGCGTATTTGGAGGACGACCGTAATGGGTTCGATGAGTATTTGGCACTGGATCGTCGTCATTGGCGTGGTCCTGTTGTTGTTCGGTCGTGGCAAGATCTCCGACCTGATGGGCGATGTCGCTCAGGGCATCAAAGCCTTCAAGAAGGGCATGGCTGACGACGACAAGACCGCTGAGAAGCAAGAGCCTGTGAAGACGATCGACAGCGCTCCGCAAGCGGCGCAACGTTCGGACGTCGGCAGCAAGGTCTGATATTACGGTCTGCGGCTAGTGGAGTGGATTTGACATTCGCTGCCAACGTTGCCGCGAGATCGGAAGCGAATGTCAAATCCAAAACTCCACGAGAATCTTAATGTTGCTAGTGGTCCTTTGACTCTAACATTTGCAAATGTACCTGCTGAAACGGGATGCAAATGTTAGAATCGGACCACTAGGTCTGCGCCATCACTGACGGAGGCGGGGCCAGACCTCGCAGGCGGAATTTCCCATGTTCGATATCGGGTGGAGTGAACTGGTTGTTATCGGCGTCGTTGCGCTGATCGCCATCGGCCCGAAGGAATTGCCCGGCGTCTTGCGGATGGTCGGGCAATGGATCGGCAAGGCGCGTCGCATGGCTTCTGAATTCCAGGGCCAGTTCAACGAAGCGATGCGCGAGGCTGAAATGGCCGACATCAAGAAGCAATTCGATGATGTCACCGCCGCCGCTAAGGATATGTCGCCGACTAATCTTCTGACGTCCATCAGCAAGGATGTTGAAGACTCCGTGAAGCTCGACCCGCCGGCACCGACGACCCCCGCATCGCCAACACCGGAAACTTTCGCTGAAGCCGAGGCGCATGCGCCTCCGCCCGACGTGACGCCTCCGAGTGCGCCGTCGCCCAACGTACCGGACGCCAAAGCGTCATGAGCGCCGAAGACATCGAAGCCACCAAAGCCCCGTTGATGGAGCATCTGATCGAGCTGCGTTCGCGGCTGATCAAGGCGTTACTCGCATTCGCAGTTGCTTTTGTGATCTGCTTCTTTTTCGCCAAGCAGATCTACAATGTGCTGGTGTGGCCGTTCGTCTGGGTGGCAGGGCCTGAGAACTCCAAATTCATCTATACCGCGCTGCTGGAATACTTCCTGACGCAGTTGAAGCTCGCCATGTTCGGCGCTGGCTTTATCTCGTTCCCGGTGATCGCGGCGCAGATCTACATGTTCGTCGCGCCCGGCCTCTACAAGCACGAGCGCGGCGCGTTTCTGCCTTACCTGATTGCGACCCCGATCTTCTTTACGCTCGGCTCGTTGCTGGTTTATTTCCTCGTGCTGCCGATGCTGATCCGTTTCTCGCTGGGCATGCAGCAAGCCGGTGGCACGGAGACCGCACAAATCGCACTGCTGCCGAAAGTCGGCGAATATCTGTCGCTGATGATGTCGCTGATATTTGCCTTCGGCATTGCCTTCCAGCTTCCGGTGATCCTGACGCTGCTCGGGCGGATTGGCATACTGACGTCCAAGCAACTGCGCGAAAAGCGGCGCTATTTCATCGTTGTCGCGTTCGTTATCGCCGCGGTGCTGACGCCGCCGGACGTTATCAGCCAGGCTTCGCTCGCGATCCCGCTTCTGATCCTTTATGAAGGCTCGATTATCGCGGTGACCATCGTTGAGAAGAATGCCGCCAAGCGCGCGGCCGACACTTCCGGTACGCCGCCGTCAGCACCTCCGACACCCCCGGCGACCACGCCAGCGGAATAAGCTTCCTAGTGTCCCAAACTTCAAATCCGCGGCACTAGGGTATCATTGCAGCCAAGCCGCTCGATTCGTGGTTTCCGGGCTTGACCCGGGTAGGCACGACTTGTTCTAACCCTCGCAGAATGCCTGCCGAAGGCCCGAAAACCTCGGGTCATGACGGGAAATTGCCAAGAAAACCGACATGCACGATATCAAATGGATCCGCGACAACCCCGAGGCTTTTGACAGCGCGCTGAAACGGCGCGGGCTGGAGCCATTGTCGAAGCCACTCATCGCGCTGGACGAAAGGCGCCGGACGGCCATCGTTGCTGCCGAACAGTCGCTGGCACGGCGCAACGCCGCCTCCAAGGAGATCGGCGAGGCCAAGAAGAACAAGGATGAGGCCCGCGCCAACGCGCTGATGGCGGAAGTCAGCGAACTCAAGACAAAGTTGCCGGAGCTTGAGACCGCCGCCAAACAGTTCGAAGACGATCTCAAGAAGGAGCTCTCCGGGATTCCGAACCTGCCGCTCGACGAGGTGCCGGAAGGCGCCGACGAGCACGGCAATGTCGAGCATCACCACTTCGGCGCCAAGCGCACGTACGCGTTCAAGCCGAAGGAGCATGTTGCGCTCGGTGAGGGGCTCGGCTTCATGGATTTCGAAGCCGCCGCGAAGCTGTCCGGCGCGCGCTTCGTTGTGACCAAAAAAAGTCTCGCGCGGCTTGAGCGCGCCATCGGTCAATTCATGCTTGACCTGCACACCGGCGAGCATGGCTACACGGAAATCAATCCGCCGCTGCTGGTGCGTGACGATGCGATGTTCGGTACGGCGCAGTTGCCGAAGTTCAAGGACGATCAGTTCTCGGTGTATGCAGGGCCTGCGCAGGCCGATGCGTCGAACTACTGGCTTATTCCGACAGCGGAAGTCCCGCTGACCAATCTCGTGCGCGAGTCCATTCTCGACGAAAAAGAACTGCCGATGCGGCTGACGGCGCTGACACCATGCTTCCGTGCAGAAGCGGGCGCGGCGGGACGCGACACGCGCGGCATGATCCGCCAGCATCAGTTCACTAAGGTCGAGCTCGTGTCCGTCACCGCGCCGGAGCAGAGCAGGGACGAGCACGAGCGGATGCTTGCCTGCGCCGAGGAAGTACTGCGCCGGCTCGAGCTGCATTACCGTGTGATGACGCTGTGCACCGGCGACATGGGATTCGCATCACAGAAGACCTACGACATCGAAGTCTGGATGCCGGGGCAAGGCGAGGGCGGCATGTACCGCGAGATTTCGTCCTGCTCGGTCTGCGGCGATTTCCAGGCTCGGCGCATGGATGCACGTTCGCGCGGCCCTGATGGAAAGCCACGTTTCGTGCACACGCTGAATGGCTCCGGCACCGCGGTTGGGCGGGCGCTGATCGCCGTCATGGAAACGTATCAGCAGGATGACGGTTCGATTGCTGTGCCGACAGTGTTGCAGCCCTATATGGGCGGTCTCAAAGTGATTTCGAAGGATCAATAACGCGATGCGAATTCTCTGCACCAACGACGACGGCATTCACGCGCCGGGCCTGAAGATCATCGAAGAGATCGCGCGCAAGATCTCCGATGACGTTTGGGTTGTGGCGCCCGAACTCGATCAGTCGGGGGTGTCGCACTCGCTGTCCTTGAACGATCCGCTGCGCTTGCGCGAGGTCGGCCCGCGCCATTTCGCGGTGCGCGGCACGCCGACCGATTGCGTCATCATGGGATCGCGCCACATCCTTGGCGACAAGGGGCCGGACCTCGTGCTGTCCGGTGTCAACAAGGGGCGTAACGTCGCGGAAGACGTGGTTTACTCCGGCACCATCGCGGGCGCGCTCGAGGGGACTATTCTTGGCCTGCCGTCGTTCGCGCTGTCGCAGGAATTCAGCATGGAGACCCGCAACAAGCCGTTATGGGAGACCGCACTGGCATTCGGCCCCGACGTTATCCGCAATGTGATGAAGCTGGGTGTCCCGCGCGATACAGTGATCAATGTCAATTTCCCTTCCTGTATGCCGGACGAAGTGAAAGGCATCCTGGTCACGAAACAAGGCAAGCGTAATCAGGGATTCCTGCGCGTGGATGGCCGTCGTGATGGACGCGGCAACCCATATTACTGGATCGGCTTCGAAAGGCTCGCGGTCGTCGATCCGCCCGCGGAAGGGACGGATCTTGCAGCCCTTGCCGCCAACTACGTCTCGGTCACGCCGCTGCGGCTGGACCGCACCGACGTTGTTTTTTCGGAAAAGCTGAAAGACGTTCTGAAATAGACTCAGAGCGTTTTCGAGCGAAGTGGCTACCGGTTCGCGTGAAGAAAACGCGTCAAAATGCAATGCGGTTAAGCCGCGATCCCTTTGAGCGCATCCTCGATGGCGCGTGCCAGCGTTTCCATCTGGAACGGCTTCTCAAGCGCGGGCCGGTCACGAAACTTTTCCGGTAGTCCCTGTGCGCCGTAGCCCGTCGCAAACACGAACGGCCGGTTGCGCATGAGAACGGCTTCGGCAACGGGGGAGATCACCTTGCCGTTGACGTTGACGTCGAGGATCGCGAGATCGAAATCCGTCGCCTGCACCAGCCGGATTGCTTCATCGATATCGCCGGCTTCGCCAGCAATCGTGTAGCCAAGCTCCTCCAGCATGTCCGCGACCATCATGCGGATCATGACTTCGTCTTCGACCAGCAGAATAGAGCGGCCAAGTGATCCCGCTGTAGCAGTGCCCGACATTTGCCCCCCATGGCAATTTTGGACCGTATGATGCTGAACCAACATAATTGTTCAGCGCATAACTTGCATTGAATGTTTAGGTTCCCTCAAATGGAACCTAGTGTTCCGAATCCGAAGTTCGCCTCATAATGCAGCGCACCCCGTACCGAACTTCGGATTCGAAAGAACACTAGCAAATTTCTGATTTTAGTGTGGTTTAGGTTCAGAAGTTCGCTTGATACAGCGACGCCCGTCAAATTCAAATTGAGCCTGGATCGTTCGTTTCCGGCTGGAAGTTGTCTTGTAATCGTGATGATGCAGCCCAACCCTTTGCCGAGTGAAAAGATGATGTTTCAGCTCAATCTCAGGCGGCGAGGCATCAGCGACCAGGCGGTCCTGAAGGCGATGGAAGACATTCCGCGCGAGCTGTTCGTCAGTCCGGCGGACCGTGGCTACGCCTATCGGGATACGGCTCTGGGAATTGATTGCGGCCAGACCATCAGTCAGCCTTTCGTGGTGGCCTATATGACAGAACAGCTTCAGGTCCGTCCGGAGCACCGGGTGCTGGAAATCGGGACCGGGTCTGGTTACCAGGCGGCGATCTTGTCCAAACTGAGCCGGGAAGTCGTGACGATCGAGCGATTTCGCACATTGGCCGACCGGGCTCGTCAGGTTCTCGCCAAACTCGATTGTAGCAACGTCGACGTTGTTCTTGGCGATGGCTTGAATCTTCCTGAAACGCTGGGGACCTTCGATCGCATTATGGTCACGGCGGCGATGGAGGAGGTCCCGCAATCGCTACTCAGCCGTCTCGAACCGGACGGGATGCTCATCGCCCCGGTTGGGCCGCTTGAGGGCAGTCAGATGCTCACGCGATTTCAAAAGACCGGTGAGGAGTTTCCGTCACAGGAGCTCGTCGCTGTTCGTTTCGTGCCGACGCTCCCCGGAGTGGCCCGCGAATTGTGACGAGTGTCCAAAATCCGCCTGATCGTGCAGGGCGCTCCGTAGCGAACTAGTCAATTCATCGTGTTATTAGTTAAGCGCGAACCGCTCAGCTTAAGCAGTTATTTACTCCGGATGTGTTTACTCAAATTTGTGCCAGTTGCGTACAAGTGAGTAACCATGTCCCGCTTTGCCGAGTTGATTAGCTCGCGCCGCGTTCCGCATTTTGCGGTCCTGGCGCTCGTTTCAGTGGGGTTCGGAGGGTGTAGCGCGGATACATCGTCGCGCTTTTCCGACAACTCGTTCTCCAATCCTTTTGCTTCAAGGGGGGCACCGGAGTCTACGGGCTCGGTCCATCAGGGGTACCCTCAGCAGAACTATCAGCAACAGAATTACCAGCAGCCTGGGTACCAGCAACCCGGCTACCAGCAGCAAAGTTATCAGCAGGGCTACCCACAGCCGCAGCGAGAGCTGCCGCAGTATACGCGTCCTCGTGCCGCACCAGTGATTTCGGCGCCGCTGTCTGCGCCCAGCAGTACGCCAACGTCAGGTGGTGGACGCGGTATGGCATCGTATGAGCCGCCGTCCTCGCCATCGCCGATCGAGCATACCGGCAGCACGCCAACGCCGCGCTCGATTGCTGCGGCACCAGAGTTGAACCGCGAAGGTGGGACCAAGATCATTGTCGGCACCTCCGATACGCTGGATGTGATCGCGCGCCGTTACAACGTGCCGCCGGCTGAGATCCTCCGTGCGAACGGCTACAGCGGGCCGCGCGTTCTTCAGCCCGGTCAGCAACTCATCATTCCTCGCCGCACCGCTCAGGTGCAGCCGCCTGCATTGTCGCCAGCGCCAAGCACGAAGGTCGCGGCGGGGCTGCCGGCCAGCGTGCATGTTGCCACTCGCGGTGACACGCTGATGAGCTTGTCTCGCCGTTATCACATCCCTCCGGCTCAGTTGGCCGCTGCCAACAACATCCCGGTCACCACGCAGCTCAAGATCGGCGATAAGGTCAATATTCCCGGTGGAAAAGCCGCGCATGTTGCTGCGGCCGCCACCCCGGCACCAATGCTTGCTTCCGAGGCTCCGAAGCCGGCTACCGTGGCACAAGCTCCAGCCCCAGCAGCCAAGCCTGTCGCAGTTGCATCCGCTGAGCCCGTGCAGAAAGCTCGTCTTGCTTCTGAGACGCCAGATGTTCCTGAAGCGCAGTCGCCGGTCAAAGCCGCCGAGACGACCAACGCATTGCCGACATTCCGCTGGCCGGTGCGTGGCCGTGTGATCGGCACTTACGGTTCAAAGGTCAACGGCAAGCAGAATGACGGCATCAATGTCGCCGTCCCTGAAGGCACACCGGTCAAAGCTGCTGAAGATGGCGTTGTTGCTTATTCAGGCAATGAACTGAAGGGGTACGGCAATCTGGTCCTGGTGCGGCATTCCAACGGCTATGTCACCGCATATGCCCATGCGAGTGAGCTGATGGTGAAGCGCGGCGATACAATCAAGCGCGGCCAGGTCATCGCCAAATCAGGCCAGTCGGGTGAAGTGGGGTCGCCGCAGCTTCACTTCGAGATCCGAAAGGGATCGGCTGCGATCGATCCTCTGCAATTCCTCAACGGCGCTTGAGGCGTTTCGACCGACCCGCTTCAAATCTTAAATCGAACTACATGCGGCCTTGATTCAATCAGGGCCGCATTTGTCTTTGAGTGCCGATTTTTCTAGCGCGCGATTTCGAGCATGAAGTCGATAAAAGCGCGGACCTTCGCCGGGGCATGTTGCCGCGAAGGGTAGAACGCGTAGAGCGGGAAGGTTTCACCATTCCACTCCGGAAACAGGACAACGAGTCGTCCACGCTCGATGAATTCGCGGACTGCGTTTTCTGTCACCTGCGCGATACCCGTTCCGGCAATGCATTCCGTCAGCAATGCGTTACCGTCGCTTAAGGTGAGACGGCTTGGCGTCTCAACTGTCAGAATTTTGCGTCCCTTGTGAAATTCCCAATCGAAGGCTTGTCCGGTCGCGGGATCGCGGAAGTGAATGCAGGAATGGTGCTTGAGGTCGTTCGGGTGATCCGGCCGGCCGTGGCGTTTGAGATAGGCTGGCGAGGCCACAGTCAGGATGCGGGCATCCATCAGCTTGCGCGAAACCAGCGAAGGCGCGGCTTGGTCGCCAAAGCTGATGGCAACATCGATGCCGTCCGCAACGAGATCGCCGGTTTTGTCCTGTGTGATGATTTCGACCGACAGTTCTGGATAACGGGCCAAAAACTCGCCCAGCCGCCCGGCAAGCACGCCGGTTGTGACGAGGATGGCCACGCGGGCACGAAGACGGCCGCGGACCACATTGGTGGCGCCGGATGCATGGACGGCGGCTTCCTCGATCGCAGCAAGCGAAGGTTTGACCCGCTCGTAGAAGCGGCGGCCTTCCTCGCTCAGGCTGACCGAGCGCGTGGTGCGATCCAGCAGCCGCACGCCGACCCGGGCCTCGAGACGGCTGATCGCACGACTGACACCTGACGCTGTTATACCGAGGGCATCGGCAGCACGCACGAGGCTGCCGCTTTCCACCACAGCGGTCAGCACACTGACCCCCGTCAGCAATCGTCCGTCAAATGACATGACTGAATTCCTGAGTAAATGTCATTAATGATGTGACATAATCGCACTTAAGTCAAAATGCCTTTGGCGCGATAAGAGCCGCCGTTGGATCTGAAAACAGTCATGATCATTGAGGGCTCAGTTGCGCTGATGAGAGATGCAAATACAGGGCTGGCGTGAAGGCGAGCCTTGAGCGAAATCAACGATCGGACAATGAAGTTCAGAACCGGAGAATACGTAATGGATAGCATCGAAACCCAAGGCATCCGTTTGCCTCAGCTTGGATTTGGCACGTTTCGCTTAACGGGCGAGGCCTGTCGTGTCGCGACGGAAAGCGCATTGTCGCTGGGTTATCGCCATATCGACACGGCCGAAATGTACGCCAATGAAGATGCTGTCGGAGATGCGATCGTAAACTCCGGGATCA
>Ga0247779_1001007_pt1 | contig 14566 bp, 11 predicted proteins | sample UWRJL221509R5_FD_179925 | JGI IMG/M metagenome (GOLD analysis project Ga0247779, IMG submission 179925) | Plant litter microbial communities from Arlington Agricultural Research Station in Wisconsin, United States - UWRJ-L221-509R-5 | ecosystem: Environmental > Terrestrial > Plant litter >...
ACCGAGGGAACCGCTGTTGCGATGATCGTTCCGTCGATCGCGACGAGGCCCGTCGAGAGCATGAGAGCGATCAGTACCGGTCCGCGCTCCGACCTGAAGCCGACATCCCCGTTAGATACAGTCATTACTTCCCTAAGTTAGCGGGAGCCGCCGTCATTCCCGACCCCCGCTGATCGGTCGCCGACGCGCCAGCCGGCAGGCCGGCGGACCAGGCGACGGGCCGACGCACGAGAGAATGGGATGATGCAGCTCGCCCTTCTCGCCCTGTTCGCGGTCATCGCTGTGCTGCTCGTGGTTCGCGCGGCTCGACGCGATCGCGTCGACTATCGTCGGTTCAAACGACTCACCACGACGCGGGAGCGGCAGCACGTCTTCGCGAAGTGGCTGCGCGAGGCGTTCCTCATCTTCGGTGGGCTGAGCATTGCCGTGCTGGTAGCGTCATGGCAGTACATCCCCCGAGCTTCCGCGAGTGCGCTGGCCTGGCCGCCGCTGGCCTGGATGTCGTCCCACCTGTCCGGCGGGTTCGCCGCCGGTCTCGCCGTGGGGGCCGGCATCGCGTTTGTGGCGGTCCTCGTCATCCCCGTGCTCCTCCTGAGACGGCAGATGGGCGACATCCCGACGATCGGGGACATCAGTTCCCTGCTCCCCCGCGCCCGCGGCGAGGTCATCTACGGCGCCGGCCTGTCTTTGAACGCCGGCCTGATGGAGGAGTTGCTGTTCCGCCTCGGTATGCCCGCCCTGCTCTTCGGCATCACGGGCAACGGTGCGCTCTCCTTTCTGATCGCTTCAGTGTTGTTCGGGCTCCTGCACATTTACCAGAAGTTCTGGGGTGTGCTTGGCGCGACGATCCTCGGCCTGGTGTTCTCCCTGATCTACCTCTTCACGGATTCCATCGTCGTGGTGATCATCGTGCACGCGCTCATCGACCTTCGCTCACTCGTGTTCATCCCGCTGGTGGTCGGTCGGGTGTGGAAGCTGCGCGAGGCACCCCTGCCGACCGAGGTCGCCATGCCGACCCCCGGCCCCGCCCCGACGGAACCCGACGCCGCTGTGCGTCCTGAGGACGCTACTCCTCCTGAGGACGCAGAAGAAACTCCCGCAACACCACGGCGTGATTGATCGCGGGGTCTTTCGCGCCGTACAGGAGTGTCACCTTCGCGTCGCCGTCCCCACGCTCTCGTAGGGCGTCAACCGCCGGGCTGCCGACGAGTTCTGCGTCGTAGCGGGTGGTGAACTCCGCGAAGCGTGCCGGATCGTGATCGAACCAGACCCGCAGGTCGGGGCTTGGGGCGACATCCTTGAGCCACTCGTCGAGATCGGCTGCACCCTTACTCACTCCGCGCGGCCAGAGTCGGTCGACCAGCACGCGGTAGCCGTCGTCGGCCGCCGGCTTGTCGTAGATGCGCTTGATCGTGAACGTCATCGCCCCATGCTCCCACCGCCGACGTGCGAGCGCGATGGGTGCGAGGGCGAAGTTGGCGAGCCCGAAGCCTGCGAGCCCGAAGCCTGCGAGCGCTCGTAGTTCGGGTCGTGAAAGGCCCATTCCGGCATCATCCCGCTGTCGATCATGGCTCCGAGCACTTCGACCATGCCGTACTTCGGGTCGATCCGACGCGCGCGATCGAGATAGTCCCCCGCAGCGCTGCCGTGCCCGAGCGCCCAGGAGAGCCAGGTGAGCATGCACAGGGGCGCAAGCTGCTGGCGCTCGTCGAGCAGTGGCGTAAGCCTGCGTACCAGCGCGATGCCTGAATCGATGCGAGCAGGATCCGGTCGCGGACCGACGCCGAACATCAGGTTGCCGATCAGCCTGCCGATCGGGGTGTCGTCGTGCAGCTCAGAACCGTCCGGCGCACGGCTCGGTGGCTTCAGGTCGAGGCTGACCCGACCGATCGCGCGGCTGGTCGCCCACTGCAGCATCGCCGAGTCACGCGCTGGCGGCCCCTGCAACACCATCATGAGCAGCGGCCCCCACCGCCTGATCTCTCGATCGTCCCACCCGATGGCGTCCTCGAAGAGCTGTGGGAGGTCGAGCAGCGGAGTCAGTTCCTCCGGGAGTTCGTCATCTGCGATGTCCTCGTCCACCTGCACGGTGTCGAGCAACTCCCGAACCGCCCGGAGGCGTGTACCGAACCATTCCCGATCCTCGGCGCTGACCTCGGGAAGGTCGCCGCCGAGCGGCTGTATCTCACCAAGCCCCTCGGGCGCGTCCCGAAGCACCGCCGACTCAGAGATCTCGCTGAGCGGATGCCCGGATGCCGGCCTGTCCGGCTCGAAGTACGACGCCCATCCGTTCTGCGCGACGCACAGCATCTCCCGGACGACGATCCCGGAATAGTGCAGCCTCCGCTCGACCACCCGCACGTAGTCGTCCCGCGGGAGCGCCGACCCCGCGAGGATCTGTTCGTCCGTGTAGACGATCGGCACCACACCATCCACTCCGGGCACCTTGCAGACGATGCCGACGATGTGCGTTGCGAGCCTCTTGGCCACCACCTGCGAGGAGGACGATGGCAGATCGAATCGGACGGCACCACAGGTGCGTTTGCCCCGGAACATCAGCAGAAGGAGACTATTGCGCGCCTCGAACCCGGCCAGAGTCGGCACCATGGCAAGCAGGTCTGCGGGTTCGGCGGCTTTGATTACGACTGTCATGTGACGAGCGTGACCGGCCCCGAGCGCGCTCGGGGCGACATCCGGCGATCTGTGGAGAACGCGGTTTATCCACACCCGACGGGGCAGAGGAGTATGTAAGACCCCCACAACTGGCCACATCGGAGTGGGCGACGATCGGGCCACAATGATGAATGCAGCTCCGGCCGGGGGCTCGCTGTATCGGGGGACACAGCATTGTCAGCAGGACATTCGGCAGCCGACGAGGCTGCCCGCTACAGGCTCGAGGCCGAACAGGCCGAATACATCGCACGCACCGCACGGGAGATGCATCGCCGCTACAGGGCTGCCGCCGAAACGGAGACGAGACTCGGCGAGTTGCTCGAGCCCCTCACCGAGCAGGGCTTTCACGTGCTCGCGGACCGGATGTGGCCAGGCTCAACCCGGGCGAACGTCGACTTCGTGGTGGTCGGGCCGAGTGGCGTGATGATCGTCGATGCGAAGTCGTGGGCGGAGGTGAGCGTTCACAGTGGCCGCGTCTTCCAGGGCCAGGATGACGTCACCGACCGTTTCGAGAACCTGCGCTGGCTCGCGGAGCAGACCGAATCGACTCTCGCCGAGGTGGGGATCGCACCGGGCGAGATCCACGCCGTCGCCGTGTTCATGGGCAAACGCGAGCTCTCGGGACGCGCTGGCGGCATCGATGTCGTCAGCGAGGATGCCGCCCTCGATTACCTGCTTCGCACCGGCAATCGACTCGGACGCGCCGAGGTCGAGCTCGCCCTCGACGCCGTCGAGCGCCTCTTCCCGCCGTCGTCCGCGCGCAGCAGGGTGAGCGCTCATCACCCGAACAGCCAGCCGCCGGGCGCCGCTGGTCTCGTCCTCCCGGATGTCGTCATCCCGACCACGCCCGACGACGCGCTCATCACGGTGGAGGAGATCGAACGCGCCCTGTTCGCGAGCGTCTCCTCGCGCCCTGTTGAGGAGTGGATGACCTACCTGCACCCCGACCAGGCTCGCCTCGCTCGGCGCTCGTTCAATGGTCCGTCGCGCATCCGTGGTGCCGCAGGCACGGGCAAGACCGTTGTCGGCCTCCACCGCGCTGCCTATCTCGCGCGCACCCGCCCGGGCAAGGTGCTGGTGACGACGCTGGTGCGCACCCTGCCGGTCGTCCTGTCGTCGCTCATGGAGACAATGGCACCGGACGTCTCCGACCGCATCGAGTTCACCGGGGTGCACGCATTCGCGCAGCGGCTGCTCCGCGAGCGCGGCCAGCACGTCACGCTGAACTCGGTCAAGGCCGATCGCGCGTTCGACCACGCCTGGGCGAAGGTCGGCCGCGATGGGTTGCTCGGTCGCATCGACCCACGCAAGGACTACTGGCACGACGAGGTGATCAGCGTCATCAAGGGTCGGGGGCTCACTCGTTTCGACCAGTACGCGACCCTCGCCCGCGTCGGCCGCCGCCGTGCTCTCGCAACGGACGCTCGCACCGCCGTGTGGCAGCTGTACAGCGAGTACGACCGCGCGCTGCGGGAGGCGAACATCCACGACTTCGCCGACGTGATCCTGCTTGCGGAGAAGTCGCTGCGCATACATCCGCTCGAGGGATACTCTGCCGTCATCGCCGACGAGGCCCAGGACCTGTCGTGCGCGATGATCCGGATGCTGCACGCCCTGGTCGGCGACGCCCCCGATGGACTGAACCTCATCGGCGATGGCCAGCAGACCATATACCCGGGCGGGTATACGCTCGCCGAGGCCAACGTCTCGCTGGCCGGTCGCGGCGTTGTCATGACAAAGAACTATCGCAACACGGTCGAGATCGCCGACTTCGCTGCGTCCGTTGTTGCCGGCGACGACTTCGACGACATAGAGGGTGAGCCCGCGTCGATGGATGTCGCGAGCGAGATCGTGAGGCACGGTGCGCGTCCGCGCGTGAGCCGCTTCATCTCCCGCCGCGCCCACGACAAGTCTGTCGTAGCTCAAGTGCGCAACCTCCTCGCCGCAGGTGTCGCCGGCGGAGACATCGCCGTCCTCACCCAGACCAACTACGCGGCGGACGACCTCATGGAGGTGCTCTCGGCCGCAGGCATCCGCACGGTCGACCTTCACCTCTACGACGGACGCACCACCTCTGCCGTCAAGGTGGGCACGATCAAGCGCGCCAAGGGTCTCGAGTTCAAGCAGGTGCTCGTGGTTCGCGCTCCGGCGCGACTGCTGGAGCCGGTCGGGATGGTCGAGGCCGCGGTCGCCGAGCGCCGTGAGCTCGATCGGCGCGAGTTGTATGTCGCGATGACTCGGGCGCGCGATGGGCTTTGGGTTGGGGTTGCTTAGGGAAGCGCTGCATCCATTGGGTCGATCGGAAGGAGAGTCGGCGCCTGCATGGCTCGCCGGCGGGACGGATAAGCGTCAAATTGTCGGATGATGGTCCCAGAATATGAGATGTGACCCTCATGACGGATTCCTTATCGGTAGAAACCAGACTTGCACGATTGGCTCGGCTTCACGGCACAGCAGAAGTCGCAGAACGGATCGGCACTAATACACGATCGCTGGAGCGGTGGATCCGAGGCGACACCAAGGCCCCCGCGTTCCTCGACGCGGCTCTCACCCAGTCTTTCGGAATTGCTCCCTCAGAGTCACAGCAGCCACCCGTTGCCGCTGGGCCCACCTTCATCGATTTGTTTGCTGGTATTGGCGGTATTCGGTTGGGTCTGGAGAAGGCGGGCGCGGAGTGTGTCTTCACCAGCGAATGGGACAGGTTCGCGGTGAAGACCTACAGCGCAAACCATGTCAGTGCGCACGAGATTCTGGGGGACATCAATTCGATTGAACCAACCGATATTCCTGACCACGACATCCTCGCTGGGGGATTCCCCTGCCAGCCGTTCTCGTTGGCAGGAGTTTCCAAGAAGAATTCCTTGGGTCGAAGCCACGGTTTCTTGGACAAAACGCAAGGAACATTGTTTTTCAACGTCGCGAGCATCATTGCCGCCAAGCGACCTCGCGCAGTGCTTCTCGAGAACGTGAAGAACCTGCTGAGCCACGACAAGGGACGCACTTTTGACGTAATTAGAAACACGCTCACCGAGGAGTTGGGCTACCGCCTCCATTTCAAAGTAATTGATGCTCGAGCGTTTGTTCCCCAGCACAGAGAACGGATACTAATGATCGCGTTTCGCGATGGCGAGGATTTCGATTGGGAAGCCGTTGCACCGGCAACATCGGCACCGAGGATGCAGACGGTGCTCCACGGCCCTCAAGACGCGGGTTCGGCAAGTCCATATGTGGACCACACCACGGGGGCAGCGCTTGAGAAGTACACATTGAGTGATCGGCTCTGGGAATACCTCCAAAGTTATGCCGCGAAACACAAAGCGGCCGGAAACGGTTTTGGTTTCGGCCTGGTCACGGGCGACTCGGTCTCTCGTACGCTGTCGGCCAGGTATCACAAGGATGGGTCCGAGATCCTTGTCGACCAGGGAACGGGGCGGAACCCGCGTCGACTAACGCCTCGAGAATGCGCTCGTTTGATGGGCTTCGAGGACTCATTTGCAATACCGGTCAGCGACACGCAGGCCTACCGACAATTCGGCAATTCTGTCGCCGTCCCCGTAATCACGGCCGCTGCGTCGGAGCTGACACGAAGGCTTACCTGACAATTGATGGATGCCAATTGCGATTGGACATTGGATCACTCCGGACGGGTGACATGGGGCAGAGCCGGGCCGGCCCCGACGGCGCTAGAAATTTGGGATGCAGAATTTGGAGACGTCTCTGAAACCAGCAAACCCTCCTCGAGCCTGCCGAATCTAATATTCTCGCCAGCGTTTCTTAGACTCCAAGTAGTGGTCAAGCGAAGCGAAGACGGGGCTGCGGTGGCGAAACTCCAGGCGACTGGCGACGCGCCCCATGTTGCCTTTCATTCATGGCCTGAAAGTGATCAGGTGACCTTGGAGTCGAGGTGGTTCCCGTTGGAGATCGACGAACTACGGGCGGTTCAGACAGAATTGAAACGACACGAGATTGAGCTCGACAGTCCTTTGTCCGCAGAGCAACTCATGTGGCTCTATTGGGAGAGCGGCTTGGACATCGAGCCCCCGGACTTTAGCAACAGTGACGACCTGAAGTTAGCCAAAAGCCACTATTACGCGCCCGATCTTGTCCGTGCGAGCCTCTACGCCTATCAGATTGACGGGGTTGGCTTTCTAAGCTCGCGCGTCGATCAAGGAATGGGCGCCATTCTGGCTGACGAAATGGGTCTTGGAAAGACCCTGCAGGTCATTTACATACTGGCACGAGAAAGCGCTGCTCGCCGGGGTCCAGCTCTCGTCGTCGTGCCGTCGGCATTGTTGACCAATTGGAGTAGAGAGCTGCAACGATTCGCGCCGCTGTTGAGTGTCCTCACTCATCAAGGGTCAAAAAGGTCTGGTGATCCATCGCGCCTTACAAGCCACGATGTAGTTATTACCTCGTACGACGTTCTTGCGAGGGACATTATCTTTCTCGAAGACATCGCATGGAACTTGGTGGTTCTGGACGAAGCTCAATACATCAAGAATCCGCAAGCTAGCCGAGCCTTGGCGGCCAAAAGGCTGACGAGACGAGTGAGTATCGCAGTGACCGGTACGCCGATCGAAAACACACTCCGCGACTTTTGGTCGTTAGCCGAATTCGTCGCCCCACATTTTCTCGGTTCACTCCGATCGTTCGAGATGGAGTTCCCCGACGAAGTCACTGCGGCGCGTGGTCTGGCAAGGCGCATGAAGCCTCTCGTTCTTCGCCGTACTGTCGAGGTGGTGGCAAGAGACTTGCCTCCGCGCATCGACATCCCCACCGCAATAGACACAGGCGAGTCTTTCGGCTTATTGTACGAATCAGTACGTTCAAGCTTGAACGATATCCCGCTGGCAATTATCTCCAAGCTACGCCAGCTCTGCGCGAATCCCGCTTCGGTAGATCCCGCCTTCCCCGCCATCCAGTCGGAGTTTCCCAAATACGACGTCACAATCGGCATACTTTCGGAGGCATTTGAACGCCACTCGAAAGTATTGTTGTTCGCCTCGTACCTTGGTGCCCTTGATGCACTCGCCAAGGACATCCAGCAGAAGTATCCCGCGGTCTTCCTGAGGGTGTTGGACGGGAGAATTACTGCGGCTGACAGGCAATCCGCGATCGACGAGTTTACAGCTCACCCCGGCCCCGGATTACTGCTGATGAATCCTCGAGCAACGGGAGTTGGACTGAACATACAGGCCGCCACTCATGTGATCCATTACACGCCTGAATGGAATCCTGCAACCGTTGCGCAGGCGACCGCCCGTGCCCACAGAGGGGGCCAGACAGCACCGGTGTTTGTGCACTACCTTTTCTACGCATCGACTGTCGAAGACGTAATGATGGGAAGACTCGATTCAAAGCGCACACTTCAGGACGCTGGGGTAGCACTCGAGTCGGATGGCCCTACAAATGTCCAGCTGCTCGACGCAATAACCCGAACGCCAAGGAGAATCAAAGATGACGCTTGAACACGCAGAAACATTCGTCAAGACGGTGAGCGCTAACGACGTAGGGACGACGGGAGGACATCAGGGCGGAATCCTCATCCCAAAGGAAGACTCTATTCTTGCCTTCTTCCCATCTTTGGACACAGACCTCGTCAATCCGCGCAAGCAGGTTCGGTTTGTGGACATTGAAACTGGATCCGAGTGGGAATTCAACTACATCTACTACAACGGAAAAATCACCGGCGAGTCCACCAGGAACGAATACAGGCTCACAGGGATGACGGCGTACATGCGAGATCATCAGGTCGCGGTCGGTGATGGCATTGAGCTCTCGAAAAACGTGGCCGGCAAACGCTACATCTCTCACCTGCCCGCGAACGCGGACTCGAGCGCGGACGAAGACATGATTGTGCTCAGTGGCACTTGGAAACTGCGACGAGCGCGGACGCTATGACCAAGGCAGCATCAAAACTGCACGATGTAACACCCGACCCGGAGCGGATCGCCGAGTCCCTACGTGACACCGGCTACTCGTTGAACACCGCCGTGGCGGATATCGTGGACAACTCGATTGCGGCTGGAGCAACGGAAGTTCGCTTGGAACTTGAGCTAGATGTTCGAGGCAACGTTCGGTTCAGCGTCACCGACAATGGCGATGGAATGAGTCCGGAGGGTTTAGTGGACGCCCTGAGGTACGGATCAGCTCGCCGTGCTAACAGCGCAAGTCTAGGCAAGTTCGGTTTGGGCCTAAAAACCGCGTCAACCGCCTTCGCGCGTCGCATCAAAGTCACGTCCAGAGATCATGTGCAATCCCCCACGTCGACCGTGGTGTGGGATTTGGACACCGTGAACACTAATGGCTGGAAAGTCGAGGAGCTGGAAAGTGGCGACACGGGCGACACTCGACTGTTAGATCTCCTTACCGCTGGCGGAGCCGGCACGGTCGTTCGATGGGAGACGATCGATCGCATATTGCCACGCGACTACTCTCAGCCGGTCGGGAAATCGGCACAGAGGGCCGTCGACCGTGTTGAAGCAGCGCTGCGTGAGCATTTGGGTCTGGTGTTCCAACGCTTCTTGGACAGTGAAGACGAAAGAGCGCGCGACGTTACGATAAGACTCCGGGGCGCCCGCGTCCCGGCGTGGGACCCGTTCGCTTATGGTTCCAGGAAACTCGTCGACAAAGAGCTGCAGGTCAAATTGCCGGACGGCGAAGTGGCGCTCATGACCATGCGAGTTTTCGTCCTTCCGCCTCGAGCAAGTATTCGCGACGAGTTGGGCGAGGAGGCGGAAGTTCTTGCCCGGGTAAGCAACAAAACTCAGGGCATTTATGTGTATCGCGAGAACCGATTGATACACGGGCCCGATTGGCTGGGGCTTTGGTCGCAGGAACCACATGGTTCGCTCTGCCGCGCCGAACTATCCTTCGATCACCTTCTCGACGACGCATTCCAAATCGACATAAAGAAATCGACCATAGTCCCGAACCAGGCTCTTCTGGATCGATTCGAAGAGTTACTCACTCCGCCTCGTCGCGAGGCAAACCAAAACTATCGCGATGGGAAGAGACAAGTAGCGGTTGCCACGGAATCGCCAATGCACGGACCCTCGAATGCAACTATCGGAGAGAAGTCCGATGAAATCCCGGCCGCAAGACTCGAGAGCGTCGACAAAGCAACTGGCGAAGCGGTGATCACAAATGAGCACGGGCCCGTGACCGTGTCCTATGTCGAGTCGGATGATCGACGATTGTTCGTCGAGTCAGTCGCTGATCTTCCCGCAGGGCTTCTTTACAGGCCCGCGTATATTGGTGAGAACCCAGGCGTTCAGATCAATCGGAGTCACCCGTACTACGAAAAGGTCTATCTACCCAGCCGAACGACCGGAACCACAATTCAAGCGTTGGACTCGTTGCTCTGGGCACTAGCGTCGGCGGAGTTTCGCTCCACGCAAGAATCGGCCAAACGAATGTTCGAGGATCTTAGATACGACGTGTCCAGAGCCTTGAGCCATCTAGTCGAAAATTTGCCCGACTACGAAGAAACAGACGATTAAGTGACGTATCTCGACGGCTCACGATTGGCGAGAAAAGTTAGTGAAGAACTTAGGTTGCCAATAATCGCCGAACCTGTTGGGCGGACGGAGACCATCTCGCTCAGAATTGATGGCATCGATCGACCCCACGGATTTGCTGTTCACGTGCGGGCGGGACTTCAAATCGTTTTCGCTGACTTGGTCTGGGACACGTTTGCGAACGACCTGGTGGCCGTTGTTTCCCGTGCCAGTGAGTCCAATTGGCAGAGATTCGATCTCGCTCGGTCGGCGTTTGAGGTAACCACGCTATCGATGTCAGTTCGAGTCAATGGGGCGGACCTCGCCGTCGGACAACTCCCGCCGACCCATGAACTCTCATCCCTAGCCATTAGCGGCCAGGAGACCGGGGCGGGACTTGATGCCGCGGCAAGTGCACAAATCGTCGCAACCGCCTTACTGTCCCTGATCGTTATGATGCTCCCGCTCGACAATCCACAGGACGACAGCGAGATTCCGATCACAGGATTTGAGACCGAGGGAGGCCTCCTGGTGGCGCAATCCCGTCGGTTTGAGCGCAGCAGAGCCAACCGTGCGATTGCCATTCTCCTACACGGCACTGCATGTGCGGTTTGCGGTTTTGATTTCGAGAAGATTTATGGGGACATCGGCGGAGGGTATATCGAAGTACACCACTTGCTGCCTGTGCACTTGATGGAAATGCCGGGTCCCGTAAATCCGTCGACGGATTTGGTGCCCCTTTGTTCCAATTGCCATCGAATGGCTCATCGCATCGACCCTCCATATACGCCTGATTACTTGAGGCGGCTGGTCGAGCGAACCAGCCAACAAACATAGACTTTGGAGCGGCCCCAACTAACCTGAAGATGTGAACGATGTGCTTACTCCGGAGCAGCGGCATCACAACATGTCGATGATTCGTGGAAAGAATACTAGGCCCGAGGTAACCCTCCGATCCTTACTGCATGCTCAAGGCAGACGATATCGCCTGCACCTAGGTTGGCTTCCGGGCAAGCCAGACATCGCGTTCACCAAGCAACGCAAAGCGATATTTGTCAATGGCTGCTTTTGGCATCTTCACGACTGCAAATTCGGGCGCGTGGAACCCAAGACCAACGCAGATTTTTGGCGGCTCAAGCGCGAGAGCACTCGACAACGCGACCTCCGCAAAATCGAGGATTTGGAGAGGTTGGGCTGGAGCGCAATTGTTGTATGGGAGTGCGAGCTAAGGTACCCCGCGGATGCTCTACGCAGAGTCTCCGATTTCTTAGACCGCGCAGAAACGGAATGACAGACATGACAGCCCTTACACGCGTAACAGTGTCCGTAGCCAACCTCGCAGCAGCACGCGAGCTCTATGAAAATGCACTCGGCATCGCGCTCAAGTACGAGATGCCAGGAATGGCGATGCTCGTCACGAGCGACGGGGTCGAAGTGCAGTTGCACGAGCGGACACCGACTCCCGGTGATGCCGGGGTGGCGATGAGCATGGGCGTTGACGACGTCGATGCGGCGACCGGGCTCGCGGTCGCGGCGGGGGCATCCATTGTTAAGGTGCCGACTGACGAACCGTGGGGCGAACGACAGGCAGTGCTGCGGGATGTGGATGGACATGTCTTGTGTTTGGTAGCTCCGCTCTCTGACTAGGTTTCGACAGGCTCAACCTGCAACAACGGGGTGACTCGTCCTCCACAGGGTTTCGACGCGGCCGCGGGTGGCCTGCTCAACTAACAACAGCATCCAGAGGTCGGGCGTTGCTGCAAAGGTTGAGGCATGACAGAAACACGCGCAGACGCCATCGAGATTCTGCGCACCCTCGTCGGGCGGGATGACGCCGGGTTTCACGAGGGACAGTACGAAGCGATCGAGACGCTGGTCGACCAGCGGCGGCGAGCGCTGGTGGTGCAGCGAACGGGGTGGGGCAAGTCCGCGGTGTACTTCGTCGCGACCCTGCTGTTGCGGCGACGCGGGGCGGGGCCAACCATCCTGGTGTCACCGCTGCTTGCACTGATGCGCGACCAGATCGCGGCAGCTGCGCGAGCCGGGGTTCGGGCGGTCGCCATCAACTCGACCAACCCGCACGAGTGGGCGAACGTGCAGGCGGCCCTCGCCGCAGACGAAGTGGACGTGCTGCTCGTCTCCCCCGAGCGCCTCAACAACCCGGGGTTCCGCGAAAACCAGCTGCCGACACTCATCCAGCGTATCGGGATGCTCGTGGTCGACGAAGCACACTGCATCAGCGACTGGGGCCACGATTTTCGGCCAGACTACCGGCGCCTGCGCGACCTGATCGAGGAGATGCCGGAAGGTGTACCGGTGCTGGCGACCACGGCGACAGCCAACGAACGAGTGGTGCTGGATGTCGCGGAGCAGCTGGCAGGTGGAGTTGCGGCGGAGGGGGTCGTCACGATCCGGGGGCCGCTCGCGCGGGCATCCCTGCGGCTCGGCGTGCTGCGGCTCCCCGACTCCCGCGCACGGCTCGGCTGGCTGCTCAGCCACCTTGCGGAGCTCCCCGGCAGCGGCATCATCTACACGCTGACGGTCTCCGCCGCCGAAGACACCGCGCGCCTGCTGCGAGAAGCCGGCCACGACGTTCGCGCATACACCGGGCAGACCGATCCTGAGGAACGGGAGGAGTCGGAGGGACTGCTGAAGTCCAACAGGGTGAAGGCGCTCGTCGCGACATCCGCCCTCGGCATGGGCTTCGACAAACCAGACCTCGGGTTCGTGCTGCACCTCGGCGCGCCATCCTCGCCCGTCGCCTACTACCAGCAGGTCGGTCGCGCGGGTCGAGCAACGGACAACGCCGACGTGCTTCTCCTCCCCGGCAGCGAAGACGAAGCGATCTGGCAGTACTTCGCCACCTCGTCGATGCCGAGCGAAGAGCGGGCAGCCGCGGTGCTTCGGGCGCTCGGCGAAGTCGACGGACCACTGTCGACCCCGGCGCTGGAGGCCCGGGTCGACATCCGGCGCACGCCACTCGAGCTGCTGCTCAAGGTGCTCGATGTCGACGGCGCGGTGCGTCGAGTGCAGGGCGGCTGGGTCTCGACGGGAACGCCGTGGGTCTACGACCGCGATCGCTACGAACGGATCGCGGCTGCGCGAGTCGCCGAGCAACAGCACATGCTCGACTACGAGACCACCGGCGGATGCCGCATGGAGTTCCTGCAGCGCTCGCTCGACGACGAGACGGCGAAACCCTGCGGTCGCTGCGACAACTGCGCCGGGGTCTGGTACCCGATCGACGTCGCGGAAACCGCGACCAGCCACGCGAGCTCGACGCTCGACAGGGTCGGCATCCCGATCGAACCGCGGGCGCAGTGGCCCGTCGGGGCGACGCTGCTCGGGGTTCCGGCCAAGGGCAACATCCATCCGGGCGAACGGATGCTGCAGGGGCGCGCACTGGCGAGACTCACCGACCTCGGCTGGGGCACCACCCTGCGCGACCTGTTCGCGGCGAAGACACCGGATGCTCCCGCGAGCCCCGCGCTCATTGGCGCCTGCGTGCGGGTGCTCGCAGACTGGGGCTGGGACGAACGACCCGTTGCCGTAGTCAGCATGCCGAGCAGGAAGCACCCGCTGCTCGTCGAATCCGTTGCGCGGGCGCTCGGGGAGGCAGGTCGACTGCCGCATCTCGGGTCGCTCGACCCGGTGGGAAACGGGCCGCGCGGAGAGCCGGGTGGCAACAGCGCGTACCGGCTGTCCGGCGTGTGGGACGGGTTCGCGGTCGGCGGCGAGCTGGCTGATCGGCTTCCGGTTGGGCCGATCCTGCTCGTCGACGACCTGGCAGACAGTCGGTGGACGCTCACGGTCACCGCGCGACTCCTGCGATTGGCCGGCGCGCAGAGCGTGCTGCCATTCGCGCTCGCGCTGCGTGGGTAGGCGGTTGTGATGGAGCGTTGTTGTTGATTGAGCCGGGGATACGCGTTGTTGGTTGAGCTTGAGCGTTGTTGTTGATTGAGCCTGTCGAAATCCCCTGTGCGAGCTACAGCGGGTTTCGACAGGCGGGGCCAACAACGCGGTTTCGACAGGCTCAACCAACAACGCGGTTTCGACAGGCTCAACCAACGACACGGGTTTCGACAGGCTCAACCAACAACACGGGTTTCGAGAGGCGGGGCCGACAACGCGGGTTTCGACAGGCGGGGCCAACAACGCGGTTTCGACAGGCGGGGCCAGCGGCGATGGCTGGATCCCAGCGCCGAAATCGCTGAGAGACCGGTCTGTCTGCCCTGGCATCTCGACCGAGCGGCGCACAATGGGCAGATGCAAATCGCATCCGCCGTCTACGAAGCAGAACTCGTCGAGCACCTCGGCGCGCGCTCGCACGTTCCGGGTGCAATCCTGCCCAGATTGGCCGACGAACTGATGGCAGAACAGGCCAGCGAGATCGA